>Ga0070670_100000091_pt1 | contig 85664 bp, 87 predicted proteins | sample KBSS63metaG_FD_64665 | JGI IMG/M metagenome (GOLD analysis project Ga0070670, IMG submission 64665) | Switchgrass rhizosphere microbial communities from Kellogg Biological Station, Michigan, USA - KBS S6-3 metaG | ecosystem: Host-associated > Plants > Roots > Rhizosphere > Soil ... | reverse complement strand
CACACGATAACTCCTGATTATGATGGCGTTTTATGCCGCACCTCCGGGATCCGATCAACCGGCCCGACGATTAGTCGCCTGCTTTGACCGGCACGGTCTGGGCGAAGGAGGAAGGTCGACCTATATCAACGGATGTAGCGGATGAAAGAAAGCGGAATGATGACAGCCGACTTTGAAGGATCTTTGCGGCGGTATGCGTATGGCAAGCGCAGGAGCGACATCCGCCATACGGCGGGAATTTGCGTCGCGGCAATGGCGCTGCTGGTACTGCCCGGCGCAGCCTTCGCGATGCCTCAGCCAGCGGTGCCCGCAGTCGGGCGCGGGCTGCCTGTCGTCGATGTCCTGACCAAATGCGACACCCGTGGCTGCTTTACCTTCGGCCCACGCCAGAGCTACAGCCGTCCGACAATGCAGCCGACCGATCAGACGGGGCTGCGCTATTACAGGCCCGATGCCGCCGGTCCGCCGCGCTTCATCCCGCGTCAGCAGACGCCGGCCAAGCGGCCGCAGGCGGCGCGCCCGCTGCTGGTCGATCCCAGCCTCCACCGCCAGCGCTGCCTGGAGCGCTACCGCTCCTATGATGCCCGCACCGACAGCTATGTCGGGCCCGGCAACCGTCCGACGCGGTGTCTCTTGCGTTGACGTGCTGGAGGGGCGTCAACCTTCCGCCGATGTCCTGTCGGTATGGCCGAGATCGCGTCCGGGCTCGATGATGTCGCGCACCCGCTGCTTCAATTCCTTTGGCCCCGGAAAGCCGCCGTCGCGCTTGCGCTCCCAGACCAGCGCCTCGTCGACGCGGATCTCGAAATTGCCGCCGGTGCCCGGCAACAGCGCCACCTCGCCGAGACCGTCGCCAAAGGTCTGCAGCATTTCCTGCGCCATCCAGGCTGCGCGCAGCAGCCAGTTGCATTGGGTGCAGTAGAGAATGGTGATGCGGGGTTTGGCGGTCATCTGATTTCTCCTCCGTCCACCCGGTTTAGAGCCGCCATCCGCCCACCGCAACCGCCCAGCTGTCTTCCCGTCAGCTTCATACAAAGTGGAGGTTCAGGTCGAGGTTCCGATATACTTCTTCGCGGTCGAGCGAAGACGTTCGCTGTGATCGTAAATTTGGTCCAGACTGTCGATTATAATGCGTTCTTCATTTTCGCCATCGAACAGTCCGATGTATTTCACTGCTCGATTGAACCAAAGGCGGGCGAGAGGCTTGCGATTGTTATTGTCGACCAGGATGCCGCAGTAGCTTTTCTGGTCGCGCATGACGACGCGTTTCGGAGCGATCGTATCGCGGACGATTGCCTTCACAATCATGAAACCTTCCCGCTCTTCGTCAGTCGTGACGACTTCCGGATCTTCAGCGATCGGCTCATCGATCTTCTCGATGACCTCCTGCGTGTCCGCCAGTGCGTTTGAAAGACGGCTCTTGACGGTATCCATGATCACTTCGCGGAAAGCGGCCCGCACCACAACGGTGAGCATCTCTCGAACCGATGCGGTCCTCGTTCCCTCGTAGAAACCTGCCGAGATGAGTTTCACGAATTCCTCTGACGGATCTTCAATGAGTTTAGAAATAACCTGTTTGGCGCCGGAGGTATATTTGAGCCGTTCGGCTGTCGCCAGAATGGCGTTGACGTCGAACGCGCCCTTTTCGAATTTTCGCAGTTCGGCGAGGATGCCGGCGTTAAAGTCGGTAACATCGAATATAAGGAAAGGGCGAGTATCCAGCTTATTTACGGCATCCAGGTCGGTGTAGAAGTTGAAGGTACGCCCGTTCGTAAGAATGGCGAATTTTGCGTTCGTGACACTGAAATACCGATAAAGCTGGTCCAGGTGTTTTTTCTCGAGTGCGACCGAGATGGGCTTGCATTCGATGAGGATACGAATGTCGCCGTCGATCTTAATCGCATAATCGACTTTTTCGCCCTTCTTCCCAACAGCGTCAGCAGTAAATTCGGGAATGACCTCCGATGGGTCAAAGACATCATATCCCAACGATCGAAGAAAAGGCAGCACCACTGCCGTCTTCACGGCTTCTTCCGTGATCATGGTACTGGAATGCGATTTCACGCGCTCAGATATAGCGCGCAGACTTTCTTCTATCGTACTCATGCTTTCCCCCACTTGTTATGAGGGAAATCATTCAACTAAGTATTCACTCGCGTCAATGGACCACAACCTATTCGTTCATAGGCCTGGCAGGCGAGAGCGAGACTTCACTCGTCGCTCATCTTCAGCGCCGCAATGAACGCTTCCTGCGGAATGTCGACCTTGCCGAACTGGCGCATGCGCTTCTTGCCGGCCTTCTGCTTGTCGAGCAGCTTGCGCTTGCGTGAGGCGTCGCCGCCGTAGCATTTTGCGGTCACATCCTTGCGCATGGCCGAGATCGTTTCGCGGGCAATGACGTTGCCGCCGATGGCCGCCTGGATCGGGATCTTGAACATGTGCCGCGGGATCAGGTCCTTCAGCTTCTCGCACATGTCGCGGCCGCGCTTTTCGGCGGCGGTCCGGTGCACCAGCATCGACAGCGCGTCGACCGGCTCGCCGTTGACCATGATCGACATCTTCACAAGGTTGCCTTCCTTGTAGTCGTCGAGATGGTAGTCGAACGAGGCATAGCCCTTGGAGATCGACTTCAGCCGGTCGTAGAAATCGAACACGACTTCGTTGAGCGGCAGCTCATAGGTCAGCATGGCGCGCTTGCCGACATAGGTGAGTTCGGTCTGGATGCCGCGCCTGTCCTGGCAAAGCTTCAGGATGCCGCCGAGATAGTCGTCCGGCGTCAGGATCGTCGCCTTGATCCACGGCTCGTGGATTTCCGAGATGCGCACGACGTCAGGCATGTCGGCCGGATTGTGCAGCTCGCGCTCGGTGCCATCGGTCATGTTCAGCTTGTAGACCACCGACGGGGCGGTGGCGATCAGGTCCAGATCGAACTCGCGCTCGAGGCGTTCCTGGATGATTTCGAGATGAAGCAGGCCGAGGAAGCCGCAGCGGAAGCCGAAGCCGAGGGCGGCCGATGATTCCATTTCGAACGAGAAGGATGCGTCGTTGAGGCGCAGCTTGCCCATGGCAGCGCGCAGATCCTCGAAATCGGCGGCGTCGACCGGGAACAAGCCGCAGAAGACCACCGGCTGGGCCGGCTTGAAGCCCGGCAGCGCCTGCGCCGTCGGCTTCTTGTCCTCGGTAATGGTGTCGCCGACGCGCGTGTCGGCCACTTCCTTGATCGAGCCGGTGAAGAAACCGATCTCGCCCGGGCCGAGACTGTCGACGGCCAGCATCTTCGGCGTCAGCACACCGACGCGCTCGACCTGGTATTTTGCGTCCGTGCCCATCATGCGGATGGTCTGGCCCTTGGTCAGCACGCCGTCGATGATGCGCACCAGCACCATGACGCCGAGATAGGTGTCGTACCAGCTGTCGACCAGCAGCGCCTTCAGCGGACCCTTGTCGCCGAATTCGCTCTTCGGCGCGGGCAGCTGGTGAACGATGGCTTCGAGAACCTCGGGGATGCCGAAGCCGGTCTTGGCCGAAATCAGCACGGCCTGGCTGGCGTCGATGCCGATGACTTCCTCGATCTGCTCGCGGATGCGGTCGGGCTCTGCGGCCGGCAGGTCGATCTTGTTGAGAACGGTGACGATCTCATGATTGTTGTCGATCGCCTGGTAGACGTTGGCAAGCGTCTGCGCCTCGACGCCCTGCGACGCGTCGACCACCAGCAGCGAGCCTTCGCAGGCCGACAGCGAACGGGAGACCTCGTAGGCGAAGTCCACATGTCCGGGCGTGTCGATCAGGTTGAGGACGTATTTTTCACCATTGTTCGCCTGGTAATGCAGGCGCACCGTCTGGGCCTTGATGGTGATGCCGCGCTCGCGCTCGATATCCATGCTGTCGAGCACCTGCTCCGACATGTCGCGTTCGGCAAGGCCGCCCGTCGACTGGATCAGCCGGTCGGCAAGCGTCGATTTGCCATGGTCGATGTGGGCGACGATGGAAAAGTTGCGGATATGGTCGAGTGGGGTGCGGTTCGGATCGGTGCTCATGCGCGCCATATAGCAGCGCCGCCCTCTACCGCAAAGCGGAAAACGGCTGGCTGATAGGGCGCCTCGGCGCTTATGCGGCATGTTGGAGGCAGCTTGACCGGCGCGATCGGGACTTGATTCCATAAAGAGAGAAAGATATCTGATATAGTAGAAATCGGATGGTAGAGATGCAAGACGAACTGAACATTGCCATCGGCACGAAGCTGCGCAACCTGCGAATCACCCGCTCGTTGACGCTGGATGAGCTAGCGGCGGAGGCGGGCGTCAGCCGGGCAATGATCTCGCGCATCGAGCGCGCCGAAGCAAGCCCGACGGCGGCGCTTATGGCGCGCCTTTGCGCTGCCCTCGGTCTGTCGCTCTCGGCCTTCTTTGCCGATGAGGGCAAGGTGGCATCACCGCTTTCGCGTCGCGATGAGCAGAAGGTCTGGCGAGATCCGGACACCGGCTATCTCAGGCGCTCGGTGTCGCCTGACGGCGCCGATGCACCGGTCGATATCATCGAGGTCGAGTTCCCGGCCGGCGCCCGTGTCAGCTTTCCGCCGCATGCGGCCAGCCGTGGCATGACCCAGCATATCTGGCTGTTCGAGGGGCTGCTCGAAATGACGACGGCGGATGCCGTCCACCTGCTGCATCCCGGCGACTGCCTCTACATGCCTGTCGGCGACGGCCATGCCTTCCACAATCCGGGCAATAGCCCGGCCCGTTATTGCGTCGTGCTCGAGCGCGGCGCCCGTCAATTCGCCTAGTCCCATGAGGAGCCTATCATGATCGCCGTCCGCCTGCTCTCCGGCCCCGAGGCCGTGGCCGCCATTCCCGCCCTGTCCGAGATCCTGTCCGATTGCGTCAACGACGACGCGTCGGTCGGCTTCATGAAGCCTTACGGGGTCGCCGATGCCGAGCCCTACTGGGCGGAGGTGGCGCGCGCGGTGGCATCGGGCGCTACAGTGCTGCTGGTGGCCGAAGTCGATGGCGTCATTCTCGGCACCGTGCAGGTCGGCCTGGCGCAGATGCCGAACCAGCCGCATCGGGGTGATCTGAAGAAGCTGCTGGTCCACCGCTCCGGTCGCGGCAAGGGGCTGGCCCGCCAGCTCATGCAGGCGGCCGACCGCGAGGCCGCCGCGCGCGGCAAGATCCTGCTGGTGCTGGACACGGCAACCGGCAGCCCGGCCGAGGAAATCTATCCGAAACTCGGCTGGATCCGCGCCGGCGTCATTCCGGATTACGCCCTCTGGCCCCAGGGTGGTTTCTGCGACACGACGATCTTCTACAAGCGGATCGGCCAGCCGACGGCTTGACAGTCTGCCCATCTGCCCCGTTCTATCCAGCCGCACACCATGAGGGAGCCGCCGATGCGCATTATCTACTCCGAGGACCACAAGCTGCGCGATGCCAAGACGGAATTGCACGGCGGCCTATTGGTAACGCCCTTCGAGGGGCCATTCCGGGCAGAGTGGATATTGGCGGCGTTGCGCGAGCGGGGATTCGCCGACATTGTCGCGCCGAAGCCGCATGGCCTGGAAACGGCCTTGAAGGTCCATGATGCAGGCTATCTCGATTTTCTGTCGAAGGCCTGGCGGCTCTGGAAGGCAAGCGGTGCCGAGGGGGAGGCGATCGCGACCTCCCTGCCGGTGCGACGCTCCACCCTGCGCGTTCCGAACGACATCGACGGCATGCTCGGCTATTATGCCAATGCCACCGAAACCTCGATCACCGACGGCACCTATGAGGCGGCACTAGCCGCCATGCGCTGCGCGCTCGAAGGCGCCGACTGGCTTGCCGCCGGCAATCGCTTCGCCTTCGCCCTCTGCCGCCCGCCCGGCCACCATGCCGGCATCGACCTCTTCGGCGGCTATTGCTTCATCAACAACGCCGCTGTGGCCGCCGAGCGGTTGCTCGAACATGGCGCGAAAAAGGTCGCCATCCTCGATGTGGATTTTCATCACGGCAACGGTACGCAGGATATCACCTATCAGCGCGGCGACATCTTCTTTGCCTCGTTGCACGGCGAGCCCGCCGATGCCTTCCCCTATTTCTGGGGCTATGCGGACGAGACAGGCAGTGGTCCCGGGGAAGGCTGCAACGCCAATTATCCGCTCCCGCGCGGCACCGCATGGCCCGCATGGTCTGCAGCGCTGGCCGATGCGCTGGCCCGCATCAAGGCGTCGGGTGCCGAGGCCATCGTGCTGTCGCTCGGGGTGGACACCTTCGAGCGCGATCCGATCTCGTTCTTCAAGCTGACGTCAGAGGATTTCGGCCGCATGGGGACGATGATAGCTGCCGCCGGCCTGCCGGTTTTGACCTGCATGGAGGGTGGCTACGGTGTTCCGGAAATCGGCCTCAACGTTGCCAACGTGCTGACGGGGTTGGAATCCTGATCTGCGGCCATCGATTTCTTTGATGCCGCCATGACAATTGGGCGTTTGCGGTCGCCTCGACGCCAGACTAGGAAGGGCGCAAACGGGGGACGATCATGGATCAGGCGGGAGTGACGATGGGCAGCGACGGCGGTGCGCCGCTGATGCCCAAGTCGGAAAATGTGCCGTCAGGCGGCATGGCGGCCGGCGCGCTCATGTGCCTGCTGTCGATGACGTCGATTCAGTTCGGAGCCGCTCTCTCGTCGTCAGCCATCGACCTCTATGGCGCCATGGGGGCCACCTGGCTGCGGCTGGGCTTCGCCGCGCTCATTCTCGCCGCCATCGTTCGGCCCCGCATCTTCCACTATAGCCGCCGCCAATGGCTGAGCGCCCTGCTGCTCGGAACGGTCACGGCCCTGATGACCATGTCCTTTTTCGCGGCAATCCAGCGCATTCCGCTCGGACTGCTCGTTGCGATCGACTTTCTCGGCCCGCTGTCGGTCGCAGCTTTCGGCTACGGCGTCGGTTGGCGGCTGGCCTGGCCGTTGGTGGCGGGCATTGGCGTGGTGTTGCTGGCGCGAGACGGGCAGGGCTGGGTCGGCAATCTGCCGGGCGTTCTGTTCGCGCTGGCGTCGGCGGTCGGCTGGGCCATCTACATCGTCCTCACCAAGAAAGTCGGTGCCGCCTTCAAGGGATTCGAGGGCCTCGCCATGTCTCTGGCCGTCGCCGCGCTGGTGGCAACGCCGTTCGGCCTGCCGGCTTCAGTCGGCGCCCTGTCTTTGACGGGGCTGGGCGAAATGCTCGGCCTCGCCGTCCTCGTTCCGCTGCTTCCCTATGCGCTCGAGATGGTGGCACTGCGCCGGATGCCGACATCGTCTTTTGGCATCCTGATGAGCCTGGAGCCGGCACTGGGCGCGCTCGCGGGCTTCCTGGTGCTGGCGCAGCCGATGACGCTGCCGCAGATGCTGGGCACGGCCTTCGTCGTCGCCGCTAGCGTCGGTGCAACGCTGTCTCCCTGATCGGACGGCTAGGCGGCCGGCGCGGCGGGAGCGTCGTCGGCTGGGTTGTAGAATAGCGCCAGAAACATGCTCTTGGCGATCCGCTCGGCAGTCGTCATGAACCAATCACGCGCCTCCGGGGTGGGGGCGATATCGGTGAGCGTCGCCGCAAACAGGCCGAGCCATTCGGGAAACAGCTCCGGCACCAGCCCCTCGACCCCCGTGTGAGCCTGCACCGGTTTGCCGCCATAGGCCCCGGTCTTCAGCGCGATCGCCGACCAGAAGCGCTTCATCTTTTCCATGTGCTGCGGCCAGCGCCCGGCAAGCCGCGCGTCGAAAACCGGCCCGAGGCGCGGGTGAACCTGGATGCGCTGGTAGAAGGTTTCCACCAGCAGGTCGATGAATTCAGCGTCGACGCCGATCCGCCGCATGTCGGCCTCTGCCCGCTCGCGCATCGCGGCGATCTGGGCCGGGCGGCCCTGCAATTCATTGGTCATTTCTTCTCCGTTCGCCGTCGTCCCGAAAGAGCGGTGACGACAGGGTATAGGCCTGTCGGCGGCGATACAGAAGGCCGTACCACCGCGTCTGCCGATTTGCCACAATTGCCGCGTCTGCATCTTGACCCGCGTCATCAGGGGCTCTAGTTTTAGATTAATTCTAAAGTGGAGAACGTCATGCTGCCCCGCCTCTTCCGATCGTCCAAGCGCCCCTTCGAAACCCTGACGGAGCAGGAGGTCTTGGCCGTCGCAATCGCGGCCGAAGAGGACGATGCGCGCATCTACCTCGCTTACGCAGATATGCTGAGGCCGAAATTTCCGAGTTCGGCCAAGGTTTTCGAGGATATGGCCGAGGTCGAGAGCACCCATCGCTCGATGCTGATCGAGATGCATCGAAAGCGCTTCGGCGAGCGCATACCGCTCATTCGGCGGGAGCACGTCCAGGGATTTTACGAGCGCAAGCCCGACTGGTTGCGCAACAATCTGTCGCTCGAAGCCATCCGTCAGGAAGCCGAGGCGATGGAAGGCCAGGCCTATCGCTTCTACCTGCGGGCCGCCAAGCAGACCTCCGATGCAGGCACGCGCCAGCTGCTCGACGACCTCGCCATGGCCGAGCAGGGCCACGAAGACGTCGCCGCCATGCTGAGCGAAAAGCATACGCCCGAGGACGTCAAGAAGAACGAAAATGCGGATGCGCGCCGCCAGATGGTGCTGACTTATGTGCAGCCGGGGCTTGCCGGCCTCATGGATGGCTCGGTGTCGACGCTGGCGCCGATCTTCGCCGCCGCTTTCGCGACCCAGGATACCTGGCAGACATTTCTGGTTGGCCTGTCCGCCTCGGTCGGCGCCGGCATCTCGATGGGCTTTACGGAGGCCGCCCACGACGATGGAAAGATTTCCGGTCGCGGCTCGCCGATCAAGCGCGGCCTCGCCTGCGGGATCATGACGGCACTCGGCGGCCTCGGCCACGCCTTGCCCTACCTCATCCCCGACTTCTGGACGGCGACCATCACCGCTGCCATCGTCGTCTTCTTCGAGCTTTGGGCAATCGCGTTCATCCAGAACCGCTTCATGGAGACACCGTTTTTGCGCGCTGCCTTCCAGGTGGTCATTGGCGGTGGTTTGGTGCTGGCTGCCGGCATCTTGATCGGCAATGGGTGAGGGCGGCCGTCGCACCCTTTGCGTAGAAACAAGAAAGGCACCGGGACCAACTGGCTCCGGTGCCTTTTTCTATAACCTTGAGGCTGACTGAGGCCCTGAAGGTCATGTCAGCCTAGGACTGTTCAATTACCGCCGCGGCTGAACATCGGGCCGCGCGGTGAATCCGGGTTTGGCAGGATGATCTGGTTGTTACCTGGACGACTGTCATTGTCTCTCCGCGGTCCATTGTCCCGGCTGGGGCCGCGTGGGCGGTCGTTGTCGTGGCGACGGTCGGCATAGTCGCGTCTGTTGAAGCCGCCATCCCTGCGATAGCCATCATGCCTGTCGCGCCGATAGTAGTCGCGGCGGTAACCGCCGTAGTATCCGCTGTTGTAGTAGCCGCCGTTGTAATAGGGAGCATCGTACGTCGTCACGTATGCGCCGCTATATCCGCCATCTTCGACGCAGCCGGCCAAAGTCAGGGTTCCAAGGCCCATGACCGCGAGCATTAATGATCTTAATCTCATGCTTCTCTCCTGACCCCAACGCCTGCTAGCATGAAAAACATGTTTTCCCATTGCAGCCGTACTTTTGTTTGTTTCTTTTCGCTCTAATGCAAATGATCGTCGGAAGTTCCAAACAGCCAATTCAATTGGCGTGTTTTGCTTGCCGTATAGCAAGCTCAGCTGGCATGTATAGCCATGCTTCGGCAAAATAAGGGACGGGGCTGTCCTGTCGTTCCTGCGTTTTATTGCGAAACACCAATAGGTTCTGCTTATTTGAGGGCGCCGACGAGCACGTCGCGGCCGTTCTCGATGGTTACCCAGCGGCCGGCATTGTAGCTGGCCTGACGCTTGATGAAGGAATAGGGCGTCTGGTACCAGACCTTCACCTCGTCGGTGAGGTTGTCGAGTTCATAGTCGCCTTGCGCCGTGCGCAACGTCAGGATCGCGTGGCCTTCGCCGTCCGGCTTGCGTACGACGGTCATCAGCAGGTTCGATGGCGAGAAGCCGCGCTGGATCAGGATGCGGCGCTTGAGCAGCGCGAAATCTTCGCAGTCGCCGGCGGTGGTAGGGTAGGCCCAATACTCTTCCTTGCCATAGACTTCCATGTCGGTGGCCGGGATGATGGTGGTGTTGACCTGAAGGTTGACCTGGTTGACCGTCGCCCAGTTGGCATCCGTCATCTTGACCGGCATCAAATCCACATTCGACCCGCATTCGCTGCGATAGCGCTGGCAGAAATCATAATGGCCGATCGGCTGCGAAGTGGTGCCGCCGACAACCATCGACGGACCGCTTTGGGAGGCCGGCATCGCTGCCGTCGACATCGCGCACATCGCCACGAAGGCTAGAAAGATGCCCCTGAAATCCACGCGACCAATCCTCGTACCGTCCCTAATTCTTAACAAATTGTTAACGGACGCCAGGCCGGATGGTCAATCGTTACTTAAACGTTAACACGGTGAACCGGTGAACATGGTTAAAATGCAACATGAATTTTAGGTTTGCGCGGGAATTCGGTTTGCCCGTATCGATCTCAAGCAGGGATGCGCGACTGACCTTTAGAGCGGCACGGCAAAGGCCGTGATGGCCTCCCGCATGCGCTCGAGATCCTGCGGCCGGGAAAGGCGGTGATCGCCATCGCGGATCAACGTCAACACGACGTCGTCGGCCGGCAGATGCTCGACCAGTTTCATCGCATGCCCATGCGGCACGTCCTTGTCCTGCATTCCCTGCAGGATATGAACCGGACAGCCGGTCTCGATGATGCCGGACAGCACCTGGTTGGCCTGGCCGTCCTCGATCAGCTTGCGCGTATACATGTTGGGTACAGGGCTGTAGGCGGAGGGTTCCTCGAAATAACCTTGTTCCGCCAGCGCGGCGCGTTCGACGGCAGTAAGGTTGGGCTCGATCAGGTCCATCGTGAAATCCGGGGCTGGGGCGATCAGCACCAGGCCCATGATGGAGGGCGAGGTCTTGCCGGCACGCAATGCCTGGATCAGGCGCAGCGCGATCCAGCCGCCCATCGAGGAGCCGACGACCACGATGCGCTTGGCCTTGGCGTGCGCAAGCACCGCCAGCGCCTCCTCCAGCCAACGAGAGATCGTGCCCTCGGCGAAATCGCCGCCCGAGCTGCCGTGGCCGGAATAGTCGAAGCGGATGCAGCCAAGCCCGAGCCGCTCGGCCAGCGCATCGACGTCGACAGCCTTCGAGCCGCCCATGTCGGAGCGATAGCCGGAAAGCCAGAGGATGGTCGCCTGCGAGGCAGACTTCTTCGGCTTGCGCAGCCGCATTGCGATCTCGCGTGCATTCTCGCCGCTGCCGACGGTGATGGTCTCGGGGGGGCTGGACTCTGACGGTTCTGCCATGCGCTGTGCTCCTCGTTGCCGGCCTTTAAAACAGATTCGCTTCCTGGCTGACAGAAGGTGATTTTTGCCATACACTGTGCTATTGACATCGATGCAGCTTTAAGCACATTGCCGCCAACTGCGCCGACGGGAGCTTGGGGCTGCAAATATCCGAAACAATTCGTGGAGAATACGACCATTCGCAGACCTTTTAAAACCGACGCGCCTGTCAAGGACGGACCGCGTTCCAACCGGGAAATTCGCATCCCGAAAGTCCAGCTCATCGGAGCGGACGGCGCGAATTTGGGAATAGTTCCGACGGACGAAGCATTGAAGATGGCGGAAGACTCTGGTCTCGACCTGGTCGAAATTTCCCCCAATGCCGAGCCTCCTGTCTGCAAGATCCTCGATCTCGGCAAGCTGAAATACGCCAACCAGAAGAAGGCGGCTGAAGCGCGCAAGAAGCAGAAGATCGTCGAAATCAAAGAAATCAAGATGCGTCCGAACATCGACACCCACGATTACGAGGTGAAGATGAAGGCCATGAGCCGCTTCTTCGACGAAGGCGACAAGGTCAAGGTCACCCTGAAGTTCCGTGGCCGCGAAATGGCCCACCAGGAACTCGGCATGAAGCTGCTCCAGCAGGTCAAGGTCGATACGGTGGAGTTTGCCAAGGTCGAAGCCGAACCGAAGCTCGAAGGTCGCCAGATGATGATGGTGCTCGCGCCGAAGTAAGGTGCGGACCAGCTTTCTGGAAGTCGAAGCCGTCCGTCCGGGCGGCTTTTTCTTTCGGCCGGCATCCGGTCAGAAAGATTCCGTCACAGCCCCGTTGCACTTTGGCGGGACTGCGGTTATAGGACCCCGTCCGAACTGACCGGCAGGGCATGCCGTGGCAGTTCAGAATGCTTGCGGAGCGGTTCATCACCGGACCCGCAGTTCAACAACCAAGTCATCCGACTTTGTGCAAGCCCGGTCCTCCGGACCTGCCGAAGGCGCCTTTGCAAGAAGAGCGCAAACGGAGACGCAGAAGGAGTAGCAAAATGCCCAAGATGAAGACGAAGTCCTCTGCCAAGAAGCGGTTCAAGATCACCGCGACCGGCAAGGTCAAGGCCGCCGCTGCTGGCAAGCGTCACGGCATGATCAAGCGCAGCAACAAGTTCATTCGCGATGCACGCGGTACCATGGTTCTGGCCAAGCCAGACGGTATCAAGGTCATCAAGAACTACTTGCCGAACGGTCTCTAAGACCCTTCGCCCGCTATATATTAAGGAGATCATGACATGGCACGTGTCAAAAGAGGCGTCACCTCGCACGCCAAGCATAAGAAGGTTCTGAAGCAGGCCAAGGGTTTCTACGGCCGCCGCAAGAACACCATCCGCGCCGCCAAGGCAGCTGTGGATCGTTCCAAGCAGTACGCTTACCGCGACCGCAAGGTCAACAAGCGCAATTTCCGCGCTCTCTGGATCCAGCGCATCAACGCTGCCGTCCGCGAACACGGCCTGACCTATGGCCGCTTCATCGACGGCCTGACAAAGGCTGGCATCGAAGTCGACCGCAAGGTTCTGTCGGACATGGCTATCCATGAAACAGAAGCCTTCGGCGCACTGGTTGCTGCCTCGAAGAAGGCGCTGGACTATCTGAAGGATGCCGGCACGAAGAACGAATTCGAAGCCGTCGTTAAGTAACGGCGCGACGAACCTTCGTGTTCTAGGTTGAAACCCGCGCCGGCAAGCTGGCGCGGGTTTTGCGTTTTCGTCACCCCAACGTCCCGGCGGTGCCTCGCGGCCGACAAGCCAACCGCCTAGAGTGTCTGGCCGATGCGCGCACCGGAGGAAGCAATTGACGAATGCATCTCATGATGACCTGCCTCGGTCTATTTTTGTCGGCTGCCCGGTTGATTGGCCGCGTCTGCATGGGTAGTGATCTGCGGCGCTTTATATTGCTACAGACTATCTGACGAAGTTGCTGGCCGAGTACCGGCCGAGCACCACCCACGACGAACGCCCGCAAGGCAGGACCCAATGACCGAACTCGACACATTGCAACAGCAGCTGCTCACCGACGTTCACGCCGCAACAGACGAACCGGCGATAGAAGCCGTCCGTCTGGCCGCGCTCGGCAAAAAGGGCTCGGTGTCGGAACTCTTGAAGACGCTGGGCTCGATGTCACCAGAGGAGCGCCAGACCCGCGGTGCCGCGATCAACGCGCTGAAGACCGTCGTGACGGAAGCCATCGCCAGCCGCAAGGCCGAGTTGAAGGACGCTGCGATCACGGAAAAGCTCCAGGCCGAGACCGTCGATGTCAGCCTGCCGGTGCGCTCGTCGCCGGCCGAGCGCGGTCGCATCCATCCGATCAGCCAGATCGTCGACGAGATCACCGCGATCTTCGGCGACATGGGTTTCTCGATCGCGGAAGGCCCGGATGTCGAGACCGACCACTACAACTTCACGGCGCTGAATTTTCCGGAAGGCCATCCGGCCCGCGAGATGCACGACACCTTCTTCTTCCAGCCGGACGAGAACGGCGAGCGCAAGGTGCTGCGCACCCACACCTCGCCGGTGCAGATCCGCACCATGGAAGCCCAGAAGCCGCCGATCCGCATCATCATTCCCGGCAAGACCTATCGCCAGGACTCGGACGCCACCCATTCGCCGATGTTCCATCAGGTCGAGGGCCTCGTCGTCGACAAGAAGGCCAATGTCGGCAACATGCGCTGGGTGCTGGAAGAGTTCTGCAAGGCCTTCTTCGAGGTCGACAGCGTCACCATGCGCTTCCGCCCGTCCTTTTTCCCGTTCACCGAGCCGTCCTTCGAAGTCGACATCCAGTGCGACCGCTCCGGCCCGAGCGTCAAGTTCGGCGAAGGCACCGACTGGATGGAGATTTTGGGCTGCGGCATGGTCCATCCGAACGTGCTGCGCCACGGCGGCCTCGATCCCGACGAGTATCAGGGCTTTGCCTGGGGCATGGGGCTCGACCGCATCGCCATGCTGAAATACGGCATGCCTGACCTGCGCGACTTCTTCAACGCCGACGTCCGCTGGATCTCCCACTACGGTTTCCGCCCGCTCGACATGCCGACGCTGTTTGGTGGTTTGAGCGTTTAAATGCCAACCCTGCTGGTCTGGCATGGATACAAGTTCCGGTTCTATGCGCTGGATATGGGCGAACCTCCCCATATTCACGTCGTGAAGGAAGGGAAGTCGTTGAAGGTCTGGCTGGAAAGCGTGGCGGTGGCGCGGAATGTTGGTTACAATGAACGGGATGTCGACCGCCTTCTTGCGGTGATTGCAGAACACAGGGATCAGTGGATCGAGGCGTGGAATGACTTCTTTGGAGTTTGAAACCGAGGATATGCGCCCGATCAAAGCCTGGTGCTCTGCGGAGGAGGTCCATGTCACGCTGGCAGACGGTCGGACCATTTCGGCTCCGCTCTGGTGGTATCCATTTCTTCGCGATCTCGATCAATCCGCGCTCAACGATATCGAGTTGATGTACGAGGGCGTCTGGTGGCCGGAAGTGGACGAGGGCATTTCTGTCCAGAGCATGTTCCTTGGCATCAAGGCACCGGGGGCGAAGGCTCCGCAAAAGGTGGCCTGAGTGACGGAACAACGACCCATCTATTACTTCGTCACGGATATCGAGACGAACGGTCCGGATCCCTTGCGTCACTCGATGTTGAGTTTCGCAACGGTTGCCTTGCGTTCCGATGGGGTCGCGTGCGGGGAGTTCGAGGCGGTCTTGTCGCCACGCGCGGATCGCGCAACGGATGAGCGGACCATGGCTTGGTGGGGGACGCAAGCCGAGGCATGGGAAGCGGCCACCACTGATCCAGAAGATCCAGCGGCTGTCATAGTGCGGTTTGTAGAGTGGGTCGAAGGCTTCGCCGGACAGCGCGCATTCGCCGCGCGTCCGCTTATGTTCGATGGTCTCTGGATCGACCACTATTTGAGGACATTTGCCGACCGTTTTCTTCTGGATGTCCCCCATTGGGGCCCATGCGTTTTCAACGCGGGGCCACTGGATATCGGGACTTATGTTTTGGGTGTCTTTGGCAAAACTCAGCCTCAGTCGGGTGCAGACAAATTTCCCGATGACTGGCTTGGTCATCATCCGCATACCCACAAGGCAATCGATGACGCACGCGGCTATGCGTCACTTCTTTCGAAACTATTTGATGTGGCTCGGGGTCTGCCGGAAAACCCGCTCGATTTTACAAGGGTAAACCAATGAAATTCACACTCTCCTGGCTGAAGGATCACCTCGACACCGAGGCTGGTCTCGATGAAATCTGCACCCGGCTGACCGAGATCGGCCTCGAGGTCGATGCGGTCGACGACAAGGCGGCGTTCAAGGCCTTCGTGATTGCGAAGATCCTGTCGGCCGAAAAGCATCCGCAGGCCGACCGGTTGAAGGTGCTGATGGTCGATGTCGGTGCTGACAAGCCGGTGCAGGTGGTCTGCGGCGCGCCGAATGCCCGCGCCGGCCTGATCGGTGCCTTCGCGTCCCCCGGCACCTATGTGCCCGGCATCGACGTGACGCTTGCCGTTGGCAACATCCGTGGTGTCGAAAGCCATGGCATGATGTGCTCCGAGAAGGAGCTGCAGATTTCCGACAGCCATGACGGCATCATCGATCTGCCGGCCGATGCGCCCGTAGGTGCCAGCTATGCGACCTACGCCGGCCTCGACGATGCCATGATCGACGTCAACCTGACGCCGAACCGGCCGGATTGCACCTCGATCTACGGCATTGCCCGCGATCTCGCCGCCTCCGGCCTTGGCACGCTGAAGACCCGTGCGGCGCCTGTTTTCCCCATCAAGGGCGAAACGCCGGTCAAGGTGACACTCGATCTCGACGATCCGAAGCTCTGCCCCGGCTTCGCGTTCCGCCTGGTGCGCGGCGTCAAGAACGGCCCGAGCCCGGCCTGGATGCAGCAACGGCTGCTGTCGATCGGCCTTCGTCCCATCAGCGCCCTGGTCGACATCACCAATTACATGACCTTCGACCAGGGCCGGCCGATGCACGTCTTCGACGCCGCCAAGGTCAAGGGCGACCTCACCGTCCGGCGTGCCCGCGACGGCGAGACCGTGCTGGCGCTCGACACCCGCGAATACAAGCTGTCGCCGAGCAATGTCGTCATCGCAGACGACAACGGCATCGAGTCGATCGGCGGCATCATGGGCGGCGAGCATTCCGGCTGCGATGAAAACACCACCGACGTGCTGATCGAATCGGCGCTCTGGGATGCGATGAACATCGCCAAGTCCGGCCGCGGCCTCGGCATCATCACCGATGCCCGCTATCGTTTCGAGCGCGGCGTCGACCCGGATTACATGATGCCCGGCCTCGAGCGCACCACCGAACTGGTGCTGGAGATCTGCGGCGGCACGGCGGCCAAGGCCAATGTCGTCGGCTACACGCCCTATGAACCGAAGATCGTCGATTTCCCCTTCTCGGAAATCAAGCGGCTCACCGGCCTGGAAGTCTCCAACGCCGAGAGCACCGAAATCCTAACCCGTCTCGGCTTCAAGGTCACCGGAGCGGGCGAGCGCGTCTCGGTCGCCGTCCCATCCTGGCGGCCTGACGTCGACGGCAAGGCCGATCTGGTCGAGGAAGTCATGCGCATCCATGGCGTCGACAAGATCAAGCCGGCGCCGCTCGAAAGCCATGCCGCCGTCAACGGCCGTATCCTGACGACCCTGCAAATCCGCACCCGCACCGCCAAGCGGGCGCTGGCCTCGCGCGGCATGCTGGAAGGGGTCATGTGGTCCTTCATCTCGTCGGACCAGGCAAAGCTGTTCGGCGGCGGATCGGATGCCCTGCGCCTTGCCAACCCGATTGCATCTGACATGTCCGACATGCGACCGTCGCTGCTGCCGGGCCTGCTCAGCGCGGCCCAGCGCAATGCCGACAAGGGCTATGGCGATGTGGCGCTGTTCGAAGTGTCCGGCACCTATGAGAACGACCGCCCGGAAGGCCAGCGGCGCGTCGCCGGCGGCATCCGTCGCGGCACGGCGACGATGGCAGGCGCCGGCCGGCTGTGGTCGAACGCGGCTAAGGGCGGCGGCAAGCCGGTCGACGTCTTCGACGCCAAGGCCGATGCGCTTGCCGTCATCGAGGCCTGCGGCCTGCCGATGGGCAATATCCAGATCGAGCAGGGCGGTCCGGGCTGGTACCATCCCGGCCGCTCCGGCACCATCAAGATGGGCCCGAAGGTCGTACTCGGCTATTTCGGCGAGTTCCATCCGAAGACACTGGAAGCGCTCGACGTGTCAGGCGCTCTCTGCGGCTTCGAGGTCTTCCTCGACGTGATGCCTGAGCCGAAGCGCAAGGCGACCCGCACCAAGCCCGCGCTCGAACTCTCGCCCTTCCAGGCGGTCAAGCGCGACTTCGCCTTCGTCGTCGACAAGACGGTCGAAGCCGGCGCCATCATCCGTGCTGCTACCAGCGCCGACCGCAAGCTCGTCTCCGGCGTCAACGTCTTCGACGTGTTCGAGGGTGCATCGCTCGGCGAAGGCAAGAAGTCTGTCGCCATCGAAGTCCAGATCCAGCCGGCCGAGCGGACCCTGACCGACGAGGATTTCGACGCGCTGACCCAGAAGATCGTCGCCAACGTCACCAAGACGACCGGCGGTGTCCTGCGCGGCTAAGCATCGATCAAGCGCAAGCGCCTCACCCGCCGTCCCTCTTTCGGGGCGGGTGAGGCAGTCCGATACTGCACTGCAGCAAATATTTGCTGCCGGCCATTCCTCGGCCCCTTGTTCGTCTGTGCATTTGCGCATAGCGAGGGAAGGGTGCCGGCCATCCGGGCGCGGTTGAGGGTGGTGATTTGACGAAGCGCAGTTTTTCCTTCTCCAGTGCCGAAATCCGCGCCAAGGCGATCGGCGAGATCCACTCCCGGCCCTACACGCTGCTGGCCCTGCCGCGCGTCGTCTTCCAGATCGCCTTCCTGACGGAGGCCAATTTCACCGCCGACCATGCCATCCTCACCGACCTCTCGCTCGGGCAGGGAATTCCGGCTCCGGCAGCCGATTCCAGCCACCATACGATGACCTGGGGCGGCGGCACGCTGCGCTGGGAGCGTCATACGGAATTCTCGACCTATTTCTGGGACACGCCCGCGCCTGAAAAATTCGGCGGCGACATCCCGATCAATCCCTTCGGCTCCCGTTTCAATGCGCCCGGCCCGTTCATATCAGGCGTCCGCATCGAAATTCGCCCTGCGACCGAGGTGTCGGTGGATGTCATCGAGAATTTCGACCCGACCAGCCTCTGTCAGAGCACCGTGGCGGACGGCAAGGCGACTGTTGTCACCGATTTCCGCCAGGACGGCGATGGCCTAACCAAGTTCCTGATCCTCGACCGCGGCATGACCGATGCGGCGCGCGGCATGCTGACCCAGCGTATCCTCGATATCGAGACCTACCGGACGCTGGCAATGATGGGGCTGCCGCTCGCCCAGACCCTGTCGCCGGAGATCCGCCAGATCGAAAACAGTTTTACCGCCATCACCCAGGGCATGAAACAGCATGCCCGCGACGAGGCGGATGCGATGCTGGCCGAAATCACCCGCCTGGCCGCCGAGCTGGAAGCAAACGCCGCACTCAGCCTGTATCGCTTTGGCGCCAGCCGCGCCTATTACGACATCGTTCTCGACCGCGTCGCCATGCTGGCGGAGAAGGGGCTGCCCGGCAACGAGACGCTTGGCGCCTTCCTGCAACGGCGCCTGGCACCGGCGATGCGAACATGCCAGTCGGTGGAAGTCCGCCAGGCCAACCTGTCGAGCAAGCTGGCGCGCGCCAGCGGCCTGCTGCGCAGCTGGATCGACGTCGATCTGCAGAAGTTCAACACCGAAATCCTGGCATCGATGGACAAGCGGGCGCATCTGCAGCTACGTCTGCAGCAGACGGTCGAGGGCCTGTCGGTCGCCGCCATTTCCTATTATGTCATCGGCCTGGTCGGCTATCTCGCCAAGGCAATCCACGCCACGGGCCTCGACATCTCGCCCGATACGCTGACCGGCGCGTCGGTGCCCTTCGTGATTCTCGGCGTGTGGCTGACGGTCCGGCGCATTCGCAGCCGGCACAGCGACGAGCCGGTCCGAGCGACCAACAAGCCCCGCTCGATCCGCTGAGAGTTGGCTCATTGGGCGCAGGGAAACGCTCCGAGACATGTAGGCGTGTCTGTATCCGTAAACGGAAAGGGCGGCGCCTGTTTCGTCTGGCGCCGCCCTTACTGAACTAACCCGTCTCAAACGGCTGGCAGGTCGACCCGATGCTACTTCTGCATCCGACCCTTGATTTCGTCGATCCGCTTGGAGGCTTCCGCTTTCGAAAGATCCTCGGCGAAGGCATCCGGCTCGTGGGCCTGCTCCGACAAGGTTTTCAGGTAGGATTTCTGGGCGCCTGTCATCGGCTCGTCGCCGGTGACCCAGTCGTCCGGATCCTTCTCGGTGTTGGAGGAAGGGTCCGGATCGGTCTTGGGGTTGTGGTCGTCTATCATCGCTGGCCTCCTTGTTTGTTCTCTTAACGTTCTTCAGGAGGCCAGGTTCCTTAGCGCTTTGCATTCCAGGCCGCAGGTTTTCCGTAGCGCGCTCCGGCGATCTTGTCCGGCGACAGCATGTCGTCCAGTCTGGTCACGTCGTCCGCCGTCAGCACGACGTCGGCAGCGGCGGCGTTCTGTTCCAGATGGGTGATCTTGCGGGCGCCGGGGATGGGGACGATGAAGTCGCCCTTGGCCAGCACCCAGGCCAGCGCCAGCTGCGCCGCCGTTGCGCCCTTCTCGGCCGCCATCTCCTCGACGAGCTTCACCAGCGCCAGGTTGGCAGCCATGTTGTCGGCTTCGAAACGCGGCAGGTTCTTGCGAAAATCGCCTTCGCCGAACTCGGAGGTGTTCTGAATCTTGCCGGTCAGGAAGCCGCGTCCGAGCGGGCTGAAGGGCACGAAGCCGATGTTGAGCTCGCGGCAGGTATCGAGGATCTCGCCCTCGGGATCGCGGGTCCAGAGCGAATATTCGCTCTGCAGCGCCGAGACCGGCTGTACCGCATGGGCGCGGCGGATGTGTTCGGCGGTTGCTTCCGAGAGGCCGAAGGCTCGGACCTTGCCGGCCTTGATGAGATCGGCTACGGCACCGGCGGTGTCCTCGATCGGCACTTCCGGATCGGGACGGTGCTGGTAGAACAGATCGATCACCTCGACGCCGAGCCGCTTCAACGAGGCCTCCGCCACCTCGCGCACATGCTCGGGCCGGCTGTCGAGCCCGGACATGGCCTGCGAATCCGTCTTCGCCGGATCGATCTTGAACCCGAACTTGGTGGCGATGGTCACCTTGTCGCGGACGCTCTTCAGACCCTTGCCGACCAGGATCTCGTTGGCAAAGGGGCCGTAGACCTCTGCGGTGTCGAAGAAGGTGACGCCGATGTCGACGGCGCGGTGCAGCGTGCGGATCGCGTCCTCTTCCTCTTGGCCGCCATAGGCATGGCTCATGCCCATGCAGCCGAGGCCAATGGCGGAGACGGTGAGTTCGGTACCGAGTTTGCGGGTCTTCATGAAATCTCTCCTTGGAACGGTCAGCCCTGCAGGCGACACGTGCACGTTCGAAAATAGGGCGCGAAACAGCATTTGAATATGGGTGCAAACTGCAATGCGCTGTTCTATAATTTAGATCAATGAACAGGACCCAGCTTTCGCAATTGGCAGTTCTTGCCGCCGTCGCCGCCCATCGCAGCTTCCGGGCTGCGGCCAAGGAGCTTGCGATCGCGCCCTCTGCGGTCAGCCACGCCATATCTGGCCTGGAGGCCAGCCTCGGGGTGCGCCTCCTGGCGCGCACCACCCGCAGCGTCGCGCCGACGGAGGAGGGGCAGCGCCTGCTGGAACGGCTGCGGCCGGCGCTCGATGAGATCGGCATTGCGCTGGAGGCGGTCATCGACGCGCGCGACCGGCCTGCCGGCAACCTGCGCATCACCGCGCCGCGCTTCGCCTCGGACATTCTGCTCGGGCCCCGCATCGGCGATTTCCTCAATGCCTATCCCGACATCACGCTGGAGATCGCCAATGAGGATGGCTTCATCGACATCGTCGCTGAGGGCTATGACGCCGGTATCTGGATGGAGGAAAGCCTGGATGCCGATATGATCGCCGTGCGTATATCGCCGGAGATGCGCACCGTTATCGCTGCCTCGCCTGCCTATTTCGCAAAGCATCCGATCCCTCTCCATCCGCGCGACCTCTCCGCACATCGCTGCATCAAGCGCCGCTTTTCCAACGGCTCGATCTATCGCTGGGAGTTCGACAAGGACGGCGAGTCCCTCGTCGTCGCGGTTGACGGGCCGCTCATCGTCGGCGAGGACAGGCTGGCGCTGCTGGCAGCCCTCAGCGGCGCCGGTCTGGCCTACCTCTTCAATATCCGCGTCGAGGACGAGGTGGCCGGCGGGCGGCTGGTCCGGGTGCTGGAGGACTGGTGCCAGCCCTATCCCGGCCCCTTCCTCTACTACCCCAGCCGCCGCCAGCTGCGGCCGGCCCTGCGCGCCTTCATCGATTTTTTCAAGGTTGGCGGTTGAAGCAGCAGTTTTCGGGTGGCCCGTCCTAGCGATGCGTCTAGTCTGGCGGGGAGGAGAGGGTATGAAGAGACCCACATCGATGCGCGGATTGGAAGACCTCGGCCGGGTGCGGCTGTCGGAGAACTTCTTCCTGCGCGACTTCCTGCATTCCGAAATCGGCAGCCTCTACGGTGTTCCGAATATTCCGGACGATCCAGATCTCGCCGTTGCGGCTGGCAGCCGGCTATGCGCGGAGCTGCTGGAGCCCTTGCAGGCGACGTTCGGCAGGCTGCATCTGCGCTCCGGCTATCGCTCCCATGCGCTCAACAACTATGGAAACGCTCACGACCTCAATTGCGCCCGTGATGATGCCACGGGCCATGTCTGGGATCGCCGGGATGCCGATGGCTGTATGGGCGCGACGGCCTGCGTTGTCGTCCCCTGGGTCTGGGATCGCCATCACGAGACGGGCGACTGGCAAAAGCTGGCCTGGTGGATCCACGACCATCTGCCCTATGCGTCGCTGCAGTTCTTCCCAAAACTCTGGGCCGTCAACATCTCTTGGCACGAGCGCCCGAAGCGGCTGATCAGCAGCTATGCCGCGCCACGCGGCATCCTGACACGGGAAGGCATGGCGAACTGGGCGGGCAGTCACGCCGGGCTTTATGCCGGCTTCCCGTCGTTCAAAGCGTGATACGATAACGGATATGGCCGTCGCTCTCGACATAGCGGTCGTAGAGCTTGCGGGCCGTGGCATTGGCCTCGTCCGTGTGCCAATAGAGCCGCGACCAGCCCTCGGACTTGGAGAGGGAGACCAGGTCGTCAAGCAGCGCCCGGCCGACGCCCTTGCCGCGAACAGCCGCGTCGACGAACAGATCTTCCAGGTAGCAATCGAGGCTTGAGGTCCAGGTGCCCTCATGGGTGAGGCAGAGGGCGAAGCCGACGACCTCCCCGTCGACAACAGCCACACGCATGAAAATCGCCGACGCCGGGTCGAACACCCGGCGCCAGGTGAGATCGGTGACATCATCCGCGATGCCGACGCCATAGAATGCCAGGTAGTCCGCCCAGAGTTTTCTGAAGGGCGCTTCGTCCTGGGGCAGGGCTTCGCGAACCGTCACACTCATCTCTTCGTTCCCTTATGCTCCAGCCTTGTCGAGCAGGCTCATCGCCTCCGGCGACAATGTCAGCTGCGCAGACTTAACCAAAGCTTCCAGCTGCGCAAGGCTTGTCGCCGACGCGATCGGCGCCGTCACGGCCTTCTTCTGCAGCAGCCAGGCCAGCGAGATTTCGGCCGCCGTTGCTCCGGTTTCCTTGGAGACGGTATCGAGCGCCGATAGAATTCTAAGGCCCTTGTCGTCAAGGTATTTCGCCACCCGGTCCTGACGGGCCTTGCCCTCGGTATCCGCCTTGGTCCGGTACTTGCCGGAGAGAAAGCCGGAGGCCAGGCTGAAATAGGTGATGACGCCGATGTCCTCGCGCAGGCAGAGATCGGCCAGCGGCCCTTCGAAGCTGCCGCGGTCGTAGAGGTTATATTCCGGCTGCAGCACGTCGTAGCGCTGGACGCCCGCCTTGTCGGCGGCATCGAGCGAGGCTTGCAACTGTGTGGCATCAAGATTGGAGCAGCCGACGGCGCGGATCTTGCCCTGCTGGCGGAGCTTCGCATAGGCGCCGAGGCTTTCTTCGTGCGGAGTCTCCGGATCGGGCCAGTGCGAGAGGTAGAGGTCGATATAATCGGTCTGCAGCCGCTTCAGCGAATCCTCGACAGCCTTCAGGATATAGCTCTCCTTCAACCCCTTCATGCCCGGGCCCATTTCCGAGCCGACTTTGGTGATGATGATTGCCTTGTCGCGTGCCACATGACCCTGTTTCAGCCATTTGCCGATGATCTCTTCCGAATCTCCGCCTTTGTTGCCAGGCACCCAGCGAGAATAGACGTCGGCGGTGTCGATGGTGTTGAAGCCGGCGTCGAAGAAGGCATCGAGAATACCGAAGGAGGTCCTTTCGTCGGCCGTCCATCCAAAGACATTGCCGCCGAACACGATGGGAGCGATCGTAAGGCCGGTTTTACCAAGTTTCCGCATCTGCATGGCGCTCTCCTAGAAGGTGTCTGTTCGCTGAAAGGACGACGCGGCGCTAAGCCGCCCTTTCTATGTAGGGTTTCCGCACCGGGAAGAAACCCAAACTTCCGTGAATTGCCGCATCGGCGTTGCGCCCTACTTCACCGCTGCCTATGCTTGGCCAAAACACGGATGAGGAGACATCGATGTTGCGTTTTGGAATTCTGTCGACGGCCAAGATCGGCCGCGAACTTGTTGTGCCGGCGATCCAGGATGCCGAGAATTGCGTCGTCACCGCCATCGCCAGCCGCGACCTCGGCCGCGCCCGCGAGATGGCCGACCGCTTCTCCGTGCCGCATGCCTTCGGTTCCTACGAGGAGATGCTTGCCTCCGATGCGATCGACGCCGTCTACATCCCGCTGCCGACCTCGCAGCATGTCGAATGGTCTATCAAGGCCGCCGACGCCGGCAAGCATGTGCTCTGCGAGAAGCCGATCGCGCTGAAATCGGCCGAGATCGATAGCCTGATCGCCGCCCGCGACCGCAACAAGGTGCTGATCAGCGAAGCCTACATGGTCGTCTATACGCCGGTCTGGAAGAAGGTTCGCGAGCTGCTGTCCGAAGGCGCCATCGGTCGCCTCCGCCATGTCCAGGGCGCCTTCACCTATTTCAACCGCGATGCCGGCAATATGCGCAACATTCCGGCACTCGGCGGCGGCGGCTTGCCGGATATCGGCGTCTACCCGTCGATCACCACCCGTTTCGTCACCGGCAAGGAACCGCAGCGCATCCAGGCCGTCACCGAGCGCGATCCCGAATTCGGCACCGACATCTATTCCAGCGTCAAGGCCGACTTCGGCGACTTCGAGATGAGCTTCTATATCTCGACCCAGATGGCCAGCCGCCAGGTCATGGTCTTCCACGGCACGGAGGGCTTCATCGAGGTGAAATCGCCGTTCAATGCCGATCGCTACGGCGCGGAAGAAGTCGAGCTTTCCAACCGTAGCCACGGCCACTCGCAGATCTTCCGCTTCCCCGACAGCCGCCAGTACAAGCTGGAAGCGGAAGCCTTCGCCGATGCCGCCACCGGCGGCGCGTCCGAAGTGGTGACGCTCGAAAGCTCGAAGCGCAACCAGGCAATGATCGATGCCATCTACCGCGCCAGCGAGAAGGACGGCTGGGAAACGGTCTGATCCGTCAGGCCTTCAGCGGCGGAAGACGAAGCGTGAATAGCCGAAAAAGCTGAACGCCGTCGCCGCCGCCGAGGCGACGATCAGCGCGAAGGTCGGACGCAGGATCGGGATCGAGATCAGCAGCCCGGAATAAATGCCGTAGTTGATCAACGCCGAGACGACGCCGACGGACCCATAGCGAAAACCTTCGACGGCCAGCGACTGGCTGGATTTTTCGAAGGTGAAGGTGTGGTTGAAGAACCAGGTCGCCAGCATCGCCGATGGAATGCTGATCGCCCGTGCACCGAACGGCCCGATCGGGGTGAAGTGCAGGATGAGCATCAGCACACCGGCGTCGACGACAAAGCCGACGCTGCCGGCAATCGCAAACCAGATGAGCTTTCTCATGCCGCACCTGCGCGGCCGGGTTCGAGGTGCGTCGCAGTGGGCGCGGCAGGCAGGGCTGTGCTAAGGCGCATGGTCGCTCATTCGTAAATCTTATCCTGAGGCGTCGGCAACGAGCCATCGACCCCTATCACCTTCGACCATCCCACCAATTCCTCAACATTTCCTGACGGCTGGAGCCGTTGGCTTTACCCTTTCTTGATGCCGAAACGCTAATTTCGTCGCGGCGACAAGGCGGGCACAGGATCACGAAATGACGGATGCAACGGATATGCGGCCGATCGAAGGCGTCGAGCATAAAGCCGCAGGGGCTCCGCTGTGGTCAAGGACATGGTTCCTGGCCCTCAGCTATAGTCTTGCCGTCATCGTCGTCCTGCTGGTGCTTAATCACAATGCTGTCGATTATGTCGGTGCCGACAATGACGATGCGATGCGCCTTGTCGAAGTCCGCGACCTTCTCGCCGGCCAGGGCTGGTTCGACATGATGCAATACAGGCTCGGCCTCAGCGGCGGAACGCTGATGCACTGGTCGCGCTTTATCGACCTGCCGATCGCCAGCCTGATCGTCTTCTTTCGTCAGTTCGTCTCCCCCGATCGTGCCGAGATATTGGCACTGACGGTCTGGCCGCTGTTCCTCGTCATTCCGTTCATGGGCGCCATGGCGCTGGTCGGGCGCCGGCTCGCAGGGGTCCCGGGCGTTCACATAACCCTGCTGCAGACGGTCTTTCTGATCATCACTTCCGTGCGCTATCTGCCGGGCTCGATCGACCATGACAATGTCCAGATGGGCCTGGTGGCAATGATCGTCGCCATGCTGATCGACGAGCGCTTCCGCGCCTCGAGTTTTGCGGTCGCCGCCGTCGCCGCCGCCATCGCCATCGGCATCGGCGCGGAAACCACGCCCTTCGTCGCCGTTGCCTGCATGGCCGTCGGCATGCTTTGGGCTTGGGAAGGTGCAGCCTTCGCCAAGGCGGCCTCCGCTTTCGCGCTGACGCTGACCGTTGCCATCAGCGCTGCCTTCTTCGCGACCGTGCCGCCGCATTTTTATTCGATGGTCACCTGCGACAACCTCTCGCTCGGCTTTTACGGCATCACGACCGTCGGCGGCATAGGGCTGTTGCTATCGGCACTTCTTGCCAGCCGCTTGCCGCGAGCCCGGCGCTTCGTCGTCCTCGCCGTCGTTGGCGTCGCGGTGCTCGGTTCGGCGTTGCTGCTTGCGCCGCAATGCCTGGGCAACCCGCTTGCCGGCCTCGATCCGATGCTCGTCGAGTTCTGGCTGAGCAGCGTCAGCGAGGCGCAGTCCATCGTCGCGCTCAGCGTCAACGACCCGACCTCGATCGGCGCCTTTTATGCGGTCGGCCTGCTTGCTATCGTCGTCTGCCTGTTCCGGATCGTCCGGGGCGAACGAGCCCAGCTGCACGCCATCCTGCTGGCGTTGCTCGCCATCAACTGGATCATCGCGCTGGTGCAGGTGCGTGGCGCAGTCTTTGCCAACCTGCTGGCAATCCCGCCCCTGACCTTGTTCGTGCTCGACCTGCGCCGGATCTCCAACGCCGATTCCGAAGATATCCGTGCGGCATTCTTCTATGTCGTCGGCGTACTGGTCTCTGTCCCGGCCGTCTGGGCCATCGGCGGCGGGCTCGCCAGGAGCGACATCGGCAATATCTTTACCAAATCCACGGCGGCTGCCGACCACAGTTCATGCGGATCGAAGGAATCGCTGGCGCCGCTCGCAGCCCTTAACCCCGGCGTCGTGCTGGCAGCCTCCAATCTCGGCTCGCCGATCCTGCGCTTCACACCGCATCGAACCCTCTCGGGCCCCTATCACCGCGATGCCGATGGCATGCTGGCTGAAATGAAGATCGGCATGGCCCCACCCGACGAGGCGCGGACGATGATGCAGCAGGCCGGCGTCACGCTGCTTGCCTATTGCGCAGAGGACCCGCAGGTGGAGCGCTTTGCAAAGCTGAAGCCGGAAGGCCTCTACGGGCAACTGGCCAGAGGCAATGTCCCCGCTTATCTGGATCCACTACCCGGAAGTCCAAAGGAGGCCCTGCGGATCTTCAGCGTGCGGCAACCGTAGGTCCGCGCCACCTCGGCCGGCGGTGCACCACTAATTTTGCGGACGGAGCCGCCGCCGCCCGCAACGGCAACAGGCCCGTAAAAATACGGGATGTGGCGCCGGTGTGGCTGATCTTGGAGCCTGCGTGCGCTAGAAAGACGCATGAGCAGTCTCTTCGAAAATGATTCGCCGTCGAACCTCTCCGAGTATTCGGTCTCGGAACTGTCCGGCTCGATCAAGCGGACGGTCGAAAACGCCTTCGACCAGGTGCGGGTGCGCGGCGAGATCTCCGGCTACCGGGGCCCGCATTCCTCGGGCCACGCCTATTTCTCGCTGAAGGACGACCGCGCGCGCATCGATGCCGTCATCTGGAAGGGAAGCTTCTCCAAGCTCAAGTTCAAGCCCGAAGAGGGCATGGAAGTCATCGCCACCGGCAAGGTCACGACCTTCCCGGGCTCTTCGAAATACCAGATCGTCATCGAGACGCTGGAGCCGGCCGGCGCCGGCGCGTTGATGGCGCTGATCGAGGAGCGCAAGCGCAAGCTCGGCGCCGAAGGCCTGTTCGATGCCGACCGCAAGAAGCGGTTGCCGTTCATGCCGAAGGTCATCGGCGTCGTCACCTCGCCCACCGGTGCCGTCATCCGCGATATTCTCCACCGCATCGCCGACCGTTTCCCCGTCCATGTGCTGGTCTGGCCGGTGAAGGTCCAGGGCGAGGGCTCGGGAGCGGAAGTCGCCAATGCCATCCGCGGCTTCAACGCCTTTCAAATCGGCGGCGCGCTGCCGCGCCCGGACGTGCTGATCGTTGCGCGCGGCGGCGGCAGCCTCGAGGATCTCTGGAGCTTCAACGACGAGATCGTCGTGCGGGCGGCAGCCGAAAGCACGATCCCGCTGATCTCCGCCGTCGGCCACGAGACCGACTGGACGCTGATCGACTATGCCGCCGATATCCGCGCGCCGACCCCGACAGGCGCTGCCGAAATGGCCGTGCCGGTCAAGGCAGAGCTCGAGGCACAGGCCGCCGGGCTTTCGGCGCGTCTGCAGACCGGCGTCCGCCGTCACATGGACCATCGCGGCCAGGCCGTGCGCGCGCTGGTGCGTGCCCTGCCGTCGCTGGACCAGTTGCTTGCCCTGCCTCGCCGCCGCTTCGACGAAACCGCGGCCGGCCTCGGCCGCGGCCTGGAACTCAATACGCTCAACAAGCGCCGCAGTTTCGAGCGCGCCGCAGCGCATCTCCGCCCCGAGGTCCTGTCCGGCCGACTCGCCGAGCGACGACAGATGCTGAGCGAGCGCATGGTGCGTGCCGAGCGCCGCATAGAGCGCCTGCTGTCGGACAGCCACAAGCGCATCTCCAACGCCGAGGTCGCCATGCGCGGCGTGCCGGCGCGACTGACGGCCCAGACGCGCAGCTTCCGCGACCGCCTCGCCAATCTCGCCCGCCACTCCGACACCGCCATCCGCCACCGTCTGAGCGAGGCCCGCGGCATCATCGTCGCGCAGGACCGCGTGCTACAGTCTCTGTCCTACAAGAATGTCCTGAAACGCGGCTATGCCGTCGTTCGGGACGAAGACGACCGCCCGGTTTCGTCAGCCGCCCTGCTGTCGGCGGGCGCTGCCCTGTCGATCGAGTTCGCAGACGGACGGATCGGTGCCGTCACCAGCGAAGACGGCACGACACCTGCACCGGCCGGCGGCGCGCCGATGAAGAAGCGCATACCGAAGCCGGCCGAGCCCGCCGCATCGGTCGAACCGCCGAAGCAGGGCACGCTGTTTTAGGCGGCCTTGGCATCATCCGGTTACTCCACCTGGATTTGCATCTTGACATCGAATTGCAACATAGAGATGCTAAGGCTACGTCTTGCAATGTTGAGGAGCTTTCCATGCGCCTGGCATCTTTCAACGTCGAAAATCTGTTTGACCGCGCAAAAGCGATGAACCTCGACACGTGGGCCGATGGCAAGCCCGTGCTCGAGAAATTCGCCGCGCTCAACGGCCTGCTGGGGCAGGTGACCTATAGCGCGGCCGACAAGACGCGGATGGCAGCGCTCATTGTCGAACTCGGCATGGAAAAGAGCGACACCGGCCCTTTCGTCATTCTCAGGCGCAATCGCGGCGCGCTGCTGAAAAGACCGCATGCCGGCGGCATCATCGTCACAGCCAACGGCAGATCGGACTGGGTCGGATCGCTCGAACTTCGCGATGCGCCGGTCAGCGAACAGGCGATGCGCAACACCGCAAGGGTAATGACCGATCTTGAGGCCGACGTGCTTGGGGTCGTCGAGGTCGAGAGCCGGCCGGTGTTGTCTGCCTTCAACGAGCAGGTCCTTCCGGCGGTGTCCGGCAAGCCGTTTCATCAGGTGATGGTGATCGATGGCAACGACGAGCGTGGGATCGACGTCGGATTGATGACGCGCGAGCACTTCACGCTCGGGCTGATGCGCAGCCACGTCGATGACAGAAGCGCCGATGGCAATCTGATATTCTCGCGCGATTGCCCGGAATATTTCATCACGACGCCCAGGGGCACGACGCTGGTCGTCCTGCTCAATCACTTCAAGAGCAAGGGCTTCGGCAGCCCGCAGTCGTCCAATGCCAGGCGCCGCGCGCAGGCCGAACGCGCCAGGGTCGTCTACGAGGACCTGCTGGCCGGTGGCTTCGAGTATATTGCCCTGATCGGTGATCTCAACGATACGCCTGACAGCGCGCAGCTGGAGCCGCTTGTCGACAGCACGCTGAAAGACGCCTTCACCCGTCCGAATTTCGATGACGGCGGCTTTCCCGGCACCTTCGGTCTCGGCAATGCCGGCAACAAGATCGACTATCTCTTCCTGTCACCGAAGCTGTTTGCAAAGATTGAAAAGGGTGGCGTCTTCCGCAAGGGTGTCTGGCCGGGCGTCAAGCCGAAACGCTGGGAAACCTATGCCGAACTCACCGCGCCCGAACAGGCGGCCTCCGATCACGCCGCCGTCTGGGTCGATCTCGACATTTGATGGCGGCCGCGCGCGCCGCTGATCGTTGGACCTGCAGAACCGACCACCACGCCGCAAATCAGACATCCTGCCTGCCCAGACTGCTGACAAACCCTGAAGACGCTTGTTTGACGAGAGCGATGCCCTACTCGCCCTTGTGGCAGGGATCCAGCGGCACGACGTCTGTCGTTTCAAAAGACCTTTCAGCGCAAGGACTTAAGCTGACTGGACCTCGCCACAATGGCGAAGATGAGGGGGGCAACCGGCTCCAATTTCCCGAGCCCGCAGACGTGTTAGATGGTACCTCTTCAGCAGTCCGAGCAGGCATCCGGCCTGCCGCTATTCCTTCGGTGCCGCCGGCTCGAATTGGGCCAGATAGCGCGCCAGCAACCCGTCCAGCGCGGCAAACTCGTCGGGGCTGAGGCCGGACGTGATCTTCTGCTGGTTTGCCACATGCGCGGTCACCGTCCTGTCGATCAGCGACAGGCCCTCGTCCGTCAGGCCAATCAGAACGCTGCGACCGTCTGGCGGATTGGACAGGCGGCAGACGAGCCCCCGCTTTTCCAGCTGATCGATGCGGTTGGTCATCGTCCCGGAGGTCACCATGGTTGCCGCCAGCAGATCGCCGGGAGACAGGCGATAGGGCGCGCCGGACCTGCGCAGCGTCGCCATGACGTCGAAACTCGCCCGCGACAGGCCGTGCTCAGCCAGCACGCTTTCGATCTCGCGCGACAGATGGGCATGTAGACGGGTAAGGCGGCCGAGAAGCCCCATGGCCGCGGTGTCGAGGTCGGGGCGCTCGCGTTGCCATTGTTGGAGAATGATGTCGACGTGATCCATGCGCTTACTATGCGGCGATTTATCTTGACGTCAAGATTTCTCCACTTACCTTGAGGTCAAGTTAAATGGAGAGTTGTCATGTCCAATGCCCGCGATGTCGTCCTGACCGCGTTGGCGCCCGCCATCTGGGGATCGACCTACATCGTCACGACCCAGCTTCTGCCGCCCGGCATGCCGTTGACGGTCGCAGCCCTGCGCGCGCTTCCCGCCGGCCTCCTGTTGCTGCTGATTGTCCGGCAATGGCCGCAGGGCGCCTGGTGGTGGAAGAGCCTGGTGCTGGGCGCCCTCAATTTCTCGCTGTTCTGGGGCTTCCTGTTCGTCTCAGCCTATCGCTTGCCCGGCGGCGTGGCGGCAACGGTCGGCGCCGTCCAGCCGCTGATCGTCATTGCGCTCTCTCGTGTCGTTATGGGCACGCCGGTGCGGCCGATTGCGCTGCTGGCCGGTGCGGCCGGGCTTTGTGGCGTGGCCCTGCTGGTGCTGCGGCCGGGTGCCGCACTCGATCCCGTCGGTATCGCCGCGGGCCTGGCCGGTGCCCTGTCGATGGCACTGGGCACCGTTCTCAGCCGCCATTGGAAGCCGCCGGTTTCGCCGCTGACCTTCACGGCCTGGCAACTGACGGCGGGCGGGCTGCTGCTGGCGCCAGTGGTACTCCTGATGGAGCCAACCCTGCCGCCGCTGACGCCTGCAAACCTCATCGGCTTTCTCTATCTCGGGCTGATCGGGGCTGCCTTCACCTATATGCTCTGGTTTCGCGGCCTGCGGCTGATCGGCGCGCAGGCGGCTTCCGCATTGGGTTTCCTCAGCCCGCTGGTCGCGGTCCTTCTCGGCTGGTGCCTGCTCGGGCAGGCGCTCGATGCCGTTCAGCTGCTGGGCGTCGTGGTGGTCATCGCCAGCGTCTGGGCAAGCCAGCAGGCGCCTCGCCAAGCTAGGCAAGGCTGAGGCGCGCGCCGGCCTGATATCAGGCCCATTCACCCCCACGCATGACCGGCACGCGCGTTCCGTCCGGCTTGAGACCGTCGATGTCGACCTTGTCGGAGCCGATCATCCAGTCGATATGGATCAGACTGGAATTGCCGCCCTGCGCCTTGATCTGCTCCTGGGTCAGCGACGCCCCGTCGAGGAAGCACTTCGAATAGCATTGCCCGAGCGCGATGTGGCAGGAGGCATTCTCGTCGAACAGCGTGTTGTAGAAAAGGATGCCGCTCGCCGAAATCGGCGAGGAATGCGGCACCAGCGCCACTTCGCCCAGCCGCCGCGCACCCTCGTCGGTGTCCAACACCTTGTTCAGCACCTCTTCGCCGCGGCTGGCCTTGGCCTCGACGATGCGTCCGGCCTCGAACTTCACCTGGATGTTGTCGATCAGCGTACCGCCATGCGACAGAGGCTTGGTGCTGGAGACGTGGCCGTCGACCCGCAGCGCATGCGGCGTGGTGAAGACTTCCTCCGTCGGGATATTCGGGTTGCAGGTAATCCCGTTCTTCGCCGTCGAGGCGCCGCCATGCCATTCGTGGCCGTCGGCAAGGCCGATGGTGACATCGGTGCCCGGGCCAACGAAGTGCAGGCTCGAGAAACGCTGCCCATTGAGCCAGCTGGAGCGGACGCGCAGATTGGCGTTGTGCTCGGTCCAGGCGGCGATGGGGTCCTCGACATCGACGCGCGATGCCGCAAAGATCGCCCGCGCGAGCTTGGCAACCGCGATCGGCTCGGGATCGTTCGGAAACACCAGGCGTGCCCAGGACGGGTTCGGATAGGAGACGATGTTCCAGTTGATGTCGAAGTTCGAGATTTTTTCCAGCGCCGGCTTGTAGGCCGTCGAGTTGGCACGGTTGGCGCGTGCCACCTTGGCCGGGTCCTGGCCCGACAGCAGCATCGGATTGTCGCCGGACACCGCCAGCCGCGCAGCGCCATTGGCAAAGGCATTGGCCATGCCTTCATAGAGCCAGCCGGCGGCGCGGTCGAAGCTTTTGTCGCTGCCGTTCTCGTAGCGCGCGAGCGTCGCTTCCTCGTCGGCATAGAAAGAGGTCACGAGGCCGGCGCCGGCCATATAGGCATGCCGCGTGATCCGCCGTACCAGCGGCATCGCGGCCACAGGTGCGGTGACAACCAGGTCCTGACCCTTCTGCAACTGCAATCCGACCTTGATGGCCACCTCCGCAAGCTTGTCGAGCTTGACGGGATCAACGGTATGAACGCTCTTCGAAACGGATGTCATCTAAACCTGCCTGCTGGGAAAATGCCGAGGCAGAAGACATAAGCCCCATTGCGGCGAAAATGAAGCTCGCAGCAGCGCATTTCGCGCAAGGGGCCGGGTCGGGCAGGTGCCTCAGGCGACCAGCGGCGCCGCATTCGCCTTCAGCACCGCCACGGCGTCCTGCGGCGCGAGCCGCACCTGCAGCCCGCGCTGCCCGCCATTCATGAAGACGAGATCTTCGCCGAGCGCCGCCACCTCGATCGCCGTCGGCACCAGCTTCTTCTGTCCGAACGGGCTGATGCCGCCGACATGGTAGCCGGTCAGCCGCTCGGCGTCGGCAGGCTTCATCATATGGGCCGACTTGCCGCCAAAGGCGGCGGCAAGCTTCTTCATGCTGACCTCGCGGTCCGATGGCACGACCACGCAAACAGGCTTGCCGTCAACTTCAGCCATCAGCGTCTTCAACACCCGGTGCGGCGCCTCGCCCAAAGCCTCCGCCGCCTGCATGCCGATCCTCTCGGCGCCGGGATCGTAGTCATAGGCATGCACGGTGAAGGCAATCTTTGCCTGGCTAAGGACCTGCGTGGCGCGGGTGGTTTTCGACATGGCTCACTGTTTTCCTGGGGTCGTCCCATGGGCGCGATCGAGTTCGTCCAGAATATCCAGACCGCGCTGCCTGTTGCCGCGCGCCGCCCTGAGGCGAAAACGCGTCTCCGCATCGAATTCCGCAAGGACCTTGGTCGAAAGCTCCTCGAACAGCTTGTTGAGGCTTGTCCCCCGCGCGGAGGCAAGCGCTTTGAGCCGTTCATGTTGATCGGCGGGAAGGCGGATCGTCAAGGTACTCATTCAGGATCTCCTTTCGGCAAGCAGTTCGCCTGCGTTAAGAACCTTCAGTTGCGGAAATAGAAGCTCCGCCTGACGGAAGTCTCTCTTGTTTGCTGTAATCAACATCGATGCCCTGCCGCCAATCGCCAGTTCAATGAGGTGGTTGTCCGCCTCATCCTTCAGATTTGGCCGCCATAGATAGTAAATCGGTACCCAAGTGCAGCAAGACATAAATGCATCCAGAAGAATGCCACGCTGTTCCCGCGAGATCATGCTCTGCTTAAAAATTTGGTCCCGCCCGCATACGTCCTCATACTCAGAAAGCAACGCCTTTCCCATGAGAGGGGCTAAGGCACCCTCCATGCAAAGCCGAATGACCTGCCGGGATGCGCTATCGGCACCCATGACCGCAGAAACGAAGATATTCGTATCAACAACGACCCTCATGCGAACAATGATAGCATATGCGCTATCAAGCTCAAGCGGACCCGAAAACGTCCGCGTATGCTTCCGGCTTGAACCCCACCAGCAGCTTGCCCTCGGCCTCCAGCACCGGGCGCTTGATCATCGAGGGTTGGGCGAGCATCAGGGCGATGGCCTTTTCGGCGTCGAGACCGGTGCGGTCGGCTTCGTCAAGCTTGCGAAATGTCGTGCCGGCGCGGTTGAGCACGGTCTCCCAGCCGGCCTGGTCGATCCAGCGTCGCAGATGGTCGCTGTCGATGCCTTCGGCCTTGTAGTCGTGAAAGCGGTAGGGGATGCCGTGGCTGTCGAGCCAGCCGCGTGCCTTCTTCATGGTGTCGCAGTTCTTGATGCCGTAGATGGTCACGCCCATGCTCAGTCCTCCAACGTGCCCGGCTTGCGCAGGACGCTGCTCGGCGCATCGCAGCCGATCTTCATAAGGTCGGCACCGCGGCGCACAAGGCGGTCGGAAACGCGGGTGACGATCAGGCCCGCCTGCGGTGCGAAAACGTCCAGCGTCCCGTCAGCCATGCCGGGGGCGGTGATGATGGTGGCCAGCAGATCGCCCGTCTCGACGCGCTCGCCGATGTTGCGATGGAACAGCACCGTGCCGGCGGCAGGCGTGCGGATCATCTCGACATTGTCGAGCGGCACGGCCGGGCCGCTAAAAGCGTCCAGGCGGACGGTATCGTCGCGAACGATGCCGCGGGAGGCGAGGAAGTTCCACAGCCCCTCGGCATCCCTGCGCGCCATCTCGGGATAGACGTCGCGGGTGCCGCGCAATTCGACCGTGACCGACAGCTTGCCGGGCAGGCGCTGCTTCTTTTCGCCCGGTACCTCGTATTTCCAGGCATAGCTGACCGCCTCCTCGAAGGCCGAGCTCTCGCCGTCCGACAGCAGCACCGCCTGCATGTCGAGCGCGGCCGCCAGATCGGAAGCCTCCGGCCAGAAGGCGCTGTCGATATAGGCATATTGCAGCGATTCATCGTCGCAATGCAGGTCGATGACGAGATCGGCCCCGAGCGCCATGTGGATGAGCTGGCGCTTCAGCCGGACGGCGGCCGGCAGGCGCTCGATGTTCTCCAGCAGCTTGGCGCGGTCGCCGAGCGCGATCAGCGGGAAGTCGCGATTGAAATTGGTGCGCGAGCCGAGCTCGAAGCGCCCCTCCATGCCGCCGAACAGCGATTGCGCAGCTCCGATCGGGTTTGCATGCGGGACGACGATCATGTCGCTCCTGATGCCGCCAGCGGCTTCCGCCGCCCGCAGTTTCTCGACGAGGAAATGCAGCAACGCCGTTCCCGGCAATTCGCCTGCGTGCAGGGCAGCCTGGATATAGACTTTCGGCGCTGACGCGTCGGAGCCGGCAAAACGCAGCACCGGCAGCTTCCAGGCTATCCCCGGCGTATCGCCTTCGATCACGATCTCGGTCACGTCCATAGATGCTGCTCCCTGCCTGATGATGGGACGTTCAATAGCAAGCAGGCTCCCATCGCGACAAGCGCTTTCCGCTCGACGAAGCCCTCCAGGCCGGGGGGCGGATTTGGAAAATAAAATATGAACCTTTTCGTATTGTTTTTGATCGGAGGGAATGGTTATACCGCACAGGTCTTTCCACGTGGCCGTCGGGCCAGAAATACAGGATGTTGCCGTGACCGCCTTCAGATCGATTCTCGCCGCCGTCGGCGTCTTTTTGGTGCAGGGTTTGGCATCCAACCAGGCCACCGCTGCACCGACCCACTATCCGCTGACCCTCGACAATTGCGGCGCGAAGATAACGATCGAAAAGGCGCCGGAGCGGGCGATCGGCCTTGGGCAAAGCAGCGCGGAGATCCTGCTTCTGCTGGGCCTTCAGGACAGGATGGCCGGCACTGCCTTCTGGCCGAGCAAGGTACTGCCGCAGCTGGCTGATGCCAATGCCAAGGTCAAACTTCTGACCGTCGAGTTCCCGACCTTCGAATCGATCCTCGCTGAGAACCCGGATTTCGTGGCTGCGGCGCTCCCGAGCCTGGTCGGACCGAGCAGCAAGGTCGCCAAGCGTGAGGATTTCGACAAGGTCGGCGTCCCCAGCTATCTGTCGCCGAGCACATGCCTCAGCACCGAGAAGGTCAAGAACGAGTATGGCAGTCGCGACCAGCTCTGGGACATGGGCCAGCTTTACAAGGAGATCGACGAACTCTCGCAGATCTTCGACGTCGCGGATCGCGGCCAGGCGGTGATTGCCGACCTCAAGGCGCGGGAAGCGGCGTTGCGCGCCAGCGTTTCGAAAGATGGCAAGAAGCTGTCCTATGTTTTCTGGTTCTCCAGCCCAAGTCCTTCGGCGGACGCCTATCTCGCCGGCAAGAACGGCGCGTCGGGTTTCATCGCCGACGTGCTCGGCGGCCGCAATGCCATCGAGTCTGAGGCGGAATGGCCGACACTCGGCTGGGAAAGCATCATCGCCGCTAACCCCGATGTGATCGTCGTCGCCAATCTCGATCGCAACCGCTGGGAACTGGACAAGCCCGAAGCCAAAATCAAGTTCCTCACCACCGATCCGGCCGTGAGCCAGATCGCCGCGGTCAAGAACAAGGCCATCGTGGTGATGGACGGCCAGGCGATGAACCCGACCATCCGCACGATCTACGGTGCCGAACAGGTGGCCAGCCAGCTCAAGGCCCTTGGCCTGCTGAAGTGAGCATGACGGGCCGCTCCTTCCGACAGCTGGCGATGTCAGGTGCCCTGGTGCTGGCGTCGCTCGCGGCCATCGCTCTGGTGGTGGCCGTCAGCGTCGGCATCGGCGACCTGCCGATCCCGCTTTCGACCACCTTTGCTGCGGTCACCAATCGCCTCGGCTGGACGGCCGTGCCGCTCAACCGCATCCATGAGACTGTCATCTGGGACTATCGCCTCAGCCGGGCGCTGGTCGCCGCCTTCTGCGGCGCGGGTTTGGCGCTATCAGGCGCGATCATGCAGGCCCTGCTGCGCAATCCGCTGGCCGAACCCTATGTGCTCGGGATCTCGGCCGGTGCCTCGACCGGCGCGGTCGCCATCGTCATCCTCGGCATCGGAGCAGGCACCGTCTCCCTGTCATCGGGCGCCTTCGCCGGCGCCTTCGGTGCCTTCTTGTTCGTGGCGTTGCTGTCGAACGGCGCGCGCGGCGGTGCCGACCGCACGATCCTCGCCGGCGTTGCCGCCTCGCAGCTCTTCAACGCCGCCACCTCCTATATCGTCACCACGTCAGGCAACGCCCAGCAGGCGCGCGACGTGATGTTCTGGCTGCTCGGCAGTTTCGGCGGCGTGCGCTGGCCGGAACTTACGCTGGTATCGATCGTCATCGGCATTTCGCTGGTCGCCTGCCTCGCCTATGCGCGCGTACTGGACGCCTTTGCCTTCGGCGACGAGGCCGCGGCCTCGCTCGGCGTCAACGTCGGCCGCGCCCGGATCGTGCTGTTCGCACTGACCGCCGTCATGACGGCAACGATCGTCAGCATGGTCGGCTCCATCGGCTTCGTCGGCCTTGTGGTGCCGCATGCCGCCCGCTTCATCGTCGGGCCGCTGCATATTCGGTTGCTGCCGGCCTGTGCCATCTTCGGCGCCATCTTCATGGTGCTGGCCGATATCGCCTCGCGCGTGTTGATCCCCCACCAGGTGCTGCCGATCGGCGTCGTCACCGCACTGGTCGGCGTGCCCGTGTTTTCCCTCATCCTCTACCGGTTCCAGCGGGCATCATGAGCATCACGGCTGAAAACCTCACCTGGAACATCGGCAAGAAGACGATCCTCGACGGGATCTCCTTCGAGGCCCGATCCGGCGGCATGCTGGGCCTGCTCGGTCCCAACGGCTCCGGCAAGACATCGCTGCTGCGGCTACTGGCCGGCCTCAAGCAACCGGATGGCGGCCGCGTCACGCTCGACGGTAAGGACATTGCCGCAGTCGGCCGCCGCGCCCTGGCTCGCCGTGTCGCCTTCGTCGAGCAGCACGCCACCACCAATGCCAGCCTGCGCGTCATCGATGTCGTCAGGCTCGGGCGCTTTCCGCACCGGTCGATGTTTTCCGGCTGGTCGCTGGCCGACGAACAGGCGGTGGAAGCAGCCCTATCGCGCACTGCTCTTGTGGAAAAGCGCAATGATCGCTGGCACAATCTGTCCGGCGGCGAACGGCAGCGCACTCAAATCGCGCGCGCCCTGGCCCAATCGCCGAAGGAACTGATCCTCGACGAGCCGACCAACCATCTGGACGTTCAGCACCAGATCGGCCTCCTCAGGCTCGTCTCCAGCCTGCCGATGACCAGCATCATCGCGCTGCACGACCTCAACCACGCCGCCATGTTTTGCGACGCGCTGATCGTGCTGGAGCGTGGGCGGATCGTGGCCTCGGGCACGCCGGAAAGCGTGCTGACGGAAGCGCTGCTGCGGGAGGTTTTTTCCGTCGAGGCGAGGGTGGAGCTGTCGCCACACACGGCGCGGCCGCACATCCATTACGTCAGGTGATACGTAGGCTGCAGACTTGGCGCCTGGAGAGGGTTCACCGCAATCTGCTTTGCTTTTCGGCTCGGCCCCCTCATCCGGCCTTCGGCCACCTTCTCCCCGAGGGGAGAAGGGAAAGCGGCGGCGTCGTAGGCAGGCCCTCAGATCATGCCATAAAAGATGCTGCCAGTGAGACAATGCCGCATCGGCAAACCTGCTGCTGGAAGTCTTACGCCCAATCCGCTATATGACTATCTACATGGTCAGGAGTTTGACATGCACGCAATCAATCTGGCGGATGCCAAAGCCCATCTGAGCGAACTGATCGACCGGGTCGAAGCGGGCGATTCGATCGATATCACCCGTCGCGGTAAGCCCGTCGCCCGGCTTACCGCGGTGGAGAGGCCCCGCAAGCCGATCGATGCGGCACTGCTTCAATCGTTGACGACGACGATGCCGCCCCAAGCCCAGAATGCTGCCGATCTCGTGCGGTCGATGCGGGATGGCGATCGCTACTGATGCTTTATCTCGATACGTCGCTGATCGTTGCGGCGCTCTCCAACGAAGCCATGACTCCGCGCGTTCAGGCCTGGCTGGCGGAACAGGATCCGGCGCGGCTCCTGATCAGCGACTGGACCGTTACCGAGATGTCGTCGGCCCTGGCGATCAAGCTTCGGACCGGACAGATCACACTCGAGCAGCGCGCCGCAGCGCTCGCCATGTTCAACAAGCTCGTCGCCGAGAGTTTCATCAAGCTGCCCGTGACGGGCAGTCAGTTCCAGGCGGCGGCGAGGTTCGCCGATCAACATGCGCTCGGGCTGCGTGCGGGAGACGCGCTGCATCTCGCCATCGCGTCGGAGCATGGCGCCACGGTGTATACGCTTGACCAGCGGCTGGCTGACGCCGGGCCAGCGCTTGGTGTCCCCGTGCATCTGCTGGCCTAATTCTTCTCCAGCTGGCCCAAGCGGGATAAGCGTTTCAGCGCCTTAGGTCGTATCACAGCGCAAAGTCGGTGGCGCCCGGATGGGCCTTAATCATTCCCACTCGATCGTCCCCGGTGGCTTGCTCGTCACATCATAAACCACGCGGTTGATGCCGCGGACTTCGTTGATGATGCGGGTGGCGGCGCGGCCGAGGAATTCCATGTCGTAGTGGTAGAAATCTGCCGTCATGCCGTCGACCGAGGTGACGGCGCGGAGCGCGCAGACGAATTCGTAGGTGCGGCCGTCGCCCATGACGCCGACGGTCTGGACAGGCAGCAGCACGGCAAAGGCCTGCCAGATGGCGTCGTAGAGGCCGGCCTTGCGGATCTCGTCGAGATAGATGGCGTCGGCTTCGCGCAGGATTTCCAGCTTTTCGCGGCTGATGCCGCCGGGGCAGCGGATGGCGAGACCCGGGCCGGGGAAGGGGTGGCGGCCGATGAAGCTATCGGGCAGGCCGAGCTCCTTGCCGAGGACGCGGACTTCGTCCTTGAACAGCTCGCGCAAGGGTTCCACCAGCGCCATGTTCATGCGGGCGGGCAGGCCGCCGACATTGTGGTGCGACTTGATGGTGACCGAGGGGCCGCCGGAGAAGGAGACGCTTTCGATGACGTCAGGATAGAGCGTGCCCTGGGCGAGGAACTCGGCGCCGCCAAGCTTCTTGGCTTCCGCTTCGAAGACGTCGATGAACAGGCGGCCGATGGTCTTGCGCTTGGTTTCCGGATCGCTCTCGCCTTCCAGCGCATCGATGAACATGTCGGATGCGTCGACATGCACGAGATGCAGGTTGTAGTGCTCCTTGAACATAGCGACGACGTCGGCCGCCTCGTTCTTGCGCATCAGGCCGTGGTCGACGAGGATGCAGGTCAGCTGGTCGCCGACCGCCTCGTGGATCAGCAGGGCCGCAACCGATGAATCGACGCCGCCGGACAGGCCGCAGATGACCCGCTTGTCGCCGACCTGGGCGCGGATCGCTTCGACCGCCTTGGCCCGATAGGCCGACATCGTCCAGTCGCCCCTGAGGCCAGCGATGTTGTGGATGAAATTGGCGATCAGCTTGGCGCCATCGGGCGTGTGCACGACTTCCGGATGGAACTGCACACCGTAATATTTGCGCTTCTCGTCGGCGATGAAGGCGTAAGGTGCGTTCGACGATGTGGCGATGACCTCGAAGCCTTCAGGCAATGCGGTGACGCGGTCGCCGTGGCTCATCCAGACCTGGTGGCGCGAGCCGGAGGACCAGAGGCCCTCGAACAGCTCGCAATCCTGGTCGACCTCGAGGAAGGCGCGGCCGAATTCGCGGTGATGGCCGCTCTCGACCATGCCGCCGAGCTGCATGCACATCGTCTGCTGGCCGTAGCAGATGCCGAAGACCGGCAATCCGCTGTCGAAAATGATCTGGGGTGCGCGCGGCGAACCTTCATCGACGGTGGACGCCGGGCTGCCGGACAGGATGACTGCTTTAGGATTCAGCCTATGAAAGGCTTCTTCCGCAGACTGGAACGGTGCGATCTCGCAGTAGACGCCGGTCTCGCGGACGCGGCGGGCGATCAGCTGGGTTACCTGGCTGCCGAAATCGACAATGAGAACGGTATCTGGATGATCTATCTGGGTCATGGCGAGCCTTTAGAGAAAAGCCTTGCCTCATGCAATCGGACAAATGCCGGCAGGCTTGAAAATATTGTCCCGATTGTCCTGAATGCCAAGGCTTTCAGAACCAGAAGACACCATCCTCCAGCGCCGTGAACAGGCTGTCGACGGCATAGGACAGCTTGCGGTCGACGATGTGCAGATACTCCGTCCAGCCGCTGATGTGCTGCAGTTCGACCACGCCGTCGGAAATGCCGCGCAGGCCGATCAGTGGCAGCTTGTAGTGCTGGCAGGCGCGCAGCACGGCAAAGGTCTCCATGTCGACCATGTCGGTGCCGATGGCGGCATAGGCCTCCGCGCCAGAGATGACGTTGCCGCCGGTCGAAAGGCTGGCCACGGGAACGGCGGGGATCCGCAGCGGCAATTCGACATCGGCTGGCAGGTCGAGAAACGGCGTCCGGCCCCGCTCGAAGCCGAGCGCCGAGGCGTCCATGTCGCGATAGGAAACGGAACTGACCTGGTAGACCTCCGTCTGCTCCAGCGTTGCCGAGCCGGCCGAACCGAGCGACACGACCATATCCGGCAACTCGTCGCGGGCGCTCAGCTGCTCCAGGGTCCGGGTGAGCACGATCGCCGCTTCCACCGGCCCGACGCCGGTCATCAGCGGCTCGATGCGGGTGCGCAGGAAGGGGCCGTATTCCGCTTCGGCAGCCATGACGAACAGGATCGTCTTGCCGGACACGGACTTCAGTTCGAACGTCATCCGGATATTCCCTCCCTGCCGCGGATCACCATCATCGTGCCGGTCATCGAGGCGATCAGCTTGGCCGGTCCGTCGCCGATGGCATAGCCGCGCCCGTCGGCGACGATGATCGTCGTGCCGGGCTTGGTCACCTCGCCGCGAAAAAGGAAGCGCTCGCCGCGACCCGGCGACATCAGGTTGACCTTGAATTCGATAGTCAGGATGGAGGCATCCGGATCGATGACGCTGTAGGCGGCAAAGCCGCAGGCCGAATCCAGCGCGGCAGAGATGATGCCGGCATGCAGGATACCGTGCTGCTGCGTCAGCTTGATGTCGAAGGGAAGCTCGATCTCGACCATGCCGTGCTGGACGCGCGTCAACTCGGCGCCGATCGTTTCCATTGCTGCCTGCTTCTGAAAACTTTCACGAATCCGTTGCCGGAAATCGCCACTGCTGCCTTCGCTCATGCCACACCCTCGTTGGTCACGGGAAAGTGGCATGGCTGCCGGTGTCAGACAAGCGCCGTGAGGCCGATTTCAGTTCAGATAGGCGATGGAAGCGTTGAGCACCATGGCGAAGGCGACCCAGGCGGCATAGGGCAGGAAAAGCAGGGCGGCAATCCTGTCGCGATGCCAGCGGTTGGCGATGAAGGCCAGAATGGCGATCAGCATGCCGATGATGATGACGAGGGCAATCAGCGGCTTTTGCATGCCGAAGAAGAAGGGCGACCACAGGAAGTTCAGCGCCATCTGCACGAACCAAAGCCTCATGCCCTCGCTCCGTGCCCCCTGCAGCCAGGTCCGGGCGCCGGCGATGCCGATCAGGATGTAGAGCGTCGTCCAGGCCGGGCCGAAAAGCCAGTTCGGCGGATTGAAGGGCGGCTTCACCAGCGACTGGTACCATTCGCCGGGAAGATTGATGAAGCCGATCGCAATCCCGATGCCGAGGACGGCGGCAATGAAGACGAGATAGGTGATGGCTTTGTTCATCGCAGGTCCTTCCGGCAAGGTCATTTCGGCATGCGTTCGGCCGCACAATCGCGGATCGCTGCGCGACCATAGTGCAGCCATGCGGCCGCGCCAAGGCGGGATGCGCTTAGGTGCCATCCGGGCATGCCGAAGCATCCGGGCGATGAAAAGTCATCGCATTTGCCGTAAATTGTATCGGTCGGGGCGCCGAGAGCCTCGTATGGTATGAAGTGGGTGGTGTGTATGCTTGCTCGCAGCGTCCCGTTCGGAGTTTCCGCCTGTCGGGATCTTCTTCGTCGCAGCCGCCGACCGTTCACGGCGTACTGCGGCGTGCGTGCCCAAGGCGACCGTTTGTCGCCTTGCCAGGCAGGGCCGGGGCGGAAAACCCGACCCATGCCGTCCCGGGCACGCCCGGTCATTGGCGACCGGAGAAGAACCCTATCAGCGGACCTCGACAGACAACGTGCGCATCCGCCCCCTGCCAAAGCTCCGATCCCCTCTCGCCGGCATTCGGCCGGTGTAACCGATAAGGGAATGAAAGGAATATAATCCTACAATAACCATTTGGCAAGCAGGATTTTGCGGACGCGGTGGGGGGCTCCTTCTGCAGCCGATCCTTGCCCATTCAGACGCGCTGCGGAGCCTACATTTGCTGTCCGTCGGCGCGCGTTGGGAGTACAGTCTCGCTGCCGGGTCGTGGGGACCGACGGCACGGAGGATGTCGCGATGACCAGCATTCTGCAATCGACCAAGACCTTCGAAGCCTGGTTGCGATCGACGCTCGGCGGCACGCTTATCGAGGCCGATCTCGACAAGAAGCACAAGAAGATGCGAAGCGGCGGCTTTGCCTTCCTGCGCGCCACCTATTGGTGCTGGGCCGAGACAATCCTCGACCTCTGCCCGGATCTGGCGACATCGCCGGCGGTGCTGGCGATCGGCGACACCCATCTCGAAAATTTCGGCACATGGCGCGACGGCGAGGGGCGGCTGGTCTGGGGCGCGAACGACTTCGACGATGCTGCGGTCATGCCCTACGGGCTCGATCTGGTGCGGCTCGCCACCAGCGCCATCCTCGCCCGCGAAGCCGCTTCCCCTTCGGCCACCGCCATCGCCGCTGCCATTCTATCCGGCTACCGGCGCGGCCTCGGCAACCCGGCGCCCGTCATTCTCGAGCGGGACTACAAGTGGCTGCGCAACGCCGTGTTGCTGTCGAATGAGGAACGCAAGGATTTCTGGGACAAGTTTGCCGCATTGCCAGCCTGCAAGACGCCGCCGCAGGACAAGTATGTGCAGGCCATCAGCCACTCGCTGCCGGATCAACGCCTGGATATCGTGCTGAAGCCCCGGACCGCCGGCACTGGCAGCCTCGGGCGACCGCGATATGTCGCGCTGGTCGATCACTGGCGCGGCGGTCCGCTCCTGCGGGAAGCCAAGGCGCTGGCGATCTCCGCCTGGTCGCTGCGTCACGACCCCGCCGATAGGGCCATCCACGCCGGCATCATCGCCGATGGCCGGGCCCGCTCTCCCGATCCGCAATACAAGGTCACGGGCGACGTCCTCGTCCGCCGCCTGTCGCCGAACAGCCGCAAGATCGAGGTCGACGGCGATCTCGATACGCTGCTGTCACCCGATATGCTCGATCTGATGGGCTTCGAGATCGCCAATTGCCACTGCAATGACGCGTCCGTCGTTGCCGGCATTCGTGCCGATCTCGACAAGCGTGGTGACGCATGGCTGCACGCTGCGGCCAAGACGGCGGCCGCCGCCGTTGCAGCCGAGCAGGCGGAATATGCGGCTGCGACCTGAGGTTGGTCGCGCCTAGACCGGCTTGCCGATCCGCACGATATGCTGATCCCAGGCGACATCGCTCCGGGTCTTTTCGAAGATGCCGTCATAGGACGACACCGCAAAGCCCTGAGGCGCGGCAGCGATGCCCGCGGCATTGGCGATGCTCTCGACCTTGAGCACTGCCGCCGTTCTTCCGTCGAGCGTCACGGCCGTTCCATTGACGGGCGAGGTGACGCCGACCAGGTTTTCGCCGCGGTTGACGGCGATCGCGCCGACATAATTGCCGAGCGCCCGCGTCGTCTCGTCGGGCAGCGTCACGAAGCTCAATGCCTCGCCCTTGCCGAAATGGCCGACAAGCGGCGGCAGCGTGTTGCGCGGCCCCTCATATTGGCAGGCAAACCAGATCCTGCCCGAAGCATCGATGTCCACATGCCGGGTCGAAACCTGGGCATATTCGGAGGGCAGGCCATGCTTTTCGATCAGCGCTCCGGTTGCCGCATCGATCAGCGTCAGCGATGGCTCCATATGGTCGAGATTGAGCTTGGTGCGGCCGAATTCTGGATGGGTCTCTATGCCGCCATTGGCGACGACGAGCAGCCGGCCGTCGTCCGACACAGTCATGTCGTGCGGACCAGTACCGAACGTCTGGTATTCGCCGATCCGGGCATAGCGGTTGCGGGCATCGTAGAGGCCGATGATGCCCCGGTTGTTGTCGAAATCGTTCTCGCTGGCATAGAGCAGCCTGCCATCCGGCGAAAAGCTGCCGTGACCGTAGAAATGCCGTCCCTCGGCAGAGGTAATGATGACCGGCTCGCTCTTGCCCGATGGATCGAAGATCATCGCATAGGTGCCCGGGCGACGGGCGAAGGCGACGGTGTGGCCTGACGTCTTCGAGAACGCCATGCCGTGGGCGCGAGCCGGCAGCGCGACACGGTCGACGATGGTGCCGCGCTCGGTCACCGTGGCGACCGCGAAGGAGCCGTCCTCGGCCCGGATGCCCGAGGCGTAGACCGTGTCAGTCCGCTCGAGCGCCATTAGCGCGTCGGGCCGCAGGCAGGCCAGGAAACCGATACCGGCCGCCTTGACGAAGTTTCTCCGGTCGATCAGCGCGCTGCGCAAGGCCTTAGTCTCCGTCGGCGAAGGAAAAGCCGGCCGAAAGACCGATGTCGACGCCATAACCGTCGGAGAGATCCGTGGCCAGCACGCGCGCCTCGGCCCGCAGCTTGTCTATCTTGGCGCGCTCGGCGGGATCGGCGATGGCAGCCTCGATGTCGGGCTTGATGGAGCCTGCTGTCTCGATCAGCGCGCCCAGTTCGGTGTCGATCTTGGCGGCGATCGCGCGCTTTTCCGGCGGCAGCAGGTCGGCCATGCCAGCCTTCAGCCAGAGGGCCTGCAGCCCCTCGAGATTGGCCTTGACGGAGGCCCAGGTGTTCTGCGAGCGCCAGTAGATCGCCATATGCGGCCGCGCGGCCGAAGGGTCTCCCTTGTAGAAGGTCTCGAGGCGCTGGTCGCGGACGTTCTCCGCGCCATGCACGAGGATGCCGAGGAGGGCGGTGATCGCTTCCTTATTGTCCATGAAGTCGGCGCTTCCGGTGCCCGGCGCCTTCCAGGACGCCTGCACGCCCTTCGGATCATCCCATTCGGTTGCCAATTCGCCCGAGACGGCGGCGATGTTGCCGGCGACGGCCGCACCATAGCGGCAGCGGAAGCCGTTCTTGTCGGTGGCGAGCGCCTCCGAGCCATTGCCGTAGAGCACGTATTCCAGTGCAGTCAGGCTCTGCAGCGCCACGCTCTTGGCAGCCACGTCGGCCACGGCCGTGTCCTTCTCGTCCGCCTTGGCGATCAGCGCCTGGACCTGCTTCATACCGATCCCCTTGCGGTCCGGGTAGAACAGGATGTGCTCGAAGCGGTTCTTCTCGAGAACCGGTCCGACCTGGACGATTTCGATCATAGACCAGGCCTTGATGGTGTCGGCGAAGGCCGACTTCGCGGCTGTCTCGGCCTGCGCCGAAGGTGCGCTGCACAGGCCGGTCATCGCGGTGGTGAGTGCCGTCGCGCTCTGGTGCAGCCTGGTGTAGCCCGGCCGGATCACGTCATCGACGGCCTTCTGCATGACACCGGGCACGGCTGCGTCATTCATCGGGCCGGCCGGGGCCGGTTGCTGGGCATGGGCGGGGATTGCACCGGCGGTGAGCAGGAGGGCGGCAGCGACAAGGTTCCAGGGGCGCATCACAGGGACTCCACGAAGGTGATCAGGGCTTGCCTATCGTCTTTCGACAGGGATGCAAATGCGTCGCGTGCTTTCGTCGCCTCGCCGCCATGCCATAGCACGGCTTCGGTGAGGTTTCGCGCGCGGCCGTCATGCAGGAAGAAGGTGTGGCCGCTGACGGTCTTGGTGAGGCCAATGCCCCAGAGCGGCGGTGTCCGCCAATCCTGGCCGCTGGCCTTGCCGACAGTCTGCCCGTCGGCGAGCCCATCGCCCATGTCGTGCAGCAGGAAATCGGAGTATGGCCAGATCAGCTGGAACGACTGCGCTTCCGTCCCGGCATCGCTGCGGGTGACGAATTTCGGCGTGTGGCAGGCGATACAGCCGGACCGGTAGAACATTGCCTTGCCGCGCAGCACAGTCGGATCGCTGACATCGCGCCGGGCCGGCACGGCGAGGTTTTCCGAATAGAAGGTCATCAGCTCCATCACCGCCTCCGGCGCTTCCGTCGGGCCGAGCCGCTTCTGCACACCGTTCGGCATGGCCAGACATTGCGTTTCCTTTTCCGTGCAGTCGCCATAGGCATTCGGCCGGTCCGGGTTGGAAATGCCGATATCGCCCGCGAGTGCCGCAGACGACTGGTCGCGCACCGTGGCGTTCTGCGCCTTCCAGCCGAACCGTCCGAGCGCCAGTTGTCCGGTCCTGTGATCGCGCACGATGGCAGCCTTGCCGGCGATCCCATCATGGTTGCGGTCCTCTGGGTCGGCGTTGGCGAGAATATCGGCGTCTGGGATGGCCTCGATCAGCCCGAGACCCAGCATGGCCGGGGCAACACGGGCCGACAGCGTCGTGTCGGGCTCGAGCGGGCCGTAGGCGAGATCGGTGGCCGTAAAGCGCGGCTGGCGCAGCGACACGGTCTCCCCGCCGGCAAGGGTCACCGTGCGCTCGCTATAGGTGACGGCAACCTGGCCTTCGCCGGCAAGGCCCGGCACGGCGCTGTCCTGCAACTGCGTGCCATAGGTGGCATCGGGAAAGTTGACGACCTGCGCATCGTCGACCTGCTGGCGTTCTGCTGGCGTCCGGGGCGGTCGGGCCAGCCGCAGGAACATCGTCGCCGCCCGGCCGGCGGTGTCAGGCGGATGGCCGCGGCCATCGTTGATGTGGCAACTCTGGCAGGAGCGGGCATTGAACAGCGGGCCGAGGCCGTCCGTCGCCTGGGTCGAGGACGGCGACGTGACCCAGAGCTGACGGAACAAGGCATTGCCGAGATGGAAGTCCAGCCCGCGCTTGGGGTCGAGATTGGTCGGCGGCTGGGAGAAGGCCTGGCTGTTGACCGCAGCGGTCGAGGTGCCGGCCCCGCTCTCCATCGTCTCATAGGTCTCGGCCTTCGAGAAGTCTGATGTCGGACGGGTGACGGATTGCACGCGCTTGAGCTGCTCGGGCGTCAGGTCGGTTCGCACCGTCGGAGCATCGAGCCCATCCGCGGCAAACGACGACACACCGGCGCCAAGCATTGCCGCTACGAGAAAAACGGAGAAGAGAGGGCAGACGGAATGATGCGTCATCAAGGAAAATAGGGCGGCAGCGCGAGCGCCACCGCCCTCCTTCATCACTTCTTGAAGACGGAGCCGGGATTGTCCAGGCTGTCGGATCCTTCGAGCTTGACCGTGCCGACGTCGAGCGCGGCGATGACCCGCTGTATGCTCTTCGTCTGGTCGAGCAGGCCATCGATGACGTTCTGGACGACGGCGTTGCCCTTGGTGTTGCCTTCGCCGATCATCTGGTCGTATTTCTCGATCGTCTCGCCGCGCTTGACCATGACATCGGATGCCTTCTGGGTGAGGGCGAACTTGGCCATCATCTCCTTGTCGACGGCCTTGTCCTTGTCGGCCAGCAGCTCGTGCAGCGACGGGCCCTTCATCTTGGTGCCGTCGATGCGGGTGTAATTGCCGGTATAGGCCGACTGGATGCCGACGATGTCGTTGTTGTAGGTGTTGTAGGTGTTGTCCGAGAAGCAATCATGCTCCTGCTCCGGATCGTGCAAGAGCAGGCCGAGCTTCATCCGCTCGCCGGCGAGTTCGCCATAGGAGAGCGATCCCATGCCGGTCAGGATGGCAACGATGCCGGCCTTCGGGTCCTTCTCGTCTTCCTTGGTGGCAGGGCCCTCGGGCGCCCAGTCGTCGGTCATCGTCTGCAGGTCGGCGACCAGTTTGGTCGAGGCCGACTTCAGGTATTCGGCGCGGCGGTCGCAACTGCCGCCGGTGCAGTTCTTCAGGTCGTAGTCGGTGGCCGGGCGCTCGCCGGCACCAGGTCCCGTGCCGTGCAGGTCCTGGCCCCAGAGCAGGAATTCGATGGCGTGATAGCCGGTGCCGACATTGGCATCGACCTTGCCGGCGCCGTTCAGCGACGTGATGAACTCAGGCGTCAGATGCGAGGCGTCGACATCCTTGCCGTCGATCTTGATCGTCTTGTTGGCAATGACATTGGCGACGTAAAGCGCGTTCTCGTCGCTTTCGGTGCCGTAGGACTTGTCGACATAGTCGATCAGCCCCTCGTCGAGAGGCCAGGAATTGACGTCGCCTTCCCAGTCGTCAACGATCTTGTTGCCGAAACGGTAGACTTCCGACTGCGAGTAGGGAACGCGGGCCTTGATCCATGCGGTGCGCGCGGCATCGAGAGTCTTCTTGCTGGGAGCGGCGATCAGGGCGTCGATCGCCTTGTCGAGCTTCTTTGCGAGGATCAGTGAGTCCTCGTACTTAGCGTGGGCGACCTCGGTATAGTGCTTGACGATGGCAGCCTCATCAACAGCGGCTCGGGCGGGAAGGGCGTAGGCCGTCATCGAAGTGGCAGCGAGCGCCAGGGCAGCGTAAAAATTGATTTTCAAAAGCGTGATCCTCTGCAGCTACGGCCTGTGCCGTCAGAACTTGAGCGATGGCTTCATGGCGCAAATTTAAACTTGTGTCAAACGCTCTAGTTTAGAATGGGTTTAACCGACAATTGCGCAAAGTAGGGGCATATGGAGAACCTGTTTGCTTGCAAAAATGGTGGTTGCGGATCAAAACCGCAGCAATTGCCGCCAGATTCGGAAAGCCCGCCATGATCCATCGACACTTCAGGCACTTCATCCATCGCCATGAACCGAAGGGCCATTGGCATGGTCAGGTGAAGGCGGGGATCGGCGCGTGCATCGGCATGCTCGCCGTCGGCGCGCTCGCCATCATGACCGGTATCCCGCTGCTGATCGCGCCCTTCGGGGCAACGGCTGTCCTGATCTTCGGGCAGCCGAAGAGCCCGTTGGCGCAGCCTGCCAACGTGTTTGGCGGCTATCTGGTCGCAGCCGTGATCGGTGGTCTGGCAATGGCCTTGGCGCCCGGACTGTGGTGGGTCGCGGCCATCGCCGTCGGCGTGACCATCGCGGCAATGCTGCTGTTGCGCGTCACCCATCCGCCGGCCGGCGCGGTGCCGCTCGTCGCCTTCGCCTCGCATCTGTCGGTTGTGCCGCTGTTCACGGTCGTGGTGGTCGGGGCGCTGGCCTTGATCGCCATCGCCGTTCTCCACCACGCCCTGCCGCCGCGACATCAATATCCGCTGCGGACCGACTGACTACGGATTGCGCCGCATCCGGCAGAAGAAGAAGCCATCCGTGTCGGTGGAGGCCGGCGTCAGCGTGATCGTCCGGCCGTCCGAGGAGCGCGGCGGTTGAGCGTCGGCACCGAACAGCGCGCCCCAGGAACTCAGCGACTCGATGATCTCGAATTGCGGGTTCTCGGCCGTGAAACGCTGGACCTGCGCCTCGTTTTCCTCAGGCAGCACCGAGCAGGTGACATAGATCAGAATGCCGCCGGGACGCACGAATTCCGACGCCTGTAGAAGCGCTTCCTGCTGCTGCTCGATGCGCTCGTCGAGGTTCTTCTGCGTCAGCCGCCACTTGGTGTCCGGCCGGCGGCGCCATGTGCCGGTGCCGGTGCAGGGCGCGTCGACCAGCACCTTGTCGAAGCGACCGGTCAAGGCCGCCAGGCTGGTCTTGCCATCATGCACCTGCACATTGCGGGTACCGGCACGCTTCAGGCGCTCGATGATCGGTGCCAGCCGCTTGCGGTCGGAATCGTAGGCGTGCACCTGTCCCTTGTTGTTCATCGCTGCGGCCATGGCCAGCGTCTTGCCGCCACCGCCGGCGCAATAGTCAAGCACCTGGTCGCCCTCTGCCGGCATCACCAGATCGGCGACGATCTGCGAACCCTCGTCCTGCACCTCGAACCAGCCTTTTTGAAAGGAGAGTTCCGCCGTGACGTTTGGAAGACGGGAAGCGCCTTCGCCGGCGGCGATCCGGATGCCCAGACGCGCAATCTTGGCAGGGAAGGCGCCGACCCGGTCGAGTGCCTTGATCACCTTGTCACGGGTTGATTTCAGCGCGTTGGTGCGCAGATCGAGCGTCGGCCGTTCGGCGAGTGCCTTGGCTTCGACGAGCCAATCTGCGCCGAAGGCCCGCTCGAACGATGCCTGTGTCCATTCTGGAATGTCGCCCTGGATATAGCCTTCTGCGTCGGCGAGCGAGCGGCTGGCAAAGGCTGCAAGGGAGGCTTCGCTCAAGGGCTCGGGAGCAAACCGGTCGCCCTCGGCTTCGGCAGCGAGGCTTTCGGGCGTCACGCCCCACTGGCGGAAGAGAACCGCATGGGCCAATGCCGCCGGGCTCTCGTCATCCATCAGGTAGGCGTGGGAGAGCCGCATGCGCAATGCGTCGTAGACGATGTTGCCGATCGCTGCCCGATCGCCTGATCCGGCGAACCTGTGCCCGAGGCCCCAGTCTTTCAGCGCGTCCGCTACAGGGCGCTTGCGGGCCTCGATGTCGGCAAGGATCTCAATGGCTCCTTGAAGCCGGCCGCCCAAACGCATCTACTCTTCTCCTGCTTTCCCAGGGTCTCCTCAGCATACGGGACGAATTTCCGGATGCTGGCCAGACCTGTCAAGCGGCTAGGTATCCGCGATTGACGCGGAGAGCAAGCTTTCGCCTGTCGGCTGGGTCAGGTGACGACCGAATAGCAGATGTTGGCGGTGCCGGAGGAAACCATGCCGATGTCCTGCGCAGCGGCGCGGGAAAGGTCGAGGACGCGTCCGCGGATGAAGGGACCGCGATCATTGACGCGAACGACAACGCTCTTGCCGTTGTGCTTGTTGGTCACACGCAGTCGCGTACCGAAAGCGAGGGAACGATGGGCCGCCGTAAGCGTTGAAGCATTCATACGTTCGCCGGAAGCAGTCTTGGAATGGGCTGCATACCAGGAGGCGCCGCCACAGCCTGTTGCTGCAAATGCAGCGATCGGGTTGATAACAACAGATGCCGATATAGTTGCGGCTATGGCGAGTGTACGGAAGATAATATTCAAAACTAATTTGCCCTCGACGTTGTTGAGCGCCGCTTGGTGGCGACGAGGGCTTAAATCCGGCCAAAAATGGCGAAAAAGTGCCATCTTTGATCACGGAATGTTACAGAATGAAATATTCGTTGTGAAGCCGACGAAACGATCCTTGGTTCCAATTCCTTCAATTTTAGAAAAAAACAAATGGAATCAGAAGCAAATCAGACAATTATTCCGTGACCGACTCCCCGAGTCCCGAGATCACGTAATTTCTAAAATTTCTTTTGCGCCGATGCCATATTCATTGCCTTAGTTGCGCAAATTTAGAGGCGGTTAACCTTTAGCGCTCGCAATTTTCATCCCAAAATGAGACTTAGTAGGAAAATTCACCTCTTTGATCGTATGCGATCTGATGCCTTTCCGAGGCGCGCGCCTGTTACATGCTGCCCCGGAGGCAGTGTTCCATGCGCCATCTGGTTGCAAGAAAGGCAGGACTCCCGCCTTGCGCCGGGCGTCCTGTCAGCCGCGCCAGAGGCCCGAGGACCACAGCTGCGCGAGCGACATGCGGTATTCCGGATAGCCGAAGCGAAAGCCGAGCGCCTTCAGTTTCGCATTCGAAACGCGCTTGTTCTCGCCATAGAACGAGCGCGCCATCGGCGACAGTTCCGCAGTCTCGAAAGGCATCTCCGGCGGCGGTTCCACGCCCATCAGCCGTGCGGCTTCGGCCACCACGTCCTGAGGCGGGGCGGGCTCGTCGTCGGTGACATTATAGATGCCGCCCAGGCCCCGCTCGGACAGGAAGAGGCTCGCTGCACCGATATCCTCGACGCGGATGCGGTTGAACACCTGGTCTGGCTTCACCAGCCGCCGCGCCGTGCCCCTGTCGAGATTGCACAAACCATTGCGGCCGGGTCCATAGATGCCGGAGAGCCGCAGGATGGCGGTCGGCACCCCCAGCGTCGCGCCGATCTCCGTCCATCCGTCCTCCGCCGCCACGCGTTCGACGGAGCGGGCGGAAACAGGCCGAATGGAGGTTTCCTCGTCGATCCATGCGCCCCTGTGGTCGCCATAGACGCCGACAGTCGACAGGTAGCCGATCCACTCGAGCTTCGGCATCAGCGTCGCGATGCGCTCGCCCGCCAGCCGGAGGAGCGCATCGCCCGCCTGGCCCGGCGCGATCGATTGCACCAGATGCGTCGTCTGTTTCATTTCGTCGAGGAGGCTCCGGTCCAACTGCTCGCCGTCAAAGAGCAGCCCGCGAATGCCTTGGCGTTCCAGGGCGATCCGCTTTTCCTCCGAGCGGGTCGTGCCGACGACGGCATGGTCGGGTCCTGCGAAGCTGTTGGCGATGGCCGTGCCGGAGTAGCCGCAGCCGAAAGTCATTGTGTGCATGACATTATCCTTGCGGCGCGCCATTCCTCGCGCACCTCCTCGTCCAAATCGTCCGCTCTATCTGCAGCAATTCGCGCAAACTCTCCAGCCGTCATCAGTCGCGACAGCGCCCAGACCGTCATGCCGCGCACCTCAGGCGACGCATCGTCGATCAGTCTCCGGCAAGGCTCGATCAGCGCCGGGTCGCCCGAGTTGCCGGCGGCGATCAGCACATTGCGGACGAAGCGGCTGCGGCCGATGCGCTTGATCGGCGAGCCGCTGAAGAAGGTACGAAAGGTCTGATCGTCTAGCGTCAGCAGGAAGGCGATCGACGGCTCTTTGAGGTCGTCGCGGGCGACGAGTTTCATTTCCGAGGCACTGGCAGCAAACTTGTTCCAGGGGCAGGCCGCCAGACAATCGTCGCAGCCATAGATGCGGTTGCCGATCAGCGGCCGCAATGCAGGGTCGATCCGACCTTTGTGCTCGATCGTCAGATAGGAGATGCAGCGGCGCGCATCGAGCCGGTAGGGCGCAGGAAAGGCATCGGTCGGGCAGGCGGCAAGACAGGCAGTGCACGAGCCGCAATGATCGGTCTCGGGCGCATCGATCGAAAGCTCTGCGGTGGTGAACATTGAGCCAAGGAACAGCCAGGAGCCATGCGTTCGACTGACGAGGTTGGTATGCTTGCCCTGCCAGCCGAGACCGGCGGCGGCGGCCAGCGGCTTTTCCATGACAGGCGCGGTGTCGACAAAGACTTTGACGTCTTCCTTGGAGCGCGCCGCGAACCGCGTGGCAATCTCCTTCAACCGCCCCTTGATGACGTCGTGGTAGTCGCGATTGCGCGCATAGACCGAGATTGCCGCCTTATCCTTCTTGTCGAGGATGCCGCGCGGATCCTCGTCCGGCCCGTAGTTGAGGCCGAAGACGACGACGGAGCGGACATCCGACCACAGGGCCCTCGGACTGGCGCGTCGCTCACGCGTCTCCGCCATCCAGTCCATCGTCCCGTGAAAACCCTGGTCGAGATAGGTGTCGAGGCGCGGACCGGCCTCGCGGATCGAGTCCGGGCCGGTGATGCGACAGAGATCGAATCCGAGCCGAAGGGCCTCATCACGCAGGAAACCCGTCAGCACCTGTCGTCGCGCCTCCGCCTTGTCCTGCCGTGGCGCCGGGATGTCGCTGGGCTCAGGCATGGCGCGCCCCGTCAGAAATCCAGGTCGGTATAATGGGAAACTGGCGAAAGGCCACGCACGCGCTCGGTCAGCAGCGGCCGGAAGGACGGTCGCGACTTCAGCCGCTGGTACCAGTCCTTGACCACAGGCACCTCCGCCCAGGCGATCTCGCCCATATAGTCGAGCACCGAGATCGACGAGGCGGCGGCGAGATCGGCATAGCTCATCCGTTCGCCGGCCAGCCATTGGCGCGAGCCCGCGAGCCAGGTCAGGTATTTCAGGTGCTGGCGGATATTGGCGCGCGCCGTGCGCATCATCTTCGAGTCCGGTGCGCCGCCGCCCTGCGCTGCGGTCATCTGCAGCTTGTAGACCCGCTCGCGCGTCAGCGGCCGGGTGACGTCCTGTTCCATCTTTGACAGGAACCATTCCGTCAGCCGGCGGATTTCGGCGCGCTGGAACGGGTCCTCGGCCAGAAGCCGCCGGTCGCGCTTCAGCACGCCGTGCGTTTCATCGAGATATTCCGAGATGACGGTCGCGCCGCAAAGTGCCCGCATGCTGTCGTCGACATAGACCGGCAACGTGCCGGCGGGATTGAGGGCGAGAAAGTCGTGACGCTTTTCCCAGGTCTGTTCTTCGATGAGATCGGCATGAAATCCGTACTCGGACAGGATAAGCCGGACAAAGCGCGAGGCGGATGACATGGAATGATGATAGAGCGTCGGCATGAAAACTCGGAACTATGATTGATGAATGGGTCGACAGGGCATGTTGTGTAGCGGCCCTATTCATGACGTGATCGTTGCAGCTATAGGAGTTCGGCTCCGTCAACACAAGCGAATCGGACCGACCGCCCTTTGACATAGGACACCAGATGGCTGAAGAAACCATCAACAGCCGATTGTCGGCTTTCATTCATCGCCCATCCGATCAATGAGGCGGATGCCATTCCCGATCCGCTCCAGCCACTCCCATCCGACCTATCCCAAACCGGAGACAATCCATGGACTACATCAATGCTGCCCTTCTCGGCGTCATAGAGGGGATCACCGAGTTTTTGCCGATCTCGAGCACCGGCCATCTGATCATCGCCGAGCAATGGCTCGGCGCCCGCTCGGAGTTGTTCAATATTGTCATCCAGGCCGGTGCCATTCTCGCCGTCACCTTCATTTATTGGCGCCGGCTAATGGATCTGATTCTCGGCTGGCGCGACCCGCGCAACCGGTCCTACGCCGCCAAGCTGATCGTCGCCTTTCTGATCACCGCCGTGCTCGGCCTGATCGTCAAGAAGCTCGGCTTCCAACTGCCCGAGACGGTCACGCCGATCGCCTGGGCGCTAATCATCGGTGGCATCTGGATGATCTTTGCCGAATGGGCTGCCGCACGCCGGCCGCAGTATAAGAGCATCACCTGGTATGTCGCGATCCTGGTCGGCATCGCCCAGATCGTTGCCGGCATCTTTCCGGGCACATCGCGTTCTGGTGCGACGATCTTTGTCGCCATGCTGGCCGGCACCGGCAACCGCGCCGCCGCCACGGAGTTCGCCTTCCTCGTCGGCATTCCGACCATGTATGCCGCCAGCGGCTACGAACTTTTGAAGACCTTCAAGGACGGCGGTGCGGCTGGGGAAGACTGGGGTGCGCTGGTGATCGCTTTCATCGTCTCGACGATCGTCGCCTTCGTCGCCGTCAAATGGCTGCTGTCCTATATCCAGAGCAACCGCTTCACCCTGTTCGCCGTCTATCGCATCATCCTCGGCGCCATCCTCCTTGGCCTGGTCGCGACAGGGATCGTCCGCTAACCGCGACCTGACGCAGCATTCGCGCCGTCAACGGCGCGAATGCGCCAAGCGGCGGCGACCAATGGACCTGGCGACTGCGATGCAGTTGATGATGGATGGGAGGAGGGGCGGCACTGGCATAGCGGCTTCAAGCCACCGAGCGCTTGCAGCGCTAACCTCTGTGCCAATTCGTAACGAAAAGCCGGGGCATCTGCTCCGGCTTTTTCGTGTCATTAATGGGCGATCGAAGCGGAATCGATGGAGCCCGTGCTGCAGGGATCGACACCGTAAGCCGGCGAGCATTCGCCCTTGACCGCAGCAACGCTGCCCGGTGCCATGAACGATCCCGCGACGATAACCAGCGCCGCACAGACAAAAAGAAGCGCAATTGACTTGCCCATCAAACAATACCTTTCAGCGAAAAATAGCTCACGTTCAGACCCTTGGGGACGTCGTCCAGTGCGCAGCTTGTTAGTCAGTGGAATGGAATTTAGCAATAATGGTTCCTGCTGAATTTCCCGTTAATCCGACTATTCCGGGGCTGCGTCTTTTGGGCAACGGTCTGCGGTGCATAATCACCGGAAATGCCGGAAATACGCCGTTTTCCAGCCACAAATGGAAAACGCCGCCGGCGGGGTCCGCAGACGACGTTTATCTTTTTCATAAATTTTTTTGGTCTGATCAGGCTGCCTTGCCGGTGCCGGAGAACTGGCCCTGCGGTCGGAAGCGGACCAGATAGGATGGCAGCACCGATGTCAGCAGCGTCGGGCGGATGCCGATCCCGGAAAGCGTTCGGCCATCCGCTTCCGCCTCGGCGGACACGACGTTGTCGACCTTCAGCAGCGTCACCTGATCCGGTGTGATCGGCGGTGTGATCAGCGGGATCATCGACGCGATGCTGCCGATCGTCGAGGCGAGGCCGAAGGGCAGCGAGACCAGCGGCCGCTTGCGGTTGACGACCTTCAGCACCAATTCGAGACATTCACGGAACGTCAGCACTTCAGGTCCACCCAGTTCATAGATCGCACCCGGTGTCAGCTTGCCGTCGACGGCGCGGCCGACAGCCTCGGCGACATCCTCGACATAGACCGGCTGGAACCTGGTCTTGCCGCCGCCGATGAGGGGAAGGGCAGGGGCCAGGCGCGACATGTCGGCGAACTTGTTGAAGAAACCGTCCTCGGGTCCGAAGACGATCGACGGACGCAGGATGACGGCATCCGGCAGGATCGACAGGATTGCGGCCTCCGCCTTGCCCTTGGTCCGCCCGTAGGAAGAAGACGAGCCGCTGTTGGCGCCGATGGCAGAGATATGGGTGAGCTTGGCGCCGACAGCGCGGGCCGCCTCGGCGATCGCCCGGCCACCGAATTCCTGCACGGCATCGAAGGTGTTGCGGCCGCTCTCCGACAGGATGCCGACGCAGTTGACGACGAACTGCGAACCCTCGACGGCGCGGTCGATCGAGTCGCGATAGCGAAGGTTGGCCTGGACAAAGGAAATCTGCCCGAGATTGCCTGCCGTCATCAGGAAGCCGGCAAGATCGGGACGCCTGACGGCCACCCGGATGCGGTATCCACGCTTGGCCAGAACCCGAACGACGTGCCGCCCGACAAAACCCGAGCCTCCGAACACGGTCACGAGCGGCGGCAGGTTGGAGAGCGTCATGGCGAATTCCTCGAAAGGCTATGGTTCTGATGGGAAGGTCTTAGCCGAATCGCTGCGCAAGGTGAAGGGCTTGCAGCGCCGTCATGGGCGCTGTTTTGCGTCCTGCTTTACCCCGGAAGGCGTTCACTCGACCCTGCCAAGGCCCAAGGGCTGGAGTTCCAACCGGTCGACGGCGCTCGAAGCGTCCGCACTCCATGCGCTGACATCCACCGTCAGCACGCGAGGGGTGAGATTGGCGACCCAGAGCAGGCTGCTGCCATCCTGCTTTTCGACCGCCAGTGCCAGGACCTTGTCGGGCGCGCTGGAGACACATTGCGTCCAGCGGGCGTCGAACAGGGCAGCCAACCCCTGAACGACCCCATGCAGGGGGCGCATCCGCCCTACACCGACCGGCTCGCCGGGCCCGGCGATGAGCCCGAATGGTCCTGTCAGCGCCGAGAGTGTCAGGCAGTCCAGCCCCGCCTCGACCACCCGCGCCGCATATCCGAGCGCGAAGGCGGCGGCGAAGTCGGCGGTATGGCGCGGATCGGTGTTGGCCATGGCGATGCGTCCGGCGGCCGGATTGTCCATCGTCCGGCTGCCGTAGGGGTTCTGGCGCATCGGAATGGTCGAGGGGCCGATACGGTAGGCCTTGTCGCCATAAATCGATCGCACCGAGCGGGTGATGAACGGCAGGGCCTCCAGCGTCTGCATGACGCTGAGGTCGTCGGCGGCATGGACGATGGGATTGGTGCAGTGGGTGATGAAGTCGAGCATGTCCGGCGGCACACGCTTGCGGTTCAGCTCGGTGAAATAGCTGAGCATTCCGCCGCCCAGACGGCACGCGGGAAAGGCCGCGCGGGCAGCGCTGTAAACCGCGTCGAGCGGTGGACAGTCGGGCCACGCGCTGCCGGGTGGGGTCGATTGGCGATCGACGGCGGGGGAGACGACGATGGCATCGGGCACAAAACCGGCGGCCCGCGCCATTGCGGCGATCTCGGCGAGTTCGTCTGTGACCGCAGTTTGGCAAGGCAGTGCGATTTCGAGCGTCGTTGTCCCCTGGTGCAGCGCCGCTATCGCAGCAAAATCGGCCAACGCCCGACCATCATGTCCGGCGAGCGGATCGAAGTGGAAGAGCAACTCCTGCACACCGAGGGCATTGAGCCTGGCGCCGGCGGCAAAGGTGGCCGCGGCCTCCTCGGGCGTCACCACCAGCCCGATGGCGGGCATGCGTCCCGACGCGGCACCGGGCGTCAGGCGGACAAGTTCCGGCCCGGCATTCCCCGCGGCCGTCGCCGGCAAAGCCTTGCGACTGTCCGTGATCGTCAGCACGACCCGCTGGCGCACCGGCTCATTGGCCTCGATGGTATAGGGCCAGGGGAGCGCCAGCGGCCGGACATAGGTCTTGTAGGAGGCGTCGGACCAGTTGCGCTGGTCCTCCATTTCGAAGGTGTCGCCCTCCATCAGGCATTCGGCTGTAACCTCCGGCATCACCCGATGGGCAATGGCGCGCATCGCCATGAAGGGTTGCCACGGCTCGATGAGGTCGGGGAAGGTCGAGGTCTCGATACCGCCGTCGACATGGGTGACGGTGACGGGCTGGCCGGCAAGGCCGACGATCGGATGCAGGATGCAGAAGCCGCAGCGGCAGGTCTCGAAGCCGCTTCGCGAAATAGCCTCGGCACTAAAAACCAGCGGCCCGCCGGCTTCCGAAAGGATCGTCACCCGAAGCACGAGCTCCGTGTTTTCGGGCCCCTGGCATTTTGCGGTATAGCTGACGGAGAAGCCATCGGCGCGCTGGTCGACGACCAGGTTCTCTATATCAGGGTCGTAGGTACCCCAGTCGCGATCGCGCACCAGGAAGGCGACGCCGCGCAGCACCTCGACGCCGTCGTAGCGGACAGCGCGCAACTGGCCGCCGGCAAGGTCGGCAGTCAGCCTTCCGGCAACGAGACGAACCGGCTGGGCCTCGCTCTTCTCCGTGCCGTAAAGGGCAAAGCTGCGGTCGTGCCCGTCGCGTGGATTCATGCCAGCATGGCTTTAACGTCGATCGTGCTGCCGCTGGCGGCACTTTCATAGGCCGCCTCGACCAGCGCGAAAGTCTTCAGATTGTCCTCCCCTGATGTCGAGGTCTCCCCGCCCGTCTGCAGTTGCTCGGCCCAATGCTGCTGGATGGCAAAGACGCTTTCCTGAATATTGTGCCATGGCCGAGACGCCCAGGGCAGCAGGGTCGGCGACACGTCGCTGATCACGGTGCCCTCCCGCCCGGTAACCTCGAGGCGATAGCCCTGCATTAGTCGGATCGAACCCTCGCTGCCGTCGATCTCGACCAGCGTCTCCGGGAACGGCTCGACGGATTGTTTCGTCGCATAGCTGACGTCGACGATGGACGTGACGCCGCTCTCGTGGTCGAGCAGCATGGTGGCCACATCCTCGCCCTTGATGGCAGGGTTGACGCGCGTCGTGCGCGCCGTCATCGCCTTGACGTCGCCGAGCAGGAACCGCGCGATATCCAGCGTGTGGATGCCGAGGTCCTCGATGATGAAGCGCTCGCCTTCGGCAAGGTAAGGCTGGCCGGAAAACACGTCATAGCCCGAGCGGAATGAAAGCCGGCCCCAGAACGGCGTGCCGATCACGCCGGAATCGAGTGCCTTGCGCACGGCCTGGATGGGTGTCTGCCAGCGGAAATTCTCGTGGATCATCAGCGGCACTCCAGCGGATTTGCAGGCTGCGACCATCGCCTTGGCATCGTCTAGCGTCTTGGCAAAGGGTTTTTGGCATATCGCCGGCACCTTGTAACCAGCTGCCATCTCCACCAGCGCCCGGTGACTGGAAACCGTAGTCGCGATGTCGACGAAGTCGAAGCCACCATCGGCAAACATCTCGGCCGCGTCGCTATAGCGCCTGGAAACGCCGAACTGGTCGCCAACGATTTGCAGCCGCTCCGGATCGCGGTCGCAGATGGCGACGATGCCGGCGCCGGCGACGTCCCGCCAGGCATGCATCTGGTTGACGGCAAAGAAGCCGCAGCCGATCAGGGCACCGCGCAGTTCCGTCATCTCTCAGCCCGCCTTTGCCATCTGCATCAGCGTCACCCGCTGCTGCAATTTCCGCTGTGCCTGGTCGACGACCACGGCGATGATGATGACCAGCCCCTTGATGACCATCTGCCAGAAGGACGAGACGCCCATCATCACCAGTCCGTCGGAGAGGATGCCGATGACGAAGGCACCGACGATGGTGCCGCCGATCGTTCCGCGCCCGCCCGACATCGAAGTCCCGCCGAGGACCGCCGCGGCGATGGCATTCAGCTCGAAACTCTCGCCGGTCGCCGGATGGGCAGCCATCAGTTCGGACGAGATGACGATACCGACGATCGCCGCGCAGAGGCCGGAAAACAAATAGACGAAGATCTTGACCAGATCGACCCTGACCCCGGACATCCGCGCGGCGCGCTCGTTGCCGCCGACCGCAAAGATGTGGCGGCCGATCGGCGTCGAACGGGCGACATAGGCAGCGGCCAGCGCCAGTACGATCAGGATCCAGATGGAGACGGGCAGCCCGAGGATGCGGCCGGCGCCGAAGAAATCGAAGCCGGTAGTCGCATATTCGGGCCGCCCCGAGAGGTTGGGAAAGGTCTGTCCGTCCGACGACAGCAGCGCCAGGCCGCGCGCGACATAGAGCGTGCCGAGCGTTGCGATGAAGGGCGCGACGTTGAGCTTGGTGATCAGCAAGCCGTTGATGAGGCCGATGCCGATGCCGACGGCAAGCACGATCAGCACGATCTCGAACAGGTTGAAATAGACGGTGTAGCCCATCGGCAGATCGACGCCGTTGAGGATCAGCGCGCCCGCCACCATGCCGCAGAGCCCGACGATCGAGCCGACCGACAGATCGATGCCGCCGGTGATGATGACGAAGGTCATGCCCATCGCCAGGAAGGCATTGAGCGCGACATGCTTCGACATCAGGATCATGTTGGCTGTCGAGGTGAAATTCGGGGCCGCGAAGGAAAAGAAGATCAGCACCGCAAATAGCGCGATGAAGGTCCGAAGCTTCATGACGGTCAGAAGGACCGAGCCGCTGGAGCGCCGGACTGCCGGGGTGGAAGAGGAGGTGTCCGCCTTCATGATGCCAGTTCCCTTGTATGTCCGTGTCCCTTGGCCGAGGCCGCGATGATGGCTTCCTCGCTCGCCTCGTCCCGATTGAAGATCGCCACCAGCTTGCCGTTGCTGAGCACGGCAATGCGGTCTGAGAGCGCCATGACCTCTTCGAGGTCGGAGGTTGAAAACAGGATGGCGAGGCCTTCGCCGGCCAGCCGCCGCATGGTGCGGAAGACATCGGCCTTGGCGCCGACATCGATGCCGCGGCTCGGCTCGTCCATCAGCAGCACTTTCGGATTGGTCATCAGCGCCTTGCCGATGACAACCTTCTGCTGGTTGCCGCCCGACATCGAGGTCACCTCGAAATCCGGATTGGGTACCTTGATCGACAGTTCCTTGATGCTGTCGCGGATCGCCTGCCTTTCGGCGCCGGCGCGGATATGGAAGAATTTGGCGAAGCGCCCGAGGCTTGCCAGCGTCAGGTTGCTGGCGATCGACAGGATCTGCACCAGTCCCTCCCGCTGCCGGTCTTCGGGAATCAGCGCCAGTCCGCGGCGGATGCGCCGGGTGGTGTCGCGCTCGCGCACCTCCTTGCCGTCGATGTGGATCTTGCCGGTCGATTGCGGGTGGCGCCCCATGATGCATTCGAAGAATTCGCTGCGGCCGGCACCCATCAGGCCGTAGATGCCGAGGATCTCGCCGGCCTGGACGCTGAGCGAAACATTGTCGACGGCAAGTCCGCCGGTGGCACGCGGCATGGTGATGCCCTCGGCGCGGAACATCTCCCTGCCCATCGCATGACCGTCTGCCTTGGCAAAGTCCTTGGCGTCGGAGCCGATCATCGACCGGACGATCCACTTCGTGTCGATGTCCTTCACCAGCGCCTGGCCGGTGATCTGCCCATCGCGCAATACGGTGATGTAGTCGCCGATGCGCATCAGTTCTTCCAGCCGGTGCGAGATGTAGACGATGGCGACGCCCTCGGCCTTCAGCTCGGCAATGACCTTGAACAGGATATCGACTTCGGCCGCCGACAGCGCCGAGGTCGGCTCGTCCATGATCAGGATGCGGGCGTCGAGCGAGATCGCCTTGGCGATTTCCACCAGCTGCTGCTGGCCGATCGGCAGGTCCTCGACCATCGTCTCCGCATCGATCCCTGCATCCAGCTTCTTCAGGTACTGGTTGGCTTTCGCCACCTGCGCCTTGTGGTCGATGCCGAAGATGCCTCGGGTGATCTCGCGCGTGGCGAAGATGTTCTCGGCAACCGTGAGGTTGGCGAAAAGATTGAGCTCCTGGAAGATCATGCCGATGCCGTTCGCCTGGGCATCGGCGGGGCTGTCGAAATGGATCGGCTTGCCGTCGAGGATGATGCGGCCGATGGTCGGCTTCTCGACGCCGGCGATGATCTTCATCAGCGTCGACTTACCGGCGCCATTCTCGCCGACCAACACATTGACCGCGCCACGCCGCAGCTCGAGATTGGCGCGCTTGACGGCGACGATGCCCGAATAGACCTTCGTCACATCGTCGAGCCGGAGGATGATATTGTCCGCTGCCTGGTCTTCCATGCTACTGGCCGATCACAAGCGTTGCGGGCGTCACCAGCGGCAATTGGCCGGAAGTCGGCAAGGGAAATGCGCCTGTCACCTTCACGGTCTTGCCGGGCAGCGCGTCGCGCGGCAGCGACGCCAGCACGTTGGCATTGACCTTCTCATTGAAGGACTTGCCGAACTGCGCCCATTCGATCTGGTTCTTGAATTCGTTGAAATTGACGATGTCGAGGCTGTCGCGCAGCGCCGTGCCGCGAATGGCCGGGCCGATCTGCACCTTGAGGTCGGCCTTGCCGTCGCCATCGACATCGACGTCGATCGTGGCCGCGCGCGAGGCCGTCTCGGCGGCGGTGATCTTGCCCTCGAATTTGACCACATAGGTCCAGGGGGCATTGCCTTCCTTCTCGCGGTGCCCGAACTTGGCCCCGGCGTCGTCAGCGTTGGCCGCAACGAGCGTCATCACCTGCTTGAAGTCGCCGGCGCGCTTTTCGATCGAGGGCAGGGCCTTCGCCTGCCAGATGGCCTCGACCCTTTCGCCGGGATTGAACTCTGTCTTGGCCGCCGCTGCTGCCTTTTCGGCTGCCGTCTGCGTCTTGACGATCTTGCAGCCCGGCAAGGCTGCAGCCGCCAGCATCGCCATCAGCAACGCGCCCTTGATCCTCACCATTGGCATGCACTCCACCCGCATCGATGCTGTCAAATCCTGAAAACGGAGAGCGGGGTTGCCGCTCTCCGTCTATGTCAGTGCTGGGAGATCAGTTTTTCAGCGCGAAGGTTTCGAGCTTGTCTGCATTTGCGGCGTTGATCAGCACGCAATCCATCAGCTGCTTTTCTTCCTTCGGCGCGGTCTTGTCCTTAATGTAGGCTGCGGCCTGGTCGACGGCCATCTGGGCCTGCGCATAGGCCGGCTGCATGACGGTCGCCTTGATGCCGCCCGCCTTGATCGAATCGCGAACATCGTTGGAGCCGTCGAAGCCGACGACGATGACATCCTTGCGGCCGGCAGCCTGCAGGGCGGCAATCGCGCCCATGGCCATGGTGTCGTTACCGGCGATGACTCCCTGGATCTTCGGATTGGCCTGCAGGATGGTTTCCATCTTGGAATAGCCTTCCGTCTGGCTCCAGTTGGCCGACTGCTGGGCGACCATCTTCATATCCGGATAGTCGTCGATGACGTCGTGGTAGCCCTTGGAGCGGATGCCGGCATTGAGATCGGCCTCGCGGCCGAGCAGCTCGACATAGCTGCCCTTTTCGCCCATCAGCTTGACGAACTCTTCGGCACCGAGCTGTGCGCCCTGGTAGTTGTTGGACACGATCTGCGACACGGCGATGCCGGTGGCATTGATTTCGCGGTCGATCAGGAAGGACGGGATGCCCGCGTCCTTGGCCTTCTTGACGGCGGCGATCGAGGCTTCCGAGCCGGCATTGTCGAGAATGATGGCTTTGGCACCGCGGCCGATGGCGGTGTCGATCAGCTGCGACTGCTTGTTGGCGTCGTCATCGTGGCTGAGGACCAGCGTGTCGAAGCCAAGTTCCTTGGCGCGGGCTTCGGCGCCGACCGATTCGGCCTTGAAGAAAGGGTTGTCGAAGGCGGGCGTGATGATGGCGATGAGGTCTGCCGAAAAGGCGGGCAGGGCCGTGCCGAGCGACAGAACGCCGGCAAAGGCAGCGATGGTGAGCTTACGTGTCAGTTTCATAGTTATCCTCCCAGATATGAAAATCAGCCCCGTTTCCCGGACAGGGCTGTCGAAAAAGGGAGAGCGAATGCTCTCCCTGGTATCAGGTGATGCGCTGGATGCTGGCAGCGATCTCCTTGGGTTCGAAAACCTTCTTCCAGTCGTCGCGCATCAGCGCCGGAATGCCGAACTCGATGGCCTTGTTGCAGGCATCCGAGAACACGCCCTGGACTTCGCCGAAGATGACGGCGCCGAGCACGTTGAGGTGGCCGAGCAGGAAGTCGCGGGCGGCTTCTTCCGGAACGCCGCGCCTGACGCATTCGTCCATCGCCTGCTTCATGACGACGAGCAGCGAGGCGGCCACTGTCTCGGACAGGCCCGGCTCCAGCATCGCCATCTGGTCGACGGTGACGCGGTGCGAGCGCATGACGGGCGCCCAGATCGTCTTGGCGATTTCCTCGCCGAGGCCATAGGCCTCATCAGGACCCTGCATCAGGGCGGAGACGATGTGCTGCTTGGCGAAGAGGCCGCCGAAATGGTCCTTCTTTGCCTGCATCTCCGTCTCGTCGTTGAAGATCGGCGGGTGGCAGGGATGGGTGACGAAATAGGTGAGATCCGGACGCTCGGGGAAGTGACCGGCGAATGGCGCTGCAGCGTCGAGCGCAACCACCATCGTGCCGGCCGTCAGCTTGTCGGCAATGCCGGCGGCAACCTTGCCGATATGCGTGTCCGGAACCGCGAGGATGACGACATCGGCGCCATCGAGGGCCGCGTCTACATCGAGGCAGGAAAGCCCGAGGTCATCCTTGAGGCGCGCCTTGCCGGCGTCGCTGATTTCGACGTGGCGGACGTCGAAGCGGGAGCCCTTGAGGTTCTTGGCCAGCCGGTAGCCCATTTTGCCGCCGGCGCCGAAAAGTGCAATCGAAGTCATGTTGTTCACCCAATCTGTCTGGTGCGGCGACTATAACCGACTGGTATGATGAGTCAATGAGTATAGCAGCAGGCTTGTTGTTTTGTGAGCGCGGCCTGTGGGCCTTCGTACTGTTCAGGCAGCCAGACCGTCGCGGATCTGGGCGAAGTAGCCGTCAGCGCCAACCTGCCCGCCCTTCAGCGCGATCTGCAACCCATTGGTCGCCCGGTCGTTGCCATGGGCCGTGCACAGCGGCGAGCCCGGCGTCTGCGGCAGCGGCAGCAAGGTCGTCAGGGCCTCGACATTGAGCTCCTTCAGCGCATGGCTCGAGGTATCGCCGCCGGCAATCACCGCGCGGCCGAGCTTCTCCTCGGCGATCAGCCTATGCAGGATGGCGCCGAGAATGCGGCCGAGCCGATGGCGGCTGCCGGCGATCCGGTCGATATCGCCGCCCAGGTCGGCGGAGGGCCCGAGCGCCGTGTTGAGAATGACGCTGCGGCCCTCCTTCAGGCTGGCAATCCCGCTGGCGACAGCCCTGTCGATGGCCGCAGTACCGTTCTCGCCGAGCAGTTCGAGCGGATCGAGATTGACCCCGTCGAAACCGTTGGCAGTGGCATTGCGGATCTGTCGCTCCGTGGTCGGCGAGACGCTGCCGGAGACGACGGCGATGCGGTCGGCCTTGCCGGGAAGCGGGAAGGCGCTTGCGCCCGAGGTCAGGCAGCTCTCTCTCCAGGCCGCCAGCAGCGCGTATTCGAGGCCCGACGAACCGGCGACAAACCATCCGCCGTCAGCTTTGATCCGCCAGAGCTGTTGGCCCGCCTGTTTCTGGCTCTCCGCGCTGTCGACGTCGAAGAGCAGCATGCCGGCGCATGCGCTGGCGAGGGCGTCCACTCGTCGGTCGGCGTCCGCCGACGACAGCAACGCCAGATCGGCCAGCGCTGTCGCCAGCGCCGTCTGGTCCTGCAGATGCACGCGCAAATCCGCCTCGCGCATCGGCGTCACCGGATGCCGGCTCATGACGGGGTGGCGGTCGATGCGATAGACCTCGCCCTGGTAGGCGGCGAATAGATGCCCGAAGGCGGTGTAACGCTTCAACTGCGGGGCGCCGACCACGAGCGGCACGAAGGCTTGGTCGAACAGCGCCTTGCCGATCTCCACGGCCTTGCCGATGTTGCCGATCGCCGGGCTGGAATCGAAGGTCGAGCAGACCTTGTAATGGCAGATGTCAGCCTTCAGGCTCTTCAGCCATTGCAAGGCGGGCGTCAGATGCGCGTCCATCCAGTCCGGCGTCTCGCTGCGGCTGGTGCCGGCAAGACCGATGGCGCGGCAATGGCTGAAGCGGGCAAGCAGCGCCGCGTCCGGCTCTCCCATGAACAGCACGGTGTCGACGCCGTTGGACGCCAGCGCTTCCATGACATCGGTCGAGCCGGTGAGGTCGTCGCCGTAGTAGGAGAGCAGCAGATCGTTGCGAGCGGTCATCGTCATTCCCCTCCGTTGCCGAACTTTTTGAGCGAAGCGGCCAGTTCCGGATGGGTCCTTGCATAGGTCTCGAGTTCGATATCACCGACCGCCGCCTGCCAGGCCTGCTGCACGGCGCGCACGCCGGCGGCAGGACCGCCGGGATGGCTGACGATGCCGCCGCCGCAGAGATACATGAGGTCCGTGGTGCGGCCAGTGCGCTGGTAGGTTTCCGGCGCCTGCCCGCCCCACTGGCCGGAGCCGGCGACGGGCAGCGCGCAATCGGCCTCCGAGAACATCGGCGTGCTGACGGCCTTGAAGGACTCGACGAAGCTTTCATCCGGCTCCCAGTATTTGACCTTGATGCCATTGATCTGGAACTGGTCGACGCCGAGCAGCCGCCAGAATTTCTGCCAGACCTTGAAGTCGAGACCGATGCCGGGATGGCGGGTCAGCACGTCCCAGCCGTTGCGGTGGGCATGCAGCACCAGCCCGGAACGCTTGCGCAGGAAGGACATGGCCCCCATGCCGATCGAATTGATGTTGACGACCGCGCAGTTGCCACCGGCTTGAAGAACCATGTCGTGGTTGCGCATCATCTCGTCGGGGTCGGTGTGGGAGATGCCGAAGGCGTACATCACCTTCTTGCCGGTCTTCTGCTCGTGGTCGAGAATCCTCGGCATGATGGCCGCCACCCGTTCCTTCAGCGGCGAGTAGACCGGGCTCATCAGCTTCTCGTCGTCCTTGATGAAGTCGACGCCGGATTCGATGAGTTCGCCGACCAGCGCCGCCGTCTCCATCGGGCGAAGGCCCAGCGCCGGCTTGACGATGGTGCCGATGATCGGCCGGTCATAAACGCCGGTCAGCCGTCGCGAGCCGGCGACGCCGAACTGCGGGCCGGGATAGGCATCGCGATAGGCCTCCGGCAGGTCGACATCGACGACGCGCAGGCCCGTCATGCCGCGTATGGAAAAGATGCCGCCGATGGCAATGGTCATCAGCGCTGAGAGGTCGGTGCCGACAGCGTCCAGCGGAAAGTCGATGTCGACATCGGCGCGCCGGATCGGACCATGCCCGGCCGCCGCTTCCGGCCAGCTCGGCGAAAGGGCATCCTCGAGCGGCCTGATCGCCACGACACGGGCGGCGACGCGTGCCTTCAGCTCCTCGGTTTCACCGGGAACGGCAACGAAGGTGCCGGTCGACTGGTCGCTGGCGATCTTTTCGGCCATGGCTTCGACGCTGCCGGGCGTCTCGATGCGGTATGTCACTCTAATCTGCATGAAATCTCGGTTGCTCCTCTCGCCACGCCTCGAAAAGCGTGACGTCAACGGCCTAACTGGTATAATGAGTATTCCAACGAGGCAAGAAAAAGTTTTTGCGGGAATTGGACGCGGTTGGGCGCCGCAGCCTGATTGACGTTTTCCCAAACGACGGGAAATGTGCATAAGGAGGGGTCTAGATGAGCCGGAAAGAATCCATGGACCAACCGAACGAACCCATTGTCCGTCGCAAGCTCTCAGACGAGGTTTTTGCCCGCCTGGAGCGGATGATCACCAGCGGTGAGCTCGAGCCCGGCGACGAGATGCCGTCGGAGCGAGACCTGATGGAGCGCTTCGGTGTAGGCCGCCCGGCGATCCGCGAGGCCATGCAATCGCTGGCCGGCATGGGGCTGGTGGCCATCAGCCACGGCGAGCGGGCCCGCGTGCTGCAATTGACCGCAAAGACGATCTTCAAGCAGGTCGATCTGACTGCCAAGATCATGCTGTCGCAATCCTCTGCGACCCTGGAATATCTGAAAAGTGCCCGCATCTTCTTCGAGCGCGGCATGGCGAGGCAGGCGGCGCTCGAGGCGACGCCGCAGGATATCGCCGATCTCCAGGCCATCATCGATCGCCAGCGCGACAGCCTCGGCGATGCCGACGCTTTCATCGCGGCCGATATGGAGTTCCACACCCGCATCGCACGTGTTTCTGCCAATCCGATCTTCGTTGCCGTCAGCGAGGCGATGCTCGCCTGGCTGAAGGAATACCATACCGACATGCTGATCTGGACCGGCAAAGAGAAATTCACCCTCGTCGAGCACGAGGAAATTCTGCAGTGTCTTGCCGCCAACGATGCCGACGCGGCCGAGACTGCGGTGCTGAAGCATCTGGAGCGGTCGCGCGGGCTCTATCTCAACAACGGCGATCGGCACACAGCTGCCAGTATTTAGCTGGTATGATGAGATCATGTGCGCGTATCGCGTGTCCCCGCTAAAACTAGGTCGAAGATTTTAATTGTTTGTAAGGCAAGCTTGGTTAGATCGGGATACAGGCAGTTTGCGACGATTTCTTCGCTATGACAGCGTATCCCTGATCGCCATAGCCGGACTCGCCTATGTCAGCGTCCAGTTCAAGAGCGCCGATACGCGCTATTCAAGCTTCCTGTCGCATGAAAGTGAGGCCACAACCCTGAATGCGCGCGCGACCGGCGGCCTTTTGCAGATGGGCTTCCAGCTCGGGTTGCTTGTTATCAAGGACCCGGCCTCGCCCGACTTTGCGGCTTCCGTCAAGATCTATGAAGACAATCAGGTTTTGATGCTGCAGCGTCTGAAAACGCAGGTCCAGCTGGTTCCCGCGCGCGCCGAGCCAGTGGCGACCATGGTCAAGGCCATCGAGGGTTTTAATATCCTTGGCCAGCAGGTCATCCAACTGTCCAAGGCGGGCAAGCAGGACGAAGCCCGCGCGGTGATGCTGAAGGCCGGCGCCACCTTGACGACCATTCTCCCGCTGTTTGCCGGCGGCAACGATCAGCTGATGAAGTTCACCGCGGACGGTACGGCCGAATTGCAGGCCGATACCAACAGCACGATCATCACTGGCCTCTCGATTCTTGGCGTCGCTTTTGTCGCCATGGTCCTTCTCGGTCTTTACGTGGCCTCGCGCGGCATCACCGGACCGATCGATCGGCTACGCCAACGAATGGAGGCGCTGGCAGCGGGCGAGACAGCCGGCGAAACGCCGGGTCTGGAGCGCCAGGACGAAGTCGGCCAGATGGCCGCCGCCGTCGCCGTGTTCCGCGAAAATGCCATTGAACGCACGCGCCTCGAGCGCGAGGCCGACGATGGCCGATCCCACTCAGAAAAGGAAGCCCGCGCTCGCGATGCCGCCAAGGCCAAGGACGCCGCAGACACCAAGACGGCTGTCGATGCGCTTGGTTACGGCTTGACCCGCTTGTCGGGTGGCGATGTCTCCTACCGGATCACCGAAACCTTCGTCGACCATCTCGACGGGTTGCGCGAAAGCTTCAACAATTCGATGGAAACTCTGCAGGAAGCGCTCACCGCGGTCGGCCAAAATGCTGGCGTCATCAATTCCGGTGCCGGTGAAATCCGCTCGGCGGCCGACGACCTCGCCCGTCGCACCGAGCAGCAGGCCGCTTCCCTCGAACAGACCGCCGCAGCATTGGAGCAAATCACGACAACAGTGCGCGATTCGACCAAGCGCGCCGAAGAGGCAGGCATTCTCGTCGAGCGCACCCGTCAGGGAGCCGAAAAATCCGGTCTTGTCGTTCGCAAGGCTGTTGCCGCCATGAATGAGATCGAACGGTCCTCGGGCGAAATCAGCAACATCATCGGCGTCATCGACGACATTGCCTTCCAGACCAATCTGCTGGCGCTCAATGCCGGCGTGGAGGCGGCGCGTGCCGGCGAGGCAGGCAAAGGCTTTGCCGTCGTCGCCCAGGAGGTGCGCGAATTGGCACAGCGTTCCGCCAATGCCGCGAAAGAGATCAAGGTGTTGATCAGCGCCTCCGGCAATCACGTCCGCACCGGCGTCGGCCTGGTCGGCGAAACCGGCGAAGCGCTTGTCCTGATCGAGAAGGAAGTCACCGAGATCACCAGCCATGTCCGGGCCATCGTCGAGGCGGCCCGCGAGCAGTCGACGGGCATCTCGGAGATCAACACCGCCGTCAATACCATGGACCAAGGCACTCAACAGAATGCGGCGATGGTGGAGGAGACCAATGCCGCCAGCCACAGTCTGGCAAACGAAGCCGCCATGCTCAACAGCCTGCTCAGCCAGTTCAACATCGGAGGTGGAGAGCCTGCGCCAGCGTCCCGTCCGCGCAGCACAACAACAGGCTCGCAGCCGGTTGCGTCGCCCGCCCGGGCATTGGCCGGCAGGCTTGCCAACAGCTTTGGTCGCGGCAACGCGGCCTAGGTACTCGCCCGGGAGAGCTGGGAAGAGTTTGAGGCCAGACATCGCAGTCTAGAGAAAGGCCGCGCATTCCAAACCGGAATGCGCGGCCGATGTGTTTAACGGTGATCTCCGCAGGCTAGACGCCTTCGACCACGACCATCTCGGCGGTGGCGATCTCCTGGCGGATTTTCGCCGCGACCTGGTATTCCGGCGAATTGTAGCAATCGACGGCATGCTGCAGCGAGGGAAACTCGATGACGACATTGCGGCCGCGCGCAGGTCCCTCGAGTTCGACGAACTTGCCGCCCCGGGCAATGAAATTCGCCTCGTAGCGCTCGAAGGCTGGCTTGGCGGCGGCAAGATATTCGCCGTAGCGCTCCGGCGTATGAACGTCGACGCGGGCGATCCAATAACCCTTGGGCATGGTTGTCCTCCTTGTTGTTGTTAGCGGTTGGCGGGCCACAGCGCCGTCAGCATCTCGTCGAGAATGGCGCGCGCTGCGGCCTTCGGGTCGTCAGCCTTGACGATCGGGCGGCCAACAACGAGATGGCTAGAGCCGGCGCGGATCGCATCTGCCGGCGTCATCACGCGCTTCTGATCGCCCTTGTCGCTGCCGACAGGCCGGATGCCGGGTGTCACCAGCGCCATGTCGGGGCCGATGATGGCACGCACTGCCGTCGATTCCTCCGCCGAGCAGACGATGCCGCCCATCCCGGCCGCGCGCGCCTGTTCGGCGCGGCTGAGCACCAGAGCATGCGGGTCGGCCTGGTAGCCCGCCTCCAGCATGTCGTCGCCATCCATGGACGTGAGCACGGTGACGCCGAGCAGGCAAAGGCCGGAGCCCTCCGCCGCCTTCACGGCCGCCCGCATTGCCTTCGGATAGGCATGCAGCGTCAGCATCGACATGCCCATCTTGGCGATGTTCTCGACGCCTGAGGCCACCGTGTTGTCGATGTCGAGCAGCTTCATGTCGAGAAAGATCTTCTTGCCGCTCTGCGCCAGCTCGCGCGCGAACTCCAGCCCGCCGGCAAACACCAGCTGGTAGCCGATCTTGTAGAACAGGATGTCGTCACCGATCGCCGAGACGATCGCCTCTGCTTCCTTGAGATTGGGGACATCCAGGCCGACGATCAGCCGGTCACGCGCGGTTTTTGTGGTCATCGGCTTCCCATCCCTGCCATTCCTCGATGGCTGTCCAGTCGCATGACACGGTTCTGTCCGCAAGATCGAAGGCGAAAAGATTGCCACCACCACCGGGCTGGTCGCCGGCGCGGGCGATCGGCCTGCCTTGCAGATGACATTTCAGCAGGGTTCCGACGCCGCCATGGCCGACAAAGGCGATCGGCCGTCTCGGATCATGGGAGGCGAGCACGGCTTCCACCGCGCGCACGATCCGCGCCTGTGCGTCCCTGGCGCGCTCCCATCCGTGAAAACTCTCGTCCGGGTGGGCAAAGAACCAGTCGGCAGCCGCCTCGAATGCTGCTGGCGGCAGGAAGCCGGTGGATGAGCGGTCGTTTTCATGCATGCCGTCGACGATCTCGATCGGGAGCCCGGCAGCCTTTGCCAGCGCCTCGGCCGTTTCGATCGCCTTGGTCTCGTCGCTGGCGATGACGCGAGACAGCATGGCCGCCCAAGGCCGGCCGCCCGCCTCTTTGGCCCGAGCCCGGCCGATTTCGGATAAGCCCCACCGCGGTACCGCAATCTCGGGATCGATCGTCACCTGAGGGTGCGTGATATAGAGACCGAACATGGCGTCTCCTGTCCGGGATTACCCGCGGCGGTAGATCCACAGCTGCGCCGGCGGGATGTTGCGGACGATAAAATCGAAATGCTTGATGTGATAGCGGTCCGGCCGGGCGATGATCGGCGAGACGGCGCCATAGGATATCTGGACGACGGGACGTCCCGGTGGCATCCGGTCGAGCAGGCTCTCCAGCAGTGCCACGCGGGCCTGCATCGGAAAATTCAGCAGCGGTATGGCCGAGACGACGCAATCGAATGTCTGGCCACGCAGCACGCCGAGTGTCTTGTCGAGATCGAAGGCATCGCCGTTGATGAAATGCACGCCGGCATAGCGCTTGACCAGATGATTGAAGAAGTCGGTCGAATATTCGATGGAAATGAGGTTTGCCGGTTCGACGCCGCGTGCGAGGATCGCCTTGGTGATGGCGCCGGTTCCGGGTCCAAGCTCGAGCACCGGCAGTCCGGACTGCGGATTGATAACGCTTGCCATCTTGCGGGCGGTGATGGCCGACGTCGGCACGATCGAGCCGACGGTCTTCGGCCCTTGCATCATGCCCCTGAAGAAACGGATTTCCTCGTCGAATTTCTTACCCAGCCGTTCCTTGAGGCGCAGCGCCATCCGCATTCTCCACGAGTATTGCAACAACGAGACGGGCTTGATGTCCGTCCCACTCTCGTAGACCCGCGGCACAGGGACCAGGGTCCGAGATTGCCGGACCCCGCCTCGGTGCCGCTGTCGCCTAGACGCGCATCGGCATCAGCACATAGATCGCATCGTCGCCAGCCGTATCGCGGATCAGGGTGGGCGAGCCGGCATCCGCCAGCAGGAAGATCGCTTCGTCGCCGGAGAGCTGCGCGGTGATATCGAGCAGGTACTTGGCGTTGAAGCCGATTTCCATCGGGTCGGTGTCGTAGCCAACAGCCACTTCTTCCGTAGCGCTCCCCGAATCCGGGTTGTTGACGGTGAGCAGCAGCTGTCCCTCGGTCAGGGCCAGCTTCACGGCACGGCCGCGCTCCGACGAGATCGTCGAGACGCGGTCGACGGCCTGGGCGAAGGTCTGGCAATCGACGCGCATTTCCTTGTCGTTGTTGGCCGGAATGACGCGTTGATAATCGGGGAAGGTGCCGTCGATGAGTTTCGACGTCATCACGATGTTGCCGACCGACAGGCGGATCTTGGCGTCCGACACCTCGACGGTGACGATCAGGTCGGGATTGTCCATCAGCTTCTGTAGTTCGCCGACCGTCTTGCGCGGGATGATGATCCCCGGCATGCCTTCGGAGCCGGAGGGCGCGTCGACATCGGCGCGCGCCAGGCGGTGACCATCGGTGGCAACAGCGCGCAGCTTCAGGTCGCCGCCGCTTTCGATCGTGTGGAAGAAGATGCCGTTCAAGTAATAACGGGTTTCTTCCGTCGAGATGGCGAACTGCGTCCGGTCGATCAGCATCTTGAGGTCGGCGGCCTTCAGCGGGAACTTATGGCTGAAGGTGCCGGCGGTTAGGTCAGGGAAATCCGATTGTGGCAGGCACTGCAGGGTGAACTTCGAGCGGCCCGAGGCCACCGTCATCGAGCCGCCATCGGCATTGGTCGACAGAGACACTTCCGAGCCGTCCGAAAGCTTGCGGACGATGTCGTAGAGCAGATGGGCGGGCACGGTGGTCGCGCCGGCCTGCTCGACCATGGCTGGCGTCGCTTCGGTGATTTCCAGATCGAGGTCCGTCGCCTTCATGTCGAGCGTCGAGCCTTCGGCCTTCAGCAGCACGTTGGACAGGATCGGAATGGTGTTGCGGCGCTCCACGACACGATGAACGTGGTTCAGCGATTTCAAAAGATGGGAACGCTCAAGTGTAATACGCATGGATGCTACCGCTTTCGACCGTGACTGTCCGGGCGTCGAGACGATGCCCAAAGAATTCTCCCCCGTGCCGGGCACGCAGGAGTGGACCGGCAAAGTGGCAGAAATCCGCATGCGAAAGCAAGAGGTATAGCGCCGGAGGCGGGTTCATTTCCCAATTTCGCCGCTATAGCACACAGGAATCCGTGCTCCCTTGCCGAAGCCCTGCGCCTCCCCCATAAAGGCCGGACAGCAAGAAGGGCATATCCAGGCATGAATGACGAGATTTCCAGCGACGCCGGCAAGGGGCGGAGTTTCCGGCTGCACAACGTCACCGTGCCGGCGCGCCCGCTCGAGCCGATGCTCTATCTGGTGGCAACGCCGATCGGCAATCTCGGCGACATCACCCTGCGTGCGCTGGAGACCTTGGCTGGCGCCGATGTGCTCGCCTGCGAGGACACTCGCGTCACCCGCGTGCTGCTCGACCGCTACGGCATCAACAATCGACCCTATGCCTACCACGAATACAATGCCGACGAGGCCGGCCCGAAGCTGCTGGCCGCGCTTGCCGGCGGCCGCTCCGTGGCGCTGGTGTCGGATGCCGGCACGCCGCTCGTCTCCGATCCCGGCTACCGGCTGGCCCTGCAGGCGATCGACGCCGGCTATCGCGTCGTGCCCATTCCCGGCGCCTCGGCGCCGCTGGCGGCGCTGGTCGGCTCGGGCCTGCCCAACGATGCCTTCTTCTTTGCCGGCTTCCTCCCGGTCAAGGACAAGGCCCGTCGCGATCGGCTGGCAGCTTTGTCTGCGGTGCCGGCGACGCTATTGTTCTTCGAATCGCCCCATCGCATCGCAGCCACCCTGACTGCGGCGGCCGATGTGCTCGGCGCGGACCGCAAGGCGTCCGTCTGTCGCGAGCTGACCAAGACCTTCGAGGAGTTCCGCCGCGGCACGCTTGCCGAGCTTTCCGCCCATTACGGGGATGTCGACAACGTCAAGGGAGAGATCGTCCTCGTCATCGGCCCGCCGCCGGAGATGGCAACGCCGGAGGCAGATGTCGAAGCCATCCTTCTCGATCTTTCGCAGTCGTTGCCGACAGCCAAGGCCGCGGCCGAAGCCGCCCGCATCACCGGCCTGCCGCGCCGCGATCTCTATCAGCGGCTGCTCTCGATGAAGGCCCGGGGCGATGGTCGATAGCGGGCAACGCCGAAGACGCCGCAGCGCCTGGCGGCGCGGCCACCTCTCGGAGTATATTGCCGCGCTCTATCTCGCCTGCAAGGGCTACCGCATTCTCGCCATCCGCCACCGGACGGTGCTCGGCGAAATCGATATCATTGCCCGCAAGGGCGACCTCGCTGTCTTTGTCGAGGTCAAGGCACGACGGGGAGAGCAGGCGGCGGTCGATGCCGTGTCCGCCGCTTCCCAGCGCCGTATTCGTGGCGCCAGCGACATCTGGCTTGCCCGGCAGCCGGATTGCGCGCGCCTGTCGCAGCGCTACGACATCGTCGCCATCCTTCCCGGCCGCTGGCCGCGCCATTTCCGCGATGCCTTCTAGGTCGACCATCATGCGACTGTCATGAAGTGGTTCTAATGGGCCGCAACCACCACAGGCTCAAGGACATCCGCATCATGATCCGCACCACTGTTTCCGCCTTTGACGTTCCGACCGAACAACAGCGTCAGGCCCTGCTGGCGCTGGAAAAGACACCGGAGACCTTTGCGGTGAACATGGCCGCACTTGCCTGCATGAACACGCTGCGCACCGGCGGCGAAGGCCACGTGGCCCCGCTCGCCCTGCCGTTGACGGTGGCCGCCTGGAATCTCGAGCGCTGCCTTTTCCCTGAGGCCTCTGCCGCCAAGCTGCGCGGTCTCGGCGCGCCGCTGGTGCTGCTGTCTGAGATGGACGACGGCATGGCCCGCACCGCCCAGGCCGACCCGACGGCGATCATCGCCGATGAGCTTGGCATGACCTACGCCTATGGCCTCGAATTTCTCGAGCTCAGCCTCGGCTCCGAAATCGAGCGCTCCTTCTGCACGCATGCGACCAACGATCGTGGTTTTCACGGCAATGCGCTGATGGCTGCGACATCGCTGCGCGATCCCTTCGTCTTCCGCCTGCCGGGCAATGCGCTGTGGTTCTCCGATTCCAACGAACAGCCGCGCATCGGCGAGCGCTGCGCCGTCGGCGCGATGATCGCCACAGAGGCCGGCCCCTTCGTTGCCGTGTCGGTGCATCTCGAGAGCGTCGGTGACGGCCCCTATCGCGAACGGCAGATGTCGGCGTTGATCGATGCGGTCGAAGCCTATGCCCCCGGCCTGCCGATCCTCATCGGCGGCGATTTCAACACCGGCAACCACACCGGCGGCGATTACAGGACAGACACGCTGTTTGACATGGCGGCCGCCCGCGGCTTCGAGCGCCACGGCGGTCCGCTGGACGAGACCAGCACCCGGCCAAGCCTGATCACCCGCTTTCCCGAGCGCCGGATGAAGCTCGACTGGTTTCTGAGCCGCGGCCTGGAGATTTCCCGAAGCTACCTGGTCTCCTCGCTCGACGGCGAAGGCAAGCCGCTCTCCGACCACGATATCATCGTCTGCGACGTGCTGGGGCTTGCTGCCTCCCCGAAGGGCTGACCTTCGCCTCGGGCGCCTTGGATCGACGGCCGCCCTTCTGATTAGCCGTTGCCTTCGAAAGCGCCGCGACTTACATCTGTCGACAAAACGAGCAAGGAAAAGACATGGCGACGATCAGGAATGTGGCGGTCCAGATGGACCATGTGTCCGGCATCAACATCGCGGGCGACAGCACCTTCGCCATGAGCCTCGAGGCGCAGGCGCGCGGCTACAAGCTGTTCCACTATACGCCCGAGCGCATGAGCATGCGCGACGGCAAGGTCTACGCCACGGCCGAGCCGATGGTGCTGCGCGACATCAAGGGCGACCATTTCGATCTGGGCGAACCGGAGCGGATCGACCTTACCACCATGGACGTGGTGCTGCTGCGCCAGGACCCGCCCTTCGACATGGGCTACATCACCTCCACCCATATGCTCGAGCGCATCCATCCGAAGACGCTCGTCGTCAACGACCCGGCCTGGGTCCGCAATTCGCCGGAAAAGATCTTCGTCACCGAGTTCGAGGACCTGATGCCGAAGACGCTGATCACCCGCGACGCCGACGAAATTCGTCGCTTTCGCGAGGAAATGGGCGATATCATCCTGAAGCCGCTCTACGGCAATGGCGGCGCCGGCGTCTTCCATTCGACCCGCGACGACCGCAACCTGTCGTCGCTGCTCGAGATGTTCGGCCAGCTGTTCCGCGAGCCCTTCATCGCCCAGCAATACCTTCCCGACGTCCGCAAGGGCGACAAGCGGATCATCCTCGTTGACGGCGAACCGGTGGGTGCCATCAACCGCGTGCCGGCCGAGCACGACAGCCGCTCGAACATGCATGTCGGCGGCCGCGCCGAGGCGACCGAACTGACCCGGCGCGAGCAGGAGATCTGCGCCCGCATCGGGCCGGCCCTGAAGGCGCGCGGCTTCCTTCTCGTCGGCATCGACGTCATCGGCGACTACATGACGGAAATCAACGTCACCTCGCCGACCGGCATCCGCGAGGTCAAGCGGTTCGGCGGCGCCGATATCGCCAGCCTGCTCTGGGATGCCATCGAGCGCAAGCGCGGCTGAGCGAGCCGTCCTTCCCCATTTTGTTCTGACAATACAACCTGCTGCAACCTGAGTGCAGCAGCTGGGTGTGCTTGTTCATTTATTGTTCTTGTTTCATTCTATTTTCTATGCCAGATTGCAATCCAACCGCCGCCAAAGCTGCGGATCGTGATGTATAGGGTTGCGGCATAGGGGGTTGCGCATGGTGGCGCGGGTCAGCACGGTTGCATTTCAGGGCATAGAAGGCGTGCCGGTCGAGGTCCAGGTCATGGTCGCGCCGGGCAAGGTCGGCATCAACATTGTCGGCTTGCCGGACAAGGCGGTCGCCGAGAGCCGCGAGCGGGTGCAGGCGGCCCTGCATGCCTCCGGCCTGGCGCTGCCGCCGAAGAAGGTGACGGTCAACCTCGCGCCGGCGGATCTGCCCAAGGAGGGCTCGCATTTCGACCTGGCGATCGCGCTCGGGCTGATGGCAGCCCTTGGCGCCATTCCCGGCGACGCGCTCGCCGATTTCATGGTGATCGGCGAGCTCAATCTCGACGGCACCATTGCCGCTGTCGCTGGCGCGCTGCCGGCGGCCATCAGCGCCAATGCCATGGGCAAGGGCCTGATCTGCCCCGCCGACAGCGGCCCGGAGGCGGCCTGGGCCGGAGCCGAGATCGACCTTCTGGCGCCGCGCAGCCTGATCGCGCTCGCCAATCATTTTCGCGGCACCCAGATTCTGTCGCGCCCCCAACCCGCCATCCGCGCCGGACCCACCCATGCGGGCGATCTTGCCGAGATCAAGGGCCAGGAAAGCGCCAAGCGGGCGCTCGAGGTCGCGGCTGCCGGTGGCCATAACCTGCTGATGGTCGGGCCGCCCGGATCGGGAAAATCGATGCTGGCGGCGCGGCTGCCGTCGATCCTGCCGCCGCTGTCCGCTGCCGAATTGCTGGAAGTGTCGATGATCCATTCGATCGCCGGGCAATTGTCGGGCGGCAAGCTCTCCGATCGACGGCCGTTCCGCACCCCGCATCATTCCGCCACCATGGCCGCCATGGTCGGTGGCGGGCTGCGCGCCAAGCCCGGCGAGGCATCGCTCGCCCATCATGGCATCCTCTTCCTCGACGAGTTTCCGGAGTTCTCGGCTCAGGCGCTCGATGCCCTGCGCCAGCCGCTAGAAACCGGAGAATGCATCATCGCCCGCGCCAATCATCGGGTCACCTATCCGGCTGTCGTCCAGTTGGTGGCGGCGATGAACCCCTGCCGCTGCGGCATGGCGGGGGAACCGGGCCATAGTTGCGCGCGCGGTCCGCGATGCATGACGGACTACCAGAACCGCATTTCCGGCCCGATGATGGATCGCATCGACATCCGCATCGATGTGCCCGCCGTTTCCGCCGTCGACCTTATCCGACCGATGCCGGCCGAAAAGAGCGCCGACATCGCCCGGCGCGTCGCCCAGGCGCGGGAATGGCAGCAGGAGCGGTTCTTGGAGGCAGGCATGCGCGGTGTGACAACCAATGCCCGGTGCTCGACGTCAATGATTGAGGTCTTGGCCGAGCCCGATCCCGGTGGCCTGCAATTGCTGCGAGATGCTGCCGAGAAGCTCAAGTTTTCGGCCCGAGGCTATCACCGTGTGCTGAAGGTGGCGCGCACCCTGGCGGACCTCGACGGCAAGCAGACGGTCGGCCGCATCCATCTGGCCGAGACGATCTCCTACCGGATCGCCGGCTCGCGATTGCCGGCCGCGGCCTGAGGCGGCCGATAGGGTGCGAGCGGGCGGGCTTGAACAGGGCAGGCTTGCGGGTAGGCAGGGAAGGGCACCACGGCGCCCTTCGGTTCTTTGACAGGTGAATAACGATCAGCCGCCGAGGCCTTCGAACAGGGCGGTCGACAGGTAGCGCTCGGCGAAGGACGGGATGATGACGACGATCGTCTTGCCGGCGTTCTCCTCGCGCTTGCCGATCTCGATTGCCGCAAACAGCGCGGCGCCGGAGGATATGCCGACCGGCACGCCTTCGAGCCGGGCGACATGGCGGGCGGTTTCCAGCGCTTCGGTGCTGCTGACGGTGACGATCTCGTCATAGACGTGGGTGTCGAGGATGGCGGGCGCGAAGCCGGCGCCGATGCCCTGGATCTTGTGCGGGCCGGGGGCGCCCCCGGAGAGCACGGGCGATTCCGCCGGCTCGACGGCGACCACCTTGAGGCTGGCCTTCTTCGACTTCAGCACCTGGCCGACGCCCGTAATCGTGCCGCCGGTGCCGATCCCGGAGACGAGGATGTCGATGCCACCCTCTGTGTCGTTCCAGATCTCTTCCGCCGTGGTTTTGCGGTGGATTTCCGGATTGGCCGGATTTTCGAACTGCTGCGGGATAACGGCGTCTTCGAGGCTGGCGGCCAGCTCCTGCGCCTTGGCGATGGCGCCTTTCATGCCCTTGGCGCCTTCGGTCAGCACCAGTTCGGCGCCGAGCAGCGCCAGCATCTTGCGGCGCTCGACCGACATGGTCTCCGGCATGGTCAGGATCAGCTTGTAGCCCTTGGCGGCAGCGGCGAAGGCAAGCGCGATCCCGGTGTTTCCCGACGTCGGCTCGACCAGCGTCGTCTTGCCGGGCGTAATTTTGCCCTGTGCTTCCAGGCTCTCGATCATGGCGACGCCGATGCGGTCCTTGACGGAGGAAATCGGGTTGAAGAACTCCAGCTTGCCGAGCAGGTGGGCCTTGACGCCGTGCTCTTTGGCCAGCTTGTCGAGACGGACGATCGGCGTATCGCCAATGGTGTCGGTGATCGACGCGTAGATGCGACCGCGGCCTGGTTTACGGGTGTCTGACATGGAGCTCTCCCTTGTTGGCTTGTGGCCCAAAGGATAGGGTCAAACAGGGCGTGAGGCCAGAGTGCGTTTGTCCAACCAAGGCCATGAAGTTGGGATAAAAATCTCCCGCAGCCGGTTTTCGGGAAACGGGTGTCGCCGGGGGCGGTGGTCGGCGGTGGAAACAGCATTCTTTGGGTGAATGGGCCCCGAAAACCGAGGAGATGTCCATGCAGGTCCGAATGAAGTCTCGCCGCCAGTCGGCATGCAGCAGGGCCATGCTCGTTTCCGTGACGTTTTCCGTCGCGGCTGCTTTTGTCGGTTCCCCTGCCTTTGCGGCGCAGCCTTCGGGAAAGGAAACGATCGTGTTCCTGCGCCATGGCGAAAAGCCCGATGCCGGGCTCGGACAATTGAGCTGCAAAGGCCTCAACCGGTCGCTGGCGCTGCCGCCGGTGCTCGCCCGCACATTTGGCAGGCCGGACGCGATCTTCGCCCCCGATCCCTCGCGCAGGAAGGATGATTCCGGCAGTCTCTACGACTATATCCGGCCGCTGGCGACGATAGAGCCGACGGCGATCGCCGCCGGGCTGCCGGTCGATACGACCTATGGCTACGACGAGATCGACAAGCTGCAGGCGGCGCTTTCGGCGTCCAGATACCAGTCCTCGCTGGTCTTCGTCGCCTGGGAGCACAAGCAGCTTTACGATCTGGTCGGCAATTTGCTGCGGGACAATGGCGGTGATCCAGAGACGATGCCGAAGAAATGGAAGGGCAAGGATTTCGACAGCCTCTATGTCGTCACCGTCGACCGCACCACCACAAAGCCGACGGCAACATTCGCGCTGAAGGCAGAGGGGCTAGATCAGATGGCGGATGATTGTCCGGTGAAATAGCGCTGCCGGCTCGACATACGTCAGACGCCGGTCGAGCCGAATCCACCGCTGCCGCGCGTCGTTTCGCTGGTAGCCGTTGTCTCGAAAACGCGCGCCTGCGTCACCGGCGCAATCACCATCTGGGCGATGCGCATGCCGCGGGTGATGACGAAATCCTCGCTGCCATGGTTGATCAGCAGCACCTTCACCTCGCCGCGATAATCGCTGTCGATCGTGCCCGGCGTGTTGAGGCAGGTCAGTCCGTTCTTGAAGGCGAGGCCCGAGCGTGGGCGGATCTGCGCCTCGTAGCCGTCAGGCACCTCGAAGATGAAACCGGTCGGCACCAGCGCCCTGTGGCCGGGCGAAAGCACCAGCGGCAGGTCGTCGGAGACAGCGGCGCGCAGATCCATTCCGGCAGCGCCCGTCGTCTCGTAGGATGGCAGGTCGAGCCCATCGCCATGGGCAAGGCGAACGAGGGCAAGGGCGGGCTGGGTGTCTCTGTCTATCGTCATGCGGCATTAGTTTGCCCCGCGTGGCGCGAGGTCAATTGCATTGGCGGCGTTAAATCGCTAGATACGCGGCAATTCACAGGATTCACATCATGGCCGAAAGTCTCGCCGAGGCGGTCTCCCGCCGCCGCACATTTGCTATTATCTCCCACCCGGACGCCGGGAAGACGACGCTGACCGAAAAGCTGCTGCTGTTCGGCGGCGCGATCCAGCTGGCGGGCGAGGTCAAGGCGAAGAAGGATCGCATCCAGACCCGCTCGGACTGGATGAAGATCGAGCGCGAACGCGGGATCTCGGTCGTCACCTCTGTCATGACCTTCGAATATGACGATATCGTCTTCAACCTTCTCGATACGCCGGGCCATGAAGACTTCGCCGACGACACCTATCGCACGCTGACCGCGGTCGACGCCGCCGTCATGGTCATCGACGCCGCCAAGGGCATCGAGCCCAGAACCCTGAAGCTGTTCGAGGTCTGCCGTCTGCGCGACATCCCGATCATCACCTTCGTCAACAAGATGGACCGCGAAAGCCGCGACATCTTCGAGATTCTCGACGAAATCGAGGTCAAGCTGGCGCTCGACACCGCGCCGATCACCTGGCCGATCGGTCGCGCCAAGAGTTTCTGCGGCTCCTACCATCTTGCCAAGAACGAAGTGCGCGGCAACGACAAGGAAGCCGAGACAACCCCGGTCAACGGACCGCAGGCGGTCGCCGAGCGCCTGCCGGAAAACGAACGCCAGGCCTTCATCGACGAGCTGGATCTCGCCCGCGATGCCTGCCGCCCATTCGACCGCGAGGCGTTCCTCGAGGGCCATTTGACGCCGGTATTCTTCGGTTCGGCGCTGCGCAATTACGGCGTCCGCGATCTGATCAATGCGCTGGGCGAAATGGCGCCGCCGCCGCGCGACCAGGTGGCCGATACCAAGACCGTGCATGCCACAGATCCGAAGATGACCGCCTTCGTCTTCAAGATCCAGGCCAACATGGATCCGAACCATCGCGACCGCATCGCTTTCGTGCGCGTCTGCTCCGGCACGCTGGCGCGTGGCATGAAGGCGCGCCTGTCGCGCACCGGCAAGCAGATGAGCCTGTCTGCTCCGCAGTTCTTCTTCGCCTCGCAGCGCCACATCGCCGATACCGCCTTTGCCGGCGACGTGGTCGGCATCCCCAACCACGGCACCCTGCGCATCGGCGACACGCTGACCGAGGGCGAGGATCTAGTATTCCAGGGCGTGCCGAACTTCGCGCCGGAAATCCTGCGCCGCGTTCGGCTCGAGGATGCGATGAAGGCGAAGAAGCTGAAGGAAGCACTGCAGCAGATGGCCGAAGAGGGCGTCGTGCAGCTCTTCGTGCCGCAGGACGGTTCCGGCGCCATCGTGGGCGTCGTGGGAGCATTGCAGCTCGACGTGCTGAAAGAGCGCCTGATGGGCGAGTACAGCCTGCCGAT
>Ga0070670_100000087_pt1 | contig 88228 bp, 69 predicted proteins | sample KBSS63metaG_FD_64665 | JGI IMG/M metagenome (GOLD analysis project Ga0070670, IMG submission 64665) | Switchgrass rhizosphere microbial communities from Kellogg Biological Station, Michigan, USA - KBS S6-3 metaG | ecosystem: Host-associated > Plants > Roots > Rhizosphere > Soil ... | reverse complement strand
ATGTCACACATTTTTTAGTAGTTAGGAGCATCAGCACATGCAACTGGGGATTATCGGACTAGGCCGCATGGGCGGGAATATTGCACGGCGCCTGATGCTCAATGGGCATACCACCGTTGTCTACGACCGTAACGAAGCATTTGTCAAAGGCTTGAGCGAGGAGGGCGCCACCGGCGTCGCCAACTTGCAGGCCCTGGTTGCCGGGCTGCAAAAGCCTCGCGCCGTCTGGGTGATGTTGCCGGCAGGCGACCCCACCGAAAGCACCATTAATGAACTGAGTGAGCTGCTGGAGCCCGGTGACGTGATCATCGACGGCGGCAACACCAACTACAAGGACGACGTGCGTCGCGGAAAAGCACTCGCCGAGAAGGGCCTGCATTACGTGGATGTCGGCACCTCCGGCGGCGTCTGGGGCCTGGAGCGTGGCTACTGCATGATGATCGGTGGCGACACCGAGACCGTGCAACGCCTGGACCCGATCTTCAAAAGCCTGGCCCCTGGCCTGGGCAGCATCCCGCGTACCAAAGACCGTTCGGCCGCTGCCGACCCGCGTGCCGAGCAGGGCTACATCCACGCCGGCCCTGCAGGCTCAGGGCATTTCGTCAAGATGATCCATAACGGCATCGAGTACGGGATGATGCAGGCGTTTGCCGAAGGCTTTGACATCCTCAAGACCAAGAACTCGGAAAACCTGCCGGAAGATCAACGCTTTGACCTGAACGTTGCCGACATTGCCGAAGTCTGGCGCCGTGGCAGCGTGGTCTCGTCCTGGCTGCTGGACCTGACCGCCGACGCCTTGGCCACCGACCCTAAACTGGACGGCTACTCCGGTTCCGTGGCCGACAGTGGCGAAGGCCGCTGGACCATCGAGGCTGCGATGGAGCAGGCCGTGCCGGTGCCGGTGTTGTCCACGTCGTTGTTCGCGCGTTTCCGCTCGCGCCAGCAGAGCACGTACGGTGACAAGATGCTGTCTGCCATGCGCTTCGGCTTTGGTGGTCATGTGGAGACCTCCAAAAAATGACCGCCAACGGCAAGAAACCCAAGGCCGAACCTGCTCCACCCACCACCTTGTTTCTGTTTGGCGCCCATGGCGACCTGGTCAAGCGCCTGCTCATGCCGGCGCTGTACAACCTCAGTCGTGACGGTTTGCTGGGCGATGGCCTGCGTATTGTCGGCGTCGATCACAACGCGATCAGCGATGCCGACTTCGCCGCCAAGCTCGAGGCGTTTATCCGCACCGAGGCCGCGAGCAAGGTCAAGGGCAATGCCGATAACGCCCTTGACCCGGCGTTGTGGGCGCAACTGGCAAAGGGCATCAGCTATGTCGAGGGTGACTTCCTCGACGACCGCACCTATGCCGACATCGGCAACAAGATCGCCCAAAGCGGCACCGGCAACGCGGTGTTCTACCTGGCCACCGCACCGCGTTTCTTCAGTGACGTGGTGCAGCGCCTGGGCAGTGCGGGCCTGTTGACCGAGACCGATGACAGTTTCCGTCGCGTGGTCATCGAAAAACCGTTCGGTTCAGACTTGGCCACCGCTGAAGCCTTGAACGCCTGCCTGCTCAAGGTAATGAGCGAGAAGCAGATCTATCGCATCGACCATTACCTGGGCAAGGAAACGGTGCAGAACATCCTCATCAGCCGTTTCTCCAACGTGCTGTTCGAGGCGTTCTGGAACAACCACTACATCGACCACGTGCAAATCACCGCCGCCGAAACCGTCGGCGTGGAGACCCGGGGCAATTTCTTCGAAAAAACCGGCACCCTGCGCGACATGGTGCCTAACCACCTGTTCCAGTTGCTGGCGATGGTGGCCATGGAACCGCCGGCGGCGTTTGGCGCCGATGCGGTGCGGGGTGAAAAGGCCAAGGTCATCGGCGCGGTACGCCCCTGGTCGCTGGAGGATGCGCGGGCCAACTCGGTACGGGGCCAGTACACTGCGGGTGAAATCGCCGGCAAGCCCTTGCCGGGCTATCGCGAAGAGGCCAACGTCGCGCCTGACAGCAGCACCGAGACCTTCGTGGCGCTCAAGGTGATGATCGACAACTGGCGCTGGGTTGGCGTGCCGTTTTACCTGCGCACCGGCAAGCGCATGAGCGTGCGCGACACCGAGATCGTGATCTGCTTTAAACCGGCACCGTATGCGCAGTTTCGCGACACCGAAGTCGATGAGCTCAAGCCTACCTACCTGAAGATCCAGATCCAGCCCAATGAAGGCATGTGGTTCGACCTGTTGGCGAAAAAGCCCGGGCCGACCCTGGACATGGCCAACATCCAACTGGGGTTCGCCTATAAGGACTTCTTCCAGATGCAGCCTTCGACCGGGTACGAAACCCTGATTTACGACTGCATGACCGGTGACCAGACCTTGTTTCAGCGCGCCGACAACATCGAGAACGGCTGGCGTGCGGTGCAGCCGTTCCTGGATGCGTGGAAGCAAGACGATGGGATCCAGGCCTACAAGGCCGGTGAAGATGGCCCGGCGGCGGCCGATGCGTTGCTGGCCCGCGATGGCCGTACCTGGCACACGCTCGGATGAGTGACGCCGCGATCCATCCCATCCGTTTTATCCTGAGTGACGTGGACGGCACTTTGCTGCATCCCGATCACCGCTTCAGCCCACGTACGTTGGATGCGGTACACCAGCTGCGCGAGGCTGGGGTGTTTTTCAGCCTGGCCAGCGGGCGCCCGCCCAAGGCCATGCTGCACTTGGTCGAGGCGTTCGGCATCGATATTCCGGTGGCGGGCTTCAATGGCGGCACACTGATCAACCCGGATGGCAGCATCCTGGTTGCCCACCATCTGCCGGCCGAGGCGGCGCTGATTACGCTGGCGCTGTTTTCGGCCGAGCCGGAGGTGGAAGTCTGGGTGTTTGCTGACGGTGACTGGTTGCGCCGTGATCCACCGGGGCCGATGGTGCAGCGCGAAGCCGACGGCCTGGGGTACGGGCCGGTGGTGGTGGAGAGTTTCGAGCCCTACCTGGACCGGGTCGACAAAATTGTCGCGGCCAGCAACAACGCCCAATTGCTGGTGGAGCTCGAAGCACGGCTGCAGCCCAAGGTGCAGGGGCTGGCCCAGGTGTCGCGTTCGCAACCGGTGTATCTGGATGTCACCGCCATGTTGGCCAACAAGGGCGAAGCCTTGAAGACCTTGGCACACCATCTTGGCGTACCACTGGAGCAAACGGCGGCGATCGGCGATGGCGGCAATGACCCGGCGATGTTTCACGTGGCCGGGTTGTCGATTGCCATGGGGCAGGCCGAAGAAACGGTCAAGCGCCAAGCACGCGTGGTCACCGGCAGTAATGTCGACGATGGCGCGGCCGAGGCGATTGAACGGTTTATTCTGGCGGCGCGACGAGCACCATAAGTGATACGACGCAACTTTCGATCACTGTTTTGCAGTGATCGAAAGTGTGCACGTTGACTTACTTGGGCATTGCCCAGGACTGCAACTGGTGGCCATCTTTGTCGAGCTCGGCGCGGGCTTGCAACAGCAAGTTTTCCAATTGCGCCGGGTCGCTATAAGTATGCGACGACAGTTGTTTGCGCCCGATACGGGTATTGGTACGGTCGATGACGCTCAGGCTGAGGGCGCCGTTGCCATCGTGCCAGGCCACGCACTGAAAGGGTTGGAAAGCACGGTCTGCGATCAAAAGAGCTTCGTTGATGCGGAGCGGGGCGTTCATGTGGGTCTCTCTCTAAATGCCCATTCAAGTGAGTACCGGCGGTTGGGCGGACCGTGCGGTGGGTTACTTGTACTGATGCACGATGGCGGGGTACGGGTCACATGTTAGCGCCACAATTTTCAACTTTCTGTGATTGGCGTCAGGTAAGCGGCTGTTTTAGAAGCTGAATGAAAGTTTCCAAGGCCTGCAACTTTTTTGTCTGCAGTCTGCGCAAGTGGCTTTTTGCCAACTCTTATAGCAAAACGGTACAAGCCCCGCGTCAATAGCTTGCTAGTGTTAGCGCCAGGCATCACAAACCGTTGTTTCTAAATACTTTTAACAATTTTGACGCCAAGGAACAGTCATGGGTGTGCCCGCCGTCCAACGCCGTTTGCTCGTGGTCGACCCCTGCGACGATTGCCATGGCTTATTGCCCGGCTTGCGCACCGCCGGCTGGGAAGTCGATAGCTGTGCGTTGGAAGCGGTAGGTGACCGATCCTGCGATATCGGCCTGCTGCGCCTGCAGCCCTATCACCTGGAACGACCCGAAGCCGTCAAGGAACTGATTAGCCGCAGCGGCACCGAGTGGATCGCCGTGCTCAGCCAGGATGTGCTGCGCTTGCAAAACGTCGGTGACTTTGTGTGCGAATGGTTTTTCGACTTCCATACCTTGCCCTTCGACGTTGCCCGCGTGCAGGTCACCCTGGGCCGCGCTTTCGGCATGGCGCGCCTGCGCGGCAAGGGCCATACCCCGGTGGACGAGGGCCATGAACTACTGGGTGACAGCCGGCCCATCCGCGAACTGCGCAAGTTGTTGTCCAAGCTGGCACCGACGGAGTCCCCCGTGTTGATCCGGGGTGACAGCGGTACCGGCAAGGAATTGGTGGCCAAGACCCTGCATCGCCAATCCCAGCGTCACGCCAAGCCCTTTGTGGCGATCAACTGCGGGGCGATCCCTGAACATTTGATCCAATCGGAATTGTTCGGCCATGAAAAGGGCGCGTTTACCGGTGCCCACCAGCGCAAGGTCGGGCGTATCGAAGCGGCCCACGGCGGTACCTTATTCCTCGATGAGATCGGCGATCTGCCGATGGAACTGCAAGCCAACCTGCTGCGTTTCCTGCAGGAAAAACACATCGAGCGCGTGGGCGGCAGCCAACCCATTCCGGTGGATGTGCGCGTGCTGGCGGCCACCCACGTCGACCTTGAGGCTGCGGTGGCCAAGGGCCGATTCCGCGAAGACTTGTATTACCGGCTCAACGTGTTGCAAGTGGTCACTGCGCCCTTGCGGGAGCGCCATGGTGACGTGGCGATGCTGGCCAACCACTTTTCACGTTTCTACAGTCAGGAAACCGGCCGTCGGCCCCGCAGCTTCAGCGAAACCGCGCTGGTGGCCATGGGGCAGCACCCGTGGCCCGGCAATGTGCGTGAGCTGGCCAACCGTGTGCGCCGTGGCTTGGTACTCGCCGAAGGGCGCCAGATAGAAGCCGTTGATCTGGGCTTGCAAGGCGAGCAGGCAATTTCACCCCCGATGGCTACACTGGAAGACTACAAGCACCGCGCCGAACGCCAGGCGCTGTGCGATGTACTCAACCGGCACAGCGACAACCTGAGTGTCGCGGCCCGCGTGCTGGGAATTTCCCGGCCCACGTTCTACCGGTTGCTGCACAAACACCAGATCCGCTAGGGCGGGTAAACCGAAAAGCCCCGCAACGACCCTTATCGTTGCGGGGCTTTTCCTTGTGTGAACCTCAGTTAGAAGTAGTAAGGGAATTTCAGGCTGAACGTAAAGTCCGGCGCATCGTCGGTCATGCCGATCGCCAGGTTCGGCACGATCGTCAGGTTATCCGAGGCCGCAATCGTCATCCCCACGTTGAAATACCCGGCGTTGGCATCGCTGGATACCACCGACTGCCAGTCGCCGCCATCGGGCTTGAGTTTGCTTTTGCGCTGCACCAGGTCGGACACCGAGAACGACATACTCATCTTCTCGTTGAGGGCAAAGGCTACGCCGACGCCGAACTGGAAGCTGTCGCCCAGCCTGACTTTGCCGCCGACTTTCTGGTTGACGTCACTGCTGATGTCATCGAACGAGTCTTCGAAGTTGTGGGTGTAGGACACCGAACCAAACAACACCGCCGGGTCGAAGGTCTTGACCAGCGAGATCCCCGGGGTGACCGACCAGACGCCGTTGCCCGTGGGCAGGCTTTCCGGCACGAACAGGTTGTCGTTGCCCGGCTTGTTGACCAGCTTGATGCCAAACGGCTCTTTACCTGTGGGCGCCTTGACCCGCACCGACACCACGGCATCGGGCAGGGTAGGGGTTTCGTCGAGGAACTTGTAGGCCACGCCGAAGTTGACGTCGCCAATGGTCGGGTCGCGGGTGACCGACTGCTCCGAGGTGGCGGTGCCGTTGTTACCCGCGCCGGCAGACTGGTAGGTAGAGTCGCGGTAGACCACCGGCACGTTCACGTCGAACTGCCAGCGGTTATCGACGTTGTAGCGGCCGGTGAGGTCCAGGGTCCAGTTGTCGGACTTGATGCGGTCCAGGTTGATATTGCCGAGGAAGATCGAGTCCAGCGCCAGGAAGCCGTTGAGCGTCAACTGGCGAGCGTCGTAGCGGGCGTAAGTGATGCCGGTTTCAAAGCTGAACTTGCCGTTGCCGAAAAAGCCGCTGGCTTCGTTATACAAGTTGCTCACACTTTGCGCGGGGGCCGAATCGTCCTTGAGGGACTGGCCATAGGAACTGCCGCCGCCGGCGCCGCCGGATGCCGCCGCGGCGCCCGTGCCCGCCACCGTGGTGCCGTTGGCTTTTTGAAAGTCTGCCGGGGATTTGGCCAGGCGCCGTGGCGCGGGAGTCGCCGGCTGGTCTTCGACTTGACGCACCCGTTGTTCCAGCACGGCCAGGGCTTTTTGCTGCACTTCGTACCGCTGCTTGAGTTCCAGGAGTTCCTGTTTGAGGGTTTCGATATCGGCATCCGGCGCGGCATACAAAACGGATGCGGGCAAGAGCGTACTTAAACAGACCACCGCACGGAGCGATAACGATCGATGCATGAAATAAGCCGTCCTTTTCTAATGCGTAAGTGTCGAGGGTCAGCGTAGTTCAATAACCGAGGGTGCGTAGGCCTTTGAGTTGATCCAAATTGCAGTTCAATGCGCCGTTGTTCAAACCGTTATTGTTCATTACCACGTTGAGTTGGGTCATGTTGTTGACGAAGTTGGTGTTGCCGGTCAAAACCGTGCCTTGCAGCACGTTTCCACCGCCGATCTGTTGCAGGCTGTTGCCCTGGTTATGGTTGGCCTGGATCGCCATCTGTAACCCGCCGTTATTGGCCGACACGCTTACACGGCCAGCCGCGCTGTCGCCGGTCACCGTACCGCCGGCCACCAGCACCTGCCCCGATTGCGCGAGGTTGGCGGGGGCAAGGCCGTTCTCGACGGTGATCCCCACGTTGTTGTAGGCGGTGTTGCCGTCGCCGGCGGTGCGCACGCTTTGCGTCACCCCCTGGCCGCTGCCCAGGCCGGCGCCGCCGGTGACAGTGCCGGTACCGGTGTTCGGGTTCGTACCGTTGCCGGTCGAACCGGTGGTTTGCACATAAAATTGCGGAGTGAGGGTGGACGAGTCGACCTGCATGCTCGCCTTGCCGGTGATGCTGTCGCCCACGGCATTGGTCCAGGTGCTGCTCATGACAATGCCGAAACTGATGATGCGCCCCGGCATGACATAACGGCCGCGCAGGTCGGCCATTTCCGAATCCTTGAGTTCGATCGGTTTGAATGCCGATGAAGCATAAGCGGGCATCGAGGCTGCCAGACACATGACCGTCAGCCAACGGGAAGTGTTCATCTTCTGCTCCTGGAGCGTCCTGCCCCTTATTGCGCTTCTTAAAAGAAGTCGCTCTGTATGAAACCGAAATCCATCAGCTCGGCATCGCCTACGGGCCTGAACTCATTCAACTGGTTCTTGGCGGTCAGCGGCGCAGGTGGGTCGAGCAAGACATTGGCCTTGTCGTAACCCTCACCCAGCACGGCGAAGACGATGCCATTCCAGCCCTTGACGAAATCATCGTGGGAATAGCGCTTATGGCCCAGCACCGGGTCGCCGATATAGACCCAGTCCTTGTCGGCTCGCTGCAGCACCACGAAGTGCTTGTAGCCACGAATTTCCAGCAGCACCACCACGGGGATCTTCACGGTAACCAGAGTGTCTGGCGCAATTTTGTAGCCCCGGGCACGCATGCCGATACTTTCGAGGTAGCGCTTCATGTCCAGCATGGAAAAACCCTGGGTACGCACCAGGTTCTGGTCGGCGGTGACCAGCATGCCTTTGATGATGTGATCTTCGTCGACGTCCAGCCAGTAGGCTTGGCGCAGGATGGTGGCGAGTGCCGCGGCACCGCAGCTGAAATCGGTTTTCTGTTCCACCAGGTTGGCGAACCGGCGTTCACGAATACTCTCGACCTTCTTGAAAATCACTGCACCGCCAGGCATGGCGGAGATCGCCATGGTGCCTGCCCACGTGGGGCCGGTGAGCAACATCAGGAGGGTGAGGGTCGCGAGGCGCATGATCGTATGACCTGCTGGACACGGGAATAAAAAAGGGCCTTGTCGCCAAGGCCCCGTTGGATCAGAAGCGCACGCCGCTGGCGCAGACGGTGCAACCTTGACCGATCGACAGGCTGTTGCTGCCTTGGTTGCCCGAGCCCGATTGCAGGTTCACACCCACGTTGCCGGAGTTGCGGTTAACCGAGTTGTCGAGGCTGGAGTTGTTGGACACGTATTGGGCCTTGCCGCCATGGCCATAGCCGTGGCTGGTAGCGGTCGTGTTGAGGTAGCTGTTGGCGAGCGAGTTTTGCTCGGTGTTGGCGGCCGCGGCGATGTTTTTGCCGTCGGCGGTCACGATTGCCAGGTTGTTTTTACCCTGGTTGCCTTGACCGGCCTGGCCGTTGTAACCCAGGTTGCCGGAGTTACCGTTAACCGAGTTATCCAGCGAAGCGTTGTTTTGGGTGCCTTTGTTGACGAAGCTGTTCGCCGCGCTGTTTTGGTTCACATCGACCACGCCGAAGACGGTGGCGGCATCACCTTTGGCGCTGGAGATGGCGGCTGAGTTGTCTGCCTGGTTGCCACTGCCTGACTGGACGTTGACCCCAACGTTACCGCTGTTGCCGTTTACCGAACCATCGGCCGAGGCGTTGTTTTCGGTTTTGGTGTCGTCAAACTTGTTGATCGCGCTGTTTTGTACATCCGTCACGACAGCGGCGATGGTGCCGGTAGGTTGAGGCGCAGGGTGCCAGCCACCTGCTTGAGCTGCGGCAGCCATGAGTGCGGCGAGAGCGAAAACCAGTGGTTTCAGAGCCATTTGAGGTTTCATGGTGTTTCTCCTTGCTTCTAATTAGTGAGTTAAGTGTTGGTACGGTCCAGCCAGTGCTACCAAGCGATTACTTGATAGTGATACCCAGGGTGTTAGCCACTCGGTTCCCCACCCCGGCACTCTGGTTCACCTGAATCACTCCTCGGCTGCCTGTGAAGGCCTGGTCGCTGGTAACGACAAGGCGGCTGCCAGTGGTGGGGGTGAGCCCTGAGTCGGTCAACTGCGTCGTGTTCTGTTGCAACAGGACGCTGTCATCGATGCTTTGCGGGCCAGGGTTGATGCTGATCCGCACGGCGTTGATGGATTGGTTATTGGCCCCGGCCGACTGGTTGATGCCCAGTACACCGTTGCCGCTGGTAAAGGCGTGGCCCTGGATCGCCGCCTTGGCGTTCAGGGACGGGTCGACGCTGCCGTCCATACGCTGGATGTTCACGTTGGTGGCCTGGCCACCAACGGCAATGGCGCGACTGTTGGACGTTTGGTTCTGGTTGCCGGCGGCCTGGTTGATCGACAGAACACCGCCGTACTGTGTGCCGCTGTTGTTGATCACGGCGCTGTCGTCGGCGAATGCGGGGGCGCCGGCCAGCAAGGCGAGGATGAGCAGGGAGCGATTCATTACTTGCCCCCCATCATGCTGCCGATGTTATTCAGGGGCGCCATGCCGCGTTGGATCGAGTCGCTGATCTGCCCGCCCATATTGCTGCCGCTGCCATGACCGGCGGCTGAGCCGGCCCCCAGGGTCGACAGGCTGCTTTGGGTGGCATGCGGGCCGGTCAGGCTGCCGCTGGTCTGTATGGCGCGCACGATGCTCGAGCCGCTGCTGACACCGCCGATATCGCGGTCACTGAGTTCGCCGGTGGCGGCCATGATTTCTTGGCTGGGATTGGCGTTGGCGGTGGTGGGGTAGGGGTCCTTGCCAAAGGCGGCGCGGCCGTACATATGCGCCTGCACGTTGCGGCCGGTCACGATCACGCCGTCACCGGCAACGCTCGGCGCACTGATGCCGACGCTGAGTACACAGCTGATCAGCAGTACGTTCATCGAACCTTGAGTGAGTGTGGTCACGGCGGCATTCCTTATTGTTCGCGCTGACCCTAAACAGCGCTGTAAGGGACAGAGCAGAAGCCGTGCCGTTTTTTATTTATTGTTGTTATTCAAAGGCTTGTGATTTTTTGCGTAGCGCGTGATGTTGCGGCTGTTTCATGGCTGATACAGCTTGTCGTTCAGGCGCGCTTATACCGTCACACCCCAAACGATTCACCCGTCTGTATCAGCGCTGTAACACTGCACATGACAAAACGATGAATCCGCTCACGGCGTGCGGTTCAGGGCGGGGAGGTGTTTCAAAAATGGACACAACAGGCACGCGTAAACCCCGGCCTGCGGGCAAGGCTCAGCCTTTTGGGGTTTTACGCGGGATGGAGTTGAGTACGGGGTTGCCGTCCTGGTTCTGGGTCAGGTACACCGGCAGAACCTTGGGCAGGGAGGGGATGAGGTTGTTGACCTCATGGGTGTTGTAGATGCCGCCAATCCGAATGGCCCCGGTGGTGGCGTCCGCCAGCATCACCGGTTTGCTCAGGTAGCGGTTGATCAATGGCAACGCATCGGCCAGGGCCAGGTTGTCGAGGATCAGCTTGCCCTGGCGCCAGGCCAGCGCGCTGTCATTGGGGTTGATCGTTTTTACCCGTGGCGTGGCGTCGCCCAATTGATAGCTGGCCTGCATGCCGGGGGTCAGGGGCACACTGCCGTGTACGGGGTCGCTGGCAATTTGCACCGAGCCTTCTAGCAACGTCACCCGCACTTGGTCGCCATATTTCCAGACGTTGAATTGCGTGCCGGTGACCCGTACCTGGCCTTCGCCGGCACGCACGATAAACGGATGCGCGCTGTCATGACTGACGTTGAAAAAGGCTTCGCCTTTTTTCAGCGTGACGCGGCGTTGGTCCTTGTAATTGCTATAGACCAGCTGCGTGCCCAGGTTGAGTTCCACCTGGCTGCCATCACCCAACGTCACCTGGCGCAAACCGGTGGTCGCTTCGAAGCGTTGATAGGAACTCGGGAGCCAGCCCGCTTCCCAGCCGGTAAAGGCGGCCAACGGCAACGCAGCGAGGCAGATCGCCGCCGCTACGGCGTAAGTGCGCAGCCGGCTGCGGGGTTTGAACGGCACCACCACCGCCACAGGTGCAGTGCGTGGCAGGTGGTCGGCGACGTCCCAGATTTCCAGCATGGCCGCGTATTCAAAGGCGTGCAGCGGATGCGAGTCGTGCCATTGCTCAAAAGCCAAACGTTCATCGCGGGTGCAGTCACTCGCATGCAAGCGCATGCACCAATGCGCGGCGGCGTCGGTGATGGCGTCATATTCGGCTTCTAAAAGGGGCTTTTCGCTCATTGACTCATCCTGATTTCGCACATTCTAACCCCCACAGGACTACGACGAGAACAGCCGTCATGGCGATTGCACATCAATTGGAAGCTATTCTCGTTTGGACGCGCCTTGAAGTTTCAGCACATTCGCGCCATGGCATGCGAAAAATCTGCGGAAACCCCCGGTTGCCCTGAGCCACCAGCGCGCGGCTCAGGCTCCCGGGTCCAGCGCGCGACCCGCTTGGCTAATCATGTAGGCCACCGAATCGGCATTGGCCAGGAGGGTGTCGATGCGCTTGTCGCTGTTGCTCATGAAGAGCGCGCGGGCATCCTCCAGGGTCTTGGCACCGGTGGTCGTCAGCACTGTTTTTTCTGCGTTGAGGTTGAACTGTCGGAGCCGAAATCCTCCCATTCCTGAGTGAACGAGTCCCACGTTCTGAACAGCATGCTCGCCGGGGTAGAGAGCGACAACGCGCTTTTTCAAGCAGTTTTGATAGATGTCTATCGGAGGGGGCGAAAAAACGGTCCAGCAGGTAGATTTTATGCTCTGCATCCTTGAGCAGGATGAACGCAATGGTGTCCTGTTGGGTTTCGCGAGCGGTGCCGCTGACAAAACGCATTGAGTCAGGCCCGACCAGCGTGTGGTTGATCAACTCATCCAGCACTTCGTCCACCCGCCGCTCGACTCGTTGTACCTGCTCGGGCGTCAGTGCGATAACGCCGAAGAGTTCGCTGAAAAAGCGCCCCAGGCGACTGTCTGGCCCGCGCAGTGTCGCAAAGTTTTCAAGATTGCGTTTGGCGGTCACCGCATAGTACGTCGCGACATTGAGTGCTTCATTGATACATTGGGCTTTCCAACTCGACATCGCGGTAATTGCGCGCATGCCCACCGCCTCTACATTGATGGCGTCTCTTTCATCAAGCCACGTAGACACCTGACCCATATAGCGACTCAAGATTTTGCCGTAGCGCGGGTGATGCGTGTCGAGGTCCAGCGTCCATTGGCCCTGCGCATTGCGCAGCAGATAGGGGCCGTGCTGCTTACCTTTGCTCAGGCGCCAGTGCTCACCGGTTTTTTTTACCGCGTACACCTTGCCCGCCAAGGGCACAACGTTCTGGGCGCCGCTCTTGTCCCGGTAAATATGACTCAGCGTGCTGTGCTCCAGGTCGTTCAGGGCAACCTCGTGGTTTCGAAGATGTGCAGTTGCGTGCGTTCAGGCGCCGTCAGGTCCAGCTCAGCCAGCGTGATAGTGGCCGGCTGGCGCGGCTTGAGCCATTGCTCCAATGAAACCGGCATTTTGTCGGGCCGGGCTTGTGGAAAGGGTTGTTGCAGTTCGCGGCGCAGTGAAGCCAACTCGGCCCCGCGGTTTGGAGTCGAGCCAGCGGCGCTCGTCCCCAATCGAAGCAACACCGCGCGCAAGGCGGTAGATAACTGAAGCGGGCGTTGACAGGTGGCAGGTGAAGCATTGTTTAATCAGCGGTCTGGATGCTTGTTGTCTCTTCCAATTACAAAATCGGAGCTACAGATGTCTGCCCAGTCTTCCCTCATTGACCACGCAACGGCGCTTATTGGTTTCGACGAACTGGTGGGACTGCTGCACGCGGTGTTTGTAAAGCACGGAACATCCCCGGAGGCGGCGGCGATCCTGGCGCACAATTGCGCCAGCGCCGAGCGCGACGGCGCCCATAGCCACGGCATCTTCCGCATTCCTGGTTACCTCAGCACGCTGGCCAGCGGCTGGGTTGACGGCAACGCCACGCCGGTTGTCACGGATGTGGCATCGGGCTTCGTGCGGGTAGATGCATGCAACGGTTTTGCTCAACCGGCATTGGCGGCGGCGCGGGCACTGCTGATTGAAAAGGCACGCAGCGCCGGCATTGCGCTGCTGGCCATTCATAACTCCCATCACTTTGCCGCCCTGTGGCCCGACGTCGAACCCTTCGCCGAAGAAGGGCTGGTGGCGCTGAGCGTGGTCAATAGCATGACCTGCGTAGTGCCCCACGGCGCCGACCGCCCCTTGTTCGGGACCAACCCCATCGCCTTCGCCGCGCCGCGTGCCGATGGCGCACCGATCGTATTTGACCTGGCCACCAGCGCCATTGCCCATGGCGACGTGCAGATCGCCGCGCGCAAGGGCGAGCGGTTGCCGCCGGGGATGGGCGTCGACAGCCTCGGCCAACCCACCACCGACCCGAAAGCCGTGTTGGAGGGCGGTGCGTTGCTGCCGTTCGGCGGCCACAAGGGTTCGGCGTTGTCGATGATGGTGGAGTTGCTGGCGGCGGCCCTGACCGGGGGCAACTTTTCCTTCGAGTTCAACTGGGCCGACCATCCGGGAGCGCGTACGCCCTGGACCGGGCAGTTGCTGATCGTGATCGACCCGAGCAAAACCGCCGGGCAAAGCTTTGCCGAGCGCAGCCAGGAGCTGGTGCGGCAGATGCATGCGGCGGGTTTACGGCGCTTGCCGGGGGATCGACGTCATCGCACGCGGGCGAAGTCGTTGGAGGAGGGGATCACGGTGGAGGCGCAAGCGCTGGCGCAGTTACGCGACTGGGCGCTCTGAGCCCCCACCGCTGTCGATCAGTTGCGGCGGCCCAGCAACAAGCCGACCACCAGGCCGAAGCCTGCGGAAATCGCCACCGTCTGCCACGGATGACCGCCGATATAGGTTTCGGTGGCATCCACCACCGGCTTGCTGCGCTCGCGCACATTGGACACCGAGTCCAGGGCTTGCTTGAGTTTGATCGCCACCTGCTCGCGCAGGGTTTCGCCTTCTTCACCGACCAGGGAAGCACTGCTCTTGAGCAATTTGTCTGATTCTTCGATCAACGCCGTGAGTTCGCTGAAGGCTTGATCCTTGATTTGTTCTTCGACGGCTTGGGCAGCGGTTTTGCGGGCCATTGTGTGACTCCTTGCGGGTGAATGTGGCAGTGAACAATGGAGTATCGGGCGTGCGCAAAAGTTGCAGTTTTTTTGCGCAAGCGTGGCCTTGAGCCAAATCCGAATCTGGAAATTTCGACCTACAGTGTAAGATGTCGCCTATTTGTGCAGCAGGTAATTCAACCATGAGCTTCAATCTCGCCAACAAGACCCTCGCCGAACGCGCCGAGCTGGAAGATGAAAAGTCGCGCCTCTACGACCTGTGGCAAACCAACCTGGGCAAGGCCAAGGGCGAAGCTGCCCGGTTGTTCGGTGAGCGCGCCAAGCGCAAGGGCAAGTGGGCCGAATGGGTTCGCGCTGAACTCGACGGCATGTCGCCGCCGGAGTTTTCCAACATGGTGCGCAGCGAAGTCAACAAACTGATGGCGGCGGCGAAGTAAAGCTCGCCACAATCGCCTCGCGCACTTTGAGCAACATCGGGTCCAACTGGGCCTGGGTGCGCCAACCCAGCTCGACCGGGTAACGCGGCAGCGCCAGCGGACAAGCCAATACACGCAGGCCGGTCATGTGCGCGATGGCCTGCGCCGCGTGCCCGGGAATGGTCGCCACTGCCTGGCTGCCCGTGAGCAAAAAAGGCAGGGCGGCAAAATGGCTGGTCGAGGCGCACACCTGCCGGCTCAGCCCTTGGGCCGCCAAACCTTCGTCGGTAATCCCGATAAAACCGCCGGATGACACCAGTACATGCTCGCGGGCGACGAATTCTTGCAGGCTGATGCCGTGCTGATCCGGGGCCAGGCTGGCGGGGTCTACCAGGCAGCGGTAATCGCCTTCGGCCAGTACCTGTCGACTCAAGCGGCTCTGTGCAAAGCCCCCGGCGGTAATCGCCAGGTCCAGCGTGCGGTCGAGCAGGGCGCCCGCCACGATCTGGCTGTGGGTCTGGCGGAAAATCACCCGCAGTTTCGGCAAGCGCTGTGCGATTTCGAGCATCAGCCGGCGGCCATAGGCAATTTCAAAATCATCGGACAGCCCCACCACCACGGAGCGCCCCTGATAATCCGGGTGATCGGGGTTGACCATGGCCAGGCTCTGGCGGCAGCGCTCCAGCGCTTCACTGATCACCGGCTTCAACTGATTGGCCCGCAACGTCGGCGCCAGGCCTCGGCCGGTGCGCACGAACAACGGGTCGCCATACACCTGGCGCAAACGTCGCAAGCCCGCGCTGATGGCCGATTGGGTGACGCCCAGGCGCACTGCCGCGCGGCTGGCGCTGGACTCGTCATGCAGGGCTTCGAAGGTTTTCAGCAGGTTCAGGTCGACCTGGGCGATATTCATTGGGTTCATATCATTCAGTACTGAGGTGGGCTTTATTCATGATCCGGGCTGGCGCGAGAATGGGCAACCCCCCTTACTCGGAGTGATCGTGATGCCTGTTTCTACTGTGGCGGCGTTGCAAATTGGCGCATTGCCGGGCGGCAAGGCTGAGACTTTGGCGCAAATCCTCGGCTATGAGGACGACATCAAGCGCAGTGGCGCGCAATTGGTGGTCATGCCTGAAGCGTTGCTCGGCGGCTATCCCAAAGGTGAAGCGTTCGGCACGCAGCTGGGCTACCGCCTGCCGGAAGGCCGTGAAGCCTTTGCCCGTTACTTCGCCAATGCCATCGACGTGCCGGGCACCGAGACCGAGGCGTTGGCCGGCCTGTCGGCGCGCACCGGGGCCAGCCTGGTGCTCGGTGTGATCGAGCGCAGTGGCAGCACCTTGTACTGCACTGTGTTGTATTTCGAGCCGGCGGGCGGCCTGGTCGCCAAACACCGCAAACTGATGCCTACCGGCACCGAGCGGCTGATCTGGGGCAAGGGCGACGGTTCCACCTTGCCGGTGATCGACGCGGCGGTGGGGCGTATCGGCGGCGCCGTGTGCTGGGAAAACATGATGCCGCTGCTGCGCACCGCCCTGTATGCCAAAGGCGTCGAGGTGTGGTGCGCACCTACCGTGGACGAGCGCGAAATGTGGCAAGTGAGCATGCGCCATGTGGCCCACGAGGGGCGCTGTTTTGTGGTGAGTGCCTGCCAGGTACAGGCCTCGCCCGAGGCGTTGGGTTTGGCGATTGCCAATTGGCCTTCAGACCGCCCATTGATCGCCGGCGGCAGCGTGATTGTCGGGCCCATGGGCGACATCCTCGCCGGGCCGCTGCTGGGGGAAGCGGGGTTGCTGACCGCGCGGATCAATACCGATGACCTGGTACGGGCCAGGTATGACTACGACGTGGTGGGCCACTATGCCCGGCCGGATGTGTTTGAGTTGGTGGTGGACGAGCGCGAGAAGCCCGGTGTGCGCTTCATCACTGACTGACCGCACGCGCTCTAAAGGCGCAGCATTCGCCGTAGTGTGAACAAGGTGCTCACCAGGTTGCAGTGTTCGGCAGGTCCAACGTGCCACGGTCGACAAAGCGCATCGTGCCGAACAGGCCGCCCGCCAGTTTGCCCCGCAGCACATAGGGCAGGTTGTTCAAGCTCTGGGTCTGGCTCAGGCCCAGGGTTTGGCGCAACACCGAAAACGCCGAAACGCTGACCGGTACCACCAGCACGGTCTCGGAAAAGCGCGGGATGCTTCCGGCCTGGTCGCTCACGCCCGCCGCCAACGGCCGGCCGTTGACCTCCAGGTCCAGAGCCACGCCGTTGTAGTCGATCGCCGTTTCATTCGGGTTCTGTATCCGCAGTTTCACCGCGAAGCGCACTTCCAGGTCCTGGCTTTGCAGCGGCTCGATGCCGACCACGTTGATGTTGACCGGGTCACGGTTGGGGAACAGCGCGCAGCTGCTCAAGGTCAGCAGCAACAGCGATAGAACCATGAGCGTGCGCATACACAAGGTGCTCCTATTTCGTGACGTCCGGGTCTTGCATGACTTTGAGGGTAGAGGACTCCGGATCAAATTCATCTTCCTCCAGCTCTATGAACGCCTCCGGCAGGAAAATGTTCAGCAAGATTGCACAGAACGCGCCCACGGTGATCGGCGACTCGAAGATGTTGTGCAGCGCCTTGGGCAATTCACGCAGCACTTCGGGCACGGCGGCAACGCCCAGGCCCATGCCAAGGGAAATCGCCACAATCAGCACATTGCGCCGGTGCAGCCCGGCTTCGGCGAGGATCTTGATGCCGGCCACGGCCACCGTGCCGAACATGATCAGCGTCGCGCCGCCCAGCACCGGCTTGGGCATCAGTTGCAGCACCGCGCCGATCATCGGGAACAGGCCCAGCAACACCAGGAGCCCGGCGATAAAGTACGCCACATAGCGGCTGGCCACGCCGGTCAACTGGATCACGCCGTTGTTCTGGGCGAAGGTCACCATCGGCAGGCTGTTGAACGTGGCGGCCATCGCCGAGTTGAGGCCGTCGGCCAGCAGCCCGGATTTGATGCGCTTGATGTACAACGGGCCCTTGACCGGCTGTTGGGAAATCATCGAGTTGGCGGTCAGATCACCGGCCGCTTCCAAGGGTGAAATCAGGAAGATCACCGCCACCGGCACAAACGCCACCCAGTCGAACGAAAAACCGTACTTGAACGGCACCGGCACGCTGATCAGCGGTACCTGCGGCAATGCCGCCAGGTCCACGCGCCCCAACAGCCAGGCCACCACAAAGCCCAGGGTCAGGCCGATTACGATCGAACCCAGGCGCAGGAACGGGTTGTTGAAGCGGTTGAGCACCACGATGGTCAGCAGCACCAGGCCCGCCAGGCCCATGTTGCCGGCTGCGCCGAGGTCGCTGGCGCCAAAGCCGCCGGCCATGTCGGTGACCGCTACCTTGATCAGCGACAAACCCATCAGGGTAATGATGGTGCCGGTCACCACCGGGGTGATCAGTTTGCGCAGCTTGCCAATGAACTGGCTGAGCACCACTTCGATAAACGCCGCGAAAAAGCAGATGCCGAATATCGTCGAGAGGATCTCATCGGTACCGCCGCCCCGGGCCTTGACCATGAAGCCGGCGCTGAGGATCACGCTGATAAACGAAAAACTGGTGCCCTGCAGGCACAGCAATCCCGAGCCGATCGGGCCGAACTTGCGCGCCTGCACAAAGGTGCCGAGCCCCGACACGAACAGCGCCATGCTCACCAGGTACGGCACTTCGCTTTGCAGGCCAAGTACGCCGCCGACAATCAGGGTAGGCGTGATGATCCCGACGAAACTGGCCAGCACATGCTGCAACGCGGCAAAGATCGCCGCGCTGAAGTGCGGGCGGTCTTCAAGGCCGTAGATCAGCTCGGATTTATAGCGGGGGCGCGGGGCTTGAGCGTCAGACAAGGTGAGGGCTCGGGTCAGAAAAGGGAGGCGCAGGATGCCAGAAACCGCCTATCGTCAGAAGTGTAAAAAAATATTTATGAATGCCCTGCATAAAACCCCTGAGCCAGCCGATAGCTCTTACAGGCCCACCGATCAGCAATCACAGTGGTGACCAAGGTCTGAGCGGTGCGTTGACACCGATTGATCGTTTCGCGGCAGGGATGCACGCAAACATTACTTTTGAGAATTCTCTTATGTCACTTCGCCATCTGAATATTGCTCCGCGCGCTTCTCTCGGTTTCGCATTTATTGCGTTGTTAGTGGTGGTGCTGGGGGTGTTTGCGGTCAACCGCATGACGTTGATTCGCGAGGCGTCGATGGCGATGAGCGCCAACCAACTGCCCAGCGTGACGAACCTGGGCACGATGATGGAGAACGTGCTGCGCATGCGCATCCTGTCGTTTCGCGTACTGGTCAACCGCGAACCGGCCGGGTTGCAGGAGGCTGAAACCCGCATAGGCGTGCTGACTGACAAGGTGAAGACCGCCCAGGCCGCGTACTCCGCGCTGCCTGCCGGGCCGGAAGAAGCGGCGCTGTTCAAGGTCTTTGGCGTCACGCTGGAGAACTATTTGAAGGCTCAGAGTGAGATGCTCGCCCTGTCCAGGCAAGGCAAGGTCGATGAGATGCGTGCGCTGATCAACAGCCGCATCAAGGAAGGCACCGACCAGATGGGCGAGCAATTGAACAAGCTGATCGCCATCAACGCTGCCGGCGCCAAGGCAGCCGACGCCGATGCCGGCCATGGGTACGACGTCGCGATCACCGGCGTAATCATCGTATCGGTGGCTGCCGCGTTGCTCACCGTGTTGCTGGCCTGGTTGCTGACCCGCAGCATCGTCACGCCGTTGCGCAAAGCGGTGGCAGTGGCTGAAACTATCGCCGCCGGCAACCTCAGCAACGTCATTGAAGATGATGGCAAGGATGAGCCCGCGCGCTTGATCGGTGCCTTGGCCGCGATGCAGGCCAACCTGCGCCAGACCATCCGGCACATCGCCGGTTCGGCCACGCAACTGGCCTCTGCCGCCGAAGAGCTGAGCGCGGTCACCGAAGAAGCCTCCAAAGGCTTGCAGCAGCAGAACAATGAAATCGACCAGGCCGCCACGGCGGTCAACGAGATGACCGCGGCGGTGGAAGAAGTGGCGCGCAATGCGGTGTCCACCTCCGAGGCGTCGGGCCAATCGAACCTGGCGGCGCGCGAAGGCCGTGATCGGGTGGTGGAAACGGTCGGCGCGATCCAGACCATGACCCAGGATGTGCAAAATACCGCCGCGATGATCGAGGGCCTGGCCACGCAAGGTCGTGACATCGGCAAGGTGCTGGATGTGATCCGCGCGATTGCCGAGCAGACCAACCTGCTGGCCCTTAACGCCGCCATCGAAGCGGCCCGCGCCGGTGAGGCCGGACGCGGTTTCGCGGTGGTGGCGGACGAAGTACGCGCCCTGGCCCACCGTACCGCGCAGTCGACCCAGGAGATCGAAAAAATGGTCGCCGGCATTCAGAACGGCACCGGTGAAGCCGTGCAATCGATGCAGCAGAGCAACCAGCGCACCCAGAACACCCTGGAAATGGCCCGCGCCGCTGGCGTGGCGCTGGAGCAGATCACCCAGTCGATCAGCCTGATCAACGAACGCAACCTGGTGATCGCCAGCGCTTCGGAAGAACAGGCCCAGGTGTCTCGCGAAGTGGACCGCAACCTGGTCAACATCCGCGACCTGGCCACGCAGTCGGCGGCGGGCGCCAACCAGACCAGCGCGGCCAGCCATGAGCTGTCGCGCCTCGCGGTGGACTTGAATGCGATGGTGGCCAGGTTTGTGATCTGACCCTTTGCAATGCAGCCAAAGGTGGGAGGGGCAAACCCCTCCCACATTGTGGTGGTTCAGGTATTACGGTTTCCAGGCTGCGAGGTTCACCAGGTTTTTCGGTTTTTCGCCGGCTAACGCCGCCAGCAGATTATCCACCGCGCACCGGGCCATCGCCTCTCGGGTCTCATGGGTCGCCGAACCGATATGCGGCGTCGCCACCACGTTGTTCAAACGCAGCAACGGCGAGCCGTGATCCAGCGGTTCCTTCTCGAACACATCCAGCCCCGCTGCGCGAATTACGCGGTGTTGCAACGCCTCGACCAGCGCGGCTTCATCCACCACTTTGCCGCGCGAGATATTGATAAAGATCGTCTCCGGGCCCATCCGCGCGAATTCCTCGGCGCCAATCAGCTTCTCGGTTTCAGCGGTGAGCGGCAGGGTCAGGCAGACAAAATCGGCTTCTTCAAGCAATGCCTGCAAGCTGCGGTACTGCGCGCCAAAGCGTTGTTCTACCTGTGGCTTGGGCGAATGGCTGTGGTAGATCACCGGCATGCCGAAGCCAAAGTGCCCGCGCTGGGCCAGGGCTTCGCCGATGCGGCCCATGCCGATGATGCCCAGGGTCTTGCCATGCACATCGCTGCCGAAGTGCGCCGGGCCGATGTTCTTGTTCCATTGGCCGGCGCGCACCATGTCGGCCAGCTCGACCACGCGTCGAGCGGTGGCCAGGATCAGCGCAAAACCGGTGTCGGCGGTGGTTTCGGTGAGCACGTCCGGGGTATTGCTCAGCAGGATGCCGCGCCCGGTCAGGTAGTCGATGTCGTAGTTGTCGACGCCCACGGACACGCTGGCCACCGCTTCCAACTGCGGCGCCAGGTCAAGTAATTGCGCATCCAGGCGCAGGCTGGCGCCCAACAAACCATGGGCGCCGGGCAGGGCGTCGCGCAGTTTGGCCAGGCCGCCGGCATCGAGTGCCTCGATCAGCGTGACCTCGGCGTGTTCGTGCAGGCGGGCCATCAGCGGCGCGGAGAGCGTTTTGTACAACACCACAGACTTTTTCATGAGGTCTTTACCTTCAACTCCAGAGTGGGGGCCGGCGAGCGGTCGCTGGCGCCGGGCTTGAGGAACATCGTCAGCACCACCGACAGCATCAACGCGCCGCTCATCAGCAGGTACGAAGCGCCGGGTGAGCCGGTGCTGCTGTTGAGGTAACCCACCAGGTACGAGCCGCCGAACGAGCCGAGCGCGCCCATGCTGTTGATCAGCGCCATGGCGCCACCGGCGACGTTGGCCGGCAGGATTTCCGGCACGATGGCGAAGAACGGCCCATAAGGCGCGTACATGCACGCCCCGGCAATCACCAGCAGGGTGTAGGACCACCAGAAATGTTCTGCACCGAGCACGTAGGACGCGTAGAACGCAATCGAGGCGATCAGCAGCGGCGGCCACACAAAGCGTTTGCGCTTTTGCAGCTTGTCCGAACCCCAGCTCACCACCAGCATGCCGATCACGGCCGCCAGGTAAGGCAGCGCCGAGAGCCAGCCGGCTTCGACCATGTCCATCTTCAAGCCGGCCTTGAGAATCGACGGCAGCCACAATACAAAGCCGTACACGCCGATGCTCCAGCAGAAAAATTGCAAGGCCAGGATGATCACCTTGGGCGAGCGGAACGCTTCGCCATAGTTCTTGACTGCCTTGATGCCTACCTGTTCGGCGGCGAGGGCGGTTTCCAGTGACTGTTTCTCGGCGTCGCTCAGCCATTTGGCGTCTTTTGGCCGCTCATCGGCCAGGCGCCACCAGATAAACGCCCACAACACCGCCGGCAAACCTTCGATGATAAACATCCAGCGCCAGCTGTAATGCTGCACCAGGTAGCCCGACACCACCGACATCCACAGCATGGTCACCGGGTTGCCGAGGATCAGGAAGGTGTTGGCGCGCGAACGTTCGGCACGGGTGAACCAGTGGCACAGGTACACCAGCATCGCCGGCATCACCGCCGCCTCGACCACCCCGAGCATGAAGCGAATGGCGATCAGCATGTAGGCGTTGGACACCACGCCGGTCAGGGTGGCCAGGCTGCCCCAGAGGATCAGGCTGACGAAAATCAGCTTTTTGACGCTGCGCTTTTGCGCGTAGATCGCCCCCGGCACCTGGAAGAAAAAGTAGCCGAGAAAGAACAGCGCGCCGAGCAACGAGGACATGCCCGGCGTGATCATCAGGTCTTCGGCCATCCCGGAGGCGGCGGCAAACCCGTAGTTGGCACGGTCCAGGTACGCCAGGCTGTAAGTGATAAACACGATGGGCATGATGTACCACCAGCGGCGGGTGGCGAGTTTCACGGTTTCCATAAGAGTGCTCCTGAGCTTGTTGTAGTTGTGGCAACAGGGAATCGGTTATGCGACGGATCGGGTGGTCAGTTCGGCGCGGGTCGGCAGGCCTTCCATATCGCCACGGCTTTGCACGGCGCGGCTGCCGATCCAATTGCCGCGCCGCACCGCCTCGGGGAAGCTTGAGTTTTCCAGCAGGGCGCTGATCATGCCCACGGCAAACCCATCGCCGGCGCCGACGGTGTCCACCACCTTGTCTACGCGCACGGCGGCGACGAAGCCCTGGTCGAGGTGAGTGCGGTAGTAGGCGCCGTCGGCGCCGAGCTTGATGGCCACGGCTTCGGCGCCCTGGTCAAGGTAGAACGCGGCGATGTCGGCCGGGTCGTCAAAACCCGTGAGCAAACGGCCTTCGCCCAGGCCCGGCAATACCCAGTCGGCCAGGCCGGCGAGGGCGTTGATTTCGCGGATCATCTGCTGCTCGTTGGCCCACAGCGAAGGGCGCAGGTTGGGGTCGAACGAGACGCTGCGCCCGGCCTTGCGCATCTGCGTCATCAGCTCGCGGGACAGCTCCTGGGTGGCGGCGGACAAGGCTGGCGGAATGCCGGTGGCGTGCAGGTGGCGCGCTTGCAGCAGTGCAGGGCTGATGGCCGCGACAGACAAATGGCTGGCGGCGGAGCCTTTGCGAAAGTACTCCACTTGCGGGTCGGCGCCGGCGTCTTCGCGGGACTTGAGCTGAAAACCCGTGGGGTGCAGCGGGTCGACGGCCACGTGGCGACAATCCAGCCCTTCTTGCGTGAGCGTATCGACCACAAAGCGCCCCAGGGAATCATTGCCCACCCGGCTCAGCCAGGCGACCTTGAAACCCAGGCGCGACAAACCAATCGCAACGTTGCTGTCGGCGCCGGCAATGCGTTTATCAAACTGCGCCACGTGGGCCAGGTCGCCGGTCTGCTCGGCCACGAACATCGCCATGGTTTCGCCAAACGAAAGGATATCGATCTCAGACATGGGCATTCTCCCCATGGGGTTGGCCAAGGCGGGCGAGGGTGGCGACCTGTCGCGCGGTGACGTCGACCAGGTCGTCGCCTTGCAGTGGGAATTCCACCGCGCGGGTAATTCCTTGGGCCATGTGCTTGAGCAGTTGTTCCCACAGATGCAGGTCGGTGGCGCCGGGCGGCAGCGCCACCAGCTTGCCGTCCGGGCGGCGCGCCACGGCCTTGCAATGCAGGTAGTCGACATGCCGGCCCAACAGGCGCGCAGCGGTGAGGGCGGACTGGTCCTGCCACTGCCAGTTGCCGATATCGAAGGTCATTTTTACCGGCAGGCCCAGGCGTTCGACTTCGCTGAAGAAACGCTGCATCGGTTCGATGCGCCCGCCGTGCAGGGTCTGGTCGTTTTCCACCAGCAACTGCACCGGGTGGCGGTTGAGCAACGCGTGCAGGCTGCCCAGGTCGTTGGTGTCGGTGAAGTAACCCAGGGAGACTTTCAGCCAGCGCGCGCCGAAGGCCCCGGCGCGATCCAGGGTGGCGGCGAGCTCGGCGTTCGGCTGGGCACGGCCGGCCACCCACAGCTCCAGCGGTGATGAGAACACGGCTTCCAGGCCCTGATCGGCCGCAGCCTGGGCCAGCTCAGTGGGTTGCTCGACGGTCAATAGCTCCTCACGCCATTCGATGCGCTGGGCACCGGCGCTGGCGAGCAACGGGACAAAACTCAACTGGCCTTGCTGGCGAACCAACTCGGCGCCGTAGCTGGAAAGGCTGATGGAGACGGGGTATTTGTGCATTGTTGTTTACCTCTGAAACCGGTTTCATTTTTGTGCAAAAAATTTAAATGGGCTGAGTCGAGCCGCGAATCATCAGCTCCGGTAAAAAATCCAGGGTGCGTGTCGGCGCAGTGTCGCCGCGCAAGCGCTTGAGCAGGCAGGCGAAGGCGCTGGCGCCAATCGCCTCGGTGGGCTGGGCGAGGGCGGTGATGCCGGTGCCCACCAGCGGGTACCAATCCAGGTCATCCAGGGCGATCAGGCCGACGTCGGCAAACAGCTCAACGCCCAAGGCTTTGAGCGCGCGGGTGCAGGCCAGGGCGGCGACGCCGTTGGCGCAGAACAACGCCTTGGCGCCGGGTTTTGCGAGAAAAGCCTGCAGATGAATAGGCAGCGCGTCATCCAGTTCCAACACCGCGCCGCTCAAGCCTTGGCGCGCGGCGATTTCAGCCTTGAAGCTGGCCAGGCGCTCCAGGCGTGAGCTGGTGCCATCGGTGGCTTCGCTCACCAGTAACACCTCGCGATAACCTTGTTGCTCAAGATGTTCCACCGCCATGCGCACCGCCGCCGGGTTGTCCAGCCCCACCAGGTCGCTGTGCAGCGGCTCGACCTTGCGGTCCACCAGCACCAGCGGCATTTCCCGTTGCAGTTCCAGCAATTGGTCGAGGTGGTGGCCGAGCGTGTTCACGATCAGCCCTTCGATGTTGTACGACCGCAGCGCGGCGAGGTGCTGGGACTCCTGCGCGTCATCGCGGTCGGTGTTGCACACCACCAGGCTGTAGCCGTGTTGGCGGCAGGCGGTTTCGACGCCGTGCATCACTGCAATGGAATAGGGGTTGCGGATGTCGGCCACGAGCATGCCGATCAGGCGGGTGCGCCCGCGTTTCAAACCACGGGCCATCTGGTTGGGGCGGTAGCCAAGTTCGCTGATGGCCTGTTCGATGCGCAGGGCGATGGCGTCAGAGAGCAATGCACGGTCATCCCCGATGAAGCGCGACACGCTGGCCTTGGATACGCCGGCGCGCTCGGCCACATCAAGCATCGTCACACGGCTGCGCTGGGCGGCAGAAAAAGTGGTCACGTTGGCAGGCCTTTCTTATTGGAAGTTGTGAAGCGTTGAAACCGGTTTCAGGAAACCGCAACAACCTGAAAACGTCAAGTGTATTTGCGTGAAAACGTGGAAATCGCCGGTGCCCTCGCCCGACGAACGGCAGCGTCACCTGTCAACTTTGACAGTATCGGTAGAGCGGCATTGGGTATTCACTCTGTTTTAACGCAGTTCGTAATAGTGACTCACCGACGCGGCGGGAAAATCATGGACACGACTTCAACGGGTAATGCGATTAACACTAACGACACACCGACGCTTCCGGCACTTGAAGTTGTCAACTTGCAGCCAGACGGATTGCTTCCCGTAAAATATTTGTTTTCGGACTTGGAGATTCAAATAACGACTCCTTGGTCGCAGCTGCCTCCTAGTGGTACGAGTGATTGGATTACGTTCGTTTGGGACGTTAAGGGAGCCGCCGGTGATGAATTTCTAACCGTGGAGTTGAAGGGGCCGATTACGGACGCTGATTTTCCTTACTCAATATTCATTTCTTCAGATTACTTTCAAACTAGCGCGACAGTTGAGATTTTTTATCGTATCAGAAACGAGTTTTCAGACAGCCAAGTGTACGAGACTTCATTTACCCGCACTATCATTATCGATAAAAACCCACCGGGTGCTGGTCAGGTCCTGAATCCCGCAAAGTTTCTGATTAATCCGATTACCGAGTCCGCCTTAAGCAACCAACTGTCGGTGGAAGTGGAAGTGCCGGGCGATTACCTAGATCGCAAGACGGGAGACACCGTGTTATGTTTTTTGAGAGGCAGTGACACGCCACCCACAGGACTGGACATTCACAGGCAAGCCTTTGCCCCCATCAGTGGGCCAATGATTGTGAATATTCCAGTAGCGGAGATTCGGAAGTTTGCCGGCTTCCCCATACTTTATTTATTTTATAAGTTACGGGACCGCGCCGGTAATACTTCTGGCAATTCGCTAGTTGGCTATGTACCAATTGATTTGACCGCGCCGCCAGCCAATTTGTCGATGCCTGAGGTGCCGGCGTATGACTCGGATCTGCTGGTTAATCGGGCAGATGCACGCGCTGTTGTTTCGGTCAGGGTGCGTCAGTATGACAACGCCATGCCTGATGACCAGTGTGTGGTTGAGTGGGACGGTAGCTTGCTTCCTGCCGTGCCTGTCAACACGTTGCCTCTCACGGTTCCCGTGCCGTGGAGTGTATTAATTGCCAAGGGCGCGAACCTGCGCCGGATCATTGACTTACCGGTGCGTTACTACATTCGCCGTGCAGGGGATACGGGCCAAGGCGTGCGTTCCCGACCTAAACAGGTGACGGTGGACATGACGATCGCAGGCCAGGAAAACCCGCTGGCGCCCGCATTGCTGAACAGTCAATTGGCCTTGGTTAACATACAGGGCCCGGTTTCCAACGTTCCCAATGTCCTGGATAGCCGCGATTCCGTTGGGCCGGTGAGAGCTTACTTCACGTTGTTCGATAAACCGGTTGAGGGTCAGAAAGTAAATCTTTTCTGGCCAGGCCAGGCGGCACCCGTTGCGACTTATACCGTGAAGCTCAATGATCAAGCAGGGGCGGTTGTTGAATTTGATAATCCGATTCCCTGGCCGGTGATCCAAGCCGCCGGCAGCAATGCGACAACGTTGGTGTATTACCAAACAGATAATGGCGTCAATCAACAGTCGTCGCCTGACCAAATAGTTGCGGTCAACCTTATTACGCCTGTTGTTTACTCAAAACCGAGTTTTCCTCAGTCGTTTCCACACCCAAGCAGATTTCTTAATTGTGAAACTCAACCACCTATTTGGCAGGTGGTGAACGTGGTGGTCAATCCGGCGCCGAATGTATTGGCGCCAGGGGATCTGGTGGTGCTGACATGGCAGGGGTTTCGGAGATATCTAAATGAAGATGCCATTCTCTCGACGGCTCATACCATGAGTCATGTATGGCAAGCAGGTGAAACATCTCATACGTTCCAGATAACGGACTATGAAAACCTGATCAAGCCGTTACGTGATTATTCCGCAGGGTCGGCAAAATACTCTGTGGTGCGAAATGGTGTTGAGATAGGGTATTCAGATACCAAATATGTGCCAATTGACCGCAAGAATGGAGCAGGGGGCTTTTGTGGGCCATCGGGTACCGGGTCTGAATAAAAGTATTCCTCGGTGTATTGAACGTCCGGGCGGTAACCGGAGTTGTGTGTGTTATGCGTGTCGTATGTAAATGCGTTGACAAGTAGTTTGTATGAAAAAACCGAACTCTCTTTGAATGTATGTATTTGCTCGATGAGCAGAGCATGCCGGTGATAATGGAGAACATGAAATGATAGATAAAATTTCTACAAAGGCGGTAATTATTGGCGGCTCGCCTACCTTGGAAGTTATCGAGGTCCAAGATGTAATTGATACTGCCATAGGCCTTGTTTCAAGGGCGGCGGCGACTAGCAGCCTGAGGCTGTTATGCCCTTCCGGCGACTTTTCAGAGGACGGTGATTGGATCGAAATTTTCTCGCGAGACCCGGACAGTTCGCTACCCGACGCCTGGACCAGAATATTTGGTCCCAAACAGTTTTTCGGTGCGACCGCAGGCGGCAATATTTCTGTAGTGATTGATGCACCGGCAGGCTCGGGCGGATTTCCGCATGGTAAAAGACGGCTCCGTCATCAATTGTTTGTTAACGACTTTGCGGACCCGAGCATTCCAGGCAGCGTGGACAGACCCTCTGACGTGGGGGAGTACTCGCCAGAAGTGAAGGTGGAGTTCGACCAATATACTGCCTATGAAAGCGTCGGCAATAAGGTGCGGCCACCCGCACCGCAATACACGGGGTCATTGCCGGCGGGTGCTCCGGTTACGGCTGCTCACCTCGCCACGGCAGGCGGTCTGCCATTTAGCATTCCCGACAACGCTTATGCGATTGAAAGCGGGAAGTGGCATCCGGGCGATGTCATCCGCTTTTACTGGACCAAAGGCGATACGGCGCTGGACGCGGAAGAAGTCGGAGGGCTCGTTCCACCACGGCCGATGCTGCAAACCGGTAACGTCTTTACATTGCCTGCAAGTGCTATCACCCAAAGTGGTGAATACAAGCTTATTTATACAATCAGTGACCGGATGGACCGGCCCGGCTTGCCATCAGTGGCTTCCAGGCCTTTCACCGTAGCGTTGGCGCCGGCACCAGAGAATCTACAGCCGATCATTATTGACCAGGCCCCGGACCTTATTGATAACTTGCTCAATATTGCCGACCTTACCCCAGGCCCTACGGGAAGCCTTGCAGCCTACACAAACTTCGACCTGACCAAAGACCAATATCAGATCATATGGGGCGGGCAGCCAGCGAGCCAGTGGTTCCCTGTTACCCAGTTCCCCATCACGCTCAATCAAGCCCTCCTGACCCCACTGGCCCTGGCTGACTACGGGACGACAAAAGGGCCGAAACCGACCGCTGTGAAATATAACCTGCGCCGAGACGGTGAGGTTATCGACGGCCCGACCACAACGATCAATGTGGATTTCAGTGTCACAGGGCCGGACAACCCCGGAACACCCGGCAGCCCGAACACCAGACTGCTCCCTGTGAAGATTTTTGGTCAGGGGTCGACTGAGCTCAACACGCTGAGATTTGCGCACGCCGGCAACCCTGTCACTGCTGAGGTTGAGTTATGGGTCGGCGCTGACGTGCCGGCACCTGGCATGTGGATTCACCTGGTATGGAGCGACGGCAGTTTAGTGGCTCCTCCCTTTGAAATTACCACTCAAGCAGAAGGCGCAATCGTCAGGTGGGAATTCCCTTGGAGCTATGTAGCTGCGGCAGGGAACGGCATTAAAAATGTCCATTATTTCATTGCATCAACGCCTGTCCCAACGGCGGCCGATAACCGCAATCGTTCGCCGGATACACCGGTCGAGGTTATAGACGCCGTGACGTCTACGCTGGTAGCGCCTCGATATTTGGGGGTCCGGGGAACAGGGCTAACTGAACAATGGAACTGCGATTCGTTAAGGGTCCTTCCGTTGACGACGCCAAACACGTTTGTAGGACAGATCTTTGTGCCGGCGGATACGAGGATGGCCGAGGGTCAACAATTGAAGCTGGAGCTGCGGTTGTTCCGACCTCGTACCGGCACTCCGATTGACGACCGCAAGCAGACTTACAGCGTGACTGTCACAAGAGTCATCAAGGACAACGGTCATACCTTCAATATACCGTTCAGTTTTCTTAAAGAAGCTCGCCTCGGGCGCGCGGAGGCGGTTGTCACGGTGGCGTTGGACGACGGCACTACCGGGCGCGGTGAGGCCGCCGTCAACATACGTACGACGCTGTCGACGAGTTATTGCGACTTGTCTCCAGTTGTCGGTCCTTAGGGCTTGTTAGTCAGATAGCGGCAGGTTCCCCCTTTCTTTCGTGGGAGGGGGAACATTCTGATCATATTGCATTTGATAGATCACTCCGCTCACAGCGGTTTAACCGTGGGAGTGCAGATTTTTCCTACATAAAAGAAAGCGTTTAATTTTTATTCTGGCGCCGCAGAGGTAAGGCCCTATTCGCAGGTAGCGAGCCGAACCGATTTTGTTGGCCTCATATTAAGAGTGATTGACCATGTCGGCACTGAATACGTTCGAGCTCAAGCCATTGAGTGCGATGATGAAAATCCCCACCGTTACATTCTGTTTGTTTGCCGCGCTGCAGGGTCAGGCACAGGCGGTGCAGGTGGGTAACGGTGAGCAAAGAACCATTGATGACACTACGCAGTCAACGGATTGGCAATTGTCGGGCCAGTCGACGCTGAATATGAATCGCGCGACAGCAACAGACATTGGCCTGACAACCTCCACGTTAAACATGAACAGTGGCAGCGTGGCGAACAGTATTCGTGCTGAACGCGGTTCTACCGTCAATATCAACTCAGCACAGGTTTCTTCGAGCGACCCTATTCTGGGCGCCGTGCGTCTTGAAAGCAGTAACGCTTTTATCAACGACAGTACGATTACCAATAGTCGCGGCGTAGCCTTGCAGGCGTTTGGTGTGTTGGGTACGTCAAATGGTTCATCGGTTCAGGTCGCCAACAGTACGATCAGCGGAGCTATTGGCGGCGCGGAAGCCAGCAGCGGCAGCGAGTTGCACTTCGAACGGGGCACTGTGGTGCAGGGTACGGGAACCGGGGCATTCGGGCTCGCCCTGTCCGGGGGCACGGCGACAGCCAGCCAAAGCACCATTCTCGGCGCCGGTCATGGGGTATCGTTCACCCGCGGTCGTGCAGATACAACAGATGGCAAACTGGTTCTGGACAACTCCATGGTCGAGGGAGCTATTGGTTCGGCTATCTCCGTCAGGGGTACGCCAAACCGAGTTCCGGTGGTAGCCATCGATGTGTTGAATGGCTCCACATTGAAGGGCGGCAATGGCAATCTGCTGAGCGTTTCTGGCGGTGCCACGGCGACGATGAATGTGGATAACAGCCGGAATCTGGTCGGCAATGTGGTTGCCGACGCCACCAGCACTGTCCATTTGAGCCTGCAGAACAACGCCGAGCTGACAGGCCAATTGCAGAATGTCTCCAGCTTGAACGTGGGCGCCGCTTCCAACTGGAACATGACCGGTGACAGTCAGGTGGGTGCGCTTAACATGGCCGGTGGCACCGTGACCATGGGCGCGCCGAATGAGTTTTATCAACTGAACCTCTCGACACTGTCCGGCGACGGCACGTTCGTCATGGGCACCGACTTTGACCAAGGCAAGACGGACTTCATCAATGTGACCGGCCAAGCTACGGGCAATCACAGCCTGGCGCTGTCGGCCAGTGGTGCCGAATTGGTCAAAACCCAGGTTGTGCACACCGGTGGCGGTGATGCGGCCTTTGCCCTCAAGGACGGTCCGGTTGACATGGGCGCCTATGCCTACAACCTGAAAAAGGAAGGCAATGACTGGTTCCTGGATACCCAAACCCGAGTCATGAGCCGCAGCGCCCGCGTGGTGACGGCATTGTTCAACACCCCGGTGACCATCATGACCGCGGAAGAGGGCTCGTTGCGCGCGCGGATGGGCGAATTGCGCTACTCCCCGAAGAGCACAGGCCTGTGGATCCGTGGTTTCGGCAGCAAATATGAGGTATCCCAGAGCTCAGGGACCGGCTACACGCAGAACTTGCAAGGTTTCTCCCTGGGTGCCGATATGCCGCTGGGCGATAGCCAATGGAAGGTAGGTGTATTTGGTGGTCACAGTAATTCCGACGTGAACCCGGTTCGCGGCTCCTCCGGTACGGTCAAGAGTTACTTCCTGGGTACTTATGCAACCTGGATGGATGAAGAAAGCGGTTTCTACTTTGATGCGGTTGCCAAAGCCAACCGGTTCCAGAATGAAGTCAAGGCAACCCTCAGTGATAACACCTCCACCAAGGGCAACTACAGCAATGTGGGCGGTGGTCTGTCGGCGGAGTTCGGCCGTCATATCACACTCGGGGAAAGTTCCTATATTGAACCTTACGGCCGACTGTCGACCATCGTGGTTCAGGGCGGAACATACAGCCTGAAAAATGGTTTGCAAGTGGAAGGTGAGCGTACCCGCTCAAGGACAGCCGAGGCCGGTGCGACCGTTGGGCATGAGTTCCAGCTCGACGACGGCACACTTATTAAACCTTACTTGCGTATGGCCGTGGTCCACGAGTTTGCCGACAACAACAAGGTCCTGATCAATAATCAGGCGTTTAACAATGATTTGTCGGGCTCGCGTACCAAGTATGGTGCCGGTGTGGCGGTGAAGTTTACGCAGGATCTGCAAATGCACGCCGACGTTGAAACCAGTACCAGTGACAAAATCAAGCAGAAAGCGGCAGTGAACGTTGGCCTGCGTTATGCCTTCTAAATAAACAAGTTGTACAAAAAGCTCTGATCGAAAGATCAGGGCTTTTTTTGTAGGCGCTGTTCAACAGTTTCCCTGCTTATAAGATGATGTTCGCCCGCTGCCGGCGAAAAAACATGCAGCTTTAACTGAACAGCCCGGCGGCTATATTGATCGAGAAACCCAGGATCGCCGTATTGAACAAAAAGCCAATCAGCGACTGCCCCAGCACTACCTTGCGCATACTGCGCGTGGCCACCCCCACATCGGCCGTTTGCACCGCCACGCCGATGGTGAACGAGAAGTACAGGAAGTCCCAATAGTTGGGGGTGCGCAACCCTTCGGCAAAACGCAGCGCAGGTTCGTCACCGTCCCAGGTGTAGAACAGGCGGGCATAGTGCACGCTGAAGATCACCCCGATCAGCAGCCAAGAACCGATTACCGTCAGTGCGGTGAAACCGTAGTGAAGCAGGCGTGCGGAGCGGTCGAGGTCTTTGATGCCTATCAGGTTGAGCGTGATGGCCGCCAGGCTGGCGATCGCCGCGATGCACACCATGAACAACACCAGGCCGGCGTTCTCATCCTCGATCTCGGCGATGCGCTTTACATCGTCGGCGCGCGAGCGGCTGGTGAGCCACAACATCAGCAGCAGGTAGGTCCAGACGCCGGCATTCCAGCCGATGAGGATTTTGCTGATCAGCGTATCGGCTGGGGCCAGGATACCCACGGCAAGGCCGAGCACGGCGGCGGTCGAAAGGCGAGGGTGGGTGCGGGCGAGCAAGGGCATGGTGGTTCACGACTGGGTAGTTCAGAGCACCATAGCTTATACGGTTGTACCCAATGATGAAGGTGACCGATAACGCGTGGCGAGGGCGCTTGCTCCCTCGCCACAACTGCATCGTGTTCCGCCGGGTCAGCCTGTCTTGTGACGCTTGCGCACCAGCTTCATCACCACCACAAAGAACACCGGCACAAACACCACCGCCAGTGTCGCGGTGATCATCCCGCCGATCACGCCGGTGCCGATCGCCTGCTGGCTGGCCGAGCTGGCCCCGGTGGCAATCGCCAACGGCACCACGCCGAGGATAAACGCCAGTGAGGTCATGATGATCGGCCGCAGGCGCAACCGCGCCGCTTTCAAGGTGGCGTCGATCAGGTCTTCGCCCTGGTCATACAGGTCCTTGGCGAACTCGATGATCAGGATCGCGTTCTTGGCCGACAGCCCGATGATGGTAATCAAGCCCACCTTGAAGAACACATCGTTGGGCATGCCGCGCAAGCTCACGGCCAACACCGCGCCAAGCACGCCCAGGGGTACCACCAGCAGCACCGAGGTCGGGATCGACCAGCTTTCATACAGCGCGGCCAGGCACAGGAACACAATCAGTAGCGACAGCCCCAGCAGCAACGGCGCCTGAGCACCCGACAAACGCTCCTGCAGCGACAGGCCGGTCCATTCCTGGCCCAGGCCGGCCGGCAGTTGGCCGACCAGGCGCTGAATCTCTTCCATCGCCTCACCGGTGCTGTGTCCGGGGGCGGCTTCACCACTGATGGCAATCGCCGGGTAACCGTTGTAACGGGTCAACTGCGCCGGGCCCTGGGTCCATTTGGCTTTGACGAACGCCGACAGCGGCACCATGTTGCCGGCCTTGTTGCGCACGTTGATCTTCATCAAGTCCGCCACCTGGCTGCGCTGATCGCCTTCGGCCTGCACCACCACGCGCTGCATGCGACCCTGGTTGGGGAAGTCATTGACATAGGCCGAGCCAACCGCCGAAGACAGCACGCTGCCCACGTCTGCGAACGACACACCCAGTGCGTTGGCTTGCTTGCGGTCCACTTCCAGCTGCACCTGCGGCGCTTCGGCCAGCGCGCTTTCGCGCACATTGGCCAGCACTGGGCTCTTCGCGGCGGCTGCTAGTAACTCGGTACGCGCCGCCATCAAGGCCGCATGGCCGACGCCGCCGCGATCCTGCAGGCGAAATTCAAACCCGCTGGAGGTGCCCAGGCCGTCCACCGGCGGCGGCAGCACCGCGTAGGCCATCGCGTCCTTGAGTTCGCTGAAGGCCATGTTGGCGCGCTCGGCAATGGCCGCCGCGGAATCGTCGCTGCCGCGTTGCGACCAGTCCTTGAGCGTGGTAAACGCCAGCGCGGCGTTTTGCCCCGAGCCGGAGAAACTGAAGCCCATGATCATGGTGGTATCGCCCACCCCCGGCTCACCCGCGTTGTGCGCTTCGATCTGCTCGGCGACCTGCACCGTGCGGTTCTTGCTCGCGCCCGGCGGCAACTGGATATCGGTGATGGTGTAGCCCTGGTCTTCCACCGGCAGGAACGAGGCGGGCAGGCGCGTGAACAACCAGCCCAGCCCTGCCAGCAGCACCAGATAGATCAGCAGGTAACGGCCGCTGCGTTTGAGCGCATAGGCCACCCAGCCTTCGTAACGGTTGGTCAGTTGCTCGAAGCGCTGGTTGAACCAGCCGAAGAAACCGCCCTTGGCATGGTGCTCGCCCTGGGCGATGGGCTTGAGCAAGGTGGCGCACAGGGCCGGCGTGAGGGTCAGGGCGAGGAACGCCGAGAACAGGATCGAGGTAGCCATCGACAGTGAGAACTGCTGGTAGATCACCCCCACCGAACCCGGCATGAACGCCATCGGCAAAAACACCGCCACCAGCACCAGGGTAATCCCGATGATGGCGCCGGTGATCTGGCCCATGGCTTTGCGCGTGGCGTCCTTGGGCGACAGGCCCTCGGTCGCCATGATGCGCTCGACGTTCTCTACCACCACAATCGCATCGTCCACCAGAATGCCGATGGCCAGCACCATGCCGAACATGGTCAGCACGTTGATCGAGAAGCCCAGCAACAGCAGGGTGGCGAAGGTGCCCATCAGCGCAATCGGCACCACCAGGGTGGGGATCAAGGTGTAGCGCACGTTCTGCAGGAACAGGAACATCACCGCAAACACCAGCGCCATGGCCTCAAGCAAGGTGTAGACCACCTTGGTGATCGAGACTTTGACGAACGGCGAGGTGTCGTACGGGATCTTGTATTCCACATTGGCCGGGAAATAGCGCGACAGCTCATCCATCTTCGCGCGCACCAGGGTCGCCGTGTTCAGCGCGTTGGCCCCCGGCGCCAGTTGTACGCTGACGGCGGTGGACGGCTTGCCGTTCAGGCGCGTGGAGAACTGGTATTCCTGGCTGCCGATTTCCACCCGCGCCACATCGCCGATACGCACCGTGGAGCCGTCCGGGTTGGCCTTGAGTACGATGTCGGCGAATTCCGCCGGCGTCGACAGTTGCCCCTTGACCAGGATCGCGGCGGTGATTTCCTGGGTCTGGGGGCCCGGCAAGTCACCGATGCTGCCCGCCGACACCTGGGCGTTTTGCGCACTGATCGCGGCGTTGACATCGGCCGGGGTCAGGTTGAAACCGATCAGTTTCTGCGGGTCGATCCAGATGCGCATGGCACGTTCGGCGCCATACAACTGGGCCTTGCCCACACCGTCCAGGCGCTTGAGTTCGTTCATCACGTTACGCGCCAGGTAATCGCTGAGCGCCACGTCGTCGAGCTTGCCGTCGTTGGAGGTGAGGGTCACCAGCAGCAGGAAACCGGCGGAGACTTTTTCCACCTGCAAGCCTTGCTGGGTCACGGCCTGGGGCAGGCGCGGCTCCACCGCTTTGAGGCGGTTTTGCACGTCCACCTGGGCCATTTCCGGGTTAGTGCCCGGCTGGAACGTCGCGGTGATGGTGGCCGAGCCGAGGCTGCTCTGGGATTCGAAATACAGCAAGTGATCGGCACCGTTGAGCTCCTGCTCGATCAGACTCACCACGCTTTCATCCAGGGTCTGCGCCGACGCGCCGGGGTACACCGCGTAAACTTCCACTTTCGGCGGCGCGACGTCGGGGTATTGCGCCACAGGCAACTGCGGAATGGCGAGGAAGCCGGCCAGCAGGATAAACAGGGCAACCACCCAGGCGAAGACCGGGCGGTCAATAAAGAACTGCGGCATGGCGGGTTATTCCTTTACGGGCTGGCCGGAGGCGGGGCTGTCGTCCACTTCGACTTTGTCACCGGGGCGCGCGTGTTGCAGGCCTTCGACGACGATGCGGTCACCGGCCTTGAGGCCATGGCTGACCACCCAGCGATCATTGATCACCGGGCCCAGTTCGACCGGTTGCAGGCTGACGATCTGCTCGGCGTCCAGTAGCAGCACCATCGGGATGCCGGCGCTGTCACGCGTAATGGCACGTTGCGGCACGCTGAGGCCTTGCTTGTCGACCGCTTGCTCCAGGCGCACGCGCACGAAACTGCCGGGCAACAGGTCCAGGTCCGGGTTGGGGAACTCGCTGCGCAGGATGATCTGCCCGGTGCCGGGGTCGACGCTGATCTCGGCGAACAGCAATTTGCCCGGCAATGGATACAGGCTGCCATCGTCCTGGATCAAGGTGGCCTTGGCCTGATCCTGGCCCACCTGCTTCAAGCTGCCGGCACGGAAGGCGCGGCGCAGGTCATTCAGCTCGCGGGTGGACTGGGTGAGGTCGGCGTGGATCGGGTCCAGTTGCTGGATGATCGCCAACGGTGTGGCTTCGTTCTGTCCGACCAGCGCGCCTTCGGTCACCAGCGCGCGGCCGATGCGCCCGGAAATCGGCGCGGTGACCGTGGCGTAGCCCAGGTTCAACCTGGCGCGCTCGACGGCGGCTTTATTGGCGGCGACTTCGGCGTTGGTCTGGCGCAGGTTGGCGCGCGCGTTGTCGTAGTCCTGGCCGCTGATCGCGTTGCCTTCCACCAACTGGCTGTAGCGCTGCTCCTGCAGGCGCGCCTGGAATGCATTGGCCTGGGCCTTGCTCAGGTTGGCCAGCGCGCTGTCCAGGTCCGCCTTGAAGGGCGCCGGGTCAATGCGAAACAGCACGTCGCCCTGTTTCACATCGTGGCCTTCCTTGAACACCCGTTGCATCACCACCCCGGCCACCCGTGCGCGCACTTCGGCGATGCGCGGCGCGGCGATGCGCCCACTCAGTTCACTGGTGATGGACAGCGGTTTGGCTTGCAGGGTCTCGACCCGCACCTTGGCCAGGGGCACTTGCGGCGTTTGCTCGGTGGACGGGCCACACGCGCTCAGCGCCAGCGTGAGGGCCAACAGGCCAAACGGCGCCAACAGATTCTTCGACATGCTCTTATCCCAATAATGACTGGCGCATCCTAAGGGCACCTGCGCCGTGGTGCTGTGAAGCTGTGTAGCTCGTGTGTGAAGAAATGTAAGGCGGCACCTATCGTCCGCCCGGGACGTATATCCTTACAAAATCGCGTAAACACCAAAGACCCCCTGTGGGAGGGGGTTTATGCACTACTCATAACTGTATTTCATGGAACACCTTAATGCCCAACATCCTCCTGGTGGAAGACGACGCCGCACTCTCCGAGCTGATTGCCAGCTACCTGGAGCGCAATGGCTACCACGTCAGTGTGCTCAGTCGGGGTGACCAGGTACGTGAACGTGCCCGCCTCAACCCGCCGGACCTGGTGATCCTCGACCTGATGCTGCCGGGACTGGACGGCCTGCAAGTGTGCCGTCTGTTGCGCGACGATTCGGCCGGCCTGCCGATCCTGATGCTCACCGCCCGCGATGACAGCCACGACCAGGTGCTGGGCCTGGAGATGGGCGCCGACGACTACGTGACCAAACCCTGCGAGCCCCGTGTACTGCTTGCCCGCGTCCGTACCTTGCTGCGCCGCAGCAGTCTGTCCGAGCCGCAGGTGGCCAACGACCAGATCATCATGGGCAACCTGTGCATCGACCTGTCGGAACGCACCGTGACCTGGCGCGACCAGGCGGTGGAGCTGTCCAGCGGTGAATACAACCTGCTGGTGGTACTGGCGCGTCACGCCGGTGAAGTGCTCAGCCGCGACCAGATCCTGCAACGCTTGCGTGGCATCGAGTTCAACGGTACCGATCGCTCGGTGGACGTGGCCATCTCCAAGCTGCGCCGCAAGTTCGACGACCATGCGGGCGAGGCGCGCAAAATCAAGACCGTGTGGGGCAAGGGCTACCTGTTCAGCCGTTCCGAGTGGGAATGCTGAGCCATGTTTCGAGTGCTGCTGCGTCTCTACCTGATCACCATCGTCACCTACAGCGCGGCGATCTATCTGATTCCCAAGCTGGTGATCCAGCTGTTCGAACACCGTTACCTGAACTACAACGTCGAGCAGTCCCGCGGCCAGCAAACGCTCATCGTCAAGCAATACCTGCGGGCACCGGTGGAGCGTTGGTCCCAGGTCACCGAACAACTGGGCCGCGAGTTTGCGCCGCAAAAGGTGCAATTGCTGTTGCGCCAGGACGCCAGCTTCACCCCTGAAGAAGAACACCTGCTGGAGCAAGGCAAGCCCGTGGTGCGCCTGGGGGAGTGGGGCTGGATGGAGGAAATCAGCTCGCCGATCAACGACCAGTTCGTGGTCAAGCTGACGATACCGCCCGACCCGATGGACATGAACGTACTCTACTGGGCCATCAACGTGCTGATCGGCGCGGCGCTGCTGGCTTGCTTGCTGGTTTGGCTGCGCCCGCACTGGCGAGACCTGGAACGCTTGAAAAGCACCGCCGGGCAACTGGGCCGGGGCAACCTGGCTGAACGCACGCATATTCCCGCCAACTCCAGCATCGGCAGCCTGGCCTCGGTATTCGACACCATGGCCGACGACATCGAGCACCTGCTCAACCAACAGCGCGACTTGCTCAATGCGGTTTCCCACGAACTGCGCACCCCGCTGACACGCCTGGATTTTGGCCTGGCCCTGGCGCTGTCCGAAGACTTGCCCGAGGCCAGCCGCGAGCGCCTGCACGGTCTGGTGGCGCACATCCGTGAGCTGGATGAGCTGGTGCTGGAACTGCTGTCTTACAGCCGCCTGCAAAATCCGGCGCAACTGCCGGAACGGGTCGATGTGGTGCTCAGCGAGTTTATCGACAGCGTGCTGGGCAGCGTCGACGATGAACTGGAAAACCCCGAAATCGTCATTGATGTGGTGCTCGATTGCGCCGTGGAGCGCTTCAATCTCGACCCACGTCTCACCGCCCGCGCCTTGCAGAACCTGTTGCGCAACGCCACGCGTTACTGTGACGCGCGTATCCAGGTGGGGGTCAAGGTATGCCCGCAGGGCTGTGAGATCTGGGTGGATGACGATGGTATCGGCATTCCGCTGGACCAGCGCGAGCGTATCTTCGAACCGTTCTACCGTCTCGACCGCAGTCGCGACCGCAGCACCGGCGGGTTTGGCCTGGGCCTGGCCATCAGCCGCCGTGCCCTGCAAGCCCAGGGCGGGACCTTGACCGCGCTGGCGTCACCGCTGGGCGGTGCACGGTTCCGGGTGTGGTTGCCGACGGCAGCCGATTAGAAAACCGCTGCGCGAAGGCGCGCACTGTGCCCCCGTTTTGTCCGAAGAGAGATTGGCCATGACCGCTATGCACGCATCCGCTCAGGCCGGCACTTACGTCCAAAGCGGCTTTTCCCTACCAGACTCAAGCCTAGTGCTGCCATCGACTGACGTAAAAGGCATAAAGTCAGATCATATTGGTATAAGTCGTTATAAGAAAAATCGCTATCCTGCCGCCAGAATTTTATAAGGCCGCGGGTAGCGTTAATGGAAGTGGGTAATTTTGGTTTTGTGATCGCCGGCCTGATCGTAGGTTTTATCGTCGGCATGACCGGTGTCGGCGGGGGCTCGCTGATGACCCCGATTCTGCTGTGGTTCGGCATCAACCCGGCCACCGCCGTGGGCACCGACCTGTTGTACGCCGCGATCACCAAGTCCGGTGGCGTGCTGGTGCATAGCAAGAACAAGAACATCGACTGGACCATCACCGGCTGGCTGACCCTCGGCAGTGTGCCTGCGGTGCTGCTGACCCTGTGGTTCCTCGCCAGCCTGCATACCGACCCCAGCGCGATGAACGCGGTGATCAAGCAGGCCCTCGGCGTGGTGCTGCTGTTGACCGCCCTGGCGATCCTGTTCAAGAAAACCCTGTTGGCCTTTGCCCAGCGGCATGCGGGCGACAGCTACCATATGAACCCGCGCAACCTGAACGCGCTGACGGTGCTCACCGGCGCCATCCTCGGCACCATGGTCGCCCTGACCTCCATCGGCGCCGGCGCCCTCGGCACCGTGGCGCTGTTTATCCTCTATCCGTTCCTGGCCACGCGCCGCCTGGTGGGCACCGAAATCGCCCACGCCGTGCCCTTGACCCTGGTGGCGGGCCTTGGCCATGCGGGCATGGGCAATATGGACTGGCAACTGTTGGGCTTTCTGTTGATGGGCTCGCTGCCGGGCATCTACATCGGCAGCCACATGACCGGCAAAATCCCGGACGGCGTATTGCGCCCGTGCCTGGCGGTCATGTTGATGGCGGTCGGGTACAAACTCGCGTTTTGAGCCGTTCGCGGTCCAAACCTGAAATCCCAGCCTTGAAATACCGCCAATGTGGGAGGGAGCAAGCCCCACCTGTTCAGTCTTTGCCCGGGCCATTGCCGATCTGCCATACAAACGGCGGCTCGGTCCCATTGATCACCCAATCGCCGACAATGCGCGCCTTGTAGATCACCGGGTTGTGCGACGACACGGTACGCGCGTTGCGCCAATGCCGGTCGAGCGCCTTGCCCTGGCGGACATCCGACGCCCCCAGCGCATTGAACAACTGGCTGGTGGCGCGCTGGATCAAGTCCGACACCACCCCCTGCGCCGTCGCCGATTCAATCTCGGCCGCCACATTGGCTTCGCGCTCTGCGGCATCGTCGCCGCCAAACCGCGCCACGTAGGCCTGTTGGGCCGGTAGCGTCGCCCGCAACGCACTGGCCTCGGCGGCGTACACCAGCGCCGCCACTTCGCCCACCACCTGTTGCACCTGTGCATCCTGGCTTACATGCGGCGCATTGCCGTGGCTGTAGATGCGCTTGCGGCTGCGCACTTGATGGGCCACATCGCGCAACGCCGCGCGGCCGATGCCGGCCAGGCTGGCCAGCAGCACCAACTGGTAAAACGCGGTCTGGTATTTGAAGCGGGTGGCAAAATCGATCACGTTATCCGCCTCTACCACCGCATCGGTAAAGCGCGACGTGCCGCTGCCGGTGGTGCGCTGGCCAAACCCGTCCCAGTCGTCGCTGTGTACCACCCCAGGCTGACGCGCGCGGGTGGCGGCAATCACGTCGGCGCCGGTGTCGCTGCGTTGGGCGTACACGTCGATCCAATCGGCGAAAATGCTGCCGGTGCTGTAGAACTTTTCACCGTTGAGCTTCCACTGATCGCCGTCGGGGCTGACCTGAGTCACCACGTCGCCGATGGCCACGTTGCCGATTTCGGTCCAGGCGCAGCCGACGATGTCGCCCTCGACAAAGCGCTTGAACCACAGGTCACGCCCGGCGCTCGGCGGTGCATTCAGGCGGTCCTCGGCAAAAGCAAAATGCCCGCGCAGGGCCTGGGGCACGTTGGAGTCGGCCTCGGCCAGTTCGATCAGCAACTGGAACAGTTGCGGCAGGGACGCGCCGCCGCCGCCGTATTCCACCGGCACGCGCACCGCGCCGAAACCGGCTTGCTTGAGCCATTGGATCGGCTCATGGGGCAGGGTGCGGCTGAGTTCGCGCTGCACCGCGCCGTCGGCGATGCGCTGGAAGATCGGCCGGAAACGCGCGGCCAGCGTGGGGTAGTCGACGCCGATGGACAGCGGGTTGATGACGTGGTGTTCGGTCATGGGCAAGGCTCCGGGGGCAAGGGTGAATGTACAGGGGGGGTTGCACAGTCCGTGCCGGGTACCAGGGCCAATGTTTACAGGGGGTTCAATGCGCTTGCTGTTGCTGCAGCAACAGCGATTCGACAAACCGGCCCGATCCCTGACATTGACCTTTACCTGCGCCAGGGGCGGTTTTTTCGCCGCAGCGCCCATGGCACGGGCGTTTGCCCATGGCTGGCACGCTTGCTGCTCAAGTGCTGGGTACATCCCTGTACATGAGGTAGCGTTCGATGAGTCAGCAAGCCGTGAAATTTGCCTATTGGGTGCCCAACGTCAGCGGTGGGCTGGTGGTCAGCAAGATCGAGCAACGCACCCACTGGGGCATCGACTACAACCGCAAACTGGCGCAACTGGCCGAAGCCGCCGGCTTTGAATATGGCCTGACCCAGATCCGGTTCACCGCCGGCTACGGTGCCGACAACCAGCATGAGTCGGTGGCGTTCAGTCACGCGCTGCTGGCCGCGACCACCACGCTTAAAGTGATCGCCGCGATCCTGCCGGGCCCCTGGCAACCGGCGCTGGCGGCCAAGCAACTGGCGACCATCGACCAGCTCACCAACGGCCGCATCGCCGTGAATATCGTCAGCGGCTGGTTCAAGGGCGAATTCCAGGCCATCGGCGAACACTGGTTGGAACACGATGAGCGGTATCGCCGCTCCGAAGAATTCATCCGCGCCCTCAAAGGCATCTGGACCCAGGACGATTTCACCTTCAAGGGCGACTTCTACCGCTTCAACAACTACACCCTCAAGCCCAAACCCCTGGGCCGGCCGGAAGTGTTCCAGGGCGGCAGCTCACGGGCCGCGCGGGACATGGCGGCACGCGTTTCGGACTGGTACTTCACCAACGGCAACACGCCGGAGGGCATCAAGGCCCAGGTCGACGATATTCGCGCCAAGGCGGCGGCGAATAACCATTCGGTCAAAGTCGGCGTGAATGCCTTTGTGATCGCCCGCGACACCGAAGAAGAAGCCCGCGCCGTGCTGGCCGAGATCATCGACAAGGCCGACCCGGAAGCGGTCAACGCCTTTGGCGACGCGGCTAAACAGGCCGGCAAGGCTTCACCTGAAGGCGAGGGCAATTGGGCCAAATCGAGCTTTGAAGACCTGGTGCAGTACAACGACGGCTTCAAGACCAACCTGATCGGCACCCCGCAGCAGATCGCCGAACGCATCGTTGCGCTCAAGGCGGTGGGCGTGGACTTGGTGCTGGCGGGGTTCCTGCATTTTCAGGAAGAAGTGGAGTACTTCGGCAAGCGCGTGCTGCCGCTGGTGCGTGAGTTGGAGGCCAAGGCGGGGATCAGGCAAGTGGCCTGATCCATCGGTTGCCGCCCCGCAGCGCCTGGTTCAAATCATCGTGTGGGCAGGGAGGCCTGCCGCTGTCCCCAGTTATCGGGCCATTGACGCGCCCCGAGTAAAGTCGACAGCTGGTTATTTTCAGGCCCGCTGCCGGGGTCTATAAGGACTGTTCCCGCACGGGAACATACACGACGTACATGATCCAGGCCTGCAATGCCGGGCCTGGAGCAGTTCCGTTGATGGAGCAGTTCAGCGTCACATCCGTGAATGCACGTCTCTTTAATGGATTTAAGGAGACACGACATGACTGAGTTAACCACCTTCACCCTGCCTGAAGCCGTAACCGGCAGCCACGCCGATCACCAACTGGGCCGCAAGCTCATTGAGGCATGGCGCACTGACGGTATTTTCCAGGTCGGCACCCATGACGAACAGGACCAGAAGGTCCAGAGGGCCATGGCCGCCAGCAAGGCTTTTTTCAAGCAGCCCAGACAAGACAAGTCGCGCTGGGTCAGCGAACTGACCTATGCCGGGTATGTCGCCTCTGGCGAAGAGGTCACCGCCGGTGAGCAGGATCAATCGGAAATCTTCACCCTCTGCAAAGACCTGCCGCTGGATGATCAACGCGTCAAGGACGGCTGGCCGTGCCACGGTCCTGTGCCGTGGCCCAACGACGAGTACCGCGACAGCATGAAAGCGTTACTGGCGGAACTGGATGTGACCGGCGAGAAGTTGCTCAAGTTGGTGGCGCTGGGCCTGGAATTGGAGATAAACGCGTTAACAGCCCTGAGTCGGGATGGCTGGCATCATATGCGCGTGCTGCGCTTCCCTGCCAGCTCGGCACATACCCACCGTGGGATTGGCGCCCATACCGACTATGGCATGTTGGTCATTGCGACACAGGATGAGGTGGGTGGTTTATACATTCGCCCCCCGGTCGAAGGCGAGCAGCGCAAGCGCAACTGGCTGCCTGGCGAAAGTACCGCGGGGTTATTCGAAAATGACGAACCCTGGACATTCGTCAAACCGGTGCCACGCGTATTCACCGTATTTCCCGGTGATATTTTGCAGTTCATGACCCACGGTTATCTGCTATCGACGCCGCACAAGGTAACGCTCAACACCCGCGAACGCTTCGCCATGGCCTATTTTCACGAGCCCGCTTTCAACGCTTCGGCCCGGCCCTTGTTGGATCCGCTCAACGGTGAGCGCATTCATTACGGCACGCACTTTACCAATATGTTCATGCGCTGTTACCCGGAGCGGGTAACCACCGAGCGTATCAAGCGTCAGGACCGCCTGCGTCACCTAGAAAAAGGCTGACTCCACACGCTTGACGGTGCCCCGACCTGGTGATGCCGGGGCGGGGCGCCGGGTATGCGTCAGCCCCGTTGCAGGGTCAACACCTCAAACCCGTCTGCCGTCACCGCCACGGTATGTTCCCACTGCGCCGACAGGCTGTTGTCCTGGGTCACCACCGTCCAGCCGTCCTTGAGGCTGCGTGTTTTGGCGCCGCCCTGGTTGAGCATGGGCTCTACGGTAAACACCATGCCTTCGCGCAGTACGAGCCCGGTGCCGGGGCGGCCGAAGTGCAGGACCTGCGGCTCTTCATGCATCTGTTTGCCGATGCCATGGCCGCAGTATTCACGCACCACGCTGTAGCCGTTGGCCTGGGCGTGGCTCTGGATCGCATGGCCGATGTCGCCCAACCGCGCGCCGGGCTTGACCTGGCGGATACCGGCCCACATCGCTTCAAACGTCATCTCGACCAGGCGCCTGGCCTTGGGGGCGACATTGCCGACCATGTACATCTTGCTGGAGTCGGCGATGTAGCCGCCTTTTTCCAGGGTGATGTCGATGTTGATGATGTCGCCGTCCTTGAGGATGTCCTTGGCGCTGGGCATGCCGTGGCACACCACCTCGTTGATCGAAGTGTTGATGCAGAACGGGTAGTCATATTGCCCGAGGCTGGCCGGGCGGGCTTTCAACTCGTTGCGGATAAAGGCTTCGACAGCAGCGTCCAGCTCAAGGGTGGAACGGCCGGCGGCGACAAAACCGTCGAGCATCGTAAAGACCTGGGCCAGCAGGCGCCCGGATTCGCGCATGATTGCCAGTTGTGCGGGCGTCTTGATCATCAACTGCGCCCCCGGATCAAGTCGGGTTTATCGAGCAACAGTTTGTTGATCAGTTCGTTGTAGGGCAGGTGGGGATTGAGTTCGGCGAGCAGGCCGATCTTGATCCAGAACTCGGCCTGGGCGTTGATGGAACGGTCCATCGCGGCGCTGGCCAGGCGCAGTTGTTCGTGTAATTGGTCGGTGATCTTGACGATGCCCATGGGGTTCACTGTGATAATGGAATATACAAAGCGTATATGTTTCGTATGCTCTCCGTAAACCCCGCGCCGCTAAATGGCGGTTTGCCATTGACTTGCCGCGTCGCCGCCGGTTAATTTCGTGACATGACATTTCAAGCCTTCCGCAGCCAGCCGAGCATTATTACCGCCATTCCTTATTTGGCGGGATAGCGCTCGGCTGTACCCAAACCCGCCCTAGAGGCGGGTTTTGTTTTTCCGTCTCCAGGGCTCTGTACACAGCCAGGAGACACCGATGAGCGCCCAACCCCACGACACGGGACTGCTTGAACATTACGTAAAAAAGATCCTCGCCGCCCCGGTCTACGACCTGGCGGTGCGCACGCCGCTGCAAGCGGCACCGGCGTTGTCGGTGTTGCTTGGTAACAAGGTGCTGCTCAAGCGCGAAGACCTGCAACCGACGTTCTCCTTCAAGATCCGTGGCGCCTACAACAAGTTGATGCAACTCACCGCCGAGCAAAAGGCCCGGGGCGTGGTAACGGCGTCGGCGGGTAATCATGCGCAAGGCGTGGCGCTGGCGGCGCGAGAGTTGGGGATTCGCGCGCGCATCGTCATGCCGTGCAGCACGCCGGAACTCAAAGTGCTGGGCGTGCGCTCCCGAGGGGCCGACGCGGTGTTGCATGGTGAGAGCTTTCCGTTTGCCTTGGCCCATGCGCTGCAGTTGGCCGATACATCGGGCTGCACCTTCGTTTCGCCGTTCGACGACCCGGACGTCATCGCCGGCCAAGGCACCGTGGCCATGGAAATCCTGCGCCAGCAGCAAGGTGCGCTGGACGCGATCTTCGTGCCGGTGGGCGGGGGCGGCCTGATCGCCGGGATTGCGGCGTATGTCAAATACCTGCGCCCTGAAGTGCGCATCGTCGGCGTCGAATCCGAAGGCTCCAGTTGCCTGCTGGCTGCGCTGCGCGCCGGGGAGCGCGTGGTGTTGCCCGGTGTCGACGGTTTTGCCGATGGCACGGCGGTCGCGCAGATCGGCGCCCATGGCTTTGAGATCTGCCGGCACTGGGTGGATGAGGTCATCACCGTGAGCAACGACGAACTGTGCAGCGCCATCAAGCTGATCTACGACGATACCCGCTCTATCACCGAACCTTCCGGTGCACTGGCGGTGGCGGGCATCCGCAAATATGTGGCTGAACGCGGCGTGCGCGAACAGACCCTGGTGGCGGTTAATTCCGGGGCGAATATCAACTTCGATAGTTTGCGACATGTTGCTGAAAGAGTGGCGGCCCGCGCAGCTGTTTAACCGCAAGCGCTGGATTAAACGTTTAATCGACGCCGTTCGCCGATGTTTTAAACGGCGCTGTTAAGTTCAAATTTAGTGTCTATAAAACACTGGGTTGCTTATGAGGAAAAGTTACAACACAAGGCGGTTTTGCCGAGTACGCTTGGGTGTTGAAGGTGTCTTCCAAGGTCGGTAAGACGGCGCAGGCACGCGCCTGTCAGGCACATGAAAATCTGTTGGCAGTCTCAAAAAAAGGAGAGGTTGACCATGCTTTCGGAACTGGAACTACGCAGCATTATTGAAGGAAGTTTCCTGCCCAAACGGTGCGAATGCACCAAAGCCGAAGATGCTTCGCTGACGATCAAAGTTTATGACGACCGCGACCGTGACCGGGTGGATTTGGAAGTCAAGGGTATCAACGCGGACAAACTCGACAGCAGTCGAGCCATTTGCAACCTGATTACCGGGTTGCGTGAAGACCTTAAACAAACGCACACGCCAGTCCTGCAACGAGCAGGAGGGCGCGCTTACTACTCGTGAGTTGACCGTGCGACCCGATGGGCCTGGCATATGCCGGGCCCAGTGTTTTGCACGAGCTCTCAATTCTGCAAGCTGCACGCCTCGGACAGTTTTCGATAACCCACATCTTCGATTTTCCCGGCCTTGTCCACGAACTTGATATCGGCATCGATGACCTTGCATTCGTCTGTCGGCGTTTCGTTCATGGCAATTACATGCTTGATATTCATCGGCATGCCGTACTGGTACGGCACCGGTTTCTGATCGTCGGCCTGGGCCAGGCCGCAGGTTGCCGCCAGCGCCAGGGCGCCGGCGAGCATCAAAGTGCGCAATTTCATGGCAGTGCTCCGCAAGTGGGTTCGACTTCACTGTCGACTTGCGCGATTAACCATCGATTAATGATGGCGAGCCTGACAAAACCTTCATCAAACGCGGCGTTCAGCCCAACTGTCGGCGGTACGGCAAGTCCGGCCCGGTCTTGGTGCAGGTCAAGGCCGCGGCACGGATGGCGAAGCCCAGCATGGCGTCGATCTGCGCGCGCGTGAGCTGTTGCAGACCCTCTACCGAATCCAACCGTTGCTCGGTCAGCCAGGCAATCAACGCGGCCTGGAAGGTATCCCCGGCGCCCACCGTATCCGCCATCTGCACCTTGACCGCCGGTGCGGACCAGTTGCCATGCTGGCGGCTGAACACGCTGGCGCCATCGCCGCCACGGGTCAGGAACACCAATTGGCAACGGTGCTGCAGCCAGCCTTGCAGCACGCTTTCCGGCGCCTGGCCGGGGTAGAGCAGGTGCAAGTCTTCGTCGCTGACTTTGATCAGGTCGGCATGCTGGACCAGTTCCGCGACGCGGTCGCGCCACCGCTGGATGTCCGGTTGCGGGTTGAGCCGCACATTGGGGTCGAGGCTGATCAGGCGCTTGCCGCTTTCACGCTTGACCAGGTTGAGCAGCGTATCGCCGATCGGCTGCACCACCAGCGAGAACGAGCCGATATGCACACCGCGAACGTCATCGCCCAGCGTGGGCAGATGCGCCACTTGCAGTTGCCGGTCGGCGCAGCCTTCGCCGCGAAAGCTGTATTGCGGCGAACCATTGGCGCCCACGGCGACCATCGCCAGGGTGGTCGGCGCGACGAACTCCACCAGGAACTGCTCGCTCACCCCTTCGTCCTTGAGCACCTGCAACAGCCGACGCCCCAGGTAATCGTTGGAGATACCGGCGAAAAATCCGGCCTCGATGCCCAGGCGGCGCAGGCCCACCGCCACGTTGAACGGCGAGCCGCCGGCAATCGCCTTGTAATTGAGCTTGGATGCCAGCCCGCTGGCGTCCTCCTCGCTGAAGAAATCAAACAGCGCTTCACCACACACCAGATACATAGTCGTTCGCTCTTAAAGGGTTGCCACTAGCTGTTGATAACGTTCGTAAGCCTGTTGATAGGCGCTGACATTGGCCGCCACCGGCAGGGTGCGGCTGGTGGGGTCCACGCTCACGCATTTGTCGCACAGGCTGCTCAGGGGCTCGCCGGACTGGCTCCACGCCGCCTGGATCGCCGCGCCCAGGGCGGCGGCTTCGCTTTGTTCGGTGCAGATCACTTCGGTGTTCATGATATCGGCGACCATCTGCCGCCATACCGGGCTTTTCGAGCCGCCGCCGATCAGGCGGATGCGCAGGCTTTGCAGGCCGGTCTGGCGCAGCAGGTCGAGGCCGTAGCGCAGGCCGAACGTGGTGCCTTCGACCACGGCGCGGCACAGGTTGGCGCGGGTCAGGTTGGTCATGGTCAGGCCATGCAGGCTGCCGGTGGCGTGGGGCAGGGCGGGTACGCGCTCGCCGTTGAGAAACGGCAGCATGCTGACGCCGTCTGCGCCAATCGGCGCTTGCTCGACCAAAGCGTTGAAGGTGTTCAGGTCGAGTTCGAACAACTCGCGGATAACGCTGGTGGCATTGGTCAGGTTCATGGTGCAGATCAACGGCAACCAACCGCCGCTGGAGGAGCAGAACGTCGCCACCGACGCCTGGGGGCTCACGTTGGGTTGGTCGGCGAACGCGTAGACCGTGCCGGACGACCCCAGGCTCATGGTGATCACGCCCGGCGCGATATTGCCGGTGCCGATGGCGCCCATCATGTTGTCGCCGCCGCCGCTGGCGACCCTGGCGTTGGGGTTGATGCCCAGGCGTTCGGCGATGGCCGGTAGGATGGTACCCACGGCCTGATCGGCTTCGATCAGCTCGGGTAACGCCGCCTCCAGGCGACCGCTCGGGTCGATGTGCCGGAGCAACGCCACATCCCATTCACGGCTGCGCACATTGAAATAGCCGGTGCCCGACGCATCGCCGTATTCGGCGACAGCGCGGCCGGTCAGCCAATAGTTGAGGTAGTCGTGGGGCAGCAGCACATGGGCGATGCGCGCGAAGAGGTCCGGGTGCTGTTCGCGGGTCCACAGCAGTTTGGACACGGTGTAGCCCGGCGCGATGGCCACGCCGAGGCGCTCCAGGGAACCGCTTTCGCCGCCCAGGTGTTGCAGCAGCCGCTCGTTCTCGGGCGTGGTTTCGGTGTCGCACCACAGTTTGGCCGGGCGCAGCACCTGGCCCTGCTCATCAAGCAGAACCAGCCCGTGCTGCTGGCCGGAAACGCCGATGCCGAGAATATCCTGGCCATCCACGCCGGCCTGTTGCAGGGCGCGATGGGTGGCCTCGGTGAACGCGTCCAGCCACTCATGGGCATGCTGTTCACGCCGCCCATTGGCGCCGCTGATCAATGTATGCGCGGCGGCGCCCAGGCCAAGGACCTTGCCGCTGGAAGCATCGAGGACGATGGCCTTGGTGCCCTGGGTGCCGCAGTCGATGCCGAGGAACAGGTTTTGCTGGGTCATGATGATTTGCTCAGCAGAATTATTTTTAGGATTGGCAACCCGCCCCTCCCACATTTCTAAACCGGTTTCTTCAGGAGGTTTTGCAGGGTCGCTGTGACCCCGCTATCACGCAAGCTCACAAAACACCGCTCGAAAGCTGCCACAAACGCAGGCGAGTTGGGAATAGCCGTGCCGAAAATCTCTTCCACGCCCAACAGGCGTTTGCTGATCAACGCATCATCGCTCACCAGCCCCTGGCAGAACTCGGCACGCGGGTCGGGAATCGTGTAGGTCACGCCATTCTCATCCACACCCTTGAGGTACAACGCCCAGGCAGCCACCACCAACGCCGCGCGCTCAGTCTCACGCCCATCCGCAATCAAGCGGTTAATGGTCGGTACGGTGAATTTGGGAAACTTCGACGAGCCATCCGAACACACGCGCTCCAACTGGTCGGCAATCGCCTGGTTGGAGAAGCGCTCCACCAGCGTCTGCTTGTACGTCGTCAGGTCGATGCCGGGTACCGGCGCCAGGTTCGGCGTGACGTCCAGGTCCATGTAGGCACGCATATAGGCGACGAAGACCGGATCGTTCATGGTCTCGTGCACAAACCGGTAACCCTTGAGAAACCCCAGGTAGGTCAGCGCCAGATGGCTGCCGTTGAGCAACCCGATTTTCATCTCTTCGTAGGGCGTCACGTCGTCGGTGAATTGCACGCCGACCTTTTCCCAGGCCGGGCGGCCGTTGACGAATTTGTCTTCCAGCACCCACTGCACGAAGGGCTCGCACACCACCGGCCAGGCATCATCGATGCCGTGCTGGTCGTGCAGTTGCAGGCGGTGCGCGGTGCTGGTCATTGGCGTGATGCGGTCGACCATGGCATTCGGGAAACTCACGTTGGCCTTGATCCAATCATGCAGCCCGGCGTCGTGCAGGGCGGCGAACGCCAGCAGGGCCTTGCGCGTGACGGCGCCATTGTGCGGCAGGTTATCGCAGGACATCACGGTGAACGCCGGAGTGCCGGCGGCGCGGCGCCTGGTGAGGGCGGCGCAGATAAACCCGAACACGGTTTTCGGCGCGCCGGGGTGCGCCAGGTCGTGCTGGATCTGCGGCAGGTGGGCCATGAACTCGCCGTTACTGTCGTCGATGCAGTAGCCGCCTTCGGTGATGGTCAGCGAGACGATGCGAATCGCCGGGTCAGCCAGTTTATCGATCAGCGCCTGGGCGCCGTCCTCGGCCAGCAGCATGTCGCTGATCGCGCCGATCACACGCACTTCGGTGTCATCGGTGTCGCCCAGTTCATACAGGGTGAACAGGTAGTCCTGGCCGGCCAGGTCGTCGCGGGCCTTGCGGTCCTCGGCGCGCAGGCCGACGCCGCAGATGCTCCAATCCAGGCCTTCGCCGGTGTTCATCAAGGCATCGGTGTAATACGCCTGGTGCGCGCGGTGGAAACCACCGACGCCGATATGGGCGATGCCCTGGGAGGTGCTGGCAAGGGTGTAGGCCGGGATTTTTACCAGCGGCGCCAGTTGGGTCAGGTTCTGTGCAGTGAGCTTCATAACGTAGTACTCGCGAAATCAGGCGGCAGCGCGCAGTGGGCGGGCTACGGCCACGCCGTCGGTGTCGAACAGATGGCAGTGCGCCGGGTCCAGGTGCAGATGCAGCGTTTCGCCGTATTGGCTGGCCATGTCGCCACGGATACGCAGGGTCAACGGCTCGCCGTTGCGGGTGGTGACGTGGCAGAAGGTGTCGCTGCCCAGGCGTTCGCCGACGTCGGCGGTCACGGTCAGGGTGGTCTGGCCGGGCGTGGCGATTTCCAGGTGTTCCGGGCGAATGCCCAGGGTCACGGCGCTGCCCGCGCTCAAGGTCGGGCCACTGAGCGGCAGGTTGATCAAGGTACCGGCGTCCAGTTGCACGTCGCAGCTCTGTGACTCGACCCGTGTGACCTTGCCCTTGAGGAAACCCATTTTTGGCGTGCCGAGGAAGCCCGCGACAAACAGGTTGGCCGGCTGATGGTACAGCTCCAGTGGTGAGCCGACCTGTTCGATGCGGCCGCTGTTGAGCACCACGACTTTGTCGGCCAGGGTCATGGCTTCGACCTGGTCATGGGTGACGTAGATCATGGTCGCCTGCAGTTCCTTGTGCAGGCGCGCCAGTTCCAGGCGCATCTGCACGCGCAGGGCGGCGTCGAGGTTGGACAGTGGTTCGTCGAACAGGAAGATCTTCGGGTTGCGCACAATCGCCCGGCCGATCGCCACGCGCTGGCGCTGGCCGCCGGAGAGTTGCTTGGGCTTGCGCTCCAGCAACGGGCCCAGCTCCAGGATGCGCGCGGCTTCGCTGACTTTGCTGTCCACCAGCTTTTTATCGACCCCGGCCAGGTCCAGGGCAAACGACATGTTCTTGCGCACGCTCATGTGCGGGTACAGCGCGTAGGTCTGGAACACCATCGCCAGGTCGCGCTTGGCTGGGGTGACTTCGGTGATGTCGCGGCCATCGAGTTCGATCGTGCCGTCGCTGACTTCCTCCAGGCCGGCGATCAGGCGCAGCAGGGTGGATTTGCCGCAGCCCGACGGGCCGACAAACACCACGAACTCTTTGTCGTTCACCTCCAGGTCGATGCCCTTGATGATCGAGAAACCTTCGAAGCCTTTTTGCAGATTCTTGATTTTCAGGTTGGCCATGATGGGCCCTCCGCTAGGAATTTTTATTTAACGGCGCCGAAGGACAACCCGCGCACCAACTGTTTCTGGCTGATCCAGCCAAAGATCAGGATCGGCGCGCAGGCCAGGGTCGAGACGGCGGACAATTTGGCCCAGAACAAGCCTTCGGGGCTGGAGTAAGAGGCGATCAGCGCGGTGAGCGGCGCGGCGGCGGACGAGGTCAGGTTCAACGACCAGAACGCCTCGTTCCAGCACAGGATCAGCGACAGCAACACCGTGGAGGCCAGGCCGCCCTTGGCGATCGGCAGCAGCACGCGGACCATTTCCTGCCACAGGGTGGCGCCGTCCAGGCGCGCGGCTTCGAGGATGTCCTTGGGGATGTCCTTGAAGTAGGTGTAAACCATCCAGACCACGATCGGCAGGTTGATCAGCGTGTAGATGATGATCAGCGCAATGCGCGTATCCAGCAGGCCAAAGCTCTTGGCCAGCAGGTAGATCGGCATCAGCACGCCCACCGGCGGCAGCATCTTGGTGGACAGCATCCACAGCAGCGTGCCCTTGGTGCGCTGGGTTTCGTAGAACGCCATGGAGTAGGCGGCCGGCACCGAGATCAGCAGGCACAGCGCGGTGGCGCTGAACGAAATCAGCACCGAGTTCCACGCATAGGCAAAGTAGTTGCTGCGTTCGTTGATGTGCAGGTAGTTCTCCAGCGTCGGCGTGAAGATGAACTGCGGCGGCGTGGCGAACGCATCGATTTCGGTCTTGAAGCTGGTCAGCACCATCCAGAAGATCGGGAAGAAGATCAGGATCGCGATGGCCCAGGCCAGTGTGCCGAGCAACAGGCTCTGCAGGCGGCGGGATTGTTGAAGCGTCATGGCGCGGCCCTCAAGGCTTGTCAGTCAGGTTTTTGCCGATCATCCGCACCAGGATGATCGCCGCGATATTGGCGATGACCACGGCAATCAAGCCGCCGGCCGAGGCCATGCCCACGTCGAACTGCACCAGCGCCTGGTTGTAGATCAGGTAGGCGAGGTTGGTCGAGGCGTAACCGGGGCCACCGTTGGTGGTGGTGAAGATTTCGGCGAACACCGAGAGCAGGAAGATCGTCTCGATCATCACCACCACGGCAATCGGGCGGGCCAGGTGGGGCAGGGTCAGGTGCCAGAAAATCGCGATGGCGCCGGCACCGTCCAGGCGCGCGGCTTCCTTTTGTTCCTGGTCCAGGGACTGCATGGCGGTCATCAGCAACAGGATCGCGAAGGGCAGCCACTGCCATGACACGATGATGATGATCGACAGCAACGGGTAGTGCGCCAGCCAGTCCACCGGCTCGGCGCCGAACAGCTTCCACACGGCGGCGAGAATCCCCGACACCGGGTGGAAGATCAGGTTCTTCCAGATCAGCGCGCCCACGGTGGGCATGATGAAGAACGGTGAAATCAACAACACCCGCACGATGCCGCGACCCAAAAACTCACTGGCCTCCAGCAGGGCACTGATCAACACGCCGAACACCACGCTGATCAGCAGCACGCTGCCCACCAGCAACAGGGTATTGGTGGCGCCGGGCAGGAAGCCCGAGTCGGTGATGAAATAGGTGAAGTTCTCCAGCCCCACGAATTGGTTTTCGCCGGGGTAGAGCAGGTTGTAGCGGATAAGCGAAAAGTACAGGGTCATGCCCAGCGGCACGATCATCCAGACCAGCAGCATGGCGACCGAGGGCGTGACAAGGAACCAGCCGGGGTTGGCCAGGCGGTTTTTGCGGGGCTTATTCATGATAATCAAGGCCAGTGCGGAGCAAGGATCGGAGTGGGGTCAATGTGGGAGGGGGGCAAGCCCCCTCCCACATTGAACTGCGGTGAGGCCCCGGTTATTTGGGGTAACCGGCCCGCTTCATTTCCCGCTCGGTGGTGGTCTGCGCCGCCGTCAATGCCGCATCGACCGTCTGCTGGCCGGTTAGCGCACCGGAGAAGAACTTGCCGACCTGGGTGCCGATCGCCTGGAATTCAGGAATGGTCACCAGCTGGATACCGATATACGGCACTGGCTCAAGCGTCGGTTTGGTCGGGTCGGCGACTTTCAGCGATTCCAGGGTCACCTTGGCGAACGGCGCGGCTTTCATGTAGTCGTCGCTGTAGGTCGAGGTGCGGGTGCCCGGCGGTACGTTGGCGATGCCGTCGGTCTTGGCGACCAGGGCGCCGTATTCCTTGGAAGTCGCCCAGGTGGTGAACACCTTGGCGGCGTCCTTGGCCTTGGAGCTGGTCGGGATCGCCAGGCTCCAGGAGTACAGCCATGAGGTGCCCTTGTCGGTTTTCTCGTGCGGTGCAAACGTAAAGCCGACGTGGTCCGCTACCTTGCTTTGGGTCTTGTCGGTGACGAAGGAGCCCGCCACGCTGGCATCCACCCAGATCGCGCATTTGCCGCTGTTGAACAGCGCCAGGTTTTCGTTGAAACCGTTGCTGGAAGCACCCGGCGGGCCGGATTTTTTCATGTTGTCGACGTAGAAGTTCAGCGCATCCTTCCACTCAGGGCCGTTGAATTGCGGCTGCCATTTCTCATCGAACCAGCGCGCTCCGTAGCCGTTGGCCAGGGTAGTGATCAGCGCCATGTTCTCGCCCCAACCGGCTTTGCCACGCAGGCACAGGCCGTATTGCTCTTTGGACTTGTCGGTGAGTTTGCCGGCGAATTCGCCGATCTGGCTCCAGGTCGGGTGCTCGGGCATGCTCAGCCCGGCGTTTTTGAACAGGTCGGTGCGGTAGTAAGTGATCGAGCTTTCGGCGTAGAACGGGAGGGCATACAGCGAACCCTTGACCGACAAACCATCACGTACCGAAGGGAACACATCATCGAGGTCGTAGGACGCCGGCAGGTCCTTCATTGGCTCCAGCCAGCCCTTGGCACCCCAGAGTGCGGCTTCGTACATGCCGATGGTCAACACATCGAACTGCCCGCCCTGGGTGGCGATGTCGGTGGTCAGGCGCTGGCGCAGCACGTTTTCTTCGAGCACCACCCAATTCAACTTGATCTCCGGGTGCTCGGCCTCGAAGGTTTTCGAGAGCTTTTGCATGCGGATCATGTCGCTGTTGTTGACGGTGGCAATGGTCAGTGTTTGCGCGCCAAAGCTGACGGCGCTGAGGGTCATGCAGGTAGTCATGCAGGTGGAGACAAGCAGTGCTTTTGCTGTGAACTTCATCGCGCACTCCATTTCCGCGCCCAGGGGGCTACAGAAGGACAGTTATTGTTGTTGTGTCTTCCTACAGAGAGTCAGGAAGAGTGTGCGTTGATTACAGCCTTCTACAGACCGGGTGACAAATCCTTGGGAACACTTGGACTGATACTTTTTTGCACTCGATCACTGGGGCGCTGGAAGCGTTAAGCCAGGTTCTGCTCAGTGAGCCGCTGTACCGCCAGGCGTCGGTAGTGCGAAGGCGTCATGCCTTTGAGCTGCTGGAAGCGTCGGTTGAAGTTGGAGATGTTATTGAAGCCCGACTCAAAGCACACGTCCGTCACGGCCTTATCGCCATCGGCGAGCAACTCGCAGGACTTGCTGATGCGCAGCCGATTGACGAACTCGATAAACGTGCGCCCGGTGGCCTGTTTGAACACCCGCGAAAAGTACGTCGGCTTCATGCCCAGGTGCTCGGCCACTTCTTCGAGCGAAAGCTCCCGCGCATAGTGGGCAAAAATGTAATCGACCGCGCGGTTGGTACGGTCGATGCTGTGTTCATCGGCCAGTTGCGGCGTCGTCACGCCGGACAACAGTTGGTAATCCTCGCAGGCACTGAGCACCTCCAGCAGGATAAAAAAGTGCCCCAGGCGCGCCATGCCTTGGGCGTCCTCGATGCGTTGCATCAAGGTCATGGCCTGGGCGATGGTTTTTTTACAGCGAAATTCGATGCCGTATGGCGCGCGTTCAAGCAACGGCGCCAGGCTTTTGAGTTCGGTGAAGATCTGGCTGCCACCTTCGAGCAGTTCCTCGGTGAAGTTCACCAACATGTCGCGCTTGGGCACCACTTCGTCCTCCTCCACCTGGCTGATCCAGTTATGGGGCAGGTTGGGGCCGGTGAGAAACAGGCTTTCGGGGTAGAAGTTGCCGATGTAGTCGCCGATGAACACCTTGCCGGAACTGGCGACGATCAAGTGCAGTTCGTACTCCTTGTGGAAATGCCAGCGCACCAGGGGGCAGGGGAAGCCGTGCTGGCGATAGATGATGGACAGACCGTTGTGATCGTCCATCAGCTCGTAGGAAGGGTCGGTGATTCGCGTTGCTCGGGTCATGCTGCCGTCGCTTTATTGTTGGTTGCGCCCCGAATAATGCCCCCTTGCGGGCGGCCCTGCCAGCCTCGGTGTTCAGAGGGTGCGGTTTTTGGCTTCGATCCACTGTGACATGTACTGGGTACTTTTATGGGCATGGTGGCGCAGCATGCTGCCGGTGAAGTTGGTACGTCGATGGGCGGCAAGGTTGCGCCGGCAGTGCTCCAGGCACGCCAGCAGGGCCGGGCCGTGGGCCGACTGGTCGTAGCGTCGGGCAAGCAAGTGGCGCCCGTGTTCCTGGGCCTGGTTCCAGCGTTCGCGATCCTGGTACAAGGCCACCGCAGCCGCCGCCAGGGCAGGGGCACTCTGTTCGATTGCGCCCGGCCATGGCTGTGCATCGCCCATGGCTTCGGCGCCAATCGGTGTGGTGATGTTGGGCGTGCCACACAGCATCGCGTCCGCCAGCTTGCCCTTGATGCCGGCACCAAAGCGCAGGGGTGCGAGGCAGATACGGGCGGCCGTCATCACCTGCAGCGCGTCTTCGGCCCAATTCATCACGTGAAAACCCTGGGCCGGGTTGTGTAGGGCGGTGGCTTTGGGTGGGGTGTAGGCGCCATAGACATGCAACTGCGCGCCCGGCAGTTGCTGGCGAATCAGCGGCCACAGGCTGCTTTTCATCCATAGCACCGCATCCCAGTTGGGCGCATGGCGGAAATTACCGATACTGAGAAAGTGCGCGCGGTCTTCATAAGGCGCGAACGCCGTGGTCGGCGGCACCATCATCAAAGGGCACCAGTGGAGCAGGGCGGCCGGCACCTTGAACTGCTCAGTGAGCAGGCGGATTTCCACGTCGGAGATCATCAGGCTGATGTCGCAGCGGTAAATCGCGGCGATTTCGCGCTTGGCCAGGTCGGTCTCGGCCATCAACTGGAACTCTTGCGCCAGGGCGGGCGCGAACAGCGTGCCGAAGTCGTCGCTGCCCGGGTGTGCCTTGACGTGGTCCTTGAGGCGTTGATGGCGGGCGTCGCGCAGGCTTTGCAGGTCGCTGGTTTCCAGCACGCGCAGGGCATCGGGGCAGTGCTTTTCCACGCGCCAGCCGAATTGCTCTTCCATCATGAAGCGGTCGAACAACACGATATCCGGGGCGAGTTCACGGATAAAATCGTCGAAACTGCTGTTATTGAGTTCGATGGCGCATTCGGCGATACCCAGGCTGAGCAGGTCAGCCTTGTGCTCGCCTAGTGCGGCGGGGCTGCTGAAGGTAATGTCCCAGCCTTGCGTGAGAAAGGTCTCAAGGATTTGTATCATATGCCCGCCCGCCGCCGAGGAACGGGGTTCCGGCCAGACGTAACCAATGACCAGGACTTTGGTGGCGCGCGGCTTCATCAACAATGGCTTCCTTTAAGGAGAGGCGAAAAGCGCGCAATTAAACCACAACCGGCCGGCATGACAATTTGCGTCCGGCGGTAGGTAGCTCCCTTGGTTTGTGGTTAACTTCCGCCTCTCGAATTCGTTTAACCAAAACCCAGCATAAGGATTCCGTTCATGGCTCAAGTCACTCTTAAAGGCAACCCTGTCCAGGTTGAAGGCCAATTGCCGAAAGTCGGCGACAAAGCTGCAGACTTCACCCTGACCGCCGGCGATCTGTCCAACGCCACCCTGGCCACTTTCGCCGGCAAGCGCAAAGTGCTGAACATCTTCCCAAGCGTCGACACCCCGACCTGCGCGACCTCGGTGCGCAAGTTCAATGCCCAGGCCAACGACGTGGCAAACACCGTGGTGCTGTGCATTTCCACCGACCTGCCATTCGCCCAGGCGCGTTTCTGCGGCTCCGAAGGCCTGGAAAACGTGAAGAACCTGTCGGACTTCCGTGATTCGGATTTCGCCGTTGACTACGGTGTTGCGATCGCCGACGGCGCGCTCAAAGGCCTGACCGCTCGTGCCGTTGTAGTGCTGGACGAAAACGACAACGTGCTGCACAGCGAGTTGGTCAAGGAAATCGCCGAAGAGCCGAACTACGCAGCGGCCCTGGCTGTTCTGAAGTAACTGTTTCGGCGCATTACTGTCGTTTTGCAGTAACACGCGTGATACATGATTGCGGCCTGGCCTAGTCCAGGCCGTTTTCATTTACAGCTCAAATGCTTAGCGAAATAGCCGGTGGACTAAGCCGCCGCGGTTAAAAGTTGTAAGCCCAAGGTAAATAGCCGGTAAAGGCGCTTTTCTTAATGCGCTCCAGTGCTTATCTTTCAGCCTCCCCAAGTAGAAGCTTTCGCGCCCAATGGTTGATCACTCCATGCAATCCTCCCCCCGCAACTCCCGTCGCTGGCTGTTCGGCCTGCTTGTGCTGCTGGTTATCGCCGGCCTGTGCTGGAAATTCTGGCCAAGCGGCGCGGCCCACAAAGACGCACCGGCCGGCCATGCCAGCAAGACCGGCATGGCGCGCCCAGGGTTTGGCGGCTCGACCGGCCCGGTGCCCGTGCGCGTAGCCCCTGCGGTACTCGGCGAGTTTGCGGTGTACTACAAGGCGTTGGGGACGGTCACTGCACTGAACACCATCAATGTGCGCAGCCGGGTGGGCGGCGAGCTGGTGAAGATCGCCTTTGAAGAAGGGCAGATGGTCAAGGCCGGCGACCTGTTGGCGGAGATCGACCCGCGCAGCTACCAGAACGCCTTGCTCCAGGCCCAGGGCACCTTGTTGCAGAACCAGGCCCAGCTGAAAAACGCCCAGGTCGACGTCGAGCGCTATCGTGGCCTCTACGCCCAGGACAGCATCGCCAAGCAAACCCTGGACACCGCCGAAGCACTGGTTTTGCAATACCAGGGCACGGTCAAGACCAACCAGGGCGCCGTGGACGACGCCAAGCTCAACCTTGAATTCACCAGGATCCGCGCGCCCATCAGCGGCCGCGTAGGCCTGCGTCAGGTCGACGTGGGCAACCTGGTGGCGGCCAACGACACCACCTTCCTTGCCGTTATCACCCAGACCCAACCCATCAGCGTGGCCTTTACCCTGCCGGAAAACACCCTGGACACCGTGCTTGCCCGTTATCGGGCCGGCAACAAGTTGCCCGTCGAAGCCTGGGACCGTGGCGACGTGAAGAAACAGGCGGTTGGCGTATTGCAAAGCCTCGACAACCAGATCGACGTCACCACCGGCACCCTGAAATTCAAGGCACGCTTCGATAACAAGGATCAGGCGCTGTTCCCCAACCAGTTCGTCAACGTGCATCTGCTGGCCGACACCCTGCACAACGTGGTGCTGGTGCCGTCCGCCGCGATCCAGTTCGGCAACGCCGGCACCTTTGTCTACAAACTCGACGGTGACAAGAAGGTCAAGGTCCAGCCCCTGGTCGTCGGCGACACCGATGGCGACAACACCGTGATCAAGGAAGGCCTGGTCGCCGGCGACCGCGTCGTACTCGAAGGTACCGACCGCCTCAAAGACGGCAGTGAAATCGAAGTGGTCAACGACAGCAGCGAAGTCCCGACTACCCCGACCGAACACTTGCAAGGCAAGCCCGCCGCTAAAGGGGAGACCGGCGCCAGCGCCGGCAAGGCGCAAAAGGTCGGTTCATGAACCTGTCGCGGCTGTTTATTCTTCGTCCGGTCGCCACCACGCTGAGCATGCTGGCCATCGTGCTGGCCGGGATCATCGCGTACCGCCTGTTGCCGGTGTCGGCCTTGCCCCAGGTGGATTACCCGACCATCCGGGTGATGACCCTGTACCCCGGCGCCAGCCCCGACGTAATGACCAGCGCGGTCACCGCACCTCTTGAGCGCCAGTTCGGGCAAATGCCCGGCCTCACCCAGATGGCGTCCACCAGCTCCGGCGGGGCGTCGGTGTTGACCCTGCGGTTCAACCTCGACATCAACATGGATGTCGCCGAGCAACAGGTGCAGGCCGCGATCAACGCCGCCACCAACCTGTTGCCCAAGGATTTGCCGGCGCCGCCGGTGTACAACAAGGTCAACCCCGCGGATACCCCGGTGCTGACCCTGGCCATCACCTCCAAGACCATGCTGCTGCCCAAGCTCAATGACTTGGTGGACACGCGCATGGCGCAAAAAATTGCCCAGATCAGCGGGGTCGGCATGGTCAGCATCGCCGGTGGCCAGCGCCAGGCCGTGCGTATCAAGGTCAACCCCGAGGCCCTGGCGGCCAACGGCTTGAACCTGTCGGATGTGCGCACCCTGATCGCCGCCTCCAACGTCAACCAGCCCAAGGGCAACTTCGACGGCCCCACCCGGGTGTCGATGCTCGATGCCAACGACCAGTTGGTCTCGCCCCAGCAATATGCCGAACTGATCCTCGCCTACAACAACGGCGCGCCTTTGCGCCTCAAGGATGTCGCGCAAATCGTCGACGGCGCCGAAAACGAACGCCTTGCCGCCTGGGCCAACGAAAACCAGGCCGTGCTGCTCAATATCCAGCGCCAGCCGGGCGCCAACGTGATCGAGGTGGTGGACCGCATCAAGGCGCTGCTGCCGAGCATCACCGACAACCTGCCGGCCGGCCTCGATGTCACCGTGCTGACCGACCGTACCCAGACCATCCGCGCCTCGGTGAAAGACGTGCAGCACGAATTGCTGATCGCCATTGCCCTGGTGGTGATGGTCACTTTCCTGTTCCTGCGCCGGGTCAGCGCCACGATCATTCCGTCGATTGCCGTGCCGCTGTCGCTGGTGGGCACCTTTGGCGTGATGTACCTGGCCGGGTTTTCCATCAACAACCTGACGTTGATGGCCTTGACCATCGCCACCGGCTTCGTGGTGGACGATGCCATCGTGATGCTGGAGAACATCTCCCGCTATATCGAAGAAGGCGAGACGCCGCTGGCCGCTGCCCTCAAGGGCGCCAAGCAGATCGGCTTTACCCTGGTTTCCCTGACCCTGTCGCTGATCGCGGTATTGATCCCGCTGCTGTTCATGGCTGATGTGGTGGGGCGTCTGTTCCGCGAGTTCGCCATCACCCTGGCGGTGGCGATCCTGATTTCCCTGGTGGTATCCCTGACGCTGACGCCGATGATGTGCGCGCGGTTGCTCAAGCGTGAACCCAAGGAAGAACAACAAAGCCGCTTTTACAAGGCCAGCGGCGCCTGGATCGACTGGATGATCGAAGCCTATGGGCGCAAGTTGCAGTGGGTGCTCAAGCATCAGCCGCTGACCCTGCTGGTGGCCATCGCCACCCTGGGCCTTACGGTGGTGTTGTACCTGGTGGTGCCCAAGGGGTTTTTCCCGGTGCAGGACACCGGGGTGATCCAGGGCATTTCCGAAGCGCCGCAGTCGATTTCGTTTGCCGCCATGAGCCAGCGCCAGCAGGAACTGGCCACAATCATCCTGGCCGACCCGGCGGTGGAGAGCCTGTCGTCCTACATCGGCGTGGACGGCGACAACGCCACCCTCAACAGTGGCCGCTTGCTGATCAACCTCAAGCCCCACGGCCAGCGCGACTTGAGCGCGGCCCAGGTGATTACCCGCTTGCAGCCGCAAATCGACAGGCTGGTGGGTATCCGCCTGTTCATGCAGCCGGTGCAGGACCTGACCATCGAAGACCGCGTGAGCCGCACCCAGTACCAGTTCAGCATGTCGTCACCGGACGCCGAGCTGCTGGCGCTGTGGAGCGAAAAACTGGTGCACACCCTGAGCCAGGTGCCGGAGCTTACCGACGTCGCCAGCGACTTGCAGGACAAGGGCCTGCAGGTGTACCTGGTGATCGACCGCGATGCGGCCTCGCGCCTGGGCGTCAGCGTGTCGACCATCACCGATGCGCTGTACGACGCGTTCGGCCAGCGCCAGATCTCGACGATCTACACCCAGGCCAGCCAATACCGCGTGGTGCTGCAGGCCCAGTCCGGCGAAACCCTTGGGCCCCAGGCCCTGAACCAGATCCATGTGAAAACCACCGATGGCGGCCAGGTGCGCCTGTCGAGTCTGGCCCGTGTCGAGCAACGCCAGGCGCAGTTGGCCGTCGCGCATATCGGCCAGTTCCCGGCGGTGATGATGTCGTTCAACCTGGCCCCCGGCGTGGCGCTGGGCAAAGGCGTGGAACTGATCAACCAGGCGCAGAAAGACATCGGCATGCCGCTGGGCGTGCAGACCCAGTTCCAGGGCGCGGCCCAAGCGTTCGAAGCCTCGCTGTCGAGTACCTTGCTGTTGATCCTGGCGGCGGTGGTCACCATGTATATCGTGCTGGGTGTGCTGTACGAGAGCTATATCCACCCGATCACCATTCTGTCGACATTGCCGTCGGCGGCGGTGGGCGCCCTGCTGGCGTTGCTGCTCAGCGGCAATGACCTGGGCATGATCGCGATCATCGGCATCATCCTGCTGATCGGCATCGTGAAAAAGAACGCGATCATGATGATCGACTTCGCCCTGGACGCCGAACGCAACCAGGGCCTCGACCCGCAGACCGCGATCTACCAGGCGGCGTTGCTGCGTTTCCGGCCGATCCTCATGACCACCCTGGCGGCCTTGTTCGGCGCGGTGCCGTTGATGCTGGCCACCGGCTCCGGCGCGGAATTGCGTCAGCCCCTGGGCCTGGTGATGGTCGGTGGCCTGCTGGTGAGCCAGGTGTTGACCCTGTTCACCACCCCGGTGATCTACCTGTACTTCGATCGCCTTGGCCGCCGCTGGCGCAAAGAGCCGCAACGCCTGGAGCCGCTTGAGTCATGAACCTGTCCGGACCTTTCATTCGCCGGCCGGTCGCCACGCTGCTGTTGAGTCTGGCGATCATGTTGCTGGGCGGGGTCAGCTTCAACCTGCTGCCGGTGTCGCCATTGCCGCAGATCGACTTCCCGGTGATCGTGGTCTCGGCGAATTTACCGGGAGCGAGCCCTGAGGTAATGGCCTCGACGGTGGCCACGCCGCTGGAGCGTTCCTTCGGCTCGATTGCCGGCATCACCACCATGAGCAGTTCGTCGAGCCAGGGCTCCACCCGAGTGATCCTGGCGTTCGACGCCGACCGTGATATCAACGGCGCGGCGCGGGAAGTACAAGCGGCCATCAACGCTTCGCGCAGCCTGTTGCCCAGCGGCATGCGCAGCATGCCCACCTACAAGAAGATCAACCCGTCCCAGGCGCCGATCATGGTGCTGTCGCTGACCTCGGACGTGTTGCCAAAGGGCCAGCTCTACGACCTGGCCTCCACCATCCTTTCGCAAAGCCTGTCCCAGGTGCCTGGTGTCGGCGAGGTGCAGATCGGCGGCAGCTCGCTGCCGGCGGTGCGTATCGAGCTGCAACCCAAGGCCCTCGACCAGTACGGCGTGGCCCTGGACGATGTGCGCAACACCATCGCCAATGCCAACCAGCGCCGGCCCAAGGGCTCGCTGGAAGACGGCGAGCGCAACTGGCAGATTCAGGCCAACGACCAGCTGGAAAAAGCCAAGGACTACGAGCCGTTGCTGATTCGCTACCAGAATGGCGCGGCCCTGCGCCTGTCGGATGTGGCGAAGATCAGCGATGGTGTCGAAGACCGCTACAACAGCGGTTTTTTCAACAACGATTCGGCGGTCCTGTTGGTGATCAACCGCCAGTCCGGCGCCAACATCATCGAGACCGTCCGGCAGATCAAGGCCCAGCTGCCGGCGTTGCAGGCGGTGTTGCCGTCCAGCGTCAAGCTGAGCCTGGCCATGGACCGTTCGCCCGTGATCACCGCGACCTTGCATGAAGCCGAGATGACGCTGTTGATCGCGGTAGGGTTGGTGGTCCTGGTGGTCTACCTGTTCCTCGGCAACTTTCGCGCCTCGTTGATTCCCACCCTGGCGGTGCCAGTGTCACTGGTGGGCACGTTTGCCGTGATGTACCTGTACGGGTTTTCGTTGAACAACTTCTCGCTGATGGCGCTGATCCTGGCCACCGGCCTGGTGGTGGATGATGCCATTGTGGTGCTGGAGAACATTTCCCGGCACATCGACGAGGGCGTGCCGCCGATGAAGGCCGCGTACCTGGGGGCGCAGGAAGTCGGCTTCACCTTGTTGTCGATGAACGTGTCGCTGGTGGCGGTGTTCCTGTCCATCCTGTTCATGGGCGGCATCGTCACCAGCCTGTTCCGCGAATTTTCCATCACCTTGTCGGCCGCGATCATTGTGTCGTTGATCGTCTCGCTGACCTTGACCCCGATGCTCTGCGCCCGTTGGCTCAAGCCCCATGTCAAAGGGCGCATGACCGGTTTGCAGCGCTGGAGCCAGAAGATCAACGACCGCATGGTCGCGGGCTACGCCACCAGCCTGGACTGGGTACTGCGCCATAAGCGCCTGACCTTGCTCAGCCTGTTGCTGACCATCGGCATGAACGTGGCGTTGTACGTGGTGGTGCCCAAGACCTTTATGCCCCAGCAGGACACCGGCCAGTTGATCGGCTTTGTGCGCGGTGACGATGGCCTGTCGTTCAGCGTGATGCAGCCGAAGATGGAGACGTTTCGCAAGGCTGTGCTCAAGGACCCCGCGGTGCTCAGCGTGGCCGGTTTTATCGGCGGCAACAACGGCACCAACAATGCGGTGATGCTGGTACGCCTCAAACCCATCAGTGAACGCAAGGTCTCGGCCCAGGCGGTGATCGAGCGGCTGCGCAAGGACGTGCCACTGGTGCCGGGCGGGCGCCTGTTCCTGATGGCCGACCAGGACCTGCAATTTGGTGGCGGCCGAGACCAGACCAGCGCGCAATATTCCTACATCCTGCAAAGCGGTGACTTGGCCGCGCTGCGCCTGTGGTACCCCAAGGTGGTGGCTGCCCTGCGCGAGCTGCCGGAACTCACCGCCATCGACGCCCGCGAAGGTCACGGTGCGGCCCAGGTGACCTTGATTGTCGACCGCGACCAGGCCAAGCGCCTGGGCATCGACATGGACATGGTCACGGCGGTGCTCAACAACGCCTACAGCCAGCGGCAGATTTCGACGATCTACGACAGCCTCAATCAGTACCAAGTGGTGATGGAGGTCAACCCCAGGTACGCCCAGGACCCGATCACCCTCAACCAGATGCAGGTCATCACCGCCGATGGCGCGCGGGTGCCGTTGTCGACCATTGCCCACTATGAGAACAGCCTGGCCGATGACCGGGTCAGCCATGAAGGCCAGTTCGCCTCGGAAAACATCGCCTTCGACATGGCGCCGGGCGTAACCGTAGAGCAGGGCACCGCCGCCATCGAGCGGGCAATTGCCAAGGTCGGCTTGCCCGAAGACGTGATCGCCAAGATGGCCGGCACCGCCGATGCCTTCGCCGCCACGCAGAAAGGCCAGCCGTTCATGATCCTCGGCGCGCTGGTGGCGGTGTATCTGGTGTTGGGCATTCTGTATGAGAGCTACATTCACCCGCTGACGATCCTTTCGACCCTGCCTTCGGCCGGTGTCGGCGCCATGCTTGCCATCTACCTGACCGGCGGCGAGTTCAGCCTGATCTCCCTGCTGGGCCTGTTCCTGTTGATCGGCGTGGTAAAGAAGAACGCGATCCTGATGATCGACCTGGCCTTGCAACTGGAACGCAATGACGGCCTCGGCCCCTTGGAGTCGATTCGCAGCGCGTGCCTGCTGCGGTTGCGACCGATCCTGATGACCACCTTGGCGGCCATCCTCGGCGCCTTGCCCTTGCTGCTCGGCGCTGGCGACGGCGCGGAAATGCGTCGCCCCCTCGGCCTGACTATCATTGGTGGCCTGGTGTTCAGCCAGGTCCTGACGCTTTACACCACCCCGGTGGTTTACCTTTATCTCGACCGCGCGCGCCATCGCTTCAACGCCTGGCGCGGTGTGCGTACCGACGCTGCCCTGGACACTGCGCTATGACCGATTCAACCTTTGCTCGATTGGCCATGTCTCGTGGTTCTCGCATGGCGAGCCTGCTGTTCTGCGGCGTGTTACTCAGCGCCTGCGCTGTCGGCCCCGACTACAAGCGCCCCGACGTTGTCGAACCGGCGCAATTCAAGGAGGCCCAGGGGTGGCGCCAGGCCACGCCGAGTGATTCCCTGGCCCGTGGCGCCTGGTGGGAGTTGTACGGTGACCGTCAGCTCAATGACCTGGTGGTGCGCCTGAACAACGCCAACCAAACCGTGGCCCAGGCCGAAGCGCGTTTTCGCCAGGCCCAGGCATTGGTGCGCAGCTCGCGCGGGGCGTTCTACCCCACCGTCGACCTGAGCGCCGGAAAAACCCGCGCCAGCCAGGGCACCGGCAGCAGCAGCGCCAGCTTGAGCAGTTCCAGCAGCGGCATCCGTGACACCCTCAACGCGCAGTTGGGTGTGAGCTGGGAGGCCGATATCTGGGGTAAATTGCGCCGCGGCCTGGAAGCCAACGAGGCCAGCGCCGAAGCCAGCTCGGCGGACCTCGCGGCCATGCGCCTGAGCCAGCAGTCGGAGCTGGTGCAAAGCTACCTGCAATTGCGGGTGATGGACGAGCAGACCCGTCTGTTGCAAGCCACGCTGGACACTTATCAGCGCTCCCTGCAAATGACCGAAAACCAGTACCGTGCCGGTGTCTCCGGCAAGGACGCGGTAGCCCAGGCGCAAACCCAGCTCAAGACCACCCAGGCCAGCCTGATCGACCTGATCTGGCAGCGCGCCCAACTCGAAAACGCCATCGCCGTGCTGATCGGCGAGGCGCCGGCCAACTTCAACCTGGCCGTCAGCAAGGACATTCCGGCGTTGCCGCAGATCCCGGTGAGCCTGCCGTCGCAACTGCTGGAGCGCCGCCCGGACATCGCCTCGGCCGAGCGCTCGGTGATCGCCGCCAACGCCAATATCGGCGTGGCCAAGGCTGCGTATTACCCGGACCTGAGCCTGAGTCTGGCCGGGGGTTATTCCAGCAGCACCTATGCCGATTGGATCAGCCTGCCGAATCGGTTCTGGTCGGTAGGGCCGAAACTGGCGATGACCCTGTTCGACGGCGGCCAGCGGTCGGCGGAGGTCGACCGCACCGTTGCCAGCTATGACGAGACAGTGGCCAAGTATCGCCAGACCGTGCTGGATGGCTTTCGCGAAGTGGAAAACTACATGGTGCAGCTCAAGGTGCTGGAAGACGAGGCGGTGGTCAGCAACCAAGCGCTGGAAGCGGCGCGTGAATCGCTGCGCTTGACCCAGAACCAGTACAAGGCCGGGTTGATCGCCTACCTGGATGTGGTGACCGTGCAGGCGACCGCGCTGAGTAATGAACGCACCGTATTGACCTTGCTGCAGTCGCGGTTGGTGGCCAGCGTGCAACTGATCGCCGCATTGGGCGGCGGCTGGGACGGGCAAACCCAGGTCAGCGCCAAAGAAGATTAGCGGGGGCGGACAGCGACTCCCTTGACCCTGTCCAGCCGCCTGCACGCGGCTTTTGAAGCCAGCGGATTGACGTCAAAGACACCGGTGATGGCCCTCTGATAATTAATCAACTGTCGAAGAATTATTCTCGCTACAATCCGCGGCTTTTCCACTTGGCACGGGTGTTTTCAAGCCCGTTGCCCGCGAGAATCCCATGCTTATCGGCAGCTATTCAACCTCCCTCGTCGTGATCTCCCTGTTCGTCGCGATCCTGGCGTCCTATACCGCGCTGGACCTCGCCGGGCGCATCGCGACCGCCACGGGCCGTGCCGTTTACCTGTGGATGGCCGGCGGCGCGTTGGCGATGGGGGTTGGCGTGTGGTCCATGCATTTCATCGGCATGTTGGCGCTGCGCCTGCCGTTTGCCCTGGGCTTTGACATGGGGATAACCGCGCTGTCGTTGTTGATCGCGGTGATCTCCTGCGGCTTTGCACTCTGGCTGGTCAGCCAGCCACGCTTGCCGGCCTGGCAGTTGGCACTTGGCGCCTTGATCATGGGCACCGGCATCGCCAGCATGCACTACACCGGCATGGCCGCGATGCGCATGACGCCGGGCATCGACTACGACCCCACCTTGTTTGGCGCCTCGTTGCTAATCGCGGTGGTGGCGTCGGGTGCCGCGTTGTTGATCGCGTTCAACCTGCGCCGCAACACGCCCTATGTGCGCCTGGCGCGCGGCGGGGCGGCGGTGGTGATGGGGTTTGCCATCGTCGGCATGCATTACACCGGTATGGCGGCGGCACGCTTTGCCGATGAAAGCTATTGCGCCGCCGCGCTGGATGGCTTGACCGGCAAGGGCCTGGATAACCTGGTGCTGGTGACGACCCTGGCGGTGCTCGCCATTGCCTTGTTGACATCGCTGCTCGACGCACGCCTGGAGGCCCGCACCGCAGTGCTCGCCGACTCCCTGAGCCAAGCCAACCAGGAACTGACCCACTTGGCGCTGCACGACATGCTCACCGGCCTGCCCAACCGCACCTTGCTCGCCGACCGAATTCAACAGGCCATACAGGCGGTCAAGGAGCAGGGCGGTTGCTTTGCGCTGATGTTCATCGACCTGGACGGCTTCAAACCGGTCAACGATGCCTTTGGTCACCATTTGGGCGACCAGTTGCTGCGCGAAGTCGGCCTGCGCCTGCGCGAAGACCTGCGCAGCCACGACACACTGGCCCGTATCGGCGGTGATGAGTTTGTGCTGCTGGTGCAACTCACGCAGCCGGACGATGCCCTGGGTCTTGCCGAGCGTCAGGTGGTGTTGATCAACCGGGTGTTCCAGGTGGCTGAGCATGAGTTGAAAATCTCCGCGAGCGTCGGCATCGCGATGTTCCCGGGCAACGGTAATAGCCCGCAGGAACTGCTGATGAACGCCGACGCCGCGATGTACCACGCCAAGGGCATGGGCAAAAACGGCTACAGCTTCTTCGATGTCTCGATGAACACTAACGCGCGCAAGCAATTGCAGTTGTTGCAGGACCTGCGCACAGCGGTTGAGCAGCAACAGTTTCGCCTGTACTACCAACCCAAGTTCGACGCAGTCAGCGGTCTCCCGGTGGGGGCCGAAGCGTTGCTGCGTTGGGAGCACCCGCTGCAAGGCCTGTTGTTGCCAGCGGTATTTATCGAGCTGGCGGAAAAGACCGGTTTGATCATTCCCATCGGTGAATGGGTGCTCAATGAAGCCTGTCGCCAAATGAGCCTGTGGTACGCCCAGGGCTATGAAAACTGGCGCATCGCCGTGAACTTGTCGGCGCTGCAGTTTTGTCACGCCGAGCTGGTCAACAGCGTGGCCACGGCCTTGGGTCGCCACCGGTTACCGGCCAACAACCTGACGCTGGAGATCACCGAGACCACCGCCATGAGCGATGCCGATGCAAGCATGATGGTGTTGCAACAGCTCTCGGACATGGGCGTCGACCTGTCCATCGATGATTTCGGCACCGGTTATTCCAGCCTGATGTACCTCAAGCGCCTGCCGGCCAATGAACTGAAGATCGACCGTGGTTTTGTGCGTGACCTGGAGCACGACAGCGACGACGCGGCAATCGTCTCGGCCATCGTCGCCCTCGGCCAGGCCCTTGGGCTACGCATTGTTGCCGAGGGGGTGGAAACCGATATGCAGCAGCGTTTCCTTACGCGCCTGGGGTGTAACTCGCTGCAAGGTTACCTGTTGGGCCACCCGTTGCCGGCCGAAGGCTTCATGGCGGATATTCGGCGCGCCGAAGCGACGCAGGAGCCTGACAAACGCGATACATGACGGGTATTCTTGGATCCGATCCTATACACACCAGGTTGAATCAGGAGATCGCACGCATGGACAAAGTCGTCATCATCACCGGGGGCAGTCGGGGGATTGGCGCCGAGACGGCGTTACTGGCCGCTCGCCAAGGCTATCGCATCTGTATCAACTTCCAATCGGACGAAGACGCCGCCCATCGTGTGCTCGAACAGGTTCGTGCGCTTGGCGCCCAGGCGATTGCCGTGCGCGCCGATGTGAGCATCGAGGATGAAGTGATTGCGTTGTTCCATCGTGTCGACGCCGAATTGGGCCGCGTCACGGCATTGGTCAACAATGCCGGCACCGTGGGCCACAAATCGCGGGTCGATGAGATGTCTGAATTCCGCATCCTTAAAATCATGAAGACCAACGTGCTGGGGCCGATCCTGTGTGCCAAGCACGCGGTACTGCGCATGTCGCCCAGGCATGGCGGGCAGGGCGGTAGCATTGTCAACGTGTCTTCGGTGGCGGCGCGCCTCGGTTCGCCGGGTGAATACGTCGACTATGCGGCCTCCAAGGGCGCACTCGATACCTTCACCATCGGTTTGTCCAAGGAAGTCGCGGGCGAGGGCATTCGCGTGAATGCGGTGCGCCCCGGCTATATCTTTACCGACTTCCATGCCCTGAGCGGTGACCCCGACCGCGTCAGCAAACTGGAGTCCGGTATCCCCATGGCCCGTGGCGGGCGACCGGATGAAGTGGCGGAGGCGATTATCTGGTTGTTGTCGGACAAGGCTTCTTATGCCACCGGTACTTTTCTGGACCTGGGCGGCGGCCGTTGAGTCGATAGCCAACGCTGTGCAAGGGCATGCCGCCTGGCTTTTGCCCTGCACCGGTGGCCATTAGAACGAACGCACAATCCGTCCCAGCGTCTCCATCGCCTTCTCCGACGCCTCGGTCCATGGGCTGCCATAGTTCAAACGAATGCAATTGCGAAAGCGCCGGGTCGCCGAAAAAATCGGGCCCGGCGCAATGCTGATGCCTTGGGCCAGGGCCATCTGGAATAACTTCAGCGAGTCGGTCTGTTCCGGCAATTCCAACCATAGGAAATAGCCGCCGGCCGGTTGGCTGACGCGGGTCTGCGCCGGGAAGTACCGGGCGATGGCGGCGAGCATGGCGCTTTGTTGTTCTTCCAGGGCATAGCGCAGTTTGCGCAAGTGCCGGTCATAGCCGCCATGTTGCAGGTAGTCGGCGATCGCGGCCTGGGCCGGCATCGAGGGGCATAACGAGGTCATCAACTTCAGGCGCTCGACCTTTTGCGCGTAACGCCCGGCCGCCACCCAGCCGACGCGATAACCCGGCGCGAGGCTCTTGGCAAACGAGCCGCAGTGCATCACCAGGCCCTCGGTATCAAAGGCCTTGGCCGGCTTGGGTGCCTGTTGCCCGTAATACAGCTCGGCGTACACATCGTCCTCGATCAGCGGTACCTGATGGCTGCGCAGCAGTTCCACCAATGCCTGTTTCTTGGCTTCCGGCAAGGTGGCGCCCATGGGGTTCTGGAAACTGGTCATGGTCCAGCAGGCCTTGATCGGGTAGCGTTCCAGGGTTTGTGCCAAGGCGTTAAGGTCGATGCCGTCGCGCGGGTGCACGGGGATCTCCACCGCCTTGAGCTTCAAGCGTTCCAGTACTTGCAGGCAGGCGTAGAACGCCGGGGCTTCGATGGCCACCAGGTCGCCGGGTTCGGTGACGGCTTGCAGGCACAGGTTCAGCGCTTCCAGGGCACCGTTGGTGATCAGCAGTTCTTCCATCGGCAGCATCAGGCCACCGACCATATAGCGCAGGGCAATTTGCCGACGCAGCTGCGGGTTGCCGGGCGACATGTCGGTGACCACCAGCCGTGGGTCCATTTCACGGCTCGCGCTGGCCAGGGAGCGGGCCAGGCGTGGCAGCGGGAACAGCATAGGGCTGGGAAACGCCGAGCCGAACGGCACGGTGTTGGGGTCTTTGATCGAGTCGAGTACCGAGAACACCAACTCGCTCACATCCACCTCGGTGGACTCATGCACCTGCTCGCTCACCACCGGCTCGGAAAACGGGCTTGGCGCATGGGTGTTGACGAAGTAGCCGGAACGCGGCCGCGCACGGATCAGGCCTCGGCGCTCCAGCAGGTAATACGCCTGGAACACCGTGGACGGGCTGACGCCGTAGGTCTGGCTGGCATAACGCACCGACGGCACGCGCTGGCCGGGCCCGAGGACGCCGGAGCGGATCAGTTCTGCGATGTCGTCGGCGAATTTTTCGTAGCGTTTCATGAGTGGCCTTGAACAGATTTTTCAGTCGGTACACAGGGTAAAGTGTGGGAGTGGGCTTGCTCCCGATAGGGTGTAACCGTCAGCAGAATCGGTGCTGACCCACCGCTATCGGGAGCAAGCCCCCTCCCATATGAGTCTGCCTTTCTCCAGATAAATTTCAGCGGTTCAGCGGTGCGACAAACCGGCTTTCGGCTGCCGTATGGATCCACGGTTCATCCACATCCGTCACCTTGAACCGCAGAGTCTGCGAACTGCTCGCCGGTGTATCCGCCAGCAACGCCACCGACACCGGCACATCCACAATTTCCCCCGGCGCCAGGCTGATCCGGGTGTTGCCTTGCAGTTGGAACCCCTCGGCCTCCACCAGCGCCAAGCGGTAGTCCTGGCGTTGTTGGGTCTTGTTGATGACCTTGAGGCTGTAGATGTTCTCGATCAGGCCCTGGGCGTTGTCCCGGAACAGACCCCGGTCCTTGGTCACGTCCAGCGACACCATCGGCCGCTCCACCAACGCCACGACCAGCGCGGCAATCATCACCAGCAGCACGGCACTGTAGCCGATCAGGCGCGGTCGCAGCAGCTGGGTCTTGCCCCCTTGCAACTGATGCTCGCTGGTATAGCTCACCAGGCCGCGGGCGTAGCCCATTTTGTCCATGATCGAATCACAGGCATCGATGCACGCCGCGCAACCGATGCATTCCATTTGCAGGCCGTCGCGGATGTCGATGCCGGTGGGGCACACCTGTACGCACAATTGGCAGTCGATGCAATCACCCAGGCCGACCTCGGACGGCATCACTTCACGTTTGCGCGGGCCACGGCGCTCGCCTCGGGCGCTGTCGTAGGAGATGGTGAGGGTGTCTTTATCGAACATCACGCTCTGGAACCGCGCATACGGGCACATGTGCATGCACACCGCTTCACGCAGCCAGCCGGCATTGATGTAGGTGGCCGCGGTAAAAAACAGCACCCAAAACAAGCTGACGCCGCCCAACTGCCAGGTCAGCAATTCGCCCGCCAGCGGGCGAATCGGTGTGAAGTAGCCGACGAACGTCAGCCCGGTCAGCACGCTGATGCCCAGCCATAAGATGTGTTTGGCCGAGCGCCGCGCCAGCTTGTTCAGGCTCCAGGGCGCGGCGTGCAGTTTGATGCGTTGGTTGCGTTCGCCTTCGGTGACTTTCTCGCACCACATGAACAGCCAGGTGAACGAGCTTTGCGGGCAGGTGTAGCCGCACCAGACACGGCCGGCAAACACCGTGATCGCAAACAGGCCGAACGCGCAGATGATCAGCAGCGCCGACAGCAGGATGAAATCCTGGGGCCAGAACGTGGCCCCAAAAATGTGGAATTTACTCTCGGCCAAGTCCCACAGCACGGCCTGGCGTCCCCCCCAGTTCAGCCACACGGTGCCGAAAAACGCCAGGAACAGCAGGCCCGCACCCGCCACGCGCAAGGTGCGGAACAGGCCGGTGAAGCTGCGGGTATGGATCAAGTTGTCGCCGGGTTTGGCCTTCACCTTCTTTGGGTGCAGGGGCTCAAAGGTTTCCACGGTTGGGATTCGTTCGCTCATGGTCGTTCGCTCATCAGCCTCCATCAGGCCAATCAACTATGAGCGCCGGTCTGTTTGCAGAACAGACTCAGGTATGGCGATTAAAAGCGGATCAGATGCGCCGGTGGGCACCCTCTGTGACAACTTGCTGCACCCCAGGCCGCCTGCGGTACAGCAATAGTGAACATAGGCTGATACAGGTCAGCTAAATCGCCGAACCAGGCTCGGTGGCTTTCTTATGCCGGCGCCCATCGGTGGCACCGGCCACTGTCAGGGCATCGGCTTGCTGCTCAGTGATGTAAACCTTGTCACCGTTCACGTCGACATAGGACATGGCCTTGGCGATGTCCGTATTCACCGTCACCGCGGTCGCCGGCAGGCGCTGTTCCTGGCCGTCGTCGTTGACCGTGAAATAGCACGTTTGATTTTCGATACGTACGGGCATGGTGATCTCCTTTTCATGGGGTGGTGATGCTTAGGCCCCCGCCCAGGGCCGGGTGTTCCAGGCAACTGACTGGCGGTCGCGGTTGTCCATGCTTTACCAACAATGACAAAGGACGATGCTGATGGACGCTTGGTGGCATGAAGTGTGGCTGACGCTGCAGGCCGAATTTGCCGACCTTGGCGACGCCCGGCAGCTCACGCAAATCACCGTACGCTTGCTGATCGCCGCCTTGCTGGGTGGCATTCTTGGCTTTGAACGCGAGCACAAGGGCAAGGCCGCCGGCGTGCGCACCCATATGCTGGTGGCAATGGGCGCCGCATTGTTTGTGATGGTGCCGCAGATGTCGGGCAACCAGGCGGATGCCATGAGCCGAGTCGTACAGGGGGTGATTGCCGGGATCGGCTTTCTGGGCGCTGGCACCATTCTTAAAGGCAAGGAAGATGAAGAAGGTCAACACGTAAAGGGGCTGACCACTGCCGCCGGCTTATGGATGACCGCCGCCATTGGTGTGGCGGCGGGGTTGGGCCGTGAATCGACGGCGGTGCTCAGCACCTTGTTGGCGCTTGCGGTGTTCAGCGTGATGCCGATGATCGTCAAGCGGCTGGACAAGGACTGACGATCACTGGCGGCATGGTCGTCGGCGGCTCTTGCACCGGTGGCGACGGGTTTTCCGGAGGTTCTTTCTCGGGGATCGGCTCGGGTTCGGTGGGCGGCAGTGTCGGGTTATCGATATTCGGGTCAGGCGTCTCAGCCGGGATCGGGATATTCATCGGTGTGGCCTCCTTTGTGCTTTGCTCTAGCGGTGGACAACCACGGGGCAGGTTTGATTCCCGCTCAGTGGCGGCACATTCACCTGAACTTTTGACTGGCGCTCGCGCTCGGACCTATAGCGGCCCGTTCAGGGAAAACGCGGCCGGTTGAACAATTCGGATCAAGCAAAGAGCGTCCATAGGGCGTAAGGGGAAGATGCTCGATGACTGCTGAAACACAGGTTCCAGACGACGCCTTGTTACCGCTGTCCCAGGCGCTGTTGCTGCCCAGGATCGCAATCGAAAGCACCATGCCGGTGATCGACGGCGGCGAATTTGCCGTCAAGGCCGTGGTTGGCCAACGGGTCAACGTCACCAGCAAGGTGTTCGCCGACGGCCACGACAAGCTCGCCGTACTGGTCCGCTGGCGTGCGCTCAAGGACGAGAGCTGGCACAGCGTGGTGATGACTGACGTGGGTAACAATGGCTGGGAGGGCGCGTTTACCGTCACCGCCGTTGGGCCGCACGAGTATTGCATCGAAGCCTGGATCGATACCTTCGCCAGCTTTTGCTATGAACTGCGCAAAAAGCATGAGGCCGGCGTGCCGGTCAGCCTGGAGTTGCAGGAAGGCCGCAGCCTGGTATTGCAGGCCGCCGAGCGCAGTGACAATGAACTGCGCGACCGCCTGATGTTGCTGCACCATGAACTCTCCGGCCTGCTGGAAACCGAGCAGGTCGCGCTGTTCCTGCACGAAGACAGTGCACACCTGATGACCCAGGCCGACCACCGCGCTTACTTGAGTGTCAGCACCCTGTACCCGGTGGATGTGGAGCGCGAACGCGCGCAATTCGCCAGCTGGTACGAGCTGTTTCCGCGCTCGATCACCGACGATCCCGCGCGCCACGGCACCTTCAACGATGTGCATGCGCGCCTGCCGATGATCCACGACATGGGCTTTGACGTGCTGTACTTCCCGCCGATCCACCCCATCGGCCGCAGCCATCGCAAGGGCAAGAACAACGCGCTGACCGCAGGCCCCGACGATCCCGGCAGCCCTTACGCGATTGGCAGCGAGGAGGGCGGCCACGAGGCCATCCACCCGCAACTGGGCAGCCGCGATGACTTCCGTCGACTGGTCAAAGCCGCCGCCGAGCATGGCCTGGAAATCGCCCTGGACTTCGCCATCCAGTGCTCCCAGGACCATCCATGGCTCAAGCAGCACCCGGGCTGGTTCAACTGGCGTCCGGACGGCACGATCAAATACGCGGAAAACCCACCCAAGAAGTATCAGGACATCGTCAACGTCGATTTCTACGCGGCCGATGCCATTCCGGGCTTATGGACAGAACTGCGCGACATCGTAGTGGGCTGGGTGGAAGAGGGCGTGAAGACCTTTCGCGTCGACAACCCTCACACCAAGCCGCTGCCGTTCTGGCAATGGTTGATCAGCGACGTGCGCGCCAAGCACCCGGAGGTGATCTTCCTCGCCGAGGCCTTCACCACCCCGGCGATGATGGCGCGTCTGGGCAAGGTCGGTTATTCCCAGAGCTACACCTATTTCACCTGGCGCAACACCAAGGCTGAGTTGAGCGAGTATTTCACCCAGTTGAACCAGTCGCCGTGGCGTGAGTGCTACCGCCCGAACTTCTTCGTCAATACACCGGATATCAACCCCGGCTTCCTGCACGAGTCCGGGCGCGCGGGCTTTTTGATCCGCGCCGCGCTGGCCACCCTGGGCTCGGGCCTGTGGGGCATGTATTCAGGGTTCGAATTGTGCGAAGCCGCGCCGGTACCGGGCAAAGAGGAATACCTGGACTCGGAGAAATACGAGATCCGCCCACGGGACTTCACCGCGCCGGGCAACATCATTGCCGAAATCGCCCAGCTCAACCGCATCCGCCGGCAGAACCCGGCATTGCACACGCACCTGGGGCTCAAGCTGTACAACGCGTGGAACGACAACATCCTGTACTTCGGCAAGCGCAGCGAGGACGGCAGCAACTTCATCCTGGTGGCGGTCAACCTGGACCCGTTCAATGCCCAGGAGGCGCATTTTGAATTGCCGCTGTGGGAGATGGGCCTGCCGGACGATGCCCACACCCAGGGCGAGGACCTGATGAACGGCCATCGCTGGACGTGGTATGGCAAGACCCAGTGGACGCGGCTGGAGCCGCAAATGCCGTTTGGGGTTTGGCGCATCACTGCTTCCTGAGTCTTGCGCACATCACATGTGGGAGGGAGCAAGCCCCTTCCCACATTGACTGCATTCTGCCTGCTGAATTTCAGGAGTTTCCAATGGCGAAGAAACCCAAGGCTGCCACCTTTATCAAAGACCCGCTCTGGTACAAGGACGCGGTGATCTACCAGGTTCACGTCAAATCCTATTTCGACTCCAACAACGACGGCATCGGCGACTTTCCCGGCCTGATCGCCAAGCTCGACTACATCGCCGACCTGGGCGTGAACACCATCTGGCTGCTGCCGTTCTACCCCTCGCCCCGTCGCGATGACGGCTACGACATTGCCGAATATCGCGGCGTGCACAGCGACTACGGGACCCTCGCCGATGCCAAGCGCTTTATTGCCGAAGCCCACAAACGCGGGCTGCGGGTGATCACCGAGCTGGTGATCAACCACACGTCCGACCAGCACCCCTGGTTCCAGCGCGCGCGCAAGGCCAAGCCCGGCTCGGCCGCGCGGGACTTCTACGTGTGGTCCGATGACGACCAGAAATACGACGGCACCCGCATCATCTTCCTCGATACCGAAAAGTCCAACTGGACCTGGGACCCGGTCGCCGGCCAGTACTTCTGGCACCGTTTCTATTCCCACCAGCCCGACCTCAATTTCGATAACCCGCAAGTCATGAAGGCCGTGCTGTCGGTGATGCGCTACTGGTTGGACATGGGTATTGACGGCCTGCGCCTGGACGCCATTCCGTACCTGATCGAGCGCGACGGCACCAACAACGAAAACCTGGCCGAAACCCACGACGTGCTCAAGCAGATCCGTGCCGAGATCGACGCCAATTACCCGGACCGCATGCTGCTCGCCGAAGCCAACCAGTGGCCCGAAGACACACAGCTGTATTTCGGCGATCGCAAGGGCGACGACGGCGACGAATGCCACATGGCCTTCCACTTCCCGCTGATGCCGCGCATGTACATGGCGCTGGCCCAGGAAGATCGCTTCCCGATCACCGATATCCTGCGGCAAACGCCGGAGATCCCCGCTAACTGTCAATGGGCGATTTTCCTGCGCAACCACGATGAACTGACCCTGGAAATGGTCACCGACAAAGAGCGCGATTACCTGTGGAATTACTACGCCGCCGACCGCCGCGCGCGGATCAACCTGGGGATTCGCCGGCGCCTGGCGCCCTTGCTGGAGCGCGACCGCCGCCGCGTGGAGTTGCTCAACAGCCTGCTGCTGTCGATGCCGGGCACGCCGACCCTGTATTACGGCGATGAAATCGGCATGGGCGACAATATCTACCTGGGCGACCGTGATGGCGTGCGCACGCCCATGCAGTGGTCCATCGACCGCAACGGCGGGTTCTCCCGCGCCGACCCGGCCAGCCTGGTGCTGCCGCCGATCATGGACCCGCTCTACGGCTACCTGTCGGTCAACGTCGAGACCCAGACCCAAGACCCACATTCGCTGCTCAACTGGAACCGACGCATGCTGGCGGTGCGCAAGCAATCCAAGGCATTCGGCCGTGGCAGCTTGAAAATGCTCTCGCCGACCAACCGCCGCATCCTGGCGTATACCCGCGAGTACACCGGCGAGGATGGGCACACCGAGATCATCCTGTGCGTGGCCAACGTGTCCCGCAGTGCCCAGGCGGCTGAGTTGGACCTGTCGGCGTTCGCCGGCATGGTGCCGGTGGAGATGCTCGGCGGTAACGCCTTCCCACCGATCGGCCAACTGAATTTCCTGCTGACCCTGGCGCCGTACGGCTTCTACTGGTTTGTACTGGCGGCGGAAAACCGTATGCCCAGCTGGCATGTGGAGCCGGCGCAAAGCATTCCCGATTTCACCACTCTGGTATTGAAAAAACGCATGGAAGAACTGCTTGAAGAACCTGGCCGCACCACCCTTGAGCAAACGTCGTTGCCGGCCTGGCTGCCCAAGCGGCGTTGGTTTGCCGGCAAGGACGTGGCCATCGACAGCGTCCGCATTGTCTACGGCGTACGGTTTGGCGACCCGCAGCATCCGGTGTTGCTCAGCGAGCTGGAGGTGAGCGCCGCCGGGCAGGTCAGTCGTTACCAGTTGCCGTTCGGTTTCCTGGCTGAAGACCAGTTCACCAGCGCCTTGCCCCAACAACTGGCCCTGGCCCGCGTGCGGCGTACGCGCCAGGTAGGGCTGGTGACCGACGCCTTCAGCCTGGAGCACTTTGTGCGCGCGGTGATCCAGGGCCTGCAAGCCGGCACGGTGTTGAATTCCAGCGACGGCGACCTGCGCTTTGAGGCCACGCCCCACTTGGCCGCGCTGCCACTGAGCGACGAAACGCCGGTGCGCTATTTGTCGGCCGAGCAGTCCAACAGCTCGGTGGTGGTGGGGGAGTGCCTGGTACTCAAGTTGATCCGCAAGGTCAGTGCCGGCGTACACCCGGAGCTGGAGATGAGCGCCTACCTGACCGCCGCCGATTACCCGAATATCTCGCCGCTGATGGGCGCCGTGATCCGTCGCGATGCCAATGGCGAAGACAACCTGCTGATGATCGCCCAGGGCTACCTGAGCAACCAGGGCGACGCCTGGAGCTGGACCCAGAACAACCTCGAACGCGCGATTCGCGACGAACTGGCCGAGGCCATTTCCGAGCAGGAACAGCACTACAACGCGCTGGGCGAACTGGCGGACTTTGCCGGCCTGCTCGGCCGGCGCCTGGGCGAGATGCACCTGGTGCTCGGGGCGAAAACCGCCAACAAGGACTTCCAGCCTGAGGTCACGACCGCCAAGGACACCCAAGCCTGGAGCAAGGATGTCGGTGCCCAGATCGACCGCGCCCTGCATCTGCTCAAGCTGCAGCAAAACCAATTGAACCCGGCGGATCAGGCGTTGGTCACTGATTTGTTGGCGCACAAAAAAGCCATCCGCGAGCACGTCCAGGCGTTGGCCAAGGCCACCTTGGGCGGGCTGCGTATTCGCGTCCACGGTGATTTGCATCTGGGCCAGGTGTTGGTGGTGAAGGGTGATGCTTACCTGATCGACTTCGAAGGCGAGCCGGCCAGGCCGCTGCATGAGCGTCGCGGCAAGCACAGCCCGTACAAAGACGTGAGCGGTGTACTGCGCTCGTTCGATTACGCGGCGGCCATGGCCCTCAATGAGCAGGGCGCGGATCACTCCGAACAGGCCGACCAGGCACGCAAGCGCGTGACTGATCGCTACCTGAAAGAAGCACGCCTGGCATTTATCCAGGCTTATCAGGCGGCTACGTCTACACTGGCGCATGACTGGCAGGATGCCAAAGGCCAGGACGCCGCGCTGACGTTGTTTAGCCTGGAGAAGGCCGCGTACGAAGTGGCCTACGAGGCGGAAAATCGCCCGACCTGGTTGCCGGTGCCGTTACAGGGCCTGCATAACCTGTTGAGCGAGTTGTTACCTAAATCCAAGCATGCACGCGGTGGGGAGACGTCATGAGTTTTACATATAAAGAACCGCTGCAGCCCAAGCTGACGGCAATGCCGGCGTCCAGGGACGTCGATGCGCTGGTGCGCGCCGAGCACCATGACCCGTTCTCTATTCTCGGGCCACACGATGATGAGCAGGGCGGGCAATTTATCCGCGCGTTCCTGCCGGAGGCGCTGAGCGTTCACGTACTGGCGCGCGACAGTGGTGAGCCGATCGGCAGCCTGGATGCCACCCAGGTGCCGGGTTTGTTTGTCGGGCACTTCAACCATCGCCAGGCGTACCTGCTGAAGATCCAGTGGGCCGGTGGCGAGCAGATCACCGAAGACCCGTACAGTTTCAGTCAGTTGCTGCTGGGCGAGATGGACCTGTACCTGTTTGCCGAAGGCAACCATCGCGACCTCAGCAGTTGCCTGGGCGCCCAGGTGGCTAACGTCGATGGTGTGGACGGGGTGCGTTTTGCCGTGTGGGCACCGAATGCGCGGCGCGTGTCGGTGGTGGGCGACTTCAATATCTGGGACGGTCGCCGCCACCCGATGCGCCTGCGCCATCCCTCCGGCGTGTGGGAAATCTTTATCCCGCGCCTGCAACCGGGTGCGGCTTACAAATACGAGATCCTCGGCGCCAACGGCATCCTGCCGCTCAAGGCCGACCCCATGGCGCTGGCCACCCAGCTGCCGCCGGACACCGCGTCGAAAGTCGCGCCGCCTTTGCGGGTGGACTGGCAAGACCACGAATGGATGCAGTCACGCGGCGAAAAACAGAAGTCCACGGCGCCGCTGTCGATCTATGAATTGCACGTCGGTTCCTGGCAGTGCGAGCTGGATGAGGCCGGTGAAGTGGCCCGGCAATATGGCTGGCGCGAGCTGGCCGAACGGCTTGTTCCCTATGTGCAGCAACTGGGCTTCACCCATATCGAACTGATGCCGATCATGGAGCACCCGTTTGGCGGCTCGTGGGGCTATCAAGCGTTGTCGCAGTTTGCCCCGAGCGCGCGTTTTGGCTCGCCGGAAGATTTCGCGTATTTCGTCAACGCGCTGCACCAGGCCGATATCGGCGTGATCCTCGACTGGGTGCCGGCGCATTTCCCTACCGATACCCACGGCCTGGCGCAGTTCGACGGCACCGCGCTGTACGAATACGCCAACCCGCTGGAAGGCTTTCACCAGGACTGGGACACGCTGATCTACAACCTGGGCCGCACCGAGGTGCACGGCTTTATGCTGGCTTCGGCGTTGCACTGGCTCAAGCACTTCCACGTCGACGGCCTGCGCGTTGATGCGGTGGCCTCGATGCTGTATCGCGACTATTCGCGCAAGGCCGGCGAATGGGTGCCCAACCGTCATGGCGGGCGCGAGAATCTGGAAGCCATCGATTTTCTGCGGCACTTGAACGACGTCGTGGCGCTGGAGGCCCCCGGTGCGCTGGTGATCGCCGAGGAGTCCACGGCCTGGCCCGGCGTGAGCCAGCCCACCCAACAGGGCGGCCTGGGGTTCAATTACAAATGGAACATGGGCTGGATGCACGACTCCCTGCATTACATCCAGCAAGACCCGGTGTACCGCGCCCATCACCATAACGAGCTGAGCTTCGGCCTGGTCTATGCCTGGTCCGAGCGCTTTATCCTGCCGATCTCCCACGATGAAGTGGTGCACGGCAAGCACTCGCTGATCGACAAGATGCCGGGCGACCGCTGGCAGAAGTTTGCCAACCTGCGTGCCTACCTGGCGTTCATGTGGATGCACCCCGGCAAGAAGCTGCTGTTCATGGGCTGCGAGTTCGGCCAGTGGCGTGAGTGGAACCACGACCAGCAACTGGATTGGTACCTGTTGCAGTACCAGGAACACCAGGGCGTGCAAAAACTGGTGGGTGACTTGAACCGCCTGTACCGCGAGGAGCCTGCGTTGCACGAACAGGACGATGCGCCCCAGGGCTTCCAGTGGCTGATCGGCGATGACGCGATCAACAGCGTCTATGCCTGGCTGCGCTGGAGCAAGGACGGCAAGCCGGTACTGGTGGTGGCCAACTTCACCCCGGTGCCGCGCGAAGCCTACGCCGTGGGTGTGCCGTTTGCCGGGCGCTGGAGCGAGGTGATCAACAGTGATGCGGACACCTACGCCGGCTCCAATTTCGGCAACGGTGGCGAAGTGTTCACCCAGGACGAGCCGCGCCATGGTCAGCCGGTGTCGTTGTCGCTGAACTTGCCGCCGCTGGGGGTATTGATTCTGCGGCCTGAAGCGCGTTGAAGGCTCTGCTGTGAGGGATTCGGTTGTCCGCGGTGCTGGCAGGGTGCCACAATGGCACCTTTGTCGCGGCAGTCGAATCAGGCGAATTTCATGAATGGCCTTGGGCGTGAGCAGGACCAGGATTGCTTTATAGAAGAGCAGGTGCGCACCGACCGTCTGCACCAACTGTTTCGGCAGTCATTTGCGGCCATTTTCGGCAGTTATCTGGCGGCAGCGATGCTCTGCTGGCTGTGCTGGGATCGCTTCGACCACACCGTCATGCTGGGCTGGTTGGTGCTGCTGACGGCCTCGTCGATGCTGCGGATCAAGATGTTCATGGACTGGTTTCGCTGCCCCAACAGCGAACGCACGCCGGACCGCTGGGAGCGCCGCTACTGGATCACCCTGACGCTCTCGGCCAGTATCTGGGGCGCCGGCGCGTTTGCGGTGATGCCCGCCGATGACCGTTTGTCCCAAGTGCTGGTGATGCTGTTCACCGTGGGCATGTCGGTGAGCGCGGTCTCGTGCTATTCGGCCTATCGCAACATGACGCTGTTGTCGATTGCGCTGGTGCTGCTGCCCTGTACGGTGTGGCTGCTGTTCCAGCCGTCCTCGATGCAGGTGGGGGTAGCGATCGCGGTGTTGGTGTTCAGCACGTTTGTGGTCAGCGCTACACGCAAACTCTCCGATGCCCTGGAAAAAGCCTTTCGCCTGACCCGGCAAATGGAGCGTGCCCACAATATTTCCACGCGTGCGGCCCAAACCGACGAGCTGACCGGCTTGATGAATCGCCGCGCGTTTTTCGAACATGCGCACCTGTTGTACGCACAGTGCCGCCATCACCAGCAACCCTTGTGTGCGTTGATGATGGACATGGACCATTTCAAGCAGATCAACGATACCTACGGGCACCAGGCCGGTGACCAGGTGCTGCGCCAGATTGGCGGGGTGATCAGCGCATCGTTCCGCAAGGCCGATGTGTACGGCCGCCTGGGGGGCGAAGAGTTTGCCGTGCTGTTGCCCAACACCACCTTGGAAACCGCGCGGGAGATTGCCGAACAACTGGTCAAGGCCATCTCCGGCCTGGCCTGCGACCCGGTGCATGGGCTCAGCGCCAGTTTGGGAGTGGCCTTCGCCAATGCGTTGGATCAAGACCTGCACGGCTTGATGAATACGGCGGACAAGGCGCTGTACCGGGCCAAGGCCCAAGGCCGCAACCAAGTGGCACTGGCGGAGTAGGGCGCCGTTCAGTCCTTGCAGATGGCCTTGGTCAACACCCGCGAGACCTGCTCGGCGGAGTACGGTTTGGCGAGAAACTCGAACCCTTCGTAGCCGCTGTCGGCCAGCTCTTCGCTGTAGCCCGAGGTGAGCACCACGGGCAGGTCGGCACGGCGCCGGCGCAGCAGTTTGGCCATGGCCACGCCGGTGATGCCGGGCATTACCACATCCGAGAAGACCACATCGAACGCCATGGCATCCTGGCCCGCGAGGGTCAGCGCCTGCTCGCCATCGGTGGCCCAGGTGGTCTGGTAGCCCAGGTCTTGCAGAATCTGGGTGGCAAACCGCCCGACTTCGAGGTTGTCCTCCACGATCAACACGCGGCACTGGGCGGTATTGTGGGCGGGCGCCGGGGGTTCCTGCGGGATGGCATGCCGCGATGCCAGCGCTTCTACCTGCGGCAGGTACAACGTGAACACGCTGCCTTCGCCGAGGGTGCTGGCCACGTCGATATTGCCGCCGGACTGCTTGGCAAAGCCGAACACCTGGGACAGGCCCAGCCCGGTACCTTTGCCCACGGCCTTGGTGGTAAAGAACGGCTCGAATATGCGCTCGATGGTTTGCGGCGCGATGCCTTGGCCGGTATCGGCCAGCGAGACGGCGATATACGGCTGGCCGGCCCCCGCATCGCCACGGATGCTCGGCAGCGGCTGCCCGCCGACGACCCGCAACGTCAGCGTGCCCTGGCCGCCCATGGCATCGCGGGCATTGAGGGCCATGTTGATCAGCGCGGTTTCAAATTGGCTGGAATCGACCCGTGCGAAGCAGGCATGGGAGGGCAGCTCGACCTGTACGTGAATGCGCGCCCCGGTGACGCTTTCGAGCATCTCGCCGATATTCCGCACCTGCTGGCCCACGTCGAAGACTTCCGGGTTGAGCGGTTGGCGGCGGGCAAAGGCGAGCAGTTGGCTGGTCAATTTACTGGCCCGCTCCACCGTGTCGGACACCGCACTCATGTAGCGTTGGCGCCGATCTTCGGGCAGGCCCGGCTGGCGCAAAAAGTCCACCGATGAGCGAATGATTGTCAGCAGGTTGTTGAAGTCATGGGCCACGCCACCGGTCAATTGACCGATGGCTTCAAGTTTCTGCGACTGGCGCAACGCGGCTTCGGCCTGGGCCAACGCAACGGTGCGCTCTTGCACGCGCTGTTCCAGGGTCCTGTTCAGTTCGGCAAAGGCGGCCAGGCCTTGGCGCACGTCGGCGTCAGCGCGCACCCGCTCGATATGCGCCCAGGAACGCTCGGTGACCTCGCGCAGCAAGGCCAGGTCGTAAGGTGACCAGGTCCGAGGTGAGTGGTTGTGTACAGCCATCAAGGCGGTCAGGCGGCCGTTTTTGATCAGCGGCATGCAGAGGGTGGCGCTGACGCCCAGGGCCCGGAAGCTGGCAGATTCCGCGGCAGGCAATTCGCGCAGGTTGTCCTGGATCACCAGCGGTTCGCCGGCCTTCAGGCTGGTCACGGCGCGTTCCCCGAACGCTGCCAGGCTGTAGCGCCCAACGATGTTCGGCGAACCTGGGGCGGCCCAATTGTCGCGGATGGTGAAGCCGTCCTCGTCGGCGTCCATGTCGGCGTAGGCGCAGTTGCTCACGCGCAGGTGTTCGGCCAGCAGACGGGTGGTGCTGGCCATGATGGCTTCGGCATCGGCGGCATTGACCACGGCGTGACCGATGGCATCGAGCACCGCCAGGCGCCGGGTGAGGAATACGGTGGCGGTGGTTTCGGTCACCGTATCAAGCATGCCCACCACGGCGCCCTGTGGGTCGCGGATCGGGCTGTAGCAGAAGGTGAAGTACGCCTGCTCCTGCGCCTGGCCGCGTTCGATCACCAGCGGGAAATTCTCGATATACGTGGCGTGGCCTTGGAAGGCAGCGTCGCAAATGGGGCTGATCTCAGCCCATGCCTCGCTCCACACTTCGCTGAAGGGGCGCCCGAGTGCGTAGGGTTTGTTACCGAGGATTGGCGTAAAGGCGTCGTTGTACAGCGTGATCAACTGCGGCCCCCAGACAATCGCCTGGGGAAAGCTCGAAGCGAAACACAGTGCCACGGTGGTTTTGAGCACATCCGGCCACTGCTCCAGCGGCCCCAGGGGCGTACCGGCCCAATCATGCTGACGCACGCGTTCAGCCATTTCGCTGCTGCTTTGCAGCCAATTCATCATTGGGAGAACACCTTTAACCAGAATCCACAGCGCGCTTGAATGCCCGGCGCAAAGCTACAGACCCGTGCCGACGCTGTCAGTTCAGCGCGAATATCCGCGAGCGGGCGGCTGGCTGCTCTATGCGTTTGAGCAGGCCGGGCCGCCCGCCGGGTGTTGGCCCAGCCCGTTATTGCGTGCCGAACAGACCGGTCCAGTAGATGCCCGCATCGCTCTTGGGGTCCATCGCATACGCGGCGCCCAGTTCGCGAAATTGCGGGTTCATCAGGTTGGCGCAGTGACCGGGGCTGGCGAGCCAGCCATCGACGACTTTGCGTGGGGTATCCAGGCCGGCGGCGATATTTTCGCCGATGTTCTTCGCGATGTACCCGGCCAGTTCGGCGCGGTCGCCAGGGGTGCGGCCGTCGTGGTCCAGGTGGTCGAAGAAGTTGCCGTTGGCCATGTTTCGGGTATGGCTGTTGGCGGCGCTGGCCAGGGTGTCGTTCCACGACAGCGGCGTGGTGGCGCTGAATGCCTGGGCGCCGCATTGGCGGGGTTGGGCGCGGGCGGTGTTGATCAGCTCCAGCAGTTTCCTGCCTTCGGTTTGCCAGTCGCCCAGGCCGCTCGATAGCAGCGGGCGGGCCAGCACGATGCGCCAGTCCTGGCCGCTGTTGCTCACGCCGATGTCGACGAATTGCGGGTCCAGCACCACCCGGCAGAAGCTTTCGCGCACGGCCTTCATGGCGGCCTGGGCATCCTTGGGGCCGGAGAGGCTGATGGCCTGCACATTCACCATCGGGTAAGCGGCGCGGGCCAGGGCCTGCTGCAAATCGCCGACGTTGTTGGCCGGGAGCACCAGCCGCGTGTCGCTGGCCAACGGTGGCAGTTCCTGGGAACCCTGGTCACCGCAGCGCTGCACCTGGCTGCGGTATTGGTTGATCTGTTGTACCAACTGACTTTCTTCATTCGCCATCGCGCTGGCGCAGAACACCGTACTGGCGGCCAGCGTCGTGAG
>Ga0070670_100000086_pt1 | contig 88727 bp, 72 predicted proteins | sample KBSS63metaG_FD_64665 | JGI IMG/M metagenome (GOLD analysis project Ga0070670, IMG submission 64665) | Switchgrass rhizosphere microbial communities from Kellogg Biological Station, Michigan, USA - KBS S6-3 metaG | ecosystem: Host-associated > Plants > Roots > Rhizosphere > Soil ... | reverse complement strand
CGCCTAAGATCAAAAGCAAAAGCAAAAGCCAGATCAAAAGATTGCTGACTTCGTCAGCGGCTGAGGAAGTAGAAGCGGCACCGCGTACGCCTCAACGGTCAGGTCGGCTCTAAGGCCGCCTCGCTTTGTTTTTGATCTGGAGCGCCCCGTTAACCACGCTGTCGGATTACGGGCACACCGAGCCTAGGCGAGGTGCCGAGTGGTGGGGCAAGAGCCTTTTGGTTACTTTTGGGCTCTTTCCAAAAGTGACCCGCCGTAAGGGCGGAACCCATAGCCGCCGTGACCGCAGCAACGGATATGCACACACTAAACCCCAAAAAAAGCGTTCACCCCGAAGCCCCCAGCAACCCAGCCTCAGTACCCACGATGTCTATAACTGCTCGGTGTCAGCCCCGTCTGCCTCTTGAACGCCTTGGAAAAATGCGCCGAATCGGCAAACCCCCAGTAGCTGCCAATATCAGTGATCGAACGATGCGCGCAAACGGGGTCGCGCAGGTCTTGCGCGGCCTTCGACAACCGCTCCCGCAGGATGTAGCGGCAGACACTGTCGCCACTTGCCTCAAACAACCTGTAGAGCTGACGGCTGGAGATGCCCAGCTCTTCGGCCAGCAACGCCGGAGACAGCCGGGGTGATTCAAGCCGTTGCTGAATGAGCGATTGCACCTCATGCAACTGCCATCCCGGCGAGTGGTCGCTCGCACGGTACTCCAGCACCGAGGCCAGCAAGGCCACCAGCGCCCTTGGCACACCCTCGCCATCCTGCGCGCAAGACCACTGCGCCAGCTCGCCCGCAGCGAGCTGACGGACCAGCGTGCCCAGCAGTTGGCCGCACACCCCGGTGGTCGACAGCTTGCCGAAGCGGTTGCGGTCCAGGCCCTTGAGCAACTCGCTCGGCAGCGGAATCGACACATGGGCGAACAACCCCGTGGGGGTCATTTTCACTGCGCCGCAAAAGTCCAGCAAAGCCAGGTCACCCGCGCGCAGGTCAAGCACCTTGTCGCCCAGCTCGATACTCATCGAGCCCTGCTGCTGCAACACCAGAAAACACCGCGCCGATGAGTCGCGCCCGCTTGAGCCGGCGGCCTTGGCAATCACACTGGCATTGCTGCGAATATGGGCGACCGCCGTGGTGCCCACCAGCGTCTGTTGCATGTCACCGATGAACAGGCTCTGGCAATGGTCATAGCGCGTATCGAAACGGCCACAGGCCGCGTGCACACGTTCGTTCCACGCCGACAACGCTTGACCGCGCATGGGTATTCCCCTTGTTACTCGCTCACACCCCGGACATAACGGCGCTGCCCGCAGCCTGGGTACGCTGGAATGCCAGTTGGGCTCTCAACACCGCCGCACCATAGATGGCCAGCACCGCCACCGAACAGGCACCCGAGAACACCAACACCGCCGAGTAGCCGAATGCCTCGATCAGAAACCCACCGATGGCCGGCCCGAACGCCGCGCCGAGGGACAGGCAGAGTGCGCCCAGCGCGACGAGCTTGCCCGAGAGGTCGAACTCGGCCATGACGCCAAAGGTATAGGCCAGCACGAAGCCGATCGAAAACAGAAAACAGATCACGCCTATCACGTAGCTCGCCAGGGAAGCGAACTGCGCCAGTGCCACCAGGCCCAGCAACTCTGCGAGGATAACCACGGCCACCGGCATGAAGCGCCCCACCTTCAGGCCGATCGCCGACGCGATGAAGCCACCGCCCGCATTGATCAAAAACCCCAGCGCCAGCACCATGCCGATGGTGTCGGAAGCCAGGCCGGTCTTTTTGCCCATGAGCTCGAGGAACGCCCATACCGACATAATGCCGGTCAGGAACACCAGGCTGGCCACCAGGCTCAACCACACGATGGTGCGACTCTCGGCGCTGGCAATCCGCACCTGGGCACCGGCCGCATCCCGTTGCCGCTCGCTGCGACGCGGCACCCAGGGCAGCGGCAGGATCCCCATCACCACCATGGCAATCGCGATGGTGATCAACATACCTTCAAACCCCCACACCGGGACCACCGCCACCGGCAGCACGATGAGCAGCAAGGCGCCCGGCACGGTCTCGATACCCAGCTTGAAACCAAACGCACGTTCGGGCTGCGAGCTGTCACCGAAAATCGTCATCGCCAGGGCATACAAGGCACCTGTGCCGGCGCCCGCCAGGGCCATGATCACCAGCAGCGCTTGATAGGACGGGTTGCGCAGCACAAACAGGATCGCCCCCACCACCAGCGCCGACGACAACGCCGAAATGACCCGCCAACTGAGCCGGTGAATCCACAGCAAAGACGCCAGCCCGAACGCGCCAAACCCCAGGTTCATGGCCATCGCGAGGTTGCCCAGTTGGTGCTCGCCAAGCCCAAAACGCTCGGCAAACGCGCCAAACAGCAAGGGCAGCACGTTCAACAACAGCGCACCTGCGCCCGAGACCAGCCCTGCACAGACATAGACGGAGGTTTTATCGATCGGATTTATTTTTGTAGTTTTCATTCCAATATCCTGGTTTTTTTAACAGCGGCTCACGTTTGCTCGACAACACCCTGCACCGCGACCGCGCGGGCAGGCATACGCAGGCTGACTGCATAGGCAACAAGGCAACCCAGCCCACAACATCCCACCACCAGGCACATCGGCCAGGCGCTGCCATCAGCCAAGTGGCTGACCCACAGGCTGGCCAGCGCTCCAATAGCGAATTGCACCGAAATCCCCAAGGCCACGCTTGCACCGGCCTGGCGCGGGAACAGCGCCATCAGGCTGGCCGTGCAATTGGCGCCGAGCAAGCCGGTCACACCCATATAGAGCACCATGCAACCCACGATGCTCGCCAGCCCGCCCCAGCCGGTAAACCCCACGATCAGCAGCGCCAGCCCTGCCCCGCACGCCAGCATGGCGCCCACCCCGAGCATGCGTTGCGGCCCATAACGGCCCACCCAGCGTGCGTTGATAAAGGTCACCAGGATGATGCCGAGGATATTCAGGGCGAACAGCGCGCTGAACATGCGTGGCGACACCCCGAAGTACACGACATACACAAACGGCGAGGCGGTGATAAAGGCGAACATGCCGCCGAACGCCAATGACATGCACAAGATCAGCGCCACCGCCCTGGGTTGCCGGGCAATGGCCAGGTAAGCCGCGAACGCCGCCTGCACCGACGCCCCCCGCTCCTGCGGCGGCAGGCTTTCTTTCAAGGTCACCGCAACCAGCAACAGGCACAGGCTGGACAGGATGAACAAGGCCGCGAAGATCGTGCGCCAGCCCTGGATCAATACCAGCCAGGTGCCGATCATCGGCGCGACCAGTGTCGCCATCATGGTCAGCACGTGCATCCACGACAGCACTTTGGCCGCCTGCACCAGGCCCACCAGGTCCCTGGCGACCGTGCGGGCCAGCACCAACGCACCCGCCCCGCCCAACGCCTGGACAAAGCGCCAGGCAATCAACTGCTCGACGCTGCCGGCAAACAGGCAACCCAGGGTCGCCACGACATACAACGCCAGGCTGCCCAGCAACAGCGGACGACGGCCATAACGGTCCGACAACGGGCCGTAGCACAACATGCCCAGGCACAACCCGGCGAGAAAGGCGCTGATGGTGTGTTGCACCTGCGCGGTGCTGGTCGACAGGTCCTCGGCGATCTGCGGGAAGCTGGGCAGGTAAGTATCAATCGAAAACGGCCCGAAGGCCGTCAGCGATGACAACAGTGCGATCAGGCGAGCTTGCGTCTTCATTGACCCGCAATCGCGAGGCTATCCAGGAACTCGATGACCAGCCGGTTGAAGATTTCGCCCTGGTCGTCATGCACATAGTGACTGGCATCCGCCACCTGCGCCGTGCGCACCCACGCATTGCTGTCACGCAGGGCTTGCAGCGTCGCCGCCGGCAGAAAGTCCGAGCGCATACCTCGAATGAACAAGGTCGGGCAATCCAGGGCGCGTACCGCCGGCCACAGGTCGGTCGGCTCAATGCTCAGGCGCGCCTCGGCGATACCTTGTTGGTCGTGGCGCCAGGTAATCGCGCCCGCGCTTTCCTTCATCGAATGCGCCAGCCGCGACGTCAGGCCCGCTGCCGACAAGCCGGGCCGCGACGCCTGCCAGAAGGCGCGGGCGGCGTCCCAAGTGTCGAAACGCAACGGGGTCTGGGCCATCTCGCGACGAATGCGCGCCGCACCGTCGCCCTGGCTTGAGGAACCGGGCCCGATGTCTTCGATGATCAGGCCAATCAAGCGCCCCGGATGCTGGCGTGCATACTCCAGCGCGTTGGCGCCCCCCAGCGAGTGCCCCAACAACACGAAGCGCTGCAAGCCGACATGGGCGACGAAGTCCTCCAAGTCGTGCACATAGGATTGGGTGTGGTAGCTGGCGGCCGGCGCCCAGTCACTCAGCCCGCGACCGCGCTGGTCCAGGGCATAGATGCAATAGCCATCGCCCAGTGCATCGACCAGTGACTCCCAGGTCTGGGCGTACGCGCGCAAGCCGTGCAGCAAGACCAAAGGCACGCCGCTCGGGTTGCCCCAGCGCAGCACATGCAGGTTCAGGCCTGAACGATTGGTGAAAAAACGGCTGTCCGGGTGCATAGGGTGGCTCCGCTAATCCGGGTAAAAGCGAGGGGCGTGGGGGGTGGACCTCGTTAGAAACGCTCAAACCGATAGGGGCTCGGGTCGATGATCGGGGTATGCCCGCTGACGATATCGGCGGCCAAATGGCCTGCCGCCGGCGAGGTGCCGAAGCCGTGCCCGGAGAAACCGGTGGCCACGGTCAGGCCGGGGATTTGCGCAACCGGCCCGATCACCGGGTTGGAGTCCGGCGTCACATCGATCGTGCCCGCCCAGGCCTCGGCTATCCGCGCTTGCTCGAACACCGGCCAGGCGGCCTTGAGGTTGTTCATCGCATCGTTATTGAGCCGGGGGTTGGCCGCCGGGTCCTGTACGCGCACGCGTTCGAACGGGCTGACACTGTCAGCCGACCAGCGCCGCGCAAGTGCCAGGTCGTTAAAGAAATATTTGCCCAGCGACACGTTCAACACACTGCGCTGCGCGCGAAATTGCGGCATGTATTGCTTGGCCAGCAACAGGTGATCGAGGGTCAGGAACGCGTCCAGCTTGCCGCGCTGGGTAATGATGAAGCCGCCATCCTTGTGCTTGCGAAAGGAAAAGTCCGGCGCGCCCACGGCAATTTCGGTGGGGCCCTGCATCGGATGGGTGCGCAACACCGAACAGGTCAAGGCCAGGGTCGGCAGCGACACCCCCAGGTTACCCAGGAAGCGCCGCGACCACATGCCGCCGGCGAGTAACACCTGGTCGCAACGAATCTCGCCTTTTTCGGTGACCACGCCACTGACCTTGCCGGCCGACATCTGCAGCGTACGCACCGCGCACTGTTCGATGATCACCACGCCCAGCGCCATGGCGGCCTTGGCGATCGCGCTGCTGGCCAGGGTCGGTTCGGCACGCGCATCGGACGGCGTGTAGATCCCGCCGGCCCAGGCCCCCTCGCCGCCCGGCACCAGCGCTTCGATCTCGCGCTTGCTCAGCAACCGCGAGTCAAGCGACAACTGCTCGACCGATTTAAGCCAGCCTTCATGCATTGCCATTTGCGCCTCGTTATGGGCGACAAACATGATGCCTTCCTGGCGGTAGCCCACGTCCGCACCGACCCGCTCGGGCATTTGCGCCCACAAGCGGTCAGCGGCCAGGGCCAGTGGAATATCGTGCGCGTGGCGGCTGGTCTTGCGCACCCAGCCCAGGTTGCGCGAGGACTGCTCGCCGGCGATACGGCCTTTTTCCAAAACCACCACCGGGATATTGCGTTCGGCCAGTGTCAGTGCAGCGCTCAAGCCGATAATGCCGCCGCCGATGATGACAACGGCGGTGGCGGTGGGAAACTCGGTGGACGTATTCACGGGCGCAATAGTCGGGGCCATGATCAGGACTCGCAAAACAATTGAGGTCGGCCGCGCGAGGGCGCGGCCGCGGGACGGGTTATTGCGCCAGGCGAATCACTTCGACCTGGGCCTTGGAGGCGTTGCGATACGCCGTCACTTCCAGCTCCACCTTGTACACCGTCGAACCCAACGGCGGGCAGGTCACGGTGCTCGCCGGATCGACACCGCGGAATTTCTCGCCGATCAGGCCCATCACCGCCGGCACGTCCTTGGGGTCCTGGATAAATACCCGCGAGCACACCACATCGGCCAGGCTTGCATCGACGGCGGCCAGCGCGGTTTCGATGTTGGCGAACACTTGGTGCGTCTGCTCGAGGATGTCTTCAGGGATCAGTTTGGTCTGCGGGTTGCGCCCGGCGGTATTGGACACATAGATCCAGTTATCCACCACCACCAGGCGCGAATAGCTGGCCTGGTCTTCAAAGGGGGAACCGGTTTTGAGCTTGATGATTTTAGTCATGTCACAGGTCTCGTCAGTGGGGTAAAGGTTGGCTTAGCGCAGGACGGGGGTTTCCCACAGGTTGAGCTTCACGCCGATGCCTTTTTCCACGGCATTGCGGTACACCACGGTGCCCCAGGCGACGTCTTCCACCGGCATGCCGCCCACCGACATGATGATGATCTCTTCATCGTTGCGACGGCCCTGGGCATCACCGGCGACGATCTTGCCGATGTCTTCAAGCTCTGCGTGCTGCATCTTGCCTTCGGCGATCATGTCCATGAACCGCACACCAATCACCGGCACGCAGTGGTGCGCAGGCTTGGGCAGCTCTTCGAACCAGGCTTCGTAGAGGCCGGTGTTGTCGAGTACCTTGCGCACGTCGGCGCGCTCCATGCCTTCATCCAGCGAGCACGATGCCGGCATCGCCATGAAGCACCCCGGCTTGACCCACTCGCGCTTCACAATTGGGTAGATCGAGGGGTCGCCTGTCTCGCCGGAGCTACAATAAGTAACAAGGTCGGAACCACGCACCACCTCTTCGAGACTGTCGACCACCTTGATCGTGGTCACCTGCGGGTAAGTGTTTTTCACCCAGGCAATAAAATCGTTCAGGCTTTTCTCGCCACGGCCTTTGATCTTCAAGGTGTCGATGTGCGGGCAAACGGCGATGAATGCGGCGAGCGTGGTCTTGCCCATCACCCCGGGGCCGAGCAGGCCGACTACCTTCGAATCCTTGCGCGCCAGGTGCCGCGCGCCCACGCCGGGGATGGCGCCGGTGCGGTAGGCCGACAGCAGGTTGGCGGACATATGCGCCAGCGGTGCGCCGGTGTCGGGGTCGTTGAGGGTGAACATCAGGATCGAGCGGGGCAGGCCTTTTTCGCGGTTGGCGATATTGGAGCCGTACCATTTGACGCCCGCGGTGCAGAAGCTGCCGCCCAGGTAGGCCGGCATCGCCATCATGCGGCGGTCGGCGGTGGGCTTGGGCATGTTCGGGAACGGCGAATCCTTGGGGAATACCACCATCGCGCCATGGGAATCATTGTTCGGCCCGGCCATGCGATAGTCGCCGCTATAGAGCAGGCCGAACATCTCTTCCATGGTATTCACACAGGCGAGCATATCGGTTACGCCCGCGCGGATCATGTCCTGCTCGGACAGGTAGATGAAGTCTATTTTTGTAGTAGTGGACATAGTTATTCTCGGGCTGAAGGTGATATCGCTGCGGTAGGCGCTGCTCCCACGCTATCGAGGTCGAGTATCACGGCGCGTTTTGCGCCGGTATTGTAAATTTCGGACATCAAGGCCCGGCCCGCTCGTCTGAGTTGGCGCGAAAAATGCGTGAATATTCCCGCTTTTAGCCAACCCGAGTCCGCTCATGATCAACCCGAGTACGCCAACGCTGCGGCACCACACCGCGTACGAACAACCCTGGTTCGTGCTCAACTCATCGCGCTATTCGGTCATGCCTTCCCAACACCCGGCGATCTCGCATTTCTACGCCTTCGATGTGGCCCACTCGGCGGACCTGCTGGCGGTGCCGGACGGCTGCGTGGACATCGTGTTCGACTGCGACGCCACGCGCCCCAGCGTGAGGATCTGTGGCACACCGCTGCAAGCGCAACGGGTCGAGCTGCTGCAGGATCACCACTACTTCGGCGTGCGCTTCGCGCCGGGGGTGATTCCAGGCTTCATCAATGTGGTGGCCGAAGACCTGACCGAACAGGAATGGGACCTGCTGGAAGTGTCGGCCTTTGCCCAGCGCATTTTCGAGAGCATCGTGCAGGCCCCACAGCTGCACGAGCAGATGAAATTATTCAGTGACTACCTGGCCCCGCGCCTGATGGGCAGGACCTCAAAACTCACGGCCATGGTCATTCAACAAGCGCTGGCCCATCGGGGCGACCTGCGCATTCAGCAACTGGAAGACCTGAGTGGCTACACCAGCCGCACGATTCATCGCCAGTTCAGCCAGGACACCGGCGTGTCGCCCAAGACGTTCTGCCGGATCATTCGCTGCCAGGCGGCGCTGGAAACCCTGAACACCCGCAACGACGTATCGTTTTCGGACCTGGCCCTGGACCTGGGTTTTTCCGATCAGTCGCACTTTTTGCGCGACTTCAAGAAGCTGGTCAGCACGACCCCCTGCGACTACCAACGCAAAATGCTGCAGAGCGCCTGCAACGAGCGCATCCGTTTCGCCTGAGCGGCCCCTCCTCCCAGCTCGACGAATATTTATTCGCCTCTCCATCATTTCTCCATAAAACCTTCGCTGAACGTGCATGCTTGCGGTGCATCATCCAACCCGTTGCTGAAAAACCGTGCACCGAACGAGCAGACCATGACTGAATCACTCCCTGCATCACCCGCCCACCAGGCGCTGGTGCTGATCGCCGAAGACGAACCGGAAATCGCCGACATCCTCACGGCCTACCTCAAGCGCGCGGGTTTTCGTACGGCGCATGCGCCGGATGGGCGTCGCGCGCTCGAACTGCATCAGCAGCTCAAACCGGACCTGGTGCTGCTCGATGTGATGATGCCCAAGCTGGACGGCTGGAAGGTGCTGGCAGAGCTGCGCCATCGCGGCAACACGGCGGTGATCATGCTGACCGCGCACGACCAGGATATGGACAAGCTCATGGGCCTGCGCATCGGCGCGGACGACTACGTCGTCAAACCTTTCAACCCGGCGGAAGTCATCGCCAGAACCCAGGCCGTGCTGCGCCGCTGCGGCGAACAGGGCCATGGCGCCGACCGCCGTGTACTGCGCGTCGACGCCTTTGAAATCGACATCGACAGCCATGAGGTGAACGTCCACATCGGCACGCAAAAACAGCCGTTGCACCTGACGGTCACCGAGTTCAAGTTGCTCGCCCAGTTGGCCAAGGCGCCGCGCCGAGTGTTCAGCCGTGCCGAACTGCTGGTGCTCTGCTCGCCGGAAAGCGACAGCCTGGAGCGTACCGTCGACAGCCATATCAGCAAGCTGCGCCGCAAGATCGAAGACCTCGGCCTGCAGGGCGTGCCCGCCAGCATCCGTGGCGTCGGCTACCGGTTCGGGAGCCAGGCATGAACGTGGCCAACAGTCTGAGCCGGCAGATCATCGTGTCGATGTCGGCCGTGGTCCTGTGCGTGATTGCGCTCGCGGTGGTGGGTTCCTATGTGTTCTACGCAGTGCTCTGGACAATCGCGCCACCCACGGAGTTGGAAATGGAAGCGAACGAATGGCTGCCCACAGGCGTGGAATGGGTGTGGATGGGCCTGATCACCTGCGTCAGCCTGGGGGTCGGCGCGGCGGTGGCCGTCAAGTTGTCCAAACGCATTCTGGCGCCGCTCAATTCGGTGGCGGCGAGCCTGCGCAGCCTGGCTGACGGTGACCTGGATGCCCGCGCCGTGGCGCCCGATCTTTCCCTGGGTGAAGCCGCCCTGTTGGTCAATGACTTCAACAGCATGGCCAACCGACTCAAACGCATGGCCGAGGAACAAGCCTTCTGGAACGCTGCCATTGCCCACGAACTGCGCACCCCGCTGACTATCCTGCGCGGCCGTCTGCAGGGGCTGGCCGAGGGCGTTTTCGCGCCGGATACCGCGCAGTTCTACAGCCTCCTGGGCCAGGTCGAGGGCTTGACCCGACTGGTCGAAGACCTTCGCGTGGTGGGCATGAGCGACAACGGCCATTTGGAGCTGGCACTTCAGGAGGTGGAACTGGCCGACGCACTGGAGGCTGAAGCTCGCTTGTTCGAACCCAGCCTGAACGGTGCCGGTTTTGCCTTGCAATTAAACCTGCGCAAGGGCCCCGTGCACTGCGACGCCGATCGCATCCGCCAGGCCTTGCTGGCGCTGCTGGACAATATTCGTCGGCATGCCACGCCGGGCATCGTCAGCATCGAACTGGGCAGTGACGAGCGCGGCCATTTCCTGAGGGTCGCGGATGAGGGCCCGGGGGTCGACGCGGCGTTCGCCGAGCACATTTTCGAGGCGTTCCAGCGCGGCGAACGTTCACGCTCGCGCGCCCAGGGCGGCAGCGGCCTGGGCCTGACCGTAGTACGCGCGATTGCCATCGCCCATGGCGGCGCAGTGACCTGTCGAACCGCGCTCAACAGCGGCACGTTATTTGAACTCAGCTGGCCTGGCGCCGCGCTGTTTAAGACTCAACCCTGACAACTTATCCGTACTAAATCGCACCAAGGTGATGGCATGCATTGCTCTATTGGCCTGTTCAAAAGAGTCAAAAAATACCGCCACTTTGCCTTACTGGACACACACGGACGTTGTATTGCTTTTATGAGTTGCCAAGGGATTCCCGCCAGGGGTGAATGGGTGGAAGTCAACGCAGTCAATGTCGCCTGGCTCGGCCAAACGCTGCCAGGCCGTGGGCACCCGGGCCAACAATAGCCACATCGTCGATGGCCCGGCTCCGATGTTTAACGTTGTTACTTGGATAACTGTTATGCCTACACAGCATTCAGCTCGGCACTCTATCGACCTTAAACAACTGGAAACGTCATTGACGCTCTATGCGTTTAAGTTGAGAAAGTTGCAACGCGTGTGGATCCCCCTGCAGCAGTACGCGCCGCAATGTGTATTGGCGCTGTGGTTGATCGGCGTGTGCGTTTCATTAGTCACGCTGTCGTATTACCACTGGCTGGTCATTGCCCCGGCTATTGGCCTGTTGATCACGCTGGAAATCATTATCGAGGAAGTCCAGATCGACCTGTTGTTGATGACTGACGAAGCGCGTTATCTGCTCGACGTCACCCGTGACATCTATCACCGTTCGACGCACTCCACAGGTGCCCCATGCCGTCCGTAACGCCGCCAAATGTGGGAGGGGGCTTGCCCCCGATGGCGGCCTGACCGGCGACCAGGATGTTGGATCGAGTAAATATCCGTTGCTGCGGTAACGGCTGCTTAGGGTTCCGCCCTTACGGCGGGTCACTTTTGGAAAGGAGCCCCAAAAGTAACCAAAAGGGCTCTTGCCCCAACACTCGGCACCTCGCTTAGGCTCGGTGTGCCCGAACGCAGGCTTGAATCCGTGGGTCGCCGCCACGCACCATCCATGGCGCGGGGCGGCTAACCCGGCGTCCTGCCGGGTTACCCACGGACTCAAGCCTGCCTTCGGCCAGCGTGTTTGACGGGGCGCCTGAGATCAAAATCTAAAGCAAGATCAAGAGCGGCTCGCTTCGCATCGTAGTTACCGATCCAGCTGATACATGGCGATCAAACATGTAGAAGCGCGCTTTGTCGTGTCAGTACTGTGCCCGGCGTGTTTCGGACGGCGATTCGCCGAACAGCTCACGATAGTGCGTGGCGAAATGGCTCAGGTGGAAAAACCCCATGGCCACAGCAATCTCACCCACGTTTTTCTCGCACGCGGGGGTGGCGATCAACTGTCGCCGGACCGCGTTGAGGCGCAGGTTGCGCAGGTATTCGACCGGCCGCATATCAGTCACGGCCTGGAAGCTGTTCTGCAGGGTCCTGCGACTGACGCGCAGTTGCTCACACAGGTCAAGAATGCTTAACGGCGCATCACCACTGGCAATAAGCAGTTCCTGGCTGCGCCGGACCAGGTAGGCACTCACCGCGAAATTGCCACGTCGGCAACGCACCTCATCGCCGGCGTGGCTGAACAGATCGAGGAACGCACCGAGCAGTTCGTCCTCGAGCATTTTTTCCGACGCCGGGCTGATCGCGTGCGCATGTTCCAAAAAGTGACGAAACAACGGGTGGATGCGCTGGCGAATACGCAACAGTAACGTTTCATCCACGCTGAGCGCCGACACGCTGGTGAGGCGCTTGAGCTGATCATTGGATAATTCCACCGCAGCCAGTTTGGCAAAACGTACGGCGTCGACGTTGAGCGCAAAAAAGTGCGTGCCTTGCGGCGCATGTAACACGAACTCTTCGCCGTCGCGCAGCAACACCACACTTTGCGCATTGACCTGCTGCCCCTGAACCACCGGCGGGCTGCCCAGGGACATGGCCGCGCACAAGCGTCCCTTGGGCGAGCGGCCGTGCTGCACCACGCGCTTGTCCAGCACCTCCTGGAAGATCTGAAAGCGATCGCCGGACAACTGCCACAGCTCGCTGGTCAGGCAACCACGGCCGAGCTGGTCATACACCTGCTGCCAGCCCTGGATCGAAACGGCGTGCTGTTGAGAGTCATTGAAGGTGCGGACTTGCGCGAGCATATTCGTCGTTCCTCGGCGGCCGGTTGCGTGGCTTGGGCCTGAAGGGGGCTTTGTCATCCCTGACGGCAGCTGGCGTTTACGCGGACGCGATGCCCGCGTGAAAAACCAAAGCCAGTTCCGTGCCAAGCATGTGCAGACGATACGTGCCCGGCTGAATATCCAGCGGTGCCAGCAGCGCACCGGACAGCACAACCTGCCCGGCCTCAACGCCCTGCCCGGCTGCCAACAGGCGCCGCACCAGCCAACACAGGTTCAACAGCGGGCTGTCTTCACGCTGCTGAGTGTCGCCGCTCCCCAATGGCGCACCGTCGTGTTCCAGGCGATAGGGCACGCAGCCATGCAGTGCCGGATCGAACGGCGTACGCGGGCCAACGCAATACAGCCCGGCGGCGGCGTTATCGGCAAGGAAGGCACCAAGCCCGAAACGCCAGCCCTGCCAGCGGCAGTCGGCGATCTCGAACGCCGGCGCCACTTCGGCCACGGCCGCCAGAATCGCCTCGTCGCTGTAGGCGCCCGGCGCCAGCGTGCGCCCGAATACCAGCGCCAGTTCGATCTCGAGCTTAGGCTGGATCAGCCGCGTAAACGGCACCGTGCTGCCCGGTTCAACTTCCATCGCAGGTGTAAGGGCGCCATACACCGGTTCATCCAGGCCAAAACGCGCTTGCGCCGCACGGCCGGCGAGGGCCACTTTCCAGCCACTCACACGCTCGCCCGCCGCCTGGCGGCGCGCCACGCCCTGATGCAGCAGCGCGTAGCCCTGCTGCCGGTCCAGCGCCTCTAGCGCAAGGGGTGCGAGCGCCCGAGCGCGGCGCCCGGCCTGGTGCAATTGTTCAAGCAGGTCATGGTCGTGGCTCATGACAGTTGCTCCGCCAGTTTGCGCAGCACGCCATCCAGGCGTTCAGGGGTGGTGATGGCGGCGACAAAGCGGTCCGGACGCACCACGACGATGCAGTCGCGCACCTTGGAGAACCATTCGCCCAGGCGGTTATCCACGTCCTCCACGCTCAGGGCGTCGGTGGCCGTCAACGGCTGGTTGCGCCCCACACCGCTGCGCGACCGGTTGACTTGAATGAACCGCGTGCCCCAACGCGCCCAATACTCGGCCATGGGTTGGCTGAGCTGGTCACGCGGGTTCACCCGGTAGCCAAGCACGGCATAGCCACTGCCCAGCATCTCGTCCAGGCGGCGGCGCTGGCCCTGGGCGTCTTCGATGTTCGGCTGGATGAACAACTGGCCCACCAGGTCGTCTTCACGCAGCTCGGCGCGCTCGTGATAAACCAGGCCCTTGGTGATGGTGGCCTTGGGTTTGAACTTGAACTCCAGCAAGTGCGAGCGCAGGTTGTCGACGCTGTTCACCGCCTGGAACAACCAGTCGCGCACGCCGGCCATCAGCGGATTGGTCAGGCCCAGTACCGCCCCCATGTTGTCGGCCAGCGCCACCAGCTCGGTGGCGTGGCCACGGCGTTCCTGGTCGTAGCTGGCCAGAATCGACGGCGCCGCGCGGCCCTGAATGATCGCCGCCAGTTTCCAGGCCACGTTGGCCACGTCGCGAAGGCCGGAGTTGAGGCCCTGCCCGGCCCAGGGTGGCGAAATGTGCGCCGCATCACCCACCAGTGCCACTCGCCCTTGGACAAACCGCGCCGCGACCCGCGAATGGTGGGTATAGGCACGAATGCGGATGATATTGAGCTGGTCGACAGCGTCGCCGATATGCCCATGGATCAGTTGGCGAATCGTCGCCTCTTCGCACATTTTGGCTTCGTCTTCGCCCTCCATCAGCATGAATTCCCAGCGCCGCTGCTGATAAGGCAGGTAGATGCACACAAACGGCCGCTGCGGATCGGCATGCAGCGCGGTATAGGGCGCATCCAGGGTGTCGTTGGCCGTATCGACCACCACCCATTTGCGCGGATGGGTCAGCCCGAGCAGCTCGATACCCAGTTGTTTGCGCACGGTGGAACGGCCACCGTCGGCGCCGATCACGTAGTCGGCCTGCAGTGCATAGACCTCGCCAGCGGCGTCGCGTACCTGCAGGGTCACGCCGTGCTCGTCCTGCTCCAGCTCAAGCAGTTCATGGCCCTGGCGCAATTGGACACTGGCATGCTGCCCGAGCCGTTCGCGCAAGGTGCCTTCGAGCAGCTGCTGCATGAAAATATTGCGCATCGGCCAGCCGTACTGCGCGGCACTTGGCTTGACCTCGGCGAAACACACGCCGCGCGCGTTGTAATAGCGCAGCGGTACATCGCAAATCATGTCGCGCACCGCCAGCTCGGCAATGCCGATGCCCTGCAGCACGCGCAACGCCTCGTCGTCCATGCCCACCGCACGCGGGTAAGGCAGGATGCCGTCGGCCAGCTCAAGGACGACGCAGTCGATACCGTACATGCCCATAAAGTGCGCGGCCGTGATCCCGTTGGGGCCACCGCCCACGATGACAACCTGGGTTTTCTCCTGCTTCATCGCTATTCACCGCTTTCTTGTTGTGGTTTTTGTTCCAGCATCGCTCAAGCACGGGCGCGTATCAGTGCAGCCCGTCGATACCTTTTACATCCTCGGCGCGCAGGCCGCCCAGCCGCGCATGCAAACGCCCGCGCGTGGCGAAGGCCCAGATCACCACCACCTCATCCGGCGACGGGCCGTCACCGAAGGTCAGGGAAATACTGTCGTAATGCGAGCGCACGTACAGCGCGTCTTTATGGGCCAGCGGCACGTCTATGGTGGTGCCGGGGCCGCCACGCTTGCCGGTGGACGGCACCCACGACTTGCCGCCGCCCAGCGCCACGCGAATCGGATCGGCCGCCGGGTTGGTCAGGAACGCGTTGCCGTGCTCGTACTCGCCCGCGCTGCCCACCAGGATCGCCTTGCCATAACTGACAATCGGCTGCGCGCCGGCCAGGGCCTGGATGCGTCGACCAAACTCTTCGCCCAGCAGCGGCGACGGCTCGACCAATTGCCCGAGGTCTTCGCTGTAGCGTCCGGCATAGGGGTTGGCGATCACGGCGGCCACGGCGTATTTGAACAACGGCTCGCCATCGGCCAGTTGGCCGGTCTCATTGGCCAGGGTTTCTTCAACGAAGCTGTACCATTTGCGGATGTGATAGCTGGCGAAATTTGCGCTTTTCATGCTGTTTACCTTTGTTCAAATAGGGTCGAGGGGGTCGAGCGTGTAGTTGCGACTCGGCGCGCCGGCCGCCTTGAAGCGAGCCTTGCCGCGCGCATCGTCGTGCTCGGTCTCAAGGAAGAATTCCATGCGGTTGCAATCGGGGTCGTTGAAGTACAGGCCATGGCCGATTTCGTGGTCGGTGATCTTCACCACCTCCACGCCCTTTTTCAGCAACATGCCGTAGAGCTGGCGCAAGGTGGTCATGTCACCGGCGATTTCCAACCCGTAGTGCTGCAGCCCCAGCCCGCCCTGGTGAGCGCCGGGTTCTGCGCGAATCAACGCGATGTCGTGATGCTTGGTGCCAAACGCCATCATCACCCAGCTCTCGCCACGGGCGCTTTCATGCATGCCCAGGATGTCGGCGTACCAGCGCGCCGACACATCAGGATCACTCACCCATAGCGATAAGTGAGTGCGAAGGATTTCGACTTTCATCGCTCGCTACCTCAATGCTGTTTGACGATGGATTGGTGCCCGGCCTTGATCTGCGCCACCGCGGGCGTCCAGAGCACATCGGCGATTTCACTGAACTCGCGCCAGTGTTTCTGCCAGCCGTCACCGCCATTGTCGGAGGTGAACAGGTGACCGTACTTGGTACCGGCGACGATTTGCCGAGGGTTGGCCGGGTTGAACGCCAGCGCCCACACACACGAGTTAGGCTGTTGCGGCAGCGGCAGCACTTGCCAACTGAGCGCGGCGTCACGCGACACCAGCACCTTGCTGGTGGTGCCGGGGGTGCCGTCGGAAATGCTCAGGTACACGGTGTCTTGCGAGCCCGGCGGTGCGTTCATCGCACGCAGGTAATACAGGCCGAAGGCTTCACGGCCGATGATGCCGGTCCAGGTCAGCCCCTCGTCGAGGCTGCGATAGACCGCGTTGACGCACACCACCACGATGACTTTCTGGCCATGGTTGGGCAGCACGACGATGTTGTGAACGTCCGAGTTGAAGTCCCACAGCAGGCGGTCATCGACGCGGGTCCAGCTGTCGCCACCGTCGCGGGAATGGAACAGCCCACCCTCCTCCAGGCCGAACCACAGCTGGTTGCGGTCGCAGGGGTCATAGGCGAAGGCCAGCAAACGCGGACGGCTGACGCCATCGCAGAATTCAGGAATTTCCACCGGCGCGCGGTCCCAGCTTGCGCCGCCGTCCAGGGTGCGCCACAGCACCGCGCGCGAGGGCGCCCCGGTGCCGACGAAAATCCGCCGGGCATCCTGCGGGTCCACCGCCACCTTCCACACGGTCCGGCCGTTGAACGGCGAGTCGACCTGTTGCCAGCGCCCGCCGATGTCATGGCTGACGCACAAACCGATATCGGTGCCGGCATAGATCACCTCCGGCGTGCCGGGGTGCAGGCTCAGCGAACGGGTGATCGCGTCGAATTCCAGGTCTTGCCCCAGGCCCAGGCGATGCCAGGTCTTGCCGTCGTCGGCGCTGCGGATAACCGCCTGGCCGACGGTGGCGACTAACAGGGTTCCGTTACTCATCGCAGTTGCTCCTCAGATGAAGATGCCACGGGTCAGGCCGCCGTCGATGCCGATGGATTCGCCGGTCACCGCGCCTGCCTTGGGGGATGCGAGGAAGCCGATCAGCCAGCCCATTTCGATCGGCGCCAGGGTGCGGCGAATCGGCGTGGCATCGATATAGCCCTGTTCGACCTGCTCCGGGGTCTTGCCCTGCTTGATCCCTTCGCGCTCGTACAGCTCACGGATGTGCGGGGTGTCCACGACGCCGGGGTGGATCAGGTTGACCGTAATGCCGCTGGCGCCCAACTGGTCGGACAGGGTCTTGGTCATGTGCGCGATGGCCAGGTTGCGCATGCCCGACAGCACTTTGCTGCTGCGCCCGGTGAGGCCACCGATATTGATGATGCGCCCGAAGCCGGCGGCCTTCATGTGTGGGGTCACGGCCTTGGCGCAACGGAAATAGCCGATCACCTTGGTATTGAGGTCCGACAGCAGTTCGTCGTCGCCGGCATGTTCGATGTCATTGCGCACCACGCCGGATGGCGCCGCCGCACCGTTGACCAGAATGTCGATGCGCCCGAAGTGCTTGTGCGCCGCTTCGACCATGTCCGACACGGCCTTCATGTCATTGGTGTCGCAGAACAGCGGCAGCACTTCATTGCCGGTCTGTGCGCTGATCTCTTCGGCGGCCTGGGTCAGGAACGCCATGCGCCGTGCGCAGATCACCACCTTGCAGCCTTCCTCGGACAGAAAACGTGCGACTTCCTTGCCGATGCCCATCCCACCGCCGGTGACGATGGCCACGCGGCCTTTCAATTCCAGATCCATAGCAACTACCTCGTAGTGATGATTCAGTTCAGGCCAGATCGACGAATACGCTTTTGGTCTCGGTATAAGCGTCGATCACGTTCTTGCCCATTTCCCGGCCCCAGCCGGATTGCTTGTAGCCACCGAACGGCGAAGCCGCATCGACGACGTTCCAACAGTTGACCCACACCGAACCGGCCTTGAGCTGCGCCGCCAGGCGGTGCGCCGAGCGCAGGTCGCGGGTCCACAGGCCGGCGGCCAGGCCGTACGGCGAATCGTTGGCGCGCAGTACCAGTTCGTCGACTTCGGTCCAGCTCATCACGGTGAGCACCGGGCCGAAGATTTCTTCGCGGGCCACGCAGGCGCGCTCGGCACGGTCGAGAAAGACGCTGGGCTCAATGAAATGACCGCGCTCCAGGTGCGCCGGACGCTCGCCGCCGCAGATCAGTTCGGCGCCCTCTTCCCGACCACGCTGCAGGTAGCCCTTGACCGTCTCCAGTTGGCGCCCCGATACCAGCGGGCCCATGCTGCTCGCCGGGTCCAGGCCGTTGCCGAGCACATGCGCGGCGGCATGGCGTTGCAGCTCTTCAAGCACCTGGTCGAGCACGCTGGCGTGTACATACAGACGCGAAGCGGCGGTGCACACCTGGCCCTGGTTGTAGAAAATGCCATCGGCGGCGCCCTTGGCGGCACGCACGATGTCGGCGTCGGGCAAGATGATGTTGGGCGACTTGCCCCCCAGCTCCAGCGAGACCTTTTTCATGTTGCGCGTGGCCGCCTGGGCGATCAGCCGGCCGACCTGGGTGGAGCCGGTGAAGGCGATCTTGTCCACATCCGCATGCTGCGCCAACGGCGCGCCGGTTTCGGCGCCCAGGCCGGTGATCAGGTTGACCACGCCCGCCGGAAACCCCGCGGCCTCGATCAACTGCACCAGCCGGATCGCCACCAGCGGCGTCTGCTCCGCCGGCTTGAGCACCGCCACGCAGCCGGTCGCCAGCGCCGGGCCGAGCTTCCACACGCACATGTTCAGCGGGAAATTCCACGGCACGATCAAGGCACATACGCCCACCGGCTCGCGCAGGGTGTAGTTGAGCATCGGCGCGCCGCTGGCCGGCGAAACCGGCAAGGTGCCGCCTTCGATCTTGGTCGGCCAGCCGGCGAAGTAACGAATGATGGTGGCGGCGCTGGCCGCTTCACCGCGAGCGGTGGCGATGGTCTTGCCGTTCTCCAGGGTGATCAGTTGGGCCAGCTCCTCGCGGTGCTGGTCGATAAGGTCCGCCAGGCGAAACAGCAACAGACCGCGCTGGGCCGGCGACTGCATGGCCCAGGTGCCGGTAAAGGCGGCGCGGGCGGCCGCGACGGCGGCATCCACGTCGCGCTCGTCGCTCTGCGCAACCTCCGTCAGGGTCTCCTGGGTAGCCGGGTTTTCCACGGCAAATCGACGACCGCCGGCGGCGTCCTGCCAGGTTCCGCCGATGAACAGGCGACCGGGTTGCGCCAGGAACGCGCGCACTTGGGGTAACACATCAAGCTGCTTCATCATCGACTCCTTCACAGTGCCATTTCGATCAGGCAAGGCCCCGCATCGGCGGCGGCGTTGGCCAGTGCGCGTTGCAGTTCGGCGTTGGTGTGTACGGTGCAGGACGGCACGCCGTAGCCTTTGGCCAGGGCTTTCCAATCGATGCGCGGACGGTCGAGCACGGTCAGCTTGAGGGCCTGGGGGTCGAGTTCGGTCATGCCGAAACGGCGCAATTCGTTTTGCAGGATCGCGTAGCGGTGGTTGGCGGCGATCAGGATCACCACCGGCAATTGCTCGCGGGCGATGCTCCACAGGGTTTGGATCGTGTACTGCGCGCTGCCGTCCGATTGCAGGCAGAACACCCGATTGCCACGCTCGGCCAGCGCGGCGCCGAAGCCCACCGGAATGCCCTGGCCGATTGCGCCGCCGGTGTTGGTCATGACCCGATGCCGTTTGGCGCGCGCCGAGGCGGTAAAAAACGGATAGCCGCAGGTGCCGCCCTCCACCGAGACAATGCAGTCGTCCGGCAGCGCGGCGGCCAAAAGCTGGCCGACCGACTGCGCGCTCAACGCCGCTTCGCCCGGCGGCAGCTGGATGTCCTGCGGCGTGGGCACATAGGCCGGGGCATCCAGCGCATCGGCCAGCGCGGTCAGCGCCCCGGCCACGTCGTCGCCGACCTCGGCCAGCGACAACAGGCGCTCACGCTCGGCCAGCCGCGACGGGATACCTTCATAACCGAAGTAACTGATGGGCTCGGGTACACCGGCACACACCACTTTGTCGTATTGCTCAAGGATTTCGATGGCCACTTCCGGGAAATACGGCAGGCGATCCAGGTCGGGCAAACCGCCGCCGCGGTAGCTCAGGCGCGGGAACGTTTCGGCGAACAGCCGCACGCCGGGCAGTTGCGCCAGGCGCCCCGCCGCTTCCAGCCCGGCCACCGACAAGCCATGGTCACCGACGATGAACACCAGGCGCTGGCCATCGCGCACCGCCTGGGCCACGGCTTCAATGCGGTCGCCGGCAAAGCGCCGCACCGGCGCCCGCAGTGGGCTGAACCGGCCGGTGTGGGTCACGGCGTTGGCTTGCAGGTCCATCGGCAAAATCAAGCTGGCAATCTGGCCCTTGGCTTGCCAAGCGGCACGCATGGCTTCTTGCAGGTCTTCGCCGACTCCCGAGGCGGTGCGCGAGGTGCGCACCCAACTGGACACGCTGCCGGCCAGGGCCTGGATATCGCTGGCCAGGGGCGGATCGTAATTGACGTGCCACGAGGCGTGATCACCGATCACATTGACGATGGGCGTGTTGGCGCGCCGTGCGTTGTGCAGGTTGGCGATGCCATTGGCAAAGCCCGGGCCCAAGTGCGTGAGGGTCATCGCCGGTTTGCCGGCGATACGGCCATAGCCGTCCGCGGCGCCGGTGCACACCCCTTCGAACAACGACAACACCGGTTTAAGGGCCGGCGCGCTGGCCATGGCCGCCACCAGTGGAATCTCGGTGGTTCCCGGGTTGGCGAAGCAGTACTCGATACCGCTTGCCGCCGCCGCATTCACTATCAGTTGCGCGCCATTCATGCTCTGCCCTCTCGCTTGAGCGTTTTATGTGGTGAGATTTATCACATACAAAAACACACCAAACAAGCATTTTTTATTAGTTTGTCTCTTATTTTGAGATTTATGAATATTTAATGCCTATCTAAATTGCATTTATCGCGAGCTGATGTAATGTGGCGCAACCCCGCAGGCCGTCTGTGGACGCGGGCTTGGATCTGCGCTGTTTTCGCCTATAGTGCTTAGCCGCGTGCCACCCCCCCTTTCTAGGAACGAAATGAGCAGCCTGAGCAAATTGCTGAGTGTCCTGGACCTGTTCGGTCCAGCGACGTTGAGGATCGACCCGGACACCATCGCCGAACGCATGGGCCTGTCGCGCGCCACGGCGTATCGCTACGTCAAGGATCTGTGCGACGCCGGCCTGCTGACCCGTGTGGATGCCGGCAGCTATGGCCTGGGGCCGCGTGTGATCGAACTGGACTGGATGATGCGCCAGTACGACCCTATCCTGCTGGCGGGGCGCGAGCTGATGCACGAGCTGTCGGCGCAGACTGGCCTGGCGGTGTTCGCCAGCGTTTTTTATGACGGGCGCATCATCAATACCTACATCGCCGAACCCACCGATACCTACCACTTCTCCTTCGGGCGCGGGCACCCGTTGCCGTTTTTTCGCGGGGCGCAATCCAAGGTATTGATCGCCTTTCAGAAGGGCCGACGCCTGCAACGCCTGTTCGACGAACACATGGCCGGCGACCCGGACAGCCCCTACGACTGGGCAAGCTTCGCCAAGGCCACGAAAAAGATCCGCAAGGATGGCTATTGCCTGACCCACGACGAACTCAACCTGGGCCTGACCGGCATCGCCGCGCCGATCATCCAGCCGGATATCGACGAGGTGATCGGCAGCCTGTCCGCCGTCGGCAGCACCCAGAGCTTCAAGTTGCTGCGCCAGGAAACCGTGATCGAAATGGTGATGGACACCACGCGGCGCATCGCCGAGAACATGCGCAATCACCCCCGCACCGCCGCGCCCTGAAACGCGACGGTGATGGCGGGTCAGAACGGTACGGCGACGGTCAGTTGGCTGTACAGGTTGGTGCCTTTGCCGACGGCCTGGTTGCCGCCGCTGGTGGCGTCTTCCTTGGGTTTGTAGAGGCCGATCAGCGGCGTGATGATCAAGTGCGGGTTGACCGCCCACTCGGCATACAGGTCCAGCTCCTGCGCATTGAGGTTCAGCGCATTGCTTTTGCGCACCGTGTCGAAGTCGAAGTACAGCGCGCCCAGCGTCAGGTTTTCCAGCGGCATGGCCTTGAGGCTCACATGCTGGATGCGCGTGTTGCTGTTGAACGGCCCGGCATAGTTGCCGGCCACTTCACCCTGCAACCAGGTGCCGTAGCCGGTGCTCAGGCCGGTGAACAGCGAATCCCACTTTTGTGAATAACGGGCATAGCGATAGGTGACCTTCGGCGTCCAGGCGACATCGGCGAAGGTGTAGCCGGCTTCGCCGTACCAGGCTTTTTCGGGCCCGCTGTCCTTGTCCTGCCAGGCATATTCGAACGCCAGGTTCACGTTCGGCAGGCCGGCGTCGCCTTCACCGCGCACACTGTAGACGTTCATGCCCTTGCGCTGGCGCTGAAAATCGCTGGCCCAGCGCTCGTTCACATCGATGCCATGCACCCAGGTCAACCCCAGGGTGCCGGGCTTGGTGGTGTAATCCAGCGTGCCGGCGGCCACTTCGCTTTCAGCCTGGGCGCGGTTGTCGGATTTAAGCCACAGCAGGCTGCCGTGCAGGCCGTCTTTGCCGCCCAGGCGCAGAAACGCGGTTTGATCGAAGGCATGCCGCGCGGCCAGGTAATACGCACCGCCACGGTTCATCGCGCCATCGGCCGGGCCCTTGCCCAGGTTCGGGCCGTCATCGTTGATCAAAAAGCCACTGCCGAGCTTGACCACCTGGCGCCCACCGGAAATATCCACGCCGTCCTGGCCCAGGGCCGGAAACAGATCTCCGGAGCGCCACCCCAGGTAGGCGTCTTCGATCTTGGTGGTGCGTTCGCTGCCGAGGGTATTGCCGGCCGGGTCGCCATCGCCCCAGGTGGCGGAACTGACCAACGCAAAGGCGCCATAGGCAGTACCGTTACCGGCCAGGGACTGGTCGCCGCTCACGCCATACTTGATGAAGCCTTCGCGCCAGGTAGAACCGCCCGCCGTGCCGTCGTAGTTTTTGCGGCTGTTGAACATGCCGAATACGGCGGTCATGTCGGCGTTGAGATGACGGCTTTCATCGCTGTACAGCTCGTAGGCCTGGACCTGGCTGATGGCACCGAGCGACAAGGCGCAAGCCAATGTGCCGCCCAGCATTGAAGTGGATGGATACCGCATGATCGAAGCTCCTCAGGGTGCGCCTTTAAAGGCTGTCTTAGCTATTGGCATGAGAGCGGCGCAGCTTTGCTGCGCCAGGTGGGCAAGGCTTACTCGGCCGCGCGCTTATTGACGAACAGCAGCTGTTGACCGGTGAATTCGAGCAACCCTTCCAGGCCGAACTCGACGCCGAAACCAGACATTTTGCTGCCGCCGAACGGGGTATTGGGCTGGATGCGCGCGTGGCAGTTGACCCACGCCACACCGCTTTCCAAACGGCTGGCCAGCGCCTGGGCCTGCGCCACATCCGGGCCCCATACCGAGCCGCCCAAGCCCATGTCGCCGGCGTTGGCGCGGCTCAGTACGTCTTCGACGTCGCGGTAGGCGATCAGCGGCAAGACCGGCCCGAACTGCTCTTCATCGACCAGGCGCTGGCCGTCGGTCACATCGGCGACCAGCGTGGGCGGGTAAAAGAAGCCTGGGTGATCCAGGCGCGCGCCGCCGCACAACACGCGCGCGCCTTGGGCCCGCGCATCGTCGACCAATGCCTCGACCAGCTTGAGTTGATCCAGGTTCTGCACCGGGCCGAAGTTGACGCCGGGCTCCAAGCCATCGCCCACCACCTGGCGCCCCGCGATCAGCGTTAATGCATCGGCAAATGCCTGGTACTGGGATTCGTGGATATACAAACGCTTGAGCGCCGCGCAGGTCTGGCCCATGTTGAGAAACGCCGCCTGGAATATCTCCTCGGCCACCTCAACCGGCGTGCCGGGCAGGACGATGGCGGCGTCGTTGCCGCCCAGTTCCAGGGTGAGGCGCTTGAGGTTACTGGCGGCGCCGCGCATGACGCTCTGGCCGGTGGCGGTAGAACCGGTGAAGACGATTTTCTGGATACCCGGGTGCGACGTTATCGCACTGCCGAACCCCTGCTCGCCAGTCACGCAGTTGATCACCCCCTTGGGCACATGCCGCGCAATGATGTCGACCAGGCGCAGGGTACTCAGCGGCGTCAGGCTCGACGGTTTGCTGATCACGCAGTTACCGGCCCTCAGCGCCGGCATGATGTGCCACACGGCGATCATGAACGGCCAGTTCCACGGTGTGATGGAGGCCACCACCCCCAGGGGCTTGCGGTGCAGCTCGACGCGCTGGGTCGGGGTTTCTTCCACCAGCTCGACGTCGATCTGTTGCCCGGCGGCGTAGCGGGTCCAGGCGGCGCCCCCCATGACTTCGGAAAATGCCAGCTCCAGCGGTTTACCTTGCTCAAGCACGATCAGCCGGGCCAATGCGTCGGCATTTTGCTCAATATCATCGGCAATCGCCATGAGGCGCTCGCAACGCAGCGCATGGGTACTCAGGCGCCAGGTTTTGAACGCGGCCTGGGCGGCGTCTACCGCCGCGTCCAGTTGCGCCAGCGAACCGGCCGGGCACTGCGCGAAGGCTGTGCCGGTGGCTGGATTGATCACATCAAACTGCCCGTTTTCACCGGCAACCTGAACCCCGTTGATAAGCATTGTGTAGTGCTGCATGTGGACGCTTCCTTTAACGCAGACGAGCTTTGGCGTGCGACGCAAAATAAGTCGCAGTGGGTGTGTCGGAACGTGCTTTAGAGCTTGTGGCTACCCAGGGCCAGGAACCGCTGCGGCGCAACCTTGCGCAGGCGCGCGGCCAGGTAGATGCCGGCCAACAAGGCCGCCGGAATGACCGCACACAGGCTGTAGGACAACAGTTGGCTGGCACCGGTCAGCACATCGAAATGCACCACCGCCAACACCAGCACCATCAGCAAGGCCAGGCAGGAGAAAATCGGCAGGATGCGTCCACGCCAGATCCCGACTTTGAGCTCGGGATGCCGATGGAAGTACACGCACACCGCGACCGAGGTCATCGCCATCAGCAGGATCACGCACAGGGTGGCCAGGTTGGAGAACCAGGCGAACAGTTGCAGGATCGGGTCGGCGTCCATCGCCGCGAAAATCAGCACGACCACCGCGGCGATCAGGCTTTGCAACGCCGAGCCCATGTGTGGGCTCTGGTGCACACGGTGGGTGGTGCCCAGCAGGCTGTGCAGCAAGCCGTCACGCCCGATGGCGTAGAAGTAACGCGCCGCGGCGTTATGAAACGCGAGCAGCCCGGCGTAGATGCTGACCATGAACAGCACGCGGATAACCTGGGTCAGGTGCGGCCCGACAAAGTGGTCGGACATGCCGTAGATAAACGTGGTCGGGTCCTGCAGGGCTTGCAGCATCGGCACGATCTTGTCCGCGCCCACGCCCACCACCATCGCCCACACCGACAGCGCATAGAACCCGCCGATCAGCAGCACCGAGCTGTAGGTTGCGATTGGAATCGTGCGCTGCGGGTTTTTCGCTTCTTCACCATAAATGGTGGTGGCCTCAAAGCCGATGAAGGCAGCAAAGCAGAACAGCAGGCCGATTGACGGCGTGCCGCTGAACACGTGCTGGCTGCTGAAGGAATCAAGGTTGACCCCGCTGTCGCCACCGGTCTTGAGAATGGCGAAATCCAGGGTGAGGATCGCCAGGTATTCAGCGATCACCACCACCGACAACACCCGCGCCGACAGGTCGATCTTGCGATAGCCGAGAATCGCAATGCTGACCATCGCCAGCAGCGAATAGGACCACCAGGGCAACACCAGGCCGAAGACACTCTCCATGGTGCCGCTGACCACACCGCCGAACATGCCGTACAGGGCGATCTGCAAAATGTTGTAGGCGAACATCGCCAGCACCGCCGCCGAGCCGCCGGCCAGGCCGCCCAGGCCACGCGAGGTGAAGGCGTAGAAACCACCGGCGTTGGTGACGTGCCGCGCCATGGTGGTGTAACCCACCGAAAACGCCATCAGCACCGCCAGGGCCAGCAACAGCAACGCCGGGGTGCCGGCGCCGTTCCCCAGCATGATGCCGATCGGGAATCCGCCGGCAATCACACTGAGCGGACTCGCCGCCGAAATCACAAAAAAGATGATGAAGCCGACACCCAGGGCGCCACGCTTGAGCTCCGTAGAGCCATTGACCGGCATAGTTACACTCATGTTATTGACCTTATTGTATGAGGCAGTCGCTGTGGGGTGGCGCCGACTCAGGCTCTATCGGTGCCGGGTAGCGCTTTTATTCTTGAGGTTGCACGCTGGATTCGATCCTATGCCCGCCTACGGAACCCTCGCTATCCCAAATCGGTAACATCGCCGCCAGCGCCCCAAAACAGGTCACCCGCCGCGACACTCCACGCCGATTTGGGATAGTCGCGCGCAGCTGCTGGCCTGCATGCTAGGTTCAGGCCCCCTCTGCCCGGCTGTCGGCCAGTGGCACCAACCGCCAGTCGGCCCGTGGCAAACGCCTGTGCGCAAAACGCGGCGCCGGCCGATGCACTGACAAACCAATAAGAAATCGGTGGCCCAGGCCAACCGATGATCGTTCAACACGCTGTTCACCCGTGAGATAGCCCAATGTTCGACACCCTCTCCATTCGCTTGAAAATCGTGCTGCTCTCGGGCTTGTGCCTGCTGGGCGTGATCAGCCTGATCGTCGGCATGAACCTCTACCAGAGTAGCCAGAACAACCGGTTGATCAGCACCTCAAGCAGCCGGATGCTCACGGACAGTGGCGAGAACCTGCTGCAGGCCAAGGCCGCCGAGCAGGCCAGCAACCTGCAACGGGTGTTCGGCAGCAGCCTGCAGACCATCAGCGCCTTTGCCGACCAGGCGAGCCACCTGCGCGACATGGCCGCCCAGCGCGGGTTGGCCGCCACGACCTTGCGTGAAGAACTCAACCAGGCGCTCAAGACCACGTTCGACCACAACCCGCAGGTACTGGGGCTTTGGCTGGTCTACGAACCGAATGCGCTGGACGGCAGGGACGCCGAATTCGCCAACGACGCCGCACGTGCCTCCAACGAAAACGGACGCTTTGCCAGCGCCTGGAACCGGGGCGCCGGCCAACCGATGAATATCCTGATACCCGAAGCCGATTTGCAGAAAACCGAACTGAGCATCAGCGGCACGCCTTACAACAGTTGGTACACCTGCCCGCGAGACACCGGGCGTACCTGCCTGATGGCGCCCTACGCCGACACACAGGCCGGGCAGGTGCAACTGATGACCACCTTGTCCATGCCCTTGATCGTGGATGGCAAGGTGGTCGGCACGCTCGGCGTGGACCTTGCGCTCGGCGCCCTGCAAGCGGCCGCGAGCGATGCCCAGCGCGCACTGTTCAACGGTTCGGGGCGCATGCTGATTGTGTCCGACAGCGGGGTGCTTGCCGCCTACAGCAGCGACGCCAGCCAGATCGGCAAACCCATCAGCGCGCCGTTGGCGCAGGAAGGCCAGGCGGTGCTCAGCGCCCTGGCGCAAAAAAAGCCAGTCGTGCTGGCCCAGGATCAATCGATTCGCGCGGTCTACCCTGTCGCGCCGATCCCGCAGGCGGCGCCCTGGGGCGTGGTCATTGACCTGCCCAGGGAGGTCTTGCTGGCCGACTCGGTGAAACTGCAAGCCTTGCTTGACCAGACCCAGACCCGCGACACCCTGGAGTCGCTGCTGGTGGCCATCGGCGCCGGGCTGCTGGGCCTGCTGTTGATCGGGTTCACCGCCTCCGGCGTGACGCGCCCGATCAACAGCGTCGCGCAGATGCTCAAGGCGATTGCCAGCGGCGACGGCGACCTGACTCAACGGCTCAATTACCGCAAAAAGGACGAACTGGGCGAACTGGTGCAGTGGTTCAACCGCTTTCTCGACAAGCTGCAACCCACCATTGCGCAGATCAAGCAGAGCATCACCGATGCACGCGGCACCGCCGACCAGTCTTCGGAAATCGCACGACAGACCAGTGAAGGCATGCAGGTGCAGTTTCGCGAGATCGACCAGTTGGCAACCGCCTCCAACGAAATGAGCGCCACGGCGCATGAAGTCGCCAGCAGCGCGTCGAACGCCGCCCAGGCGGCCCGGGGTGCCGACCAGGCGTCCAAAGACGGCATTACCCTCATCGAACGCAGTACCCACGACATCAACGCCCTGGCCAATGAAGTCAGCAAGGCCGTGACCGAAGTCGAGGCGCTGGCGGTCAACAGCGAGCAGATCGGCTCGGTGCTGGAGGTGATCCGCAGCATTGCCGAACAAACCAACCTGCTGGCACTCAACGCCGCAATCGAGGCCGCACGCGCCGGAGAAAGCGGGCGCGGTTTTGCGGTGGTGGCCGATGAAGTGCGCAACCTGGCCAAGCGCACCCAGGATTCGGTGGAGGAAATCCGCCTGGTGATCGAACGCATCCAGACCGGCACGCGTGGCGTGGTGGCCACCATGCATTCAAGCCATGCACAGGCCCAGAGCAATGCCAGGCAGATTCACCAGGCCGTGCAAGCGCTTGGCAAAATCAGCGAGGCGGTGACGGTCATCAGCGATATGAACCTGCAGATCGCCAGCGCGGCGGAGGAACAAAGTGCGGTGGCCGAGGAGGTCAATCGCAATGTCTCGACTATTCGCGGGGTGACCGAAACGCTGACCGAACAGGCGGCCGAATCGGCGCAGGTCAGCAGCCAGCTCAATGCGCGGGCCAATCATCAAATGCAGTTGATGGACCAGTTCCGCGCCTAGGCGGCGGCCGGTATCGCTACAGCGGCGCCAGGCCATTGATGCGCCATGGCGGGCGGGTGTTCAGGCGCGCGCGCAGGCAGGGATGGCGGCACGCGCGGTTTGCGAGGGCAACTCGGCGAACAGGGCGTGGTACTCCTCGGCAAAATGGCTGAGGTGATAGAAGCCCCATTGGGCGGCGGCATCGCCGACCGAGAGACGGGACGCCGCGGTCGACATCAAGGCGCGGCGCACACCGTTGAGCCGCACCGAGCGCAGGTAGTTCAGCGGCGTCGTCTCGGCCACCGCGCGAAAGCTGTTCTGCACGGTGCGGCGACTCACCTGGAGGCGCTCGCACAGTTCGTTCACGCTGGGCACGTTGAGCATCTCGGCCGTGGTCAGCCGGTGGCATTTCTCGACAATGAAGCTGCGCGTGGAGCTCGGGCTGCGCTGCTGTTTGTCACAGGCCGGGTCGGTGAGCAGCTGCATCAGTTCATCGAGCAGGGCCTGCTCAAGCCTGGGCTCACACGCGCTGTCGGGCGCCTGGTCGGTCACCGCCAGGGACAGCATCGCCAGCAATCGCCCTCGGGCCTGGGCAAAGCGCTGCGCGCAGACCCGGATCACCGGCTGACGCAACAACCGACCGATCTCCCCGGCCGACGCCGTGTGCGTCAACGCCTGCTCGAACCATTCGCGCTCGAACGTGACGGACAACAGCTCCATGCCCATCGGCATATGGAACATGAACTCCTCGCCGCCGTGCAGGAAAAACAGGCTGCTGTCGTCCACCTCGCGGCCCTGCATGCGCGTCGAGCCCGGCACGCTGATCGGCACGGCGAAGCACATCTTGCCGCGCGGCGCCACGCCGTGCTGCACCACGCGTTGGTTGATCTGCTCGCGGAACACGTGGCAACGCGCCGTCGTCAGTTGCATCAAAGAACTTTCGGCCTGGCCGGCGGTTAACTGGCTGTAGTCCTGGCTCCATTCCTGGACAGTGGCCGCATGCACATGGATATCGCGAAAGTGGCTCACATGATGGTTTTGCATGATGGGTGAAAACCTCTGCCGATAGTGTTGTTTCCAGCCTGCCGTGTTTTGCGATAGTCCCACATAGGTCACGCATTGCAAATTCTTTGTATCTGCCGCCATGCATCGGCAACGGCGCAGCTCATGCGCGTCGATTTGCCGATTCGGGCTAACGGTCAAGGCCCTGTCATGAGAATGATCGGCTCACTGAAAACCGTCAGCCAGAGAGTTCGTCATGAGTGAGTCCAAATTAGAAGCCCTGCATTTTGCGGATGCGCCGCGAATGATTTCCACAACCCTGCCCGGCCCCATGACCCGCGAGGCGCTGGCATTGTCGGCACGCACCGAGTCGATGGCGCGCGGCGGCGGGCGCATGCCGATCGCCATGGACCGCGCGTTCGGCGCGACCTTCAAGGACCCCGACGGCAACACCTACATCGACCTGTCGGCGGGCGTGGGCGTCAGCAGCGTCGGGCGCTGCCACCCCAAGGTGGTGCAGGCCATCCGCGACCAATCCGAAGTGCTGATGCACGCCCTGGAAATCAACAGCACCCGCCGCACCGCACTGGCGGCCAAGCTTTCGGAGATCGCGCCCGAGGGCCTGCGCGGTGACTGCATCACGTTCTTCACACAAAGCGGCAGCGACGCGCTGGAGGCGGCGGTCAAGTTCGCCAAACGCATCACCGGGCGTCACCAGATCCTGGCCTTCCACGGCGGCTACCATGGTGTGTGGAATGCCTCCGGCGCGCTCACCACCGGCACGGCCTACCGCAAGGGCTACGGCCCGATGATGGGTGGCGTGATCCATGCGCCCTACCCCTACGCCTATCGCTTTCCCTTCGACACCTCGCACGCAAGCGCCGAGCAGATCGCCGGCGACTACGTGGATTACCTGCTCAACAGCCCCTACACCGCCGCCGATGATGTGGCCGCCGTGATCGTCGAACCGGTACAGGGCGAAGGCGGCTACGTGCCGCCCTCGCCGCAGTTCCTGCAACTGCTGCGCAAAGCCTGCGACCGCGCCGGCGCGCTGCTGATTGTCGATGAAGTGCAATCCGGCGCGGGGCGCACCGGCAAGATGTGGGCGGTGGAGCATTCCGGCGTGAAGCCCGACATGCTCACCTTCGGCAAGGGTATCGGCAGTGACCTGCCGATGGCCGGACTGATCATGCGCTCGGACCTGGCGGCTGCGATTCCCGACGGGTCGATGCCCAATACCTTCGCCGCCAACTCGTTGTCGGCAGCCGTGGCGCTGACCAACATCAGCATCCTGCAAGACCCGGAACTCGGCCTGCTGGAGCGCGCCCACACCCTGGGGCTGGAAGCGCAGGCACACATCCGCGCATTCAACAGCCCGCTGGTGGGTGAAGTGCGCGGTCGCGGCCTGATGATTGGTATCGAGCTGGTCGAAGACGCCGCCACCAAGACCCCGCTGGCGGGCGAAAAGATCGGCCGGCTCATGGGCTACCTGATGAATCACGGCGTGCTGATGATCCCGTGCGGCCGCTACGGCAACGTCATGCGTGTGATGCCCTCGCTGACGATCCCGCGCGCAATGTTCTTCAAGGCGCTGGACGTATTCGGCGACGCCCTGGCCTCCCTTGAGGCATGAGGTATATGCCCCCTGCTCATCACCCCCGGACACTCACATGAATCAGCACCTGAACCACTTCATCCAAGGCGCGTCGTGCGAAGCCAGCGACAGTGGTCGCATCCCGCTCATCAACCCCGTGACCGAACAGATCTACGGCAGCTGCGCCAGCGGCACCGTCGACGACGTGGCCCGCGCCGTGGCTGCGGCACGCGTCCAGCTTGAAGGCGGTGATTGGAGCCGGCTTGACGGCGCCCAGCGCGGTCGGCTGCTGTCGAAACTGGCGGACCTGGTGGAACGTGACAGCCAATTGCTGGCCGACATGGACGCCGACGCCATCGGCCGTTCGCCACTCGAACCACGCCGGATGGACCTGCCCAACGCCATCGCCAACCTGCGCGCCGCCGCCGGCTGGGCCAACCAGTTGGAGGGCCGCACCATTCCCACCGGCGGCTACTTCGGCAGCAAGACCCTCTCGTACACCGTGCGCGAACCGGTGGGCGTGGTCGGCGCCATCGTGCCGTGGAACTCACCGCTGATGATCACGGTGTGGAAGCTCGCCGCCTTGCTGGCGGCGGGCTGCACGGTGGTGGTCAAACCCTCGGAAGAGACCCCGCAGTCGGCTCTGCACCTGGCGGTGCTGGCGCAGCAAGCGGGCTTTCCGGACGGGGTGATCAACGTGGTCACCGGCTACGGCGCGCAAGTGGGCCGCGCCTTATGCGAGCACCCACACGTCGCCAAGATCAGCTTCACTGGCAGCCCCGAGGCCGGGCGCGAGATCCAGCGCACCGCCGGTGTGCTGTTCAAGCGAGTGGCGCTGGAGCTGGGCGGCAAGAGCCCGCAGATCGTGTTCGACGACGCGCCATTCGATGACGCGCTGTTCGGCTGCACCCTGGGCCTGTTCGTCAACCAGGGGCAGATCTGCGCCTCCGGTTCGCGCATCCTGGTGCAGCGCAGCCTGGCCGAACGCTTCGCTGCCGCGCTGGCCGATGCCGCGCGCGCGGTCAAGGTGGGTGACCCACGCGAACCCGAGGTGCAGATGGGGCCGGTGGCCAAGAAAGCGCAGTTCGACCGCGTCAACCGCTACATTCAGTTGGGCATCGATCAAGGCGCGACGCTGTTGGCCGGCGGGGTCTCCCCTCCTGGGCAAGGCTGGTTCGTGCGACCGACGATCTTCGCCGACGCGCGCAACGACATGGCCATCGCCCAGGACGAAATCTTCGGGCCCGTCGGTACGGTGATCACGTTCGACAGCGAAGAAGAGGCCGTGGCACTGGCCAACGACTCCGCCTACGGCCTGGCGGCCACGGTCTGGACCACCGACCTGGCGCGCGCGCACCGCGTGGCCGCGCAGGTCAAGGCCGGCGCCATCGGCGTCAACTGCTGGAGCCCGCTGGACGCCAACCTGCCATGGGGCGGCGTCAAGGCCAGTGGTCTTGGTCGTGAAGGCGGGTTGAGCGGCGCGCTGGCCTATACCGAGGAAAAAGTCATTACCGTGCTGCTGCCCGACTGACCCTATACCGCCCCAGCCACTCTGCGGCCCTGTGCCCGCGGGGTGGCCACCCAACCGTGCATTCCTCACGCCGTTGAGGATCAATGGAGAGCCCACGATGAACCCAATAGATCAACCGACAATAGATCGGTATCCGACCTCCCTGCGCGCATTGCACTGGGTACGTGCCGTGCTCGTCCTGGGCCTGCTCTGGGCAGGCTGGCACATGACCGGCCTGAATGATGAAGTGGCGAGCAAATACGAGTTCTATTACCCCTGGCACAAGTCCTTCGGCGTGCTCACGTTTTTGCTGATACTCACCCAGATCGTCCTGCGCTGGCGGGCGCCGAGCATTCCCCAACCACTGGAAACACTGGCCCCGTACGAACGGGTGTTGTCCAGGCTCACACAACGTGTGATGTATGCGCTGTTGGTGATCGTGCCGCTGATGGGCTACTCCATGTCGAGTACGTACACCATGAGTGACGGGGTGTTCTTTTTCGGCGTGAACCTGCCGGAGCTGCTGGCCAAGAACGACGATTGGTTTGTCGTCTTCCAATGGCTGCACAAAGTGCTCGCCTACACCCTGCTAGGGCTGATCACGCTGCATGTGGTGGGCGCCCTCAAGCACCGCTTTTACGACCCCGACCCTCGCAACGATGTGCTGCGCCGCATGCTCTGATCGGCACGCCTATTGCGTTCGCGAACTCGAGGGAGCCGGACGCAAGCATGCCGGTGTACCGCTTTGAATCGCCGGCATTGGCACCCGCACGTCTTGATCATCGACGCGCATCAAGCGACTCAGCTGAGCGCTGCATCGATTACCGCGCACGTCCAAGGTGACTTCGTATTCAGCGTAGGCTTGTGGGGTTAAATCGAGTTGCAGACCGCACGACCAGTTGTATCCGTCGGTGCTGAGAAAGATATAACCCGGGATGCGCGGCCTGACCTTGATTTCCAGAAAGCCTCGGGCTTTGGCCGGTGGCGCAATGATCATGTCTGCACGGCGTGGGGTGTCAGGCACGTATAGGGTGTTGAGCTCGCCCGTCGCACCCTCGCAGCGCTGGTCGTCAAGGTAATAGAGTTTTGCGTTAGAGGTATTGGCAACGAATCGCAGTTTCGCCGCGTCGGGCTCTACGGCGTCAACGTACGTGTTCCTGGCTGCACACCCAGCCAGCAACGTGGAAAACAACGCGGCGACGCCAATGGCGGCGGTGAGCCGAAGCGAAAAAAACGGCATGGGTTTCATCCTTGAGGCGCTAAAGCGAACGCGTGATGCTACGGAAGGGCATTAGCGCTGTCCACTTAAGCTATCAAGGCCGCAGGCGCAGGCATTGCAGCAAAGGACTACAAACCAAACGGAAACGGCCGACTGGAACGCGTACAAAAAAAGACTTCTTACTAAACGCCCACCACCCCAACAGGTGGGCCGATAACAATAAAAAGAGGTCTGTGCCATGAACGTATCCACGAGTCCCGTGCGCGTCGCCGTTGTGCAATTCGATCCGCAAGTCGGTACGCAAAACCGCCCCGCCAACCTGAACACCAGCCTGAGCCTGGCCCTGGAAGCGGTGAATAACGGCGCCAATCTGATTGTGCTGCCGGAGCTGGCCAATACCGGTTACCTGTCCTCGTTGCTGGGGGTGCTGGTGTGGCGTCAGCAATGGCGCAAACGGGGCTGGTACCCGACCTATGTGCCCTTGGTGTCGGTGGTACCTGCGGTGGTATTGGCCTATGGCGGCAGCATGACGGTGATTGTGAGCAGTGCGCTGCTGGGGGCGCTGGTTGCTCCGCCGCTGGCGTGCTCGATTGCCGGACGGCTGCCGAGTTATCTGCATCCGTATATTGGGAATGTACTGTCGATGGCGATCAGCACGGTGTTGATCGTGCCAACCATCGGCTATTGGCTCGCCCAGTGACCCGCTGACGGGCTCGCCCATTTTCACCTCCGCCGGTCGCGTGCGCTGCCCTGTTTGAGTGGCAGCGCATCCAGGCCGGTATCACCGGCTCATTTACCCCCCGTCACATCCAGGAACGTCCCGGTGACGAATGACGCCTCGGCGCCGGCCAGCCATAAAATGGCCTGTGCCACTTCCTCCGGTTGGCCACCCCGCCCCATGGGGATCGAGTCCTTGACGCGATCGACCCGCCCCGGCTCGCCGCCGCTGGCATGCATGTCGGTATAGATGTGCCCAGGGCGAACACCGTTGACGCGTATCCCCTCCCGGGCCACCTCCTTGGCCAAGCCTATGGTAAATGTCTCCAAGGCGCCCTTTGATGCCGCATAGTCGATGTATTCATTGGGGCTGCCGAGGCGCGCCGAGGCCGAAGACACATTGATCACCACGCCGCCCGGGCCGTTGTGGCGGTAAGACATGCGCTTCACCGCCTGCTGGGCACAGAGTATCGGCCCAATGGAGTTGACCGCGAATATGCGCTGCATCCGCTCGAAGCCCAGGTCCTCCAGGCGTGACTGCTTCTCCAGCATCCCGGCGTTGTTGACCAGTACGTCGATGCGCCCGAACGAGCGGTCGATGGCGGCAAACAAATCGGCCACCTGTCGAGGGTCCGCACTGTCGGCGCGGACGGCCAATGCCCTGCGCCCCATTGCTTCGACCTGCGCCGCCACCGCCAACGCCGCCGGCTCGTTGGCAACATAGCTGATCGCCACGTCATAGCCCTTTGCGGCGGCCAGCCGGGCGGTCGCCGCCCCCACTCCGCGCCCTCCCCCGGTGATAAGCATCAGCGGAGCCTGCAAGACGTTAACCATGGAAAATCCCCCAGAGCAGTGGGCTGCATCAGCCGATGATGATGGCGCCGCTGACGATCACGACGCACGCCAGGATCCGGCGAACGGTGAGCGTCTCGCCGAGAAACAGGTAACCGATCAGTAGCGCAAACAGCACGCTGGTTTCGCGCAATGCCGATACCGCGCCCAACGGCGCCTCGTTCATGGCGTAGATCACCACGCCATAGGCGAGCAGCGAGACCAGCCCGCCGACCACGGCGGTCACGGTGCCGGGCCGTACGGAAAACAGGCTGCGGGCGTCGCGCAGGCCGATGTACACCAATGGCATCAGCACGCCCCACAACGCGCACATCCACACCGTGTACGCCAGCGGCGCGCCGGAAAGCCTGGCCCCCATGCCATCGACGACGCTGTAGGCCGCGATAAAGCAGCCCGTGCCCAGCGCATACGGCAAACTGGGCACCGACAGGCTGCGCCCCCTGAAGGCCAGCGAAATAATCCCGCCTGACACCAGGGCAATCCCGAGCAACTGGCCGGGAGCGATGCTTTCCCCGGCAAAGGCCGCCGCCCCCAGAGTGACCAGCACTGGCGAGGACCCACGCGAAATCGGATAGACCTGCCCCAAATCGCCGACCCGGTAACTGCGCACCAGGAACAGGTTGTAGCCCACATGCAACAACCCCGAAAGCAGCGCATAGCCCCAGCTTTCAGGCGCGGGGGGCGCCATGAATGCGGCGGCGACCACACAGGCAATGGCGATGGCGATGCACATCACCGTCATCGACCAAAGCCGATCGGCACCGCCGCGCAGCAACGCATTCCAGCTGGCATGCAGGAGCGCGGCAAACAGAACGAGGACAACGAGATGGATAGGCATGCGCCATCTTAGGCAACCCAGCCCCCGGACAACAGAGAAGTCTCCTCATCGCAGCATGAATAGATGCTCATGCATCATTCATCCGCCCGCCGCACTTTCAGCGCCTCGCCGATCAACCATTGGCGAAAGCTGACCACGTGCGGCTGCGACTCCAGGCCCTTGGGGCACACAAAATAGTAGGCAAGCGGCGATGGGAACGGCACATCGAACAGTCGCACCAGACGGCCATCGCTGATTTCGTTCTCGACATGCCCGCTGCGCACCAACGCGACGCCCTGGCCGAGCAAGGCGGCCTCGACCGTCATGTTGGTATCGCCGAACCTGACGCTCTCCTTGAGCGGCGAAAACACCAGCCCGACCGCTTGAAACCACACCTCCCATTTCGGCACCAGCTCGGCGCCATCCCGGGTCAGCAGCGGAAACTGCAACAGTTCGGCGGGGCTGCAGGGTGTGCCGAGGCGCTGCAGCAGTTCGGGACTGGCCACGGGAAATACCTGCTCGCCGAACAGAAACTGCGCATGCAGGCCAGGGTAATTGCCCTTGCCGAGCCGGATCGCGACATCTGCCTGGGCATCGGAGAAGTGGATGATTTTGTCGGTGGTGTCCAGCGAGACCAACAGTTCGGGGTGTTGGCGAGAGAGACTCGGCAAGCGAGGCAGCAGCCATTTCAAGGCGAACGAATAGGTGGTGCTGACGCTCAGCCGCACCCGGCCTTTTTGCTCGCGCAGGTCAGCCAACGTCGCTTCCAGGCTCATGAAAAACTCGCGCACGATAGGCGCCAGCGTGGCCCCCGCTGCCGTGAGGCGTAACGCCTTGCCCCGTTCAAACAACTGCAACCCCCACAGCGCCTCAAGGTGCTTGAGCTGGTGGCTGACCGCGCTCTGGGTCACATGCAGCTCCTGGGCGGCAGCCGTAAAGGTCGGGTGCCGGGTGGCGACTTCAAAGGCGCGCAGTGTCGCGGTCGGCGGCAGGTCTTTCATGGGTAGGGCATCCGGCGAGTGGTAAGGGCAATTGCACACATGAGCATTGGCTCATAGTAGAGCAGATCCGTCACCTATCGCCGTTGGCGAGAGACGCGCACCGCCGGCAGGCACCGGTTTGTTTTAGGGGACACGGGGATGAGCAGCGTTGGCGTATTGCTCCAGCAGCCAGGCCAAGTCCTGGTAACAGATCGCCAAATCAGGCGCCCCAAGCCTTCTCATCGACCTTGCTGTGCGGCGCGCCTGCGCGGCGCTGATCGCCGGGTCGTAAGCATATCGAGCCATCCGCCGAGCGCCGGTTTGCGCGCATTGGGCCACCGGCGATCCAGGGGCAATGCCGCTCGCTTCACGCTGTAGCCGGCTCAATTGCTTACTCAGTTGCAGCGACAGGTAGCCCGCCTGGTCATCGTGCTGGTGATCGGCGCCCAGCACTGTTGTGAGCGCGACGATCCGGTGGTGTTGTGTGGCTTGCCATCTAGAGTGATCGACAGCACCCGCCTGGCGAAGTAGCCGACGGGTGTCCTGATGGAGCGAACGCCTCAATGCCTGAATATGTTTAGCCGGGTCCTTGGGCAATATCTGGAACGCCAACAGGCAGATAAGCATGGCCGCGAACCAGGCCAGCGACTGGTTCGCGAAACCGGCGAAATCATAGAGGGCGGTATCACCGGTACTCACCAAGGTGTTAAACCCGATCAGGTAGGCAACGCCTTGCAGGGCGCTGCGTGGTTGGCTCGTCGCGTGAATCCCGAACGACCAGAACATCGCCAATAGCAAAAATAACAGCGGGAACCCGTTGATCTGCGGCATCAGCAGGAACTTGCACAGCGCTGCCGCCAAAACCGCATAGAGCGTGCCGCGTATAAAGCTGGCAATGCCTTGGGCGGGTGCGGGCGCCGTTGCCAACAGCGTGCAGCACGGGCCAAGGACCGCCAGCAGTGTGGGCCCTTGATCCCAGCCGCTGATATACCAGACCCCACCGGCGGCCAGCGTGGCGAGCAGCGCCCGGATGCCGTTTCGCGCCGCATCGGCGTAGTTGCGGTGATAGCCCACGGCGCGCACCCGCTGTGGGCGCGCGTGATCGAGGCTGGAGAAATTCAGCAGGGCCTCGCTCAGGTCCGTCAATTGCTCGTACAGGCGTTCACCGGGCAAGCGTGAATCAGGGTTTGAGTCAGCCAGAGCCTGCGCCAAGCCACGCAGTTGCCCCACCGTATCGGCCGCGGCCAGAAAGTCGCAGCGGGGGTCGAGCATCCGCTCACTCAACTGTTGTAGCGCGGTGCTTATTTGAGCCCGCGACGTGAGGTCGATGCCGGGGTATGGGTCGCCCGCCTGCACGTCGAGCACAGCGGAGCGCAGATGCGCCAGGCCTGCCTGAATCGCCAACTGCCGGGAGCGAATCAGCGACGACTCGCCCCGTGCGAGCCCCAGTTGGTCGTCCACCTTGCCAATCTGCATCGCGAGCGAGCGACCTTGCTTTGCCCGTTCCGCAGGCTGCTCGCCAGACAGTCTCGCGGCAATCAGCCGGGCACTGCGGGCACAGACGTCGACCAGCGAGCGTCGAACTGCATGCTCCATCGTTTTGGCGCTGAACAGCGTGACGACCAGGCTCAGGCTCAGCACCCCTAACGCCACCGCCGTGCCACGGGTGATGATGTGGTCGAACCCCTGCTCAGGCGCGACGATGGCCGGGCCCAACGCCAGGCACACCGTATAGCCCGCCACCACGGCCGCCGTGGCCTGGTAATGGCGCAAGACGGTCATTGCCCCCACACACAGGCCCAGCCACAGGCCGATGCCGAGGATGAACAACAACATCTGTTGCGCGAACAACCCTGTCAGCAGCAAGGCCGCGACCAGGCCGATCAGGGTGCCGAGCATCCGGTGGACGCCCTTGCCACGAACCGCCCCCTGGATCGGCTGTACCAGCAGCAGCACGGTGGATGCGCCCGAGAACGGCGAGTCCAGATGCAGCTGGAAGCCGAGCCACAGCGACAGACCCGCCGCCACGATACTGCGCAGCACGTAAAAAAAGGTGGCGGGCGTCCAGGGCCGGGGGATCGCCGCGAAAAGGCGTGTCGCCATACGCGTCATCACATGAAGGCCTGTAACCATTGCGTGAGCCGCCAGCGCGGCGCGGCGTTGGGCTGTGTCACTTCGACACTGGCGGTCATGCCGGCCGCCAACTCAACGCCGTCCGGTACGTTGTCCAACTCGATGCGCACGGGTACACGCTGTGCCAACCGAATCCAACTGAAGGTAGGGCTCACCGTGGGCAAACCGCTGTCGTTGCGCAGTTCATTGGCGTCGGCGATCCCCCGGCCCATGCTTGCCACATGCCCTTGCAACAGTGCGGCAAACCCCATGAGTTTGATTGACACCGGCGCGCCGATGCGCACGCCCGGCAGCTTGGTCTCCTCAAAATATCCGGTGACCCAGAAACTATGGCCATCGACCACGAACAGGTTGGTAGTGCCGGCCTGCGCATAGTCACCAGGCTGCAGCCGCAGTTGAGTGACGTAGCCGTCTACCGGCGAACGCACCGTCGTGTGGTCCAGGTCGAGCTGCGCCTGGGCTAACTGGCTTGCCGCAGCGTCCAGGCGCGCCTGGGCCACCGCCAAGTCACGCGCCGCATTGTCAATTTCTTCCCGGGCGATGGCGTCGGCCAACTGGGCTCGGCGCTTGAATTGCGCACTGCGCTGCTCGAACACACTGCGCGCCTCTGCGAACTCCGCCGTGCGCAACTGCACCGCCAGCCGATAGGCGCGCGCATCGATGCGATAGAGTAAATCGCCCTTTGCCACCCATTGGTTGTCACTGGCCGACAACCGATCGATCTGGCCGGAAACCTGCGGCGCAATACGGATAACCTGCGCGCTCACCCGCCCGTCCCGCGTCCAGGGCGCCAACACATACGCCCGCCAGAGTTGCAGGCAGAACACCACAGCCAGCAAGCCAAGCGCCAGCGTGGCGGCAGGTTTGAGAATTTTGACGATAACCATGGCCGACCTCGCTCAGCAGTTGACGACCATCGCCGACACGACGATGAGTGAGATAAAAAAACGCGCCAGCGCCGGGTGCCACGCCGCGTCCAGCCAGCGACGGCTCAGGCGGTCGATAAGCGTGTAGACCAGCACCGATACGCCCAGGTAGATCAACAAGGGCGGAAAATAGAGGTTGGCAATGGAGATTTCGCTGAGCATGGCAAGCACCGGATTCGCAGGCTTCTGACATTCGCCCGCATCCAGAAGGGGCTTGCCGGGGATGCTAAGTGATTAGCATCGCTGCCGATATTGAGTAGACTGCCAAAATATAATCAAATCCAGACACGCTTCGATTGCACGCCATGGCCCAGATCCAGCCCTTACCCACCGATCAGCTCGAGTACGACAACCTTGCGCAACCTGCCGTAGCGCTGATGCTCGAAACCCAGCGCAACGACAGTGAGTCCGCCGTACATACGCACCGCAAGGGGCAACTGGTAGTCGCCTATGGCGGCGGCATTGTGTGTACGGGAGAAGATGGCGTGTGGATGGTTCCGTCAGGGTTCGGCGTGTGGATACCGGGGGGCGTCGCTCATAGCAACCGTGTCACGGCCAACGGCCAAGTCTGTTTTTTGTTCGTGGAACCCGGCGCCGCGTCACTGCCGGATCGCTGCCGTACGCTGGCGCTGTCACCGCTGCTACTGGAGCTCATCCGCCACTTGAGCGGCCAGGCCCAGGACTACCCGCCCCACTCTCGCACCGCACGCTTGGCCAGCGTGTTGCTCGAAGAACTTGAACTGGCCCCCACTGAACAGCTCTACCTGCCGTTGCCCGCCTCTACCCCGCTGCGCACCATCGCCCGGGCGCTGGCGCAAGCCCCCTCCGACCGCGCCACCATGGCGAGTTGGGCACAGCAAGTGGCCATGAGTGAACGCTCACTGGCCCGCCTGGTAAAAAGCGAGACCGGCCTGACCTTCGGCCAATGGCGCAAGCAATGGCAGATCATTGTCGCGTTGCAAAGCCTGGCCGAGGGGCTGTCGGTGCAGAGCACCGCTGAAACGCTGGGCTACGAGTCTGTCAGCTCGTTCATCAGCATGTTTAGAAAGACACTGGGCACGTCGCCGGCGCGTTATGTGCGCAATACCCGGCTACGGCAGTGAGCCGGTGTGCATCGATACCGCGGCCACTTTGCAGTCGCCGGGCTTCAGAGGTCAGCTACATTGCATTAAGATGCGCCAGCCAACGCTATTCAGAACCGCGGATTTCAGCCGATATCAAAAGCAATCGGAATTCCTGACCCCGCTGGGGGCTTTCGCAGGTTTGGCACACAAAAGAACTGCAGCGGATGCAAACATATAATTAATAAGGGACACCATGCTGTCGGAAAAACACAACACACTGTTCATTCACATACCCAAGTGCGGCGGAACATCAGTCGAGTCGGCCATCTGGGAAGAACATGAGAAGACTGAAGAAAACCTTTGGATGGGATTTCTTGATCAGTACCACAACAAGTTCCAGACCGGAGGTTTGCAACACCTGAAAGCGATGCAAATCAGGCAGCAGATTGGCCGCGAAAAATTCGACAATCTATTCAAATTCTCAATCGTCCGAAATCCATTCGCTCGAAGTGTTTCGCAATATCTATACATGTCCTCCAGGGCTGACTTGCGAGACTACATAGGCATGGAGGCAGGCGATAGTTTCTTGACGTACCTGCATAAAATCCAAAGAAGAAGCCACGTCCAATGGCAGCAGCAGGTTTCGTTCCTGTATGACTATAAAGGCAACCTTCTGGTTGACCTGGTTATTCCCTTGGAGCAAATAAGTGGTCTTCCCGAGCTCTTGAGAGAAAACACATCAATTAATATAGAGCGCGTCCCGAAGACAAATACCTATACGAAAACGTATGACTACCAAGATTACCTTTGCAATGAATCCGTGGCGCTAATCTCCGATCTGTACCTGGAAGATTTCGAAGCGTTCGGCTATTCCATTACGCCTTGATTTATCAACATAAGTAATACGGCTCTTTACCACTCTATCAAGACACTGTGTACACCTCGAGCGACGCATTGAAGGTAGCAAAACACTTTACGATAGCGTCGGCGGGTCTGGGCGTAGCTTACTCACGACGGAGCACCTTCGCTTAGGTCTCCTATTACGAGAACATAGGGCATTGTGCGCTCTGTATGTGTGACCAATTCTGAAGCACTACCCGCATGCGTTTGTGCTTCACGCTAAGTTAAGATCCGTCAATGCTGCTTATTTCAATGTATGTCGCACAAGACAGCGGGGTTGTGAGCGTTTCGCAAGCGCGGGCTTAAGTACACCGACAGATAGCAACGTCTGTGTTTCTCTTGGGGGCATTTCGTTCAGGCTAGCGTGATGGCTACGGCAGCCCGACGCCCCCAAGCGCGATCAGTTAGCACATCTGTACTGCCAGGTGTTGCCTTGGCAAGACAGGCATGGAATGTTGCAAGCAAATACTGTAGATTTCGGCCCTTCTCGAAAAATTGTTCTTTCAAAAATCGAAGGCGCTTGGGGATATGAGTCATCGGAAGACAGCTACAGCGAGGCTTAATCGTTGGCGGTACAGAGTGTCGATGGTTATAGTTTGTGCAGTTTTTATCGTTAGTTTTATCCCTACGCTGCTGGCGATCTTGCCGTCGCTTACAGAGGGCAATCGGGTCACTTCGACAGTTAGTAGTAATTATCTCAATAAATTTTCGGACTGGTATTCAGCTAAAGTTGAGCCTGTCCAAGAGCTGAGAAAACTGCAGACTTTTCCTAGTACTTGGGTGGGCGGCCCCGTTGACCTTGACAAAAACTACGCGAATTTTGAGAAGTGGTTTTCTGACAACTTAGGTCTGCGCAATCTAATGATTCGGGGAAAGAACGAACTGGACTACCAGCTTTTTCGATCATCGTCCAGGGTGTACTTCGGAAAGGATAATGAAATCTACGGAAGAAACCTCGTTGATCGGCGAATTCCAGCAATGGAAGCAATGTTAAGAACCCAGGCGAATAGAGACATCATTCATCGAGGTATTGTATATTTTTCCGATGAAATGAAAGCGCAAGGGGTTACAGTGATAGTCGTAATGCCGATGCAGAAGCCCTATTTCTATAGTGCAAGGCTTCCTTTTTTTGCTCCGGAGCTCCCAGAAAAAACTAATTTTATGGCGCTGTATAAGGATCTTAGCGTCGACTCCCAGCTGCACATGGTAGATGTCTACGGAATCCTTAACTCGATCAAGGATGATTACCAAATATTCTACACGCAAGATTTTCACTGGACTGAGGCAGCTGCGCTCTCAGTGTCTAAAGACGTGGTCAATCGAATCGCTGCGCTTGAAGGCACCCATAACCGATGGAATCACGACATAAAGATAGAAGAGAAACCGTACGTCGGCTCTGATGCCAGGTTTTCTGCTCGTCTAGACTCTTCGCGCACGGCTACAGAACCATTTATCGTCCCCGACTGGCCCGTAACTCATCAAAAAATACAGCTCAATCCGAAGGTTACAGGCTTTGAATTTGAGACTGATGATTTAAGTGACAAGGGGCTGCTGCCAGCCACCTGCATGTATGGGAATAGCTTTAGTGATGGGATGGTCCAGTCAGGCATTTCTGAATACTTTCAGAGATTTACCAAAATTGATCGAGAGCGACCACTCTCGGACATCCCTAAACTGGTGAGTGGCAAGTGCAAGTATTTGATTGTCCAGATATTGGATATATCTACTGGGCACTGGATGTCGTTTAAAAAATAGCGTCTGTGCCCATACAAGAAATCACAAAAGAGCCTTTGCATTATGGTCTTCTCATCCCCGGCATTTCTGTTTATCTTTTTCCCTTTGTTTTACGGGATATATTTCCTAGCGCCCAAGTCGCTTAGGAATGGCTTTGTATTGATTGCTAGTTTCGCGTTTTATGCGCTTGGCGCAGGAGCTTTAACGCTAGTAGCGCTGCTATTGTTACTGATTAACTGGATTATCGCAGGTGTAATATCTCGATTGCTTGAGCGCAGCGAAAAAGCCGCACTTGCAAAGATTGTATTCATCATTTCCATCATTACGAATCTTGCGCCCCTCATATTTTTTAAATATCTATTGTTCTTCGCACAGATGGTCAGCGATGTAACCGGCATGCCTGCGCAGTCTGTAGTGGGTGGATGGGAGATTGCACTACCGCTTGGGATATCTTTTTACACGTTTCACTTTATTTCTTATCTGACCGATGTTTATCGTCGTCAAATTTTGCCCGAGAGAAGCCTTCAGAAATTCGCAATTTATATATTTCTGTTCCCTCACCTTATCGCTGGCCCCGTGGTTAGATTTTCTGAGGTCAAGCAACAACTGGATGTGAAACGTCGAGTATTGGTTAGCCATGATATTTTCTGGGGAATGGTTATTTTCGTAATCGGCCTTGCGAAAAAAATCCTGATAGCCGATCCATTGGGCTCTGTTGTCGATGCTGTGCATGTACCGGGGCATGTGCTTACTACCTATTCAGCATGGCTGGGCGCGGTCTGCTATTCCTTTCAAATTTACTTCGACTTTTCCGGTTACACAGACATGGCCATAGGCATGGCGCGGATGATGGGGTTCAGGTTTCCTCGAAACTTCAATCGACCTTACGCGGCCCAAAGCATCACCGAGTTCTGGCAGCGCTGGCATATGACGCTGTCACGGTGGTTTCGCGACTATGTATATATTCCACTTGGCGGAAACCGTACTACTTCATTCAAGATATACCGTAACTTGTTCGTTGTGTTTGGCCTGTGTGCGCTTTGGCATGGTGCCGCTTATACGTTTCTAATATGGGGTTTCGGGCATGGGTGCCTGATAGCGCTGGAACGTGCAGGCGTATTGAAAATTCACAAGTGGAGAATGGCAAGTTTTCCTGTGTTTGTTTTCGCTACCCTGCTGTGGGTACCGTTCCGAGCGGAAAACGTGTCTCAGATGAATTCATTCTGGCGAGCAATGACAGGCCTGGATTCCACTATCCCCTTTTGGACGGCGGCCGACATGGGCCTGGCCGATATCAAGGTGATCTTCCTGCTTGCGCTTGCTTTTCTGATTTGTCTTGTTGGCGACAAACTGTTCTATCGCTTGAGAAGGCGAAGCTTCAAGATGCCTGTCACTGTGGGAGCCTACGTATTCGTGCTGTATGTGCTCTCTTGCATTTCAGTGGTTGAGCGCGGCTTCAATCCGTTTATCTACTTCAAGTTCTGACTTGGTCTGGCCGCGAGGGAGGGCGGCATGATGCCGGCCCGTCCTGCATTGCATACGGCAACTGCTCCAGTACGTCCCGCAGTGACATATAGGCTCTTGGCCGTTGAGCTGCTTGGCGGTCTCAAACAGGCCTAGTTCCGAACGCATGCCTGCTCTTGTTGAGGAAGACGAAAAATACAAGCTATCACCGCCACCTTAATGCCCAACTCGGCCAGCGCGGCGAGGCCATCGACGGACTTTTCAGAAGTCCGCAGGCCTGAGATAGAGATAGATTTTTCGACGTTTGCGTCGGGACGCATCTGATTTACTGGCTCAGGAGGGAGGCAGGAACACAGCATCCGGTTGCAGCCAAGTGCGTTGAACGCGGGTTCGTGAAGCGGATACGCGTATCCTGCATGCGTTCAGCTCCTTCCCTTTATTGATTACGACGTGTCTGCGATACTCTGGACAACTCGCCCAAAACCAGCCGCTGACAGAGAGGTGAGCCCCATGTGCGTTGGTTCACTGATGTATTAAGGAACCCTCACGCCAAGCGCACCCTGTGATAGCACCACTGTCAAGCGGATCTGCATCCGCAGGAATTCAATGCAACGAAGTCTAATTCAGTTCGCTCGCTACCTGCTCGTAGGGGGCCTAACTTATGGCGCAGACCTTAGCGTATTCCTTCTGCTATTTAATATTTTCGGTATGGACTTACTCCTTGCCAATATGATCAGCAAGGTTTTAGCCGGGCTATTCTCGTTCGCGGCACACCGAGCCTTCACTTTTGGCGTGATCGACGCCAAGGGCCGGACGAGGCAAGCGGTACGTTATTTCACGCTCCTGGCGCTGAACATTCCAATTTCAGCCTTGATTCTGTCTGCCATGCTATGGATCACATCGCTGGAAGTCGTCGCCAAAATTCTGTCCGACGTACTTCTTGTGCTCATTAGTTATGCACAATCGAAATTTATAGTTTTCAAAAGGAACGAAATTTCTCATGAGTGACTTATTGGATGATGGCATTCATATTGTCAGGCGTAACAGCTATAGCAATGATCTGATTGCGCAATGGACTCGTTTATTCCAGAGATGCTTCGGAGGCTCCGAGGACAATGCGACCCGCGTGTTTCAGAAGTACTTGCTCAACGACTCGAGAATTTGTTATTCGGTCAAAGAAGGCACCATGGTGGCTGCGTACTGTGGGTTACGACTAAGCCACGAAGACGGCGCCGTTTTTCTTTCGACAGACACGATGTCCGACGGCACCCAAAAAGGGTCGTCGGTGATTCTTGGGAAACGGCTGTATAAATCCTTCGTTGAGGAAGGTATTGATATCGTTTGTGGCTACCCTAATAAGAACATCAGAAGAATACGCGAGAAAGGCCTGGGTTGGACGCTGAATGGAAACTTGTACTTGTACATGGGCATTCCCTTTCTTTGGCGTTTTTTCAAAAAACCGATGAACCAGAATGCTTTATGGAAACTGGCAAGACCCGCCGGTGGTTGGTTCACTAGAAAAAAACCACCCTTGGTCAATCTGCTCGGCAGTGATGGGTTGTACTCCTCCAATCCCGGACTTGTCATTACCTTGTCTGCCTACCGGCCTGGCGTCTTTTTTATCAAAGTTCCAGGTTTTCTTTTCGAACCGAGAAGTTTTGGCTACAAATGCCTTACCGAGCAGACAGAAAAAAACAATGCCTTCTTGGAAAAAATCAAGTACCTCAATATCGACACCATTGATATACCTTGATAGCGGGTACCGACATGAAGCCAAGTTCTATATTTTTGATGGCCCACCAGGACGACGAGTTCGGGATATTCCATCAAATCGAGCACGAGTTGAAAGCTGGCCGTTGGGTCCGTTGTGTATATGTCACCGATGGGGCTGCCACTGCTGATTCCGACCGTCGAGATCTGGAATCGCGAGCCGTCCTCCAAAAATTAGGGGTTGCAACAACCGACATCCTTTTTGTTGGCCGACAATTGTCAATTGGTGATGGTCAGTTACATCAACATGTTGGCGTATTTGCAGACTGGCTGGATGGTTTCTTTAATGATCATTCAACGCTTCAGTCGTGTTTTGTGCCTGCCTGGGAAGGCGGCCACCCTGATCATGATTTGTTGCACGCTATTGCGGTGGAGTTACTGACGACTCGTGCGACCTCGGTCACCGTCAGGCAGTACTCCCTTTACAATGCTCGAAATTGCAAGGGGCCATTCTTCCGCGTCTTATCACCACTTCCAGAAAATGGGCCCGTTAAACAACAACCTATTGCCTGGCGAGATCGGCTTCGATACATAAGGCTTTGCCTGTCATACCCTTCTCAATGGAAAACTTGGCTGGGCTTATTTCCATTCGTGGGCGGGCATTATCTGTGTCATGGCGTCCAGCGCTTACAAGATGTCAATCGCCAGCGACTGGACCAACCTCCGCACCAGCAACCTCTTTATTACGAACGACGCGGCTTTCTCGATTGGCCTACGATGCAAAAAGCTATTGCTGAGTTGCAGCAAAAATTGTCGGGGTTGAACCCACCGTAAGTGATCGCCCCATTGAGCCGGGGGGTCGAATCCACCCTCTCGGCAGCGGGCATTCGCCTTCAATGGGCCTCCTTGCCGGCACCGCATGCCTGCATCAGCAAAAGCACAAAATGTCGCACTTTGCTTTACTGCTTAAAAAAAAAGCGTAGATTGCTTTTTACATGCAGAATAAGCAGGTCAATTTAGAAATGGCACATTTTGCGACACCCGCTGACGCCGCGTTGCTCGGCTTGGACAGTGAAGACGTCTGGGATACCGAGCGGGCCTTTGCGCACCTCAAGGCGTTGGGCGAGGCGGATACCAAGCGCACCGCAGAACGACGCCTTCACACGCTGGGCCTGCTTCCTAACGAACTGTCAGAGCACGACCTGCGGGACGAACTGGATCGCCCTGCGAACCAACTCATTCTGCATTGGGCTCTCGAACAGGCGCGCAAACGGCGCGACCGTGTGCTCTTTGCCCAACTCTACCCTCTGCCCAGCGGCAAGCCGGCACTGCATGCCAACGATGCCAGGGGCGCACGCTTCTGGGTACCGCTCGCCAGCGCCGAAGATGAAGTCATTCAAAAAGCCTTGGGCGCACTTCAGCAGCACCTGGGCAAACCCATTGCGCTCTTTGCGCATGGTCAGTTGGTCGGCGTAACACGTTCAATGCATCCGAACGCCAACATCCATTTCTGCCCACAAACCTTCAAACCCGTGCTCCCCGCGCACTTGCACCTCCCCAGCCCTCACGCCGAGGTGCAGCGTTTTGCGCACCTCAAACGCCTGGAAGCCGAAAGCATCCACGTTATTCGCGAGGCTGTCGCAGAGGCGCAAAACCCGGCCATGCTGTACTCCATCGGCAAAGACAGCGGCGTCCTGCTGCATTTGGCGCGCAAGGCTTTCCTTCCTTCTGCGCCGCCCTTCCCTTTGCTGCACATCGACACGCGCTGGAAATTCCAGGAGATGTACCTGTTTCGCGATTTCATGGCGCGCGAAACCGGTATGGAGATGCTGGTGCACACCAACGCGCAGGCGATCGAGAAGAACATCAACCCCTTCGACCACGGCTCGGCCCTGCATACCGATATCTGGAAGACAGAGGGCCTCAAACAAGCGCTGGACCATTACAAATTCGATGTGGTTTTTGGTGGTGCCCGTCGCGATGAAGAAAAGTCCCGCGCCAAGGAGCGGTTTTTTTCCTTCCGCAGCGCCACTCACTGCTGGGACCCGAAGAATCAGCGCCCGGAGCTCTGGAGCCTGTACAACACCCGTAAAAAACAGGGTGAGAGTATCCGGGTTTTCCCGCTTTCCAACTGGACCGAACTTGACATCTGGCAATACATCTACCAGGAAAAAATCCCGGTTGTGCCGCTCTATTTTGCACAGCCTCGGCCAGTGGTGGTGCGCCCCGAAATGACCATGATGGTGGACGATGACCGGTGCCGGCTGTTGCCGGGCGAGGACATTCAGATCAAGAAAGTGCGCTTTCGAACGCTGGGCTGCTACCCCCTCACCGGCGCGATAGAGTCTGATGCGCAAACCCTGGAAGACATCCTGCTGGAAGTTGCCAACACCCGACAGTCCGAGCGCCAGGGCCGCGTGATTGATGCCGACAGCGCCGGCTCCATGGAGAAGAAAAAAAAGGAGGGATACTTTTGATGCCCACACATTCGACTTCAATACTCATCGTCGGCGGGGGATTCAGTGGCACGCTCACTGCGATTCATCTATTGCACGCCACCGCCGGTCAAAGCCTCTCGATCACGCTGGTCAACCCCGCATCGGCACTGGGTCGTGGCCTTGCCTATCGCAGCAACGACGACAATCAGATTCTGAATGTGCCTGCCGGCAATATGAGCGCGTTTGCCGAGACACCCTCGCACTTCGTCGAGTTCTGCCAGGGCATTGACCCGTCGATCAACCCAGGCAGCTTTGTATCGCGCCGCCTCTACGGACGCTACCTGGAGCAATGCCTGCACACAGCGGTTTCAGCACACCCCGAGCGCTTTCATGCGGTGGAGGGGGAAGTCGACGAGGTTCACGCGCTCCCGGCCAAAGACGGGTTCACGGTCAATCTCGCGTCAGGACACTGCTTTATTGCCGCGCATGTGGTCCTGGCCATGGGGCATCAGTTGCCACGCTTCCCACTGGCACTGGACGAGAAGACGCGTGCTTTCGTGATAGACGCCTGGGACTTCGACAGCATGAACCGGCTTGCGCCCGACGCATCCGTTCTGATTATCGGAACCGGCCACACCGCAGTGGACGCGCTCTTTCATCTGACGCAGCAAGCTCAACCGCGCATGATCACGATGCTTTCACGGCATGGGCTTTTGCCTCAACCTCATCGACTGAACCCCAACCCGCCCCCCGTTGGCCAGTACCCGGAATACCTGGGTGAGGCGCCATTGCGTATGCGCACGCTGCTGCGCCGACTGCGGCAAGAGGTCGCGCGCCACGCCGACTCAGGGGGGGACTGGCGTGATGTACTCAACCAGCTTCGCCCCCACACGCCACGGCTCTGGCAAGCACTATCGCTGGTCGAACGGCGGCGGTTCCTACGCCATGCGGTGGCCTTCTGGGACGTGCATCGCCATCGCCTGGCGCCGCAGGCCGCCGACCGCCTGAACGCTCTGCTCCAGACACAGAAGGTGCAGGTGCTGCCGGCACGACTATTGGCCATGCACGTTTGCGCCGCTGGTGAGCTGAGCATTGAACTCAGGCCACGGGGCCAACAGGCCGCGCAAACACTTGCGGTGACAGCGATCGTCAATTGCACCGGCCCGAGTATGGCGATTGGCCCGAGATCGCAGCGCTTGTTTCAACAACTGGTCGCAGACCAACTGCTGACCCCTTCCCCTTGCGGCTTGGGCCTCCAGATCAATGACCGATATCAACTCATCGGTGCGCAGGGGCATGCAGTAAAGGGGTTGTGGTACGTGGGCCCGATGCTCAAGGCGCGCCACTGGGAAGCCATCGCCGTACCTGAATTGCGCGTACACGCACAGCAGCTTGCACGGGAACTGGCCAAGCAATTGGCTGCATGTTCCGCGCTGCCTGCTCAACCCGAGTCAGTTTGAATATGCCTACTATCAAATCGCGCCTGCGCAAGCCTCAACCCGCGCCACACACACTGAGCCTGGCTGACCTCTTCGAGCAGCAGCGCCATCAAGACTTGCTGCGCTTCATTACCTGCGGCAACGTGGACGACGGCAAGAGTACGCTGATTGGCCGCCTGCTCTGGGAATCCCGGCACGTCTTCGACGACCAGCTACGTGACCTGCAGATCGACTCCAAACGCCATGGTACGCAGGGCAATGAGCTGGACTTCGCACTCCTCGTCGACGGGCTGACTGCCGAGCGTGAACAAGGTATTACCATCGATGTGGCCTATCGCTTTTTCTCGACGCCTCGGCGCAAGTTCGTCGTCGCCGACACCCCGGGGCATGAGCAGTACACCCGTAACATGGTCACAGGCGCCTCAACCGCCGATGTTGCGGTGTTGTTGGTCGATGCTCAACGAGGCGTGCTCACCCAGACTCGACGGCATGCCTACCTGGCGTCGCTGCTAGGTATCCGCCACATCATTTTGGCCATTAACAAGATGGATCTCGTGGCTTACGACCGGCAGGTCTTTGACACAATCCGGGCGACCTTCCAAACGGTGGCCGAATCACTGGGCTTTCAAACCCTGACGGCCATTCCGTTATCGGCGCTCAAGGGCGACAACATCACCACTCGGTCAGCCAACACGCCCTGGTACACGGGCCCAACCTTGATCAGCCACCTGGAAACCATCGAAGCCCCGCGCTCCAGCGGCGATAAAACGGTGTTTCCAGTGCAATGGGTCAACCGCCCCAATGCCGATTTCCGGGGCTTCAGCGGCACACTTGCATCCGGTGAACTGGCCCTGGGTGACCTGGTACGCATTACCGCCTCAGGGCAAACCGCAAAAATCGCGCGGCTTTTAACCGTTGATGGCGACCAGCCCAAAGCCAGTGCTGGGGATGCGATAACGCTGGTGCTGGATCAGGACGTGGACGTCTCTCGTGGGGATGTGATCGCGCGGGCAGATCAGCCGCTGGAAATGACGGATCAATTCGAAGCCACGCTGGTATGGATGGCCGACGAAGCAGGGCTGATCAGCCGGACTTATGATCTGAAGCTCGCCACCCAGTGGGCCGCTGCCAGCATCACCACCTTGAAGTTCCGGGTGAATGTAAACACTCAAGCACACGAAGCGTGCCGACAACTCAGGCTCAATGACATTGTCGTGGCGAACCTGGCCCTCAGTAAGCCGCTGGTATTTGCGCCCTATGCACAATCGCAGACGCTGGGTGGCTTCATCCTGGTCGACCCTTTTACCCAAGCCACCGTGGCCGCCGGCATGATCCGGCACAACCTGCGCCGGGCCCAGAATGTACATCGCCAAGCGTTGAGCATCAGCCGTATAGACCGCGAGCGGCTCAACGGGCATACCGCGAAAGTTATCTGGTTTACCGGCCTTTCCGGCTCCGGTAAGTCAGCCCTTGCCAACGCGCTGGAAAAAGAACTCCACGCTCAAGGCAAGCGCACCTACATATTGGATGGTGACAACGTTCGCCAAGGCCTGAACAAGGACTTGGGGTTTACCGACGCTGATCGGGTAGAGAACATTCGTAGAGTGGCCGAAGTCGCCAAACTGATGATGGATGCCGGCCTGATCGTAATGACAGCCTTCATCAGCCCCTTCAGGGCCGAGCGCGAGATGGCGCGGCAATTGATCGGAGAGGACAACTTCATCGAGGTGTTTGTGGACACGCCACTGGACATCTGTGAGCGACGTGACCCCAAGGGGCTCTACAAAAAAGCGCGAAGCGGTCTGTTGCCGAACATGACGGGTATCAACAGCCCCTACGAAGCGCCCGAACAGCCAGCCCTCAAGCTTGACACGTCGGATCTGGACATCGAGATGACGGTCAAACACTTAATGGCACTGCTGCTCAATAATCGATGAAGCCAACCTGCCGGCCAGGCGCCGGGTAATCAGTTCCAGGGCGGGCACGTCTTCCGACTGCCCGACCTGACTTGCCCCCTGCCCTGCAAATCGCAAGGCAGCTTATACGCGCGGCCCCACATTATTGACGCCGGGTCTGCGAATACTCCGGTGAAGGGGGCGCACGGGAACCGAAGCTACGTCGTAACTGATAAACCCCAGCAGAAACTGTATGCCGGCGATAATCGGCAGCGCCGACATCATTACCGTTCCAGCCGGTGTGGGCACGCCCATCTGGGCGGAACTCACCCAATGGTAGCCACCGTACAAAAGCCCGAAACCCAGAAAGAGCAGGCCCAGCGGCAACTCCAGGGAAGCGACAGACATGTCTCGCAGGTAATAGCTGTAAAAGATTCGCTTGTTGAAGTTGCGCACGTGCTTGACCAGAAACTCGCCGACAATCTTGGAGATTTTCAGATTGCTGACTTCGTCGACATACTTGGCATTCATCGGCACATCCACCACCACCGCGCGGATGGTGTTCAGCCGAAACAGCATGTCCGTTTCGAAAAAGTAACGATGGCTTATTTTTTTGAAAGGCAAGTGCCTGGCCACTGTCACATGAATAGCGGTATAGCCATTGGTGGGATCGAACAGATCCCAATAACCTGACGACAGCTTGGTCATGAACGACAACATTGCATTGCCGAACAAGCGCATACGTGGCATTGCCCGAATTTCTTCCAAATCGAAAAAACGATTGCCCTTGGTGTAATCGGCTTCACCGGCGAGGATCGGCGCAATGAAATCAGGGATCAGGCTCGGGTCCATCTGACCATCACCATCGACCTTCACAATGATTTCCATATTCTCGTCAATGGCGGCTCGATAGCCCGTCATCACCGCACCACCAACGCCCTGATTCTCGGAATGTCGTAGAACAGTCACCCGTTCATCGGTGCAGTTGGCCTCGATGAAATCACCCGAACCATCAGGGCAGCAATCGTCGATAGCATAGATACGCACCACTTCAGGACCGATTCCGCCAATCACGCCAAGAATATGGTTCTTGACCTTATAGCAAGGAATCACCACGGCTACTTTGGGTGGAGAACTATTCGTCATGGTCATAATTTTTCCGTTTGCAAGTACGAGACTGACCGTTAGCCAAGCGTGCGGGCAGCGTGCTCCGCAAGGTGCATCCGCCCTTGCACATCATTGGGTGACTTCATACATTTCCACACCCCACAACTCCGCCATTCGCGGGAAATGCTGTTGGATGTAGGGGCCAAGCGCCGCACGTACTTCTGGCGTCGTACAGCCATCCATAACGATGTGGCTTACTTGGTTTTCCGCCAGGTAACGTGCGAATTGCGCAGTATCGAGCAACTGTGATTGCCGGCTCGCCCAGCTGTAGTTGTGCCACGTCGTGTAAATGGTTCGACCTTTGAAATAGGCGCCATAAGGGCAACCCAGCAGCAATACCGTGGGGGTTTTGCGCAGCGAAGCAGCGAGGATATTGCCCATGTATTGGTGGGCGTTGAGCATTTCTTCGGCGTAATTTGCCGATGTCACTCCACGATAAGGGCTCGGCGATAGCATGTTCATCGCTGGAATATGCATCATCCCGTTAACAAAGCGGCTCGCCGGCAACCCGAACAGATTCGCGGCAAACAGGCAACCGAGGATGATCATCCACAATACGTTTTGTGGCCGCTTGATAACGATATGCAGGTAGTAGGCGATGCTCATCGCCAGCAGGGCCATACCCGGTAAAAAGTAACGCAGATACTGGATCTGGGCACCAACCGCAACCAGGTAGATCACCCCGATACCCAATGGCACCAACGCCAGCAGGTTGCGCCGGCACACCGCAACCAAACTTCCCGCACAGGCCAACAAAAACAAGATTATCAGCCCCATGGAACCATCACTGGATTCCTCGTAGCGGGACGATTCAAAGGTCATTTTCCAGGGCAAGTCCCAGCTGAGGTGACCAGCCCAACGACCATCCAGGAAGTTGATAGGATCCCAGTAGGGTGATTTGAACACGCCGTTAAAGAACGGAAAGAGTGGGTTGCCGGTCTTCAGCCACGCCACCACGTAAAAAAACAGTGCCAGCGCCAATGCAGCCAAAAGGATCAGCGACAAACGAAGCCGATCGGTGGTCTTGCCGATCTCGCGCCAATTGACCACCAGCACCGCCAGGATCACTGGCGCCAGCAGCAAGCCGAACGTCTTGGTCGCACTGGCGCCTGCCGCGCACAGAGCCGCCAACAACGCCAACTCGATGGATTTGTGACGCAGCGAAGACGTTAACAGGACCGCCGATGCGAGGATGAAACCACACAGGGTCACCTCGATGAACAACCCCGAAACCTCACGCACGAACATCGGCACAAAGGCCAACACCGCCGCCATGGCCACGCCGGTGGGGCGCAAACGGAAACCGCCGCCCGTAGCGACGAGCGCCAGCATGACGAGAAATTGCAGTACAAGCTCAACCTTGACCGCCTCGACGTTCCCGGCAATGAACATTGCGCTGAAATTAAGCTGAGGCGCGAGTGGCATGACCGCAAATACGTACTCACGGACGTCGTAACCCCACATGCCCTTGCTTTGCATCTCACGGGCGATGCGCATATGCATCGTCATCGCGTCCCCGTCAAACCCGGGATGCACGGACGCCACAATTAACAGCATGATGGACAGAAGCAGGAAGAACCGCGGAACTTTCCAGCCCCCCACCGCTCTCAATTGCCTTGGACGAGAAACGAGAAGCTCGCGCAGCACACGCACGACCTCGCCACGCCCAATCGGAGAAAGCAGCAACAGCGCGCCCATCAGCGCGCCTTCCATGAAACGTGTATTGATCGGGAAAAAACTGAGTGCGGCGAGGATGAGCAAAAACATCGCTTTTCCCACCCAGAATGCCAGCGCTATACGCGCCAGGTCCGAGCGGGCAAGCTGCGCGCGTGCCTTCAGCCCAATAAGCTGATACCCCAACGCGGCGGCAACGAAGCTTGCGGCCAATGCCCATAACGTTGCGACCGGCCCCGCCATGAGGACAAACGCTGCAAGTACCGCCACTACGCCATTGACCGGATGAGGCCGAAAGGTAGCGACAAATGCAACGAGGGTGAGCACCACTACGATGGTTGCGGCGTTGCGTACCTCATAGATATTGCCCCAAAGCGCGGTCAGAGCGCTCGCAGGCTTACCGGTAAGGAACACGATGAGAACTACGCACATTAAACAGGCCAGCAGGACCTGGAGCCCCAGCGGAAAAGTCCCGTTTGCGCGCCACCAGGGAGCCTTGGCACTCAGCTTATTTCGGATAGAACTCACGTACTCGCATTCCTTTATATTCACGGGACATTGGGTAACGTCCACGCCAAAGCATCCATTGACGATATCGGCTGACAGGACGGTACCGCGCACCCACTTCTGCGACCCTTGCCGCTTGGGATAAACCGGGCGCCGACCAGATCATTCAACGGTTCAACAAGCCAATCAGCGAGCGACGTGGCTAATACGCAAGCCCACGAAATGCTTCCCTGACTCTTGCCTGGAAATTGGCACGCGCGAAGCGCTCGATGGACTTTTGCGCTCGTTCACCGATTTGCGCCAGCATTTCAGGCGAAGCGTTAACCAACATCCCCATTTGAGTCGCCAGCATTTCGTAAGTCGAATAACGAAACCCGAGATCCTCACTGGCGACGATTTCCCGCTGGCCGGCCGCGTCGAATACTACCGGAACACAGGCACAAGCCATAGCCTCGCAGGTGGTCATGCCAAAGTGCTCGAAGCGCTCCGGAAATTGTTCGACGCGCTCTCCCCAGCCAGCACCGTGCCAATATATCGACGCCTTGCGATAGTAGGTCAGCAGATCAGCAAAAGGCAGGTCGGGAAGAATATCAATGGGGTGGCCCGCGCACAGTTCCGTGAGGCGATCAAAGTAATCAAGATGCATCTGGTGCTCACGATGCCGAGAGCCAACAAATACCAGGCGCCAGCCGTCTGGAATGACGCCTTCCTGCCGCAGGCGAATAAATGCGCTCGCGATCTCGTGGTGCTTCTTGTTATGGCCCCCGGCAAAAAAACGCCCGACGGTAAGAATGATTTTTTCTTTTGCAGGCGGACCGTCGAGGCCAAAGAGTTTAGTGTCGATCGGCGGCTGCAATTCGGTGGAGGGCAATTGCCAGCGCCGATCAATCCACTCCGACGTGAAATTCGATATGGATATGATCCGGTCATAAGCTCGCAGCGCATCACGCGGACTGTGTCGTTTAAGAGCCCCTTCACTTCCCCATTTGAGCGAGCGCGTGTCGATACAAGCGCCCAACTGTCGAGAGTCGGATGAAAGCGCCAGTTCGCTCATCACGACCGGCTTGCAAAAAATCGAAAGAAGACGGCTATGGCGCTTATCATTCGGCTTGCAGGGCACGTGCAGGATATTGCCTTCCATGTGCCAAGGCAGCTCTTCGCCATCCAGTCGAATCATTTCAATACCGTTGTAGGCCTCTGGCCACAGAGGAATCCTGACAGGGCGGGACTGTGCGCCAGCCACCATCAAAATAGCCTCGGCACTGATCCAGGCACGCCCATCAGGCTCAACGTCATACACCCCGGCAACTGGCGTAATGACGTCACCTCGCCGACGGCCGATACGCAGTAAGTCTCTCTTGCTGCCGCGCACAAGTTCGCGAACCCATTGCACGGCTCGCCCACGCATCGACGACAAGGCATCGACACGATGTGGAAAATAACAAATCAATGCCGACTTCTTCGCGCGCGGCATCAGCGATGATGAGTAAGTGCTGTTGACGAATAAATCGTAATGCGAAGAACGGGGCGACAATCGCTCGCATGGCTCGTTCGGCCATTCCCGCATGGTGCATCGGGACAGATCCAAGTGAAGCCTTGACTCCAGACGGCTCCAGTCCACAGGTTCAATCGATATCAACTCAACTTCGTGATCTCTGGACAATATTTCAGCTACCGAACCCGTGTAGTTTTCGCCGCCACCAAACGTATTCCAGTATCGATTGTAAATGCCGATTTTCATTAGCGATCCTTTCGCATTAGTACCCGCAGACGCTTCCCTAAAATAGCGGGAAGCATCAACGTCGCTTTCAGAAGTGCCTTGAACTCGATTTGCTGAGGCGTCATCTCATTCAATGACCTTCCGCGCCACGACAATAAGCCGAGACGTCTATTAACTCGAACTGCCCGCACAAGCACACGGATAAACCGAGCGGTTTGTACCACCAAGTGGCTCGCCCCGGCATTTTTAAAAACGTTAAGCCAGTAATTACGCGTCACGTGGTAGCGAAAAACCGGCGACCATTCACCACTGCTTCCCGCATGAATGTGACGAACCACCGAACGGGGCTCATACAGAAGCTTCCAGCCCGCCTTGCGAATGCGCCAGGAAAGGTCGGCATCTTCGTAATACATGAAGAAGCGCTCGTCGAATCCGCCATGGTCGATAAACAGCTTGCGGGGTATCAGCACACTGCAACCGCAAAAAGCCTCCAGCTCCCGAGGCTGATCAAATTGCCCGGCATCGGGCTGATTGATCCCGATATCCGCAGCATTCCCTCGGCCATCAAGGGCGCTGCCCGCATTGTTGACAACCCACTCGGCGTTATTTGCCACATCGGCGGGGACATCGAACTGGAACTGCGCGAACCCTTCATGCACGAGACAAGTGCCGAGCGAATGCCCGTCGCATTCAACTTCCAGGCAAACGCCTTCAGGCCGCCCAATGGCAGTCGCTACGACACTCAGCGTCAGTGGCCCGCCCAGTTGCGCCTCTCCTACAGGTAGCATCAACTCGGCCGTCTCGCCGGTCCAACGCACGACCCGGCCCTCGGGCCAGCGCTCCTCGTGATAAAAACCCTGGCCGACGATAGGCTTTATGTAGGCAACGCCCACAAATGCAGTTTCCGATAGATCGACCGCCACCCCGAGCATCCGCCCATCGTCACCGCCTGGCGATTGAGTCGGCGCACGCAGCTTGATCTTCAGGAACCGTTTGAAATAAACAATTTTAGGAGATACGGCACCCACCTTCTCTCCCGCTGCGGTGCCTTGCGTCCAAGTAGCCACGAGCCCTTCAAGCCACGTGTCGGAAACCACCGTATCGTTGTTGATCAACGCCAACAACGGAGAAGTGGCGGCACTCACGCCCAGATTGTTACCGCCTGCAAACCCGAGGTTGACTTCGCTACGCACGACCTTGACCGAGGGAAACTCCTCACGCAGAAACTCTACAGAGCCGTCATGAGAGGCGTTGTCGACCACAATAATTTCTGCAGGCAGATAGGTCTGGCGCAGGAGGCTCGCGATCAGCTCGCGCAAGAACGCTTTACCGTTGTAGTTGACCGTTACCACGCTGACGTTGGGCGAAATCCGCTTCATCATTTCGGTACGCCGCGCCTCGACGTAGGCAAAATGTTCTTGTCGCGCCGACCAGACTTTATCCTTGTCCTGAAGGATCAGATCCCGCTCATGTGAAATTCGCTGAACCTCTGCGACATGTTCCGTTGCTACCTGCCCGAGGCGCTCGGACCATATCCGATCCTTTTCCGTCAGCATTACATCGCGCTCGTGCGCCAACCGCTGAATCTGCGCGACATGATCAATTTCTATCTGCTCGACACGCTCCGCTAGCGTCTCATCCTTGGCGATCACAATTTGCTGGGCCAGCGCGGCATGATCAGCCACCACCTGCTCGACCCGGGCCGCCCAGATACGGTCCTTTTCCTGCAACTGTTCATCACATTCGGCGACACGCCGCTCCAGCCTTACGGCCAGCCCCTTGCTGTCGCGCAGCGACGAAGTCAGTCGGTCGACAATACTCTGGCTCAACGGCCCCAAGGCATTCAGCAGCACTTCTGTATCAAGTACCGAGACGATCGAATAGATTTCGAGGGCATCCAAACTGATGCGCCCCTTCTCCACCCACGTCGTAACGTCCAGCGCCACTACCGTGGCGGACGAAAGGTGAGCTTCGTCGATATTGCGCGAGCAACTCAAGCCGACATAGAGCAGCTCACCCACTACGCAGATACCCCGCGTATACCCGTCCAGGACTGCGGCGCGTACAAGCTTGCCGTCCGACGAGTACTCACGGATTTCCTTGGTCTCGGAGTTCGCAAGCAACAGGTTGTTGCCGTAAGGAACCAGGCTGTGGGGTTGCGACAGGCCCTCGATATATTTTTGCCCAGAGAACAAATCCTGAACAAACCCGGCGCCCTGGGTGTTGCCTTTATATCCACGGGTTGTTTCAGACATTCCGAAGGCGGAAAAGACGATGGTGTCTTTCCAGCGGGCCAAGCAGTTCAGGTGCCAGGAGTCGGGCTGCTCAGAAAACGTCCAGCGCTGCGTCTCGATGCCTGCCTCGTTGAAGCAGACAACTTCGTTTCCGGTGGTGCCAACGACGTAGCACAGCTCGCCATCAAACAGCACGTCATGCACGTCATCGACCAACTTCGCGTCACCTGTCAGCGACCAATTGCGATGGCCTGTCAACGACAACCCGGCGGGCTGAAGCCCCAGCAGAACGGAAGCCCCGCTGACATCAAGGCCGGTGCAACCCGCAGAGTCCAGACGGTTTGCCTTCCCCCCATGAACCAAGAAAAGTCCACCGTCATTCGGGCACGAAACCAGCAAACCATCAAACAAGCTATGCATTCATTTCCACCGAACATTCAAAGCCAAAATCGATCAGTTCCGTTGCTCGATTATCGACGACAGGCAATACACGGAAGGCGACCACATCAACCTTGCGATGCAGCACCATTTCTTCTTTCGAATCATCGCAACCGAACACACCCGCATTCAGGAAAAACACGCCGGGGTTCAAATGACATTTAAAGGAGTACTCGACCGATATCCGGGTGCCCGGCTCGACCACTAAAATCGCGTCGGTGGGCCTCGAGGCAGATAATCCACCGCCCAAGGGCATTCCGCTGGATGACCTGATCGACATCCCAAAACGGACATTGGTCACAAGCTGGTCGAAGGATACGTCGTAACGGAAAAGGTAGGTGCGCCCCCGCACCAGCCCATTTACCTGGACGCCTTCAGGGGTAAAGATCCGCGTATCGCCGATCGTCGCCCCACGGGATTCGAACACGATCGTACTCTGGGGTACGAACTCAGGATCAAAGGACTCTTGATCGGCGTCGGCGCTCTCGCTGACGCAAGCGCTGCCCGTCACGACCGGCGCGTCACCTTCCTGCTCGGCGCCGATCGGATCATGGCGATTGGCACGCATTGCCTCACGAAGCTCTTCTCGCGTAGCCGCCGGCGCATAAAGGAGTTTTTGGTAGCTACCGACAATACGTTTCGGCTCTCCGACCGCGAGCAGCTCCCCAGAGTCCAACAGGATAGCGCGGTCACATAAGCCCACGACTGTTGATGCGGAGTGAGAAACGAATAGAATCGTCGCCCCCGAGCTTCGTATGGTTTCTATGCGTGAGAAACATTTGCGCTGAAACAACTCGTCGCCAACCGACAGCGCCTCGTCAACGATAAGAATGTCCGGGTCAACGTTGATGGCTACCGCAAACGCCAACCGTACGATCATTCCGCTTGAATAGCTTCTGATCGGTTGCTCGATAAACGTCCCGATTTCGGCAAAAGCCGCGATATCGTCAAAGCGCTGATCGGTTTCCTCTTTGCTGAGGCCCAATATCGCCGCGTTCAGATAGACGTTCTCACGCCCGGTAAACTCCGGATTGAAACCCGCCCCCAACTCCAGTAACGCGGCAACTCGCCCCTGGGTTTGAATGCTGCCGTCAGTCGGGTTGAGCGTGCCGCAGATCATTTGCAGGAGCGTCGACTTGCCACTGCCATTACGGCCGACTATTCCGACGGTTTCTCCTTTTTTTACCTCAAAATTCACCCCTCTGAGCGCCCAGAACTCTCGATAATACTGGCGCGAACGCATACCGAGCGTGCGCTGTACGGGAGGGAGCACAAACTGCCTGAGCCGGTCGCGAGGCTGGTCGTAGATGTGGTAGCACTTGCTAAGGTTCTCGACCTTAATGGCAACTTCAGAGGACATCAGCAAACCCCTTGCGTGTTTTCTGGAACCAGGCAAAGCCCAACCAGGCAACAAGGCAGGTAGCCGCCAAATAGGCCGCCAAGAGGGCAAAGTCCGGCGACGCTCCGAAGTAAAGTACCGCCCTGGCCTGCTCGATGACGGTAGTGAGCGGATTGAGGTAGAGCAGATAGCGATAGGTTTGCGGCAGTGCCGTGACTGGATAAAAAATCGGACTTAAAAACATCAGCGACATCGTGACCACGCCAATGAGCTGCGAGACATCCCGCAGATACACGCCAAGCGATGCCAGCGCCCAACTCAGCCCCATGATCAACAACGCCAGCGGTAGCAGGATGAGCGGCAGATAAAGCACGGTCAGGTGAGGCGGCCCGATCAGGATCACATAGGCCAGCAACCACACCACCAAGCTGACGCCCATGTGAAACAGCGCCGACAGCAGCGTGACGAAGGGCAGGATTTCCAGCGGAAACACCACTTTCTTGACGTAGTTGACGTTGGAAAGAATAAGGCCCGGCGCGCGATTTATGCACTCGGAGAACAGGTTGAAGACCATCAATCCGGCAAACAACACCAAGGCAAATTCAGCTTTTGAATCACTGCCGCTGCTCCATCGGGCCTTGAACACCACGCTGAAAACAAAGGTGTACACAACTAGCATGAACACGGGATTGAAGAACGACCAGAGCAACCCCAAGGCCGACCCGCGGTACCGCCCGAGCACTTCTCGCTTGGCTGAAGCCCAGATAAGTTGTCGGTAGCGCCATAAGTTGACCAGCATTGCCGTAGGACCCGCAGAATGCACTTGCATCAGGCTATGTACTCCCTGATCGCTACAGGCACATTGCCATCACCCGACATCTCGGTAAAAAAAATCGCGGGGCTTTTTTGACCGCTTAAAAAGATGCTGCCGTTGTGTTTCATGCTGATCCTTAACCTAATAATCTTGCATCATTCAGGGCTATGGCGTTCCCAGCGAAGCTCGCCGCAGAGCTTACCAGCAGCAAACACAAAGCTGTTGGACGCCATGCCGGCTTGTTGCAGAAAATGGGAATACTTTGCCGCGGCACAGTGCCGCTCGATTTCAGGAGTAAGGTTTTCGCCAATGATGCATCTGGCAGAGGTCTCACCACGAGCCTGGCTGGCATGCCCACGCAAAGCGCTGCCGCAGGTTAATCGAGCAGCAAATGGCTTTCCGTGAAGACACTACTCATGATTGCCATTGATTAAATTTTCCCGAAGACGGCTGCCGTGATAAGCCCGATATTTCCGAGCAACGTTTGACGGTAAATACCCGTGCGTTTCAGACAAATCAAACGTGGGATCAAACTCATTTTGCGGGCTGCCATAAAGCGGTGAAGTATTTTCCGGTTTTCGGGAGTGAGTCGATGCTCGAGTGCGCTCAAGATGACAATATTGCTATCGCCCCACTGTTTAAAACGCCCCTGAAACAACATGCGAATACGCTTGAAGCGAGACATCCAGCCAGAGTTGGTGCCCACCAGGTTACAACCATGTTGACGGTAACGCAGAGTCGGCTCGGGGTCGTAAAAAACCTGGCCACCACAGCCCGTCACTAACATATATGCCCACCAGTCATGGGTGACGACCGGTCTGTGTTCCCCGGCCTCACGCAGGAGCTGCCTGGCACAGTTATTGAACACCATGGTGTTACCACCACCGATGTTTTGCATCAGCGCATTGGCGAAACTGGGAGGTTTGGAAAAGAGTGGCGAAAAGCCGATTTCATGGTTGTCGGCATCAACCAACCGGGTGCGGGAGCAATATAAGCCAGGTACATCTGCGGGTAAGGTTTGCAACCACTGCACTGAGCGGGCCAGCTTATCCGCCTCCCAAATATCGTCCTGATCGGAATAGGCGTAAAAATCCGCTTGGATGGTGTCATTACACGTCAGCGAGACAAAGTTGGCGGCAAAGCCCTCCGCCGGCCCAGAGAACACATGCAACGAACCGTCAGGCCACTTTTGCTGGTACGCCGCAAGAATCCCTCGCGTGTCATCCTTTGAACCGTCATCGGAGGCCCAAACGCTCCAATTGGAGTGAGACTGGGTCTCGAAAGAAGCCAATTGCTCAGCCAGATAGCGTTGCCCCTGGTAGGTACAGAGCAAAATAGCAACGGTGGGCAAAGCTGTGCGCGCACCCGTCCTGGAATCCAAGTCGGAATTAGGTTGCTCACCTGAAGGGTTTGAGTCGCAGTTCAATTGATCTGCCAAATTAAACTGAAGCATCCATTTATCCGCCTTAGCCGCTTGATTTCATACCGACAATGCACCTTCCGTGGCCCTTTAAACCCATCAAAGTCCAACACTTACCCCCCAATACGAAAAGGCGCATGAGCTTACCTTTACATATACGGTCAGGCAACCGCGCACTTTCCCACCCGCTCCAAAGCAGCGTCCCATGTCAAACGCCGCTCTTCTCGCAGCCTAAGCCGCTGTAATACGAGGAAATACTTTATGCAGACACCGCCCGATCAAATAAGTTGCGCATGGTTTCCGGTGTTTGTGCGATGAGAGTAGACGCACGCCGCAATGGGGCGCCGGCGCGGTCCGCGCCGGCCTCTCATCACCTGCGCGCCGCATCAAGCATTCAACCCGATCCAGCCATGAAAGCCCACGTACAGGCCAACACCGATGATCAACGCACTGGACAAGTATGGCGCCCGGCGAGCCACGGTACCCAACCATGGCCAACGGCTGGAAGCCTGCCTGGCACCCACCGCCGCCGCAGCGCCGACCGTAACCAAGGTGAGCGCCAATCCGATGCTGAAACACAGGACCAGCATGCCCCCCAGGGCAACCTCTTTAACCTGCAGACACAGCAACAGCACGGTGATGGCTGCCGGGCAAGGAATCAGGCCGCCCGTCAGGCCGAACATGACGATCTGGCCGGTCGTGACTTCGCGACGGGTGAAGCGCTTGCGGATATCGTTGGCATGGGCACGTTCATGCGCATCCTGATAGCCATCAGTCGACAGCTCCAGTCCGGCATGCGCATGGTCATGCTCCTGGTATTCCAAATCGTAGTCGTGGGAGTGGCCCGCATGCCCAAGACTCAAGCGTGCGCTGAACTCATGAGGCTCCGGGACATCGATGGCAGACTCCAGGTAGCCGTCGCGCTCGACGAAAGAGAACGATTGCCTGGCGCCGTCCGGACGGGTTGTCATCAGGCGAACATCGGCGGCGCCCCACGCATGGCCGGTCAACGTTGTCAGGCGCCAGCGCGGCGGAACGCCGTCCTCGAAGATCGCCAATTCAACACGGCCATGGCCAGTATCGATCCGGTGGGTCTCATCATGAGGGTCATGGGAATGACCAGCGCCCTGCTCGGACATAAACATCCGCTCACCACGCCAGGTGCGCCACAGCATCCAAAGCGCAATCCCGATGATCAGTGCAGCAGACGCAAGCTGGAAGTAAGGTTCGGTGGTTTGCGCGTCCAGCCCCTTGCCCAGGTACATGCCACCGATGGCGACCAACCAGACCACGGCCGTGTGCGACAACGTCGCGGCCAGCCCCAGTAAAACCGCCTGTTTGACCGAGCCACGGATGGCCACGATGAACGCGGCCATCATGGTTTTCGAATGGCCCGGCTCCAGGCCGTGCAGCGCCCCCAGCAAAATAGCGCTGGGGAAATACAACCAGGCGTTAGCCCCGCCTTGTTGCAGCAGTTCAGCAAAATTAGGCATGTCGGCTCAAAGGTACTTAGTGATTTGTTTGAACGCTTCCAACGGACCGCGCTCGCCGGTGCCCAGCGCCGAAACGGTATCTTCCAGGCAATGATCGATGTGGTCCTGGATCAACGTGCGCTTGGCCTGGCATACCGCTTTTTCCACCGCGTGCAGCTGCTGGGCGATGTCCACGCATTCACGACCTTCTTCGATCATGGTGATGATGCTGCGTAGATGGCCGTCCGCGCGCTTCAGGCGCTTGATGATCGCCTCATGACTTTGATGGGTATGTGGGTGGCTGTGTTCGTGCTCACTCATGACTTGACCCTCGGGAATCAGTGAATTGCGCCGGCATCCTATCCCCCCTGGGGGGATATGGTCAAACCGATCATCGTTGACCTGGCAGGTTTCTATCGCTGCTCCCGATCGCGCCGCGCGATGACGTTTATTGCCGACCGGGCTATGCTGATGCGCCATCCGCCCGGCTGGCCTGGCTTGCAAGGAATGCGTCATGGAGTTCGTGGTTCATAGCTATTGCCTGAAAGGCGCACGCCAGGAGCTTTTGCTGCCGCCTGTCACCCTGATACCGGCCTCCCTGACCTTGACCGTCGCCGAGCTTATTCGCCTGACCGTTACCGAACAGATTGCCGCGCTGTCGGTGCAGCACTGGCTGGAACACCTGTCGGTGCGCGAAGTGCTCGACCGCCAATACCTGAGCGAGCACGACATTCGCCAGCAAGCCGGTGCCGGCGCGATTGCGATGCCTCAGGCCAGCGCGCCTGCGCAGTTGGATGTCGGTGTTGAGGTCGAGCGCGCCTTGAAAGGGTTTGAAACCCGTGCGTTTCGCGTTCTGCATAACGGCGTCATGCTGCAACGGCTTGATGAGTCGATCCAATTGGGCCCACCTTCCACCCTCGCATTTATCCGTCTGGTGCCGCTGATTGGCGGTTGATCCTCGTCGCTCACTTTCTCGGATACCCATCATGCACTCACGCCGCCCTGCGCCCGACCAAGCCACCCGCCTCGCTGCGCTGCGAGCATTTTGTGACAGAGCGCTGGATGACTATCCCGAACTCAGCCGATATGACGAATTCGAACTGGACTTCTGGGACGGCATCGACTTCCTGCGCATCGCCGATGACTGGGTCAGGCACCAGCCCAAGGATGGGCCCAAAGCCCTGGCTGATGGTTTTGTGTTCCCTACCGTCTGGGACGACCTGGAGGATCGCCGCGATCAACAGCGCTATGGCCTGCAATATCGAGTCTGTGATGCGTGGGTCACGGCGCATCCGGACGCCTACGCGCTGGAGCAGATCTGCGCGCGACTGCGGCACATGCTGCAATTTGCCTTCGAAGACAGCGACTACCCACTGCCCACTGACGAAGACGGCCCCGCCTATTACCGCAGGCGCCCGGACCAGGCCTGGGCCTTTCCTGACGTTCAAGCTTGCATCAACCGCCTGAGCAACTACCCGCCAACCGCAGCCTGGCAGGCGTTCGCCGAATGGTTGCTGGACGGCGACTGGAACCGCGAGCAGCCCCCTTCAACGCCAGACGAGGAGCCTACGAAAGTCGCCGACGCGTATCCCTACGTGCACCAGGAAATCGAGCGCATCGCGCTGGGCCTGCTCGAAGCCGGCCGCCTCGATTACCCGCGCTTCGTGCGGGCGGCCACTACCTGGGGGCGCGCCATGATGTTCTACACAGACGACACCGGGCTGGACAGCGATGATGTGGACATGGATCGGTACGCCGATGACGTGCTCGACGATGACGAGTCATCCCACAGCGATGCCCCCACTACGCGAGCACCCGCAGCCAGCCATCCTGAGCTGGCACGCTTCACCGTTCGCTATATCGAGGACGCCTTGGCTGGGTTGCCCGATAACGCCCGGAAGCTGGCCGACACGTTCCGTTCGGTTGAGGTGTATCAGGCCCGCTGGCTGCTGCAGGCCCTGGCGGTCGTCGAACGACTGCGCATGACGCCGGAGGATTTTTTCGAGCGTTGGGCCGATACCGCCGCAGTGCTCGAGCGCTTCCTGTTGCTTCAGGCATTGCCCAAGCCCTCGTCGGCGGAGCTGCTCGCGGCACTCGGCGGGTTTTCAAGAAACAGCCTGCTGACCGCCCTGCCCTATGCCGGGCAAGCCAGCCGAGTGGTACTCGACGCTCTCGGCTGGAGTGACCTGCAAGCCTTCCAGCGTGAATACCTGAGCATTGCCCTGGCACCTCAGTCCGACTGGGGCACCGACCTGCCCAATACGCTAGATGAAACCGTGGGCGTGGTGGACCGTTACCTGCTGGACAAGGCGCTGGCCGAAGCCGACCCAAACCACCTGCGCGAGTACCTCGCGGCACTCGCCTCCTCGCCCTGGGCGTTTCCCGAGACGCGAATACTGCTCGACGCCTACCAGGGCATCGGCCGAGCGGCGCTGGAAAAGAAGTTGACCCGCCACGCACAGGCGGCAATGCGCATCTACGGCGTGCTGCCCGTCACGGAGGCGGACGATGTACGCCAACGCTATCTGACATTCAAGAAACTGCATAAAGACGTGCGTAAATACGGCGCCGAACGGCAGGCCAACTCCCATGCGGCGATACAGGCTGGCCTGGAAAACCTCGCACGCGTCGCCGGTTACCCCTCGGCAATCCGCCTGGAATGGGCCATGGAAGCGCAGATCGCCGAAGCCGCCGTAACGGCCGCCCACATCGATGGCTACGACATCACCCTGCTTATTGACGGTTTGTCGCCCACGCTGCACATCGGCAAAGCCGGAAAAACGCTGAAAACCGCACCGCCTGCGATTCGCAAACACACCGCCTTCATCGCGCTCAAGATGCAGCAAACCGGGCTCAAGGAGCAGATCGCGCGCTTGTGCCGCACCCTCGAAGCGATGATGAGCAGCGGCGAAACCCTGGCGCTCGAAGACCTCAAACCCCTGTTGAACATGCCGGCGGTTCGCCTGCTGATGGAACAACTGATCGTGCAGGCCGACGACACTGTGCTGGGCTGGCTCGATAGCACAACGCTGACGGTGACTGACCTTGAGGGCCGCCAACATCTCGCGAAAAAGAACCTGCGTATTGCTCACCCTTTCCATCTGTTCACCGCAGGCCAACTCTCGGCCTGGCAAAAAGAAGTGATCACCCATCGCCGCGTGCAGCCGTTCAAACAGGCCTTTCGCGAGTTGTACTTGTTGACGCCTGCCGAGCGAGACAGCGGCCTGTGGACCCACCGTTTTGCCGGCCATCGCCTCAAAAGCAAAGTCGCCGCCCGGCTGCTGCAGGTCCGTAACTGGTCGACCTCAAGCGTCGAAGACATCTATTACGAGAGCAAGGAGCACGGCATTTACGCCCTGTTCAACTTTTTGGACACCGGCCATTACCTCTCGGAAACCGAGCACGTCACCTTCGACACGATCGCGTTCTACCGCGACCATAAAGCTATCCCCCTTGAGCAAGTGCCGCCGCTGTTGTTCTCGGAAGTCATGCGTGACGCCGACCTGCTGGTCTCCGTGGCCCACGCCGCAGACGACTACAGCAGCAGCAACGAAACCCTGCAACGCCGCGCCGAACTGGTCGGCGAATTGATTCAGGGGCTAGGGTTGAGAAACGTGAAATGCGCAGGGCATTTTCTGTACATCACCGGGCAGCGCGCGAACTATCGCATTCATCTGGGCAGCGCAGCCATCCATATCGAGCCCGGCAATTACCTGTGCATCGTGCCCGCCGGCAGCGGCGTCAAGGAGTTCTACCTGCCGTTTGCCGACACCGATCAGAAAATGGCCGAGGTGCTGAGCAAGATGTTTCTGTTACTGGACGACATGAACATCACCGACAGCCTGATACTGGAGCAGATACAACGCCGCGAGTGAGTCGGTTTTTATCCCTGACTCAGCGAAGCATCCAGGGGAATAACCAGGGTAAACGTCGCGCCCTGCCCGGCGCCGTCGCTGTGCACAGTCAAGCGCCCCCCCATTTCCTGTGCCGCGAGTGCGCAGCTGTGCAGACCAAAGCCGTGACCGTCTTTGCGAGTGGTGAAGCCATGCGAAAAAATCCGCGCCAGGTGCTCCGGGGTAATTCCGCTGCCGTTGTCGGCCACTGAAATGCGCAGTGCTGATGCGTCATCCAGGCACGCTTGGAGCGTGACGCTCGGGCTACGATCGACCACGCCCTCCAACGCGTGCTTGGCATTGCCGATCAGGTTCACCAAAATCAGCAGCACCCGGTGCCGGTCCAGCGAGAGCAGGGGCAACTCGGCAATCGCCTTAACCACCGCTACCCCCTGGCGCTCCAGTGAGCCGGCACTCATGCGCAAGGCATCATCGATTAGCGCCGTGACCGAGACTGCCTCCACGACACTGACAGCAACGGCGTAGGACTGCTGGGCCGCAACTATGGTTTTGATGTGGTCGATGCCCTTGGTGAGTTGCCCGAGCTCTTGGACAATGCCTTGCTGCTCTGCCGTCACCGCCTGCGCCAGCTTGACCAGGTAATCGGGCAGCATCTTGCCTTTGGGGTCTTGGGTGAGAAAGTCGCCCAGGTCGTTGGCGTGCTCGCTCATCAACTGAGCCACCCTGCTCAAGCCCTGGGCTTTCGAAGCGCGCAACTGGTTGCTGACCAGGTCTGCCGAGACGTTCACGCTGTTAAGAACGTTGCCGACGTTATGCAGCACCGCCGTGGCGATTTCGGCCATGCCCGCCTGGCGGGACTTTGCGTGCAGTTCGGTTTGTACCTGGCTCATGCGTAGCGCCGCGCGGACGCGAGCCTTGAGTTCCAGCGGCGAGAAGGGTTTGGCGAGGTAGTCATCGGCGCCACTTTCCAACCCGGTTACGCAGGCATCACTACCGCCGCGGGCGGTCACCAGGATCACGGGCAAATGGGCAAAACCCGCGCTGGCTTTGATCCTGGCGGTCAGGCCGAAGCCGTCGAGCAGCGGCATCATCACATCCGAAACGACGACATCGATGGGTCGACGCTGCAGGAGTGCCCACGCCTGTTCGCCATCCGTGGCGGTGGCGACGAGGTAGTCGTCGTGCAACAGCTCGCGCAGATAGCTGAGCATTTCCGGGCTGTCGTCGACCACCAGCACTCTGGATCGCGAGGCGTGTTCCGGCAGCTGCTCGTCGTCTGCGTCATGCGTCGAACCGTCCTGGCGGCCGTCGTCGAAACGCAGCTGGCGCTGCTCGGCCGAGCCTGTCGCGCTCGGTGAAGACTGCTCGCGCAGCGTGCCGGCGTCGGTCGGCACGGTGTTTTTCTCAACCCCCAGCGCCAGTCGAACGAAGAAACACGAGCCGCGTCCGGGTTCGCTGTTGACGCCGACTTCGCCCCCCATCAATTCGACCAGATCCTTGACCAGCGCCAGGCCGATGCCTGTGCCGCTGTAGTGGCGCGTGGCGGAATTATCGATCTGGGAAAAACGCTGGAACAGCAGCGGCAGTTTGTCGGCAGCAATGCCAATCCCCGAGTCTTGCACCGCCAGCTCAAATCGCTCGCCATCGATCGGCGTGACTGCCACGTGCACCGTGCCGCCAGCGGGGGTGAACTTGATGGCATTGCTCACCAGGTTGAGCAGGATCTTCTCGAAGTGCCGGGGGTCCAGGAACACCGTGCCCAGCGAGGGATCGATGCTGCACGTCAAGGTGCAGCCTTTGCTCTCGGCCACCAGGGCGGCATCCTCGGCCAACACGCCCACCGCTTTGTTCAAGTCGACGGGCGCTGGGCACACTTCGAACTTGCCCGCTTCGGCCTTGGAGAAATCGAGGATGTCGTTCACCCGGTTCATCAAGCGCAGCGCATTGCGCTGGGCGCGCTCGATCTGTACTCGCCAGTCTGCGGGCGGGGTGGCCGCCGCCGAAAGCTGCTCCAGAGGCGCGAGAATGAGCGTCAAGGGGGTGCGCAATTCGTGGCTGACGGTGGCCACGAAATCGCTTTTCGCCTGGTTGGCCGTATCGGCCTGGTTGCGCGCCTCAATAAGCTCGACGGCCTGCGCCTCCAGCACCTCGGTCTGGTGATGCAGGGTGTCGGTGCGCTCGGCGACCATGCGCTCCAAAGAGGCCTGGACTTGCTGTCGTTCGGCTTCGGCCTCGGCCTCCAGCACGCGGATGCGCAGGGCAGTTTCCTGGAACACCCGAACGGCGCGGGTCATGATGCCAATCTCATCACCGCGCCCGGCGCTGGCGATTTCGGCGTGCAGGTCGCCCGCCGCAAGCCGGCGCATGACCGAGGCCAGGGCCACAATGGGCTGCGCGATAAATCGTGAGGTGCTCCAGGCAATGGCGCCGGCCAGCAGGATAGCGACGGTGACCGCAATGATCGTCGCCAGCATGCCGCGATCATTGTGGACCAAGGCGTCGGAGCGCGCTTGGCCCGCAAAACGAGCAACCAACAGGCCCGCGCTGCGTGCTTCATTGCGAACCTGGTCGCGCGCGTCGCTCAAGGCGTTGCTCGCTTGATGGAACCTGGCGAATGCCGCCCGATAGCCGGCAATCTGTTCGCTGACCGTCAGCGGCGTCGCCGTGGCTTGCAGCCCCACGGAGGATGGAAGCACCCGAGAGAGACGGGATAGCTCGTCCAGGAGGGTGACGACGGATTTGGCGACCTCGGCCGACGGTGACAGACGAAACGACAAGGTCTGCGCCTCCAAGGTCGCCACGCGCTCGGCGAAACGCTTGGATAGCGCGGCGGCATTGTGCAGCAAGCCGGTGGCCGCCTGAATATCGCTGGCGTCGTGGGCGACGTCGCCATCCACATCATCCAACATCGTCTCGAGGCGTCCCGCCCCATCTGCGACGGCGGCCAGATGCCGCAAGGCTTCGCCCCCTCGCAGTCTGGGCGCCTCGCCAAGGCGCTCAACCGCCACGCCAGCCGCCGCGAGCGCTGCGGCCAACTGGTCGAGGGCCTCGCTCTGCTGCGGCGCCCCCATCACCTCGCGCAATTGTTCGACCACGGGCTGGAGCGCGACGCTAGCGCTATGCGCCGCAGCGGCGGCTGCCGCATCCCCGGTCACCAGCACCCTGGCGACATTGGCGGTAATGATCCGTTCGCCGTTGCGCAGGACATTGAGGATGCGGTGGGCACTGTCGATGTCGCTCACCCGCGCCTTGTGCTCAACGGCGCGAGCGTCGAGCCCCTTCAACCCATCGGCGATGCCCTGTTCGACCAGGGTCGTTGCCTCTCGCATCCGGCCGTAATGGGCGGTCATGTTCTCGGTTTCGCCATCCATGGTCAGGCTCGCCACGCGCAAGGCCGTGATCGCTGCGGCGAGCCGCTCCAGGCTGCCGTTGAGCGACTGCGCTTCGGCCACCGGAATAGCGGTGAGCCCGGCGATAGCCGTCGCAACCATGCCTTCGGCCTGGGCCAGGCTTTGCTGGTCGCGGGTGGCGATGAAGTTTTCCACGCGACCGGTGGCCGCGTTGACCGACGCCAGAATTTCTGCGGAATGGCTGGCAGAATCCACCGCGCGCACCATGCCTCGCAGCCCGTAGAGGTTCACTAGCGAAACCGCCAGCATCAGGAACACCAATGCGGCGACCGCCAGGCCAATTTTGACGGCAATGGGCCGGTCCACGACCGGTTTGAATGTCAACATGGCGCCCCGCATCCTCGCTCCCTGCCCGCCATTACTGCTTCATCACCTCCGGCAAAGGCGCCGGCGGCGCCGTATGGTTGATGGCCGCGTCGATCATTGCCGCAACGGAAGCCTGGCTGTAGAACGGATTGGCGGCCCCCCCCACCGGCATGTCGGCAAGCCAGGCGTCCAAGTCTTTCGCATCGATACGCACCAGAGGCACCTCGACGAATTTGGGCACCTGCTTGCCCGCCAGAACCTGCTGGGCGACCCAGAACCCCACTTGGGAGACACTGGGGGAAGCCGAAACAGAGACGGTCTCGTAGCCATTGGCATCGCGTTCCTGTTTCCACAGGGCAAGTTCATCCTGACGGTTACCCATCACGATGATCGGCAATGGTCGGCCCGCCGCCTTGAACGCCATCGCCGCGCCATACCCGTCGCCCCCCTGGGTCGCGACGGCATCAATGCCGGGCAGCGACGGCAGCGCCAGCGCCACCTCCTTGCGCGCCACAGCGCCTGTCCAGTTCCCGTACACGGTCTTGGCGAACTTCAGGCCCGGATATTCACTGGCGGCCTGGCGAATGCCGTCGCTGATATTTTTATCGGTGGCATCACCAGCAATGCCGCGGATCTCCAGCAGCGTGCCGTTACCCTTGAGGCGCTTGGCAATGTAATCAATTTCTATGCGGCCCATGGCGGACCAGTTGTAGTCCACGGTATAGACGCAGCCTTCGGTGACCAGGCTGGCCATGACCACCACCACGATGCCGGCGTTACACGCATCGCGGATCACCCCATCGAGCGCCGTGTCGGACGCGGCCAGGATGACGATGGCGTCGACGCCCTTGACGATCAAGTCCTGGATATGGGCCGCTTGTTCCGACGCCGAATTATTGGCACTGACCACCGGCGCCTCACGGATCAAACCCTCCTTTTGCGCTTGCGCTGCTATCTCCTGCCAATTGCGCACCATCACCTTACGAAAATCGCTGCCCGCGTATGAATTGCTGAAGGCAATGCTATGGCTTGCGGTCGGGCCGCCGGCGATACCGCTGTCGGCAGCGTGGGCCGGACTGGCGGCAATCATCAGCAACCCGCCCATGCAGGCGGCGAAGCGCCAGAGGACTGTGTAGATCGGGTCAGCCTTCATACCGATCTCCATCGTGCCTGGGATTGACTGCCTGTGGGTGAGGCCACTGCGGCGCTGCCGGCCAACGCTTCTTCGGCGGGCCGGACGGCTCATGAGGCCATTGCGATAATAGAACCGGGTATGAAGAACCAGACACGTACAGACTCCTTTCCTTGGCGGACGACAACTCAAACCAGTACATGGCCTGCAGTGGCGATTAGCATAGTCTTAACATGCCCACTGCGCGCAGACCCGGCGGATTTTGGGGGTCGGTGCTGGCGTGCCATGCATTCTGGAACTGCGTTTTTACACAGCATGGGCCGGAAAGACCTGTAGGCATGGGCGAAAGCAATTTTCAGGCACAAAAAAAAGCCACTCATCTGAGTGGCTTTTTTCTGAATCTTGGAGCGGGAAACGAGACTCTTATCTGGCGTCCGACTCGTTGAAATCTAAGGGGTTTCTTTTCTTGCCGGGGCGGAAAAGACTTGATTCTGGACTTGTTTTCAGGGTGTATCAAGAGCAAAAAAAGATGACTCCAAGCCATGCTAGCGAGCTCTACCTACAGCCACTCGGAAGAGCAGTCGTCCGGCCGACGGTATCAATTGCGTAGGACCAATTCGAGACGAGTCCTAAAGCGAGCACGAAGCGGCAGGCCGGAGGACTCCACATTCCGGCTCTGCCTGTAGTGAGCGGCGTTAACTACTGTGCAGCGTGTTTGAGGTACCAGTGCTGTGTCGCATCCAAAGAAGCCGCAAAAACTCCAAGGATTTCATTTATATCCTTCTCCGTTGAGATCAACGGAGGACAGAATGCCAATGCATCTCCCATGACTCGGTTGATCATTCCGCGCTCCTGGGCCTGAGAGGACAGATACCGCCCGAGTCTGCCAACAGCCTCAAAAGGCTCTTTTGTGTGCCGGTCGGCTACCAACTCAACGGCAGCAATCAACCCCACACCACGAACCTCCCCAACCATTGAATGATCAGCAAACTGCTGAAGCCCTTTGCGAAGGATAATCCCCATTTCAGCAGCATGCTGAACCAGGCCCTCCTCTTCGATAATTTTAAGATTCTCTAGGGCGACTGCAGTAGCTACCGGGTGCCCGCTACCAGTGAAGCCATGACCTAAGGTGCCAATCGACTGGCTCTGGTCGGCAATACCTTGGTAAACGGCATCGTTAATCAATATGGCTGCAATGGGCTGATAGGAGGACGACAGCTGTTTGGATACAACCATGACGTCTGGTTTGATATCAAAAGTTTCGCAACCGAACATATTGCCGGTTCGACCGAAACCGCAGATGACCTCGTCCGCGACAATCAAGACGTCATGCTTGCGGCACACCTTCTGGATCTTTTCCCAGTAAGTTTTCGGCGGAACGATCACCCCCCCTGCGCCCATCAGCGGTTCGCCATAAAACGCTGCGACCGTCTCAGGGCCTTCCTTGATGATCAGATCATCCAGTTCTCGGGCGAGGCGATCGGCGAACTGCTCTTCTGTTTCACCCGCTCGACCATATCGGTAAAAGTGCGGGCAGCTGACATGCAGGAAGCCCGGCAGGGGAACGTCAAAACCGCGCTGATTTGCCGGCAGCCCAGTGAGGCTCGCACTTATGGTAGTGGTACCGTGATATGCGTTCTGCCGACTGATGAACTTTTTCTTGGCGGGGTTGCCCAGAGCATTGTTCCGGTACCACAAAAGCTTAACTACCGTGTCGTTTGCCTCAGAGCCGGAGTTGGTGAAAAACACTTTGCTCATCGGCACCGGAGCCATCTCCACCAATTTTTCGGCGAGCTCAATGCTGGGACGGTGTGCCTTACTGGAAAACACGTGATAGAACGGTAGTGTACGTAGTTGCTTTTCGGCAGCCTCTATCAGCCGTTGGTTGCTGAAACCAAGCGCTACACTCCATAGCCCTGACATCGCCTCGATGTATCGCTTATTTTGGTTGTCATATACATGAACTCCTTCTCCACGCTCGATGATGAGGGGGCCATCCGCTTCATGAAGTCGAGCATCCGTATAAGGGTGGAGGTGATTTTCAACATCTTTTTGTGCAAGCAAATCCGTCATGATTTTACCTCGAAGTGAAAGAGGATTCGTTAAACCAAGGGCTGTGTAGAAACCCAAATTAAATACCCAGGCAACCGCACCAGGCTCCACAGCTACAACAGCTAACTGTCGCCAATAGCCATGGAGTAAAAAGCGGCATAAACACCGTAATCGGTGTCCGGACTTACTTGACCAATTCAGGCTCGCCTACAGGTTGTGCGCTAAACCTGTGGGCGAGCCCGCTCGGGGAAAGGACTTTAGGGTTGTTGCCAAAAATCCGGATCAGAAGTAATAACCGATGTTCATGTACAACTGGTTTTCCCACTGATCACTACCACCAGCCCCCAGACTCTGGGTGAGGCTGCTGCCACCGATGACCGGATCATTCTTGCCGTACAACCATTCCGTGGCGATCCACAGTTTGCTGAGGGAGAACGAGGTGCCGAAAATCATCCGTTGCGAGGTCTTGAAATCGTCTGCGGATTTATCGAAGGCGCTGTAGTTGGCGTACAGCTGCACACCGCTGATCTGATCGAACAGGTACTTGCCGCCAACGTCGTAGCTCACATCCGCCACGTACAAGTTGCCGCGACTGGCGACGTTGTAAGTGGCGTCGTAACCGCCGAAAGTCACCAGTTCATCAGTGCCGGGGTTGCGCGGTGACATCTGCTGTCGCGCAGCTTGCAGTTGCACGCCCCATGGTCCGTTTTTACCGATGTAGTGCACCGCCACGGCATTGCGCCGGCCGTCGTTGTTGGTGTCGCGGTTCTCCAGGGATGAGGTCAGGCCAGAAATCCCGACTTCGGACTTCCACGGCCCCAGGTCCAGCGCCTTGGCCACCCGCAGTACCAAGGTGTTGCGTTCCTGGTTGTTGCTGCTGTCGATGACATAGCTGTCCGCTTCAGAGACAACGCTGGAGTAGGTTTCCCCCTTACTCGTACCTTTGCCCTGCGAGGCCGGGCGAAGGTAGTACCCAGCCTGGATGTTCCAGTCACCGCTTTGCTGGATGTACTTTGCGCCCAGTTCTTCCAAGTCTTCCAGCCCCACGACGTTGCCCAGGGTTTGATAAAACGTGCTGCCGAAGTACGGCTGCAAACCGAACGGTACTTGGTTCAGGCCGACTTGGACCTGCTGGTCGGGGTTGAACTTGTAGCCGATCCAGGCGAACTCGGCGAACTGGACGTCCCCGACGTTTTCTGTGTACTGGTAAGGGTAGGCTCGGCCGTAGAAACGGTACTTGACCTGGCCGATCCAAGTGTCGGAGTTATACTTGGCGGAAAGGATCACGGTATCAAAGTTGAACTTCTGGATATCGCGATCCGGGTCATAGTCCCAACGCGCCCGGACAGCGCCACCGAGATCGAGATTGTCGGTGACCTGGACCGCCTGCGCGTGGATGGAAAGTGCACCCGACAGCGCCAGCGGGATCAATGAGCGCAAGGCCCGAGTGGTGTTCAATTTCATGGTCGCTCCGTCTTTAAGTTTTATTTTTGGCAACAACCATCCCGGCCACGGCAAAGCGCGGTCTGGATGAAATAGGTATGGCCCGCCGAGACTGAAGCTGGAACAGCGTCCAGGTGCTAGCGGGCTAAACGCTGTTTAAGAAGCCGCAGTCGTTTAAACTTCGGCGTCAGTTGCGTTGAAGTTCTTCAACTACAGCGGCACAAGCACGGAAGGTATCCAACGTCCACTCCGGATTGATGAAGTCCGGCCAGCTGGAAAGCTTTACGATCGCCACTTCAGCAGCCGGATCCCAATAGATACTCTGACCAAATACTCCGCGCGCCGAGTAGGTGCCTTGCTCACTGTCCAATACCCAGCACTGATTACTGTAAGCTGCGGTCGGAAAGTGCTTGGTGTAGTAGCCGTATAGGACTTCAAAAGCGGGTGTGGAACCACGTCCGCATGCACGCACAAACGTCTCTGGGACGATCTGCTGGCTATTGAAATGTCCACCCTGCAAATACATCTGGGCAAAACGCCCGAGATCACGCAGCGTGGCGCTCATCCCGCCGTCGGCCAATGCAGTTCCAACACAATCGAGGGTGATATTCGCGTCTTGCTCTGCCCCTAGTCTTGACCAGATCTCCCGACTCAGCAAAACGGGGAGCCGCTCGCCGCAGGCCCGCTCACAGACCCAGGCCAACATGTCGGTATCCACCGAGCGATACTCGAAGAACTGATCATGCTCACGATCTTTACTCAGCGATTTCAACAAACCGTAAATGCTGTCAGGAGACTCTCGCTCTCCCCGTTCACGCCAACCCGAGGCGATATCCAACTGGATGAATTCAGCATCTGGATCGGTGTAGTCCTCCCTGAATCTCACGCCCGTTCGCATATCCAGCAGATCCTGCACGCGGGCGTCGCCGTAGCCGCTTGCCGACAGCTCGGGCACATAGTGGCTGACATGCGCTTGGGGATCGATTTTGCCCTGGCCTATCAACCTGCCGACCAGGCTGCCGACGACGGTCTTGGAGACCGATTGCAGCAGATGCAACGTGTGCGGCTGCATGCCGTTGAAATACTGCTCCGAAACCACCTTGCCTTGATGAAGTACCAAGAAACCATCGGTGTAGCTGTCGGTCAGGAAAGTCGCCAGATCGGTTTGTCCGCCGTCGACCCGCTGGAACGTGACATTGTCCAGGGAGCGTTCATTGCGCTTGAATTCACTGACCGGTCCGGGACCGCGATGAATGGCTGCCACCGGAAACAGCTGGCTCATATGCTGGAAAGACCAACGGTTATACGGCGGACTGTCCCAATTATGCTGACGGACCTGCTTTTCCTGGGGTGGCGGATAGCCCTGCATCAGCCTTAGGTCCTGATAACCAATACCAGGAGCGGTCATGTCGTTTTTATTGTACATAGGGGTCAGTTCTCATCGTTCAGAGGGTGGTGGCAAGAAAAGCGGTGGCCGTGATCCTCGATCTCGGCTGGCACCTCTCGGCGACAACGATCGCTAGCCCTCGGGCAACGGGGCGCGAAATGGCACCCGGTAGGCCTGTTCAAGGGGCTCGGGATCTCGCCGCTGAGGATTTGCAACTGGTCACGGCGTTCCGGGTCGATGGAGGGCACTGAATCGAGCAGAGCACGGGTGTAGGGATGACGCGGTCGACCGAACACCTGCCCCACAGGCCCGGCCTCGACGATGCGCCCCAAGTACATCACCAGCACCTGCTGCGCCAGGTACTCGACCGTCGCAAGATCGTGGCTGATAAACAGGTAGCTCAGTCCATTATCGGTCTGCAGCGTCTTGAGCAATTGCAGCACTTGGGCCTGGACCGACACGTCGAGCGCCGCCGTAGGCTCATCAAGGATCAGCAGTTTAGACTCCAGCGCCAAGGCCCGGGCGATAGCGATACGCTGCAACTGGCCTCCAGAAAATTCATGGGGATAGCGCTCCATGTGTTCCTCGCCCATTCCAACATTTCCCAACAGCGAAAGGATGCGCGCGTGCAAGGCGCTGCCGCGTAAACCAAAGGCAACCTTCAGCGGCTCGGCAACAATCGCCTTGATTGTCATTTTTGGATTCAGCGAGGCGTAGGGATTCTGGAACACCATGCTCAAGCTTCTGCCCCGCGCCCTGGCATCAGTCGGCAGCGGCCGACCTTCGACCAGAATCTGCCCACTGTCGGCTGGCAGCAGACCGAGCAAGGTCGCGGCAACCGTACTTTTGCCACAACCGGATTCCCCCACCAGCGCGACCGTCTCACCGGCCTGCACCTCCAGGCTGATGTGGTCGATGGCGGTCACCAGGCCGTCGCGGCTGGCGTAGGTCTTGTGCATCTGAGTGACGCTCAGCAGTGCGGGCTGTTTGTTGTTATTCATAGCCGTTTACCTTTCAAAGAAGCCTCACACCTTGACCAACGTGTTGTGACAAGCCGCCCAGTGTCCCTCGCCGATCTCTACCCTCGGCGCAGCCTGAACGCATCGTCCAGTGGCGCGTTCACAGCGTGGATTGAAGGCGCAGCCTGCCGGAGGAGCCGCCATGTTCGGCACCTGCCCGGGGATGAAGCCCAGGGGCTGGGATCCCTGCCCCAACTTTGGCACGGTGCCCATCAATTTCAGGGTGTAGGGGTGTGCTGGTCGCTTGAACACCTGGCCCACCGGACCGCTCTCCACCACTTCGCCGGCATACATCACCGCCACCCGGTCACAGAGCGAAGCCACGACGCCAAGGTTGTGGGTGATAAACAGAATCGCAAGGTCCTGCTCCTGCGCCAGCTTGCGCAGCAGGGCGATGATTTGAGCCTGCACGGTGACGTCCAGCGCCGTGGTCGGCTCATCGGCGATCAGCAGTTTCGGTCGGCAGGCCAGCGCCATGGCAATCACCACTCGTTGCAACTGGCCGCCGGACATCTGGTGCGGATACTTGCCTAGCGCCAGATAAGGATCGGGCATGCTCACCGCCTCCAGCGAGCTCAGCGCCTCGGCGCGAATCTGGGCCTTGCTCAGTTGCCGATGGCAACCGATGACATCGAACATCTGTCGTCCGACCGTGAAGAACGGGTTGAGCGCCTTCATCGGATTCTGAAAGATCATCGCCGCCCCTCCGCCGCGCAAATCCGCTAGCTGCGATACCGACGCACCGTTGACCTGCTGTCCGGCGACCTTGACACTGCCGCCCAGCCGAGCGGCCTCAGGCATCAATCCAAGGCAGGACATGGCCGTCATGGACTTGCCCGAGCCCGACTCCCCCACCAATCCAAGGATCTCGCCGCGCCTGACCTTGAGGTCGATGCCGCGTACGGCCTTTACGGTCCTGAACAAACCAGGGAAGGACACCGTCAGCCCTTCCACTTCCAGCACCAACTCTTGAGCTGCGTCGTTATTCGAAGCAGCGAGATGTTCGGGAGTAGACGGTTGCAAGGATTCGTTGATCATCAGCGCGTCCCCTTCTTTGGATCGAGCACATCGCGCAGCCCGTCACCCACCAGGTTGACGGCCAGTACCAGAACAAAAATCGCGACGCCGGGGAACAGCACCGTCCAGGGATTTTCGAGCAATTGCGAGCGCGACGCCGCGGCCATCAACCCCCATTCGACCATGGGCGGCTTGGCCCCCAGCCCGATAAAGCTCAGCGAGGCAGCGGCGAGAATGGTGTAACCAAAGTCCATGGAGCCCTGCACGATCACAGGCGTGGTGGCATTGGGCAGTATATGGCGAAGCAAGATACGGCCGTGACTGACGCCCATGGAACGGGCGGCATGGATATAGGTTTCTGAACGAACCCGTACTACCGCACCGCGCATGATCCTCGCGTACCAAGGGAACCAGGAGACCGCGAGCGCTAACATGGCGTTGGCCAATCCCGACCCCAGCGCAGCAGTGATAGCGATAGGTAACAACAGCGGCGGAAAAGCCAGGAATACGTCCGAGACACGCATCAGCAGCGTATCAATTCGACCACCGAAGTAACCGGAAACAAGCCCAATCGGAATCCCGATCAGCATCGCAATCAGGGTCACGCTCACTCCGATGATCAGCGAGGTGCGTGCGCCATAAAGCACCCGTGAAAGAATGTCGCGACCAAACTCGTCGGTGCCCATCCAGTGTGCCCAGTTGGGTGCCATTAATTTTTGGGAAAAGACAATCTTGTTGGGTTCATAAGGCGCAAGCCAAGGGGCGAAGATGGCCGCCAGGATGATCAGCAGCAGCAACAGCGCGCCAAATACAAACAACTTGTTATCGCAGGCAAAAGCCAGGGCCTTGATGCGCCACGAGGGGGCTCGCGAGGCCATGGCCAGGGATACGTCTTGGATACTCATTGGACTCGCAGCCTCGGATCAACAAGGTGATACAAGAGATCAACAATCAGGTTGATCGACAGATACGTCGTGGCCAGCACCAGAGTGGCCCCCATCACAGCGGGGAAATCATTCTGGGCAATCGAAAACACCACGAAACCGCCCAGGCCGGGCCAATCGAAAACGAACTCGACAACGACTGCACCGCCGAGCAGGTAGCCGAAGGTCAGGCCCACCACGGTCAGGAGCGGGATCATTGTCGCCTTCAAGGCATAGGCATAATGGATACGCCACTTGGGTACGCCGTAAGAAACGGCCGTACGGATGTACTCTTCGGAGAGCACCTCGACCATCATGTTGCGCGTGATACGGGTGACAGTGGCTAACGTCACGACCACCAGGGTGAGCACCGGTAGCGCCAGGTGTTTGATGGAGCTCCAAAGTGCTCCGAAATTGCCGGCCAGCAGCGTGTCGATCAAGTAAAAACCGGTCACACGCTCGAAGGGGCTATCGAGGAGAATGGAGGCATCGATACGTCCTTGCAGGGGCAACCAATTGAGCTTGCCGTAGAACAGCAATTGCAAGCCCATGGCCAGGATGAATACGGGAAATGCCGTCCCGGCAATGGACCCCGCTCGTGACACATTGTCGACCACTGAGTTCTGCCGCGCCGCCGAGATGACACCGATAGGCACCCCGAGCAGCACCACCCAGAACATCGCAAGGAATGTCAGTTCAAACGTCGCGCCTACCCGCCTGATGACCTCCTCCGCCACCGGCCGCCCGGTGCGCAAACTGGTGCCAAAATCACCCTGGAGAAGATCGCCAATGTAATTGAAGTATTGGATAGGCAGAGGTTTATCCAACCCCAGTTTTTCCCGCGCGACGGCTATCTGCTCCGTCGTGGGATGGTTCCCCAGCATCATCTCTACCGGAGAACCGGGAAGAGCTCGGCTCAAAACGAAGGTGATAGTCAACACACCCAAAAGAATGAAGAACATGACTATCAATCGCTGAGCTATATACTTCGCCATTTATACTACCTTTTGTGGCTAATAAACTTGACCCTGACTTCTTACGCCCAGCATAAATCCTCAAAAGCGAATTAACTTTTGAGGAATGACCAAGCCAATCAACCAACTATCGGATTACAGGGCAAATTAGGCATTACACCTATAACTTCATCGAGAACAACTCAGCATTCAACGATTTAAGTTGTAGTAGAGAATCGCCTCATAAGCCGGATTCAGGCTCTTTTCTATGCCCTTGATGTCTTTGCGGGAAACACGTATCTGCTGCACGTCTGCGTACCAGATCGCCGGGGCGTCCTTCGCCAGTATCTGCTGGGCCTGCTGGTACTTTTCAGTGGACTGAGCCCGATCACTGCCTTCTAACGCCGCCGCCTCTTCGATCAACTGATCAAAACTTGGATTGCTGTAATGAGACAGATTGAACAGCGTCGTTTTCTCTGTATGAAATTCACTGAATAGCCAATCACTCGGCGTCGGATACGTCGGCCACCAAGCCATGGATTGCAGGTTGGGAGCAGTTTCCAGCTTCTTCGCCTTATCCCAGATCACACCCCACTCTCCGGGGCGTAATTCCACTTCCACGCCAACCTGAGACGCCGTTGCCTGGAACAGCTCAGCGGCGTTTGCATAGATGCCACTGATGTACTGCATCGAGACCTTCCAGTCCTGCTTGGGCACACCAGAGGCTTCCAATAATTGTCGGGCTTTCTCCAGATCGTAAGAAGCCATGGGCACGCTGGCATGCCCCCAGATGCTACTGGGCAAAGGTCCCTTGGGGACACTGCCGTAGCCATGCAGAATATCGTTGGTGACACCTTCATAGTCCCAGAGATATTGCAGCGCCTGACGAAATGCCACGTTATCCGTAGGGTACTTCTGGGTATTGATCAAGAACTGGAAGTTCTTCCACGAAGGCGCGGTGCTCACCTTGATGGCGGGGTTCTCTCCCAACACCTTGAGCTGATCAAGAGGGATATCCCAAGCGACACCGGCCTCGCCATTCTTGATCATCTGGGTACGAGTCGAGGCTTCGGACACGACTTTCACGATGACCCGATCGAATTGCCCTTCTTTCCAGCCCCCCCAGTAGCCATCGAAACGTTCAAGCACCACTTGCTGGCCCTGTTCGACCTGCCCAAGCCTATAGGGACCGGTACCGATAGCGTTGGGAGCCATCATCCAGTCATGCCCCTTATCCACCGCCGCCGGGGCAATGATATAAGCAGCGTATTGACCTGCCGCGATCAGATTGGCCGGAGTGGGATTCTGGAACTTGAGCACCACGGTGTCATCAGCGACGACCTCGATGGAATCCAGCGCTTTCCATACATACGCAGCGCCTTGTTTTAGCGCTTTGACGTAGTCAATGGATTTTTTGACCGCCGCGGCGTTGAAGGGCGAACCGTCATGAAATTTAACACCGTGCCGCAGCTTGAAGGCCCAGGTCTTGCCGTTGTCGCTGCTTTCCCAAGACGTGGCGAGCCCAGGGGAAAATTCCTCGGCACTGCCGGGCGCGTTATAGACGAGAAGTGTCTCGTAGATATTGCCCAGCACTCGCACCTCTTCCGAAAAAGCCGAGGCCGGGTCCCAATCCTTGAAAGAGGCCCGATCAGCGACAACCAAGGTATTGTTTGCCGCACACACCAAGCCACTGGTCAACGGTGCAGAAACGGACAGCACCATCAACCCTGCCATCAATGTTCTTTTGAAGTTCATCGGTGTTCCTCTTATTTTTATGATGGGCGCAGCGGGTCACTTGCACAAACAGGCAGTAATCCAACTGGAATAAACGACAAGACGGGCCGTTCGTAAAACTGCCTGTTAAGCGGTGTGACCCATTATTCATCTGCCTCACGGCCAGCTCAATTTCGCGAGCGCTAAAAAAATAACGCCTGATGACGCTTGAAAGCGTCACCTAGCGTCTATTTTTAAAGCTGAGTCAGAACAACGGCGGAACGAGGTTGAACTCACCCTCGGATGGGCGAATCAGCAGCCGCGCCCTCACCTCGCTGGGGATTTCAGGGGAATCAATCGGGAAGCAGCTGCAACTGGAGAGTGCGTTACGCAGATCAATCGACTCGCCCAGATGTTCAAACACAATCTGAGCACCAAAAGGACGGCGAAAATTGTCGCCCGATACGCCGAGCACCAAGCCATTGAGAAAGCGGAAACGACTGCGATAGGAGGGGTAAAGCGCCGACCAGATATAGCCTCGAGACGATAGGTACTCACGCTCGACGATGTAAATCAAATCGGATGAAGCAAAGCAGAACCCCCGATATTTATTGATGCCAAAACTCTTCAGTTGGTCATCACCTAACCTCATTCGTTCGTAGGTTTTGCTGAGGATCTTGTTGCCGGAACGGGACAAGCGGGTAATCGACTTAATGACTTCGCCAGACCCGGAGGGCGACATCAAATAGACAAAGTAGTAACCCTGATACTTCGACAGCGCCTGTGCGGAGCTTGGAAAAAAATCGGCCGGTACCGCGCTGTCCGGCTCGCGCGCCGCGCGCTGCCTGCTGAGCAAAGCCCGGAAGGACTCATGTTCGGAGAAGATCTCGTCCTCATCTACCCCAAAAAAGGCGCATATCTTACGAAGGGTGAAGAGCGAGGGAGCCGCCTGCGCGCCCAAGTATTTGTTGAACTGCTGGCGGTTGATATCGAGGGAGCGGCACACCATCGCCACCGACTTATAGTACCCGCAGAGAAGGCGCAGGTTTTGACTGAAATCCTGCATCGACCGGGGTGAATTGGAACTCACCATTAAAATATTCCTAACGCCACCATTGACAACACACTGGACTGATCGTCGCTTGGATCAGGGCCTCAGAGCTTGGCCTTGCCAACCCGTGATTCGTCCGAGCATCAGCCCGACCATAGCGCCTGGCCGGAGGAGTATCCAACAAATACACGCCACGGTGTTTGTTTGATCACGTTGAGAATGCTCCAACTGACAACAAAGCAGTAAACCGTCGTCAGTAACACGCCTTTGCTTTGCGTCACGCCCCCTGGTCTGCATCGTCCCGCCTTTGACCATGTTTTTGCGCGATACCTACCAGCACGAATACCGATTGGTTTGCGGGATATCCACGGCCTTATATTTGGGTGTTGAAAAACAATCAGATGAATAACGACGCACTAAAGTGCATTTAAGTCAAAGATCCGTTAACCCTGCCAATAGCGAGAACGCCTCATGATCAAAATCCTAGCCGCTGTACGCAGAAAACCAGGAATGACGCATGCCGAGTTTATAAACTATGTAGAGCACACCCACGGAGAAATCGCTAAAGCCAAACCGTTAGGCGTCAAACGGTACGTGCAGAACCATGTCATCGACGCGGCTTTCGGGGTTGACGCCGACAGTGCCTACGCACAGTCCTTCCACAAAGACTCCATTACGGAGCTGTTTTTTGAAGACGTGCCAGGCTTGATTCGCACCTTCAGCGATCCCTATACCCAGCAAACCGTGGGCCCTGATGCAAAGAACTTCGCTGACCTTTCCGAGCAGCTCGCTCAATTGATGGATGAAGCGGAGACGGCTAGCACCGCTACAGCGCCTCTCCCATGGAAAGTGATGATCCTGCTGAAGAAAAATCCATCCATGGCGCTCGATCGTTTTTTCGACGCTTGGGACGCAGCTCACGAGAGCATTACCCGCGAACAGCCCGACTTCCAGAACGCCCTACGCCGGTATGTTCGCTCCCGGTATCTGCCCGAGGGTGACAAGGTGACGGCCTATTTCGGGCCAAACATCGCCGTATACGAAGGCGCCTCTAGCCTGTGGTTTGAAAATGAAGCGGATTTTTCGACCTTTCGGCAGTATCAGCGAGCGCTGTTTCAAAAACTTGCCGAGGACGGCGTGGCGCTGACGTCGGCGTCTTTTTTCGCTTACGTCAAAGAGGTCGTTATTTTCGATCACTGCTCCTAACGACCAGAAGCGCGACCCTTCTCATCCAGCAGGGTCGCAATCAATCAGATAGGCTCAGCCAGCGTCGCAGTGGACTCACGCATGATCTGCGCATGCTCTTCCTTGTCCCCGCCACTTTTCTCTATCTCGCACAGACGCGCGGAGTTCTCGACCACGAGTTGGCAACGCTCCCAGCGCCGCGTTTCGAACCGGCTCAGGGCCGTCTGTAGATTGCTATTGCCGAGCAACTCTTCGGCAAGCACGATGGCGCTCTCAATACCGATGCCAGCCCCGGAAGCCAGGTGCGGTGTGGTGGCATGCACCGTGTCTCCGATCAGCACGATTCGGCCCTTGTGCCAGGGCAACGGCACCAACAGATTGGACAGCGGACGATAGTCGATATTGGCGTCCGCCTCGTACAGTTGCGGCACCAGCGTTTGCAGGATCGGGGCTGGGAACTCACTCAACAGGCGCGCCATTTCACCCGGCCAACTGGCCGGGTCGATCCACTCGGAAAACTCGCGGCTTTCCATGAGGAACATGTACATGTGCGTTTCGGAGATTGGATTGACGCCAACCTTGGTGCTACCCAGCCAATGAGTGGGGCGCACGATTTCCGGCGGACGCTTCAGCACCGCGCGCCAGACGCTCTGATGAATGGGTTTTGGCGAGGGTGCTTCCGGGAAAAACTCCTTTCGCGTGCGCGAATGCACGCCGTCAGCGGCGACGACCAGGTCATAGCGTTCAGTGGTCCCGTCGGTGAAAGACACATCAATGCCATCATCAAGCTCGATGACGCTGTCGTAGGTGATGCCCAGGCGCACACGGGTCCCCACTTCCCGCGTCCTGTCGGCAAATATTCGAGCCAGTACCGGGCGCAGGATGCCGCCACCACAGGGAATCGGCTTATCGCTGACCGGCGGTCGAAGCGCCAATTGCACGATCAGGTCGCCCACCGGTGAAAACACATCGAAATTGGTCGACAGGTACCCTTCCCCGGCGACCCTTTCCAAAATCCCAACCGTATCAAGCGCTCGCAGCGTGGGCCCACTGAGCGTAATCCCCGCTCCCAAAGGACACCACAA
>Ga0070670_100000079_pt1 | contig 92916 bp, 79 predicted proteins | sample KBSS63metaG_FD_64665 | JGI IMG/M metagenome (GOLD analysis project Ga0070670, IMG submission 64665) | Switchgrass rhizosphere microbial communities from Kellogg Biological Station, Michigan, USA - KBS S6-3 metaG | ecosystem: Host-associated > Plants > Roots > Rhizosphere > Soil ... | reverse complement strand
CGCCAGAAGATGCTCAAGACCGCCCGCAGCCGCGACAAAGTCTTTGAAGGGCGCAAGATCCTGCTGGTGGACGACGATGTGCGCAATATCTTCGCCCTGACCAGCGCCCTGGAGCACAAAGGCGCCGTGGTCGTGATCGGCCGTAATGGCCGCGAAGCCATCGACAAGCTCAATGAAGTCGAAGACATCGACTTGGTGTTGATGGACGTGATGATGCCGGAAATGGACGGTTACGAGGCTACCGCCTTGATCCGCCAGGACCCGCGTTGGAAAAAACTGCCGATTATTGCGGTCACGGCCAAGGCGATGAAGGACGATCAGGAGCGTTGCCTGGCGGCCGGTTCCAACGATTACCTGGCCAAGCCGATTGATCTGGACCGTTTGTTCTCACTCATTCGCGTATGGCTACCGAAGATGGAACGTATTTAAGTGGAGCACTGTTTTTTGGAAAAAAGCAGCGACATCGAGCTGCGTCTGCTGATTGAGGCGATTTACCTCAAGTACAGCTATGACTTTCGCGACTATTCCGGGGCGTCGGTCAAGCGCCGCGTGGCCCATGCCTTGCGCCAGTTCGACTGCGCGACCATCTCGGCATTGCAGGAACGGGTGCTACACGACCCGGCGGCGTTCATGCAGTTGCTGCAGTTTTTGACGATTCCAGTGAGCGAGATGTTTCGCGACCCTTCGCACTTCCTGGCGATCCGCCAGGAAGTGGTGCCGCTGCTCAAGACCTACCCCTCGATCAAGATCTGGATCGCCGGCTGCAGCACGGGCGAGGAGGTCTATTCGATGGCCATCCTGCTGCGTGAAGAAGGGCTGCTGGAGCGCACGATCATCTACGCCACCGACATCAACCCGGCGTCCCTGGACAAAGCCAAGCAGGGCATCTTCTCCCTGGAGAATGTGCGGGCCTACACCGCCAACTATCAGCAAGCGGGCGGGCAACGTTCATTTGCCGACTACTACACAGCGGCTTACGATTACGCGATCTTCGACAAGACGCTGCGCGAAAACGTGACGTTCGCCGACCACAGCCTGGCGACCGACAGCGTGTTTTCAGAAACTCAATTAATTTCGTGCCGCAATGTATTGATTTACTTCAATAAAAAATTGCAAGATCGCGCATTCGGGTTGTTCCATGAGTCGCTGTGCCATCGTGGTTTCCTGGTGTTGGGCAGCAAGGAAACCCTGGATTTCTCTGCCTACGGCAAGCAATTCGAACCCTTGGTCAAGCAGGAACGGATCTACCGAAAATCATGAACGATGCTGTAGCCAGCCCGATTCGCGGGATTGAAGCCATCGTCGTCGGCGCGTCCGCCGGCGGCGTCGAGGCGTTGCTGAGCATTTTTGCCGAGCTGCCCGACGGCTTCGGCCTGCCGATCATTGCCGTGCTGCACCTGCCCGATGAACGCCGCAGCCAACTGGCGGAAGTCTTTGCGCGGCGCCTGCGCATCCCGGTGCAGGAAGCTCGCGACAAAGAGCTGATCGAAGCGGGCCGGTTGTATTTTGCCGGGCCTGGGTACCACCTATCGGTGGAGCAGGACCGTAGCCTGTCGCTGAGCCAGGAAGACCGCGTGCATCATTCCCGGCCGGCCATCGACTATCTGTTTACCTCGGCAGGCGATGCCTATGGCAAAGGCCTGTTGGGAATTTTGCTGACCGGTGCCAACCAGGACGGCGCGCGCGGGCTGGCCCATGTCAAGCAAGCGGGCGGCACCACCATCGTGCAAGACCCAAATGAAGCGCGGATTGCCGTGATGCCCCAAGCCGCCCTGGCCCTGCACACCCCCGACCATATTCTGACCTTGAGCCGCATTGCCGCGTTGCTGGCTTCCCTGGAACCCTCACCATGCTAAGTACTGTCCAGGCCAAACTGCTGATCGTCGACGATCTGCCGGAAAATCTGCTGGCCCTCGAAGCGCTGATCAAGCGCGAGGACCGCCAGGTGTTCAAGGCATTGAGCGCCGACGAGGCCTTGTCCCTGTTGCTGGAACACGAATTCGCCATGGCGATTCTCGACGTGCAGATGCCCGGCATGAACGGTTTTGAGCTGGCCGAACTGATGCGCGGCACCGAAAAGACCAAGAACATCCCGATCGTCTTCGTCAGCGCCGCCGGGCGTGAACTCAATTACGCGTTCAAAGGCTATGAAAGCGGCGCGGTGGACTTTTTGCACAAGCCGCTGGATATCCATGCGGTGAAGAGCAAGGTCAACGTGTTCGTCGACCTGTACCGCCAGAGCAAGGCCATGAAGCAACAGGTCGAAGCCCTGGAGCGCAGCCGTCGTGAGCAGGAGTTGCTGCTCACGCGCCTGCAGGCCACCCAGGCCGAGTTGGAACAGGCCGTGCGCATGCGCGACGACTTTATGTCGATCGTCGCCCATGAGGTGCGTACGCCATTGAACGGGCTGATCCTTGAAACCCAATTGCGCAAGATGCACCTGGCCCGGGATAACGCGGCGGCATTCACCCTGGACAAGATGCACGCCATGGTCGACCGCGATGAGCGCCAGATCAAAAGCCTGATCCGCCTGATCGAAGACATGCTTGACGTGTCGCGCATTCGCACCGGCAAGCTGTCGATCCGCCCGGCGCGCTTCGACCTGGCGCAACTGGTCAGCAACCTGGTAGAAAATTTCGCGCCGCAAGTGGCCGCCGCAGATTCGTCGATGCGGTTGGAGACGCAAGGGCCGGTCGAAGGCAACTGGGATGAGTTCCGTATCGAGCAAGTAATCACCAACCTGCTCACGAATGCGCTGCGCTATGGGGCCAAGAGCCCGGTGGATGTGCGGGTGTACACCGAACACGGTGAAGCGCGGGTGGAAGTGCGCGACCGTGGCATCGGCATCAGCGAAGAAAACCAGAAGCGTATCTTCCAGCAGTTCGAGCGCGTATCCGCCAGCCAGGTGTCGGCGGGGCTGGGCCTGGGGCTGTTTATCTCCGAGCAGATCGTTGCGGCCCATGGCGGCACCATCGAGGTCGAGAGCCGGATAGGCGAGGGCGCCCTGTTTCGGGTGTGCCTGCCCCTGGATTCGTCGGCATGAAATCAATCGTCACCTTGACGCAACCTCTGCGTGACCCCATGGTCGTACGTGCAGCAACTGACCGGACAAAGGCTTCCCATGAGTGAAGATGCGCAAGATGTCGTACTGATCGTCGAAGACGACGAATCCATTATGTTTGTGCTGGGTGAATACCTGGCGGGCCTGGGGTATCGGGTCTTGAAGGCGGTAAACGGTAAGGAAGCCTTTGAGATTCTGGCGACCAAGCCGCACCTGGACCTGATGGTGACGGATTACCGCCTGCCGGGCGGTATCTCCGGCGTGCAGATCGCCGAGCCGGCGCTTAAAGTGCGGCCGGAACTGAAGGTCATCTTCATCAGCGGTTACCCGCAGGAAATTCTCGACTGTAACAGTCCGATCACGCGCAACGCGCCGATCCTGGCCAAGCCGTTTGACCTGGATACGCTGCAAGAACATATCCAGCGGTTGCTTGCCTGAGACTGGCGGCGCCTGAGCATCCAGGCGCCGTTTGGCTCAGAGATTCAAGGCTGTAACGCGCGCGCATTGGCATTGAGCGTGCTGGCGGGTGTGTAGGCAAATTCCCATCCGACTTTTCCATTAAAGCCGTTCAAAAAGCGCTGAAGACCTTCGCCGTTGCCGAGCTTGTAGACGGTCACTCCACCGCTGATCTGCCCGGTATTCCCACTGCTGATCATGGCCAGGTCCAAGTCCGGGCTGTTGGTGTTGAACAGGAACAGCTCGTTGTGATGGGTCTTCTGAATGTAGACGGTGTGGGCAAATTCCCCGCCTTCATAAGCGTGACTGAAGTTCAAGAACCCTGACTCCGTGATCTGCGCCGGATTGAAGGTGGTTTTCAGGCTGTCCGGCTTGATGCCCATCAACTCAAGATAGCCTGCGGAGTAATTGGAACCGTCTGTACGGTTGGTGGCCGCTTTCACCGTCTCCAATACGCTGGGCGAGAGGGTCTTTTCAGCTTGCCCTATGCGTATTGACGCTTCGTAGCAGATCAGGCCCTGATTGTCCGGATGCGCGTGCAACGTCTCCCAATGGTGCTTCAATTCAGCGTTCGAGAGGCTGCGTGGCCCTTGGGAAGGTGTGATGGGCGTGTCGTAGAGGGCTTTGAGGTCTGGCGTGAATACGCTGTTTTTTTGTTGCCACGCATCATCATGATCAAAGACCTTGAATTCGAGTTTATTGCGCTCAGTACCGTGGGTTTTATAGCCCTTGGCCAGCTTCTTGTCGTTGAACACCTTATCAAGCCCGCCTCGCATGGCTTCGGCGCTTGGAAACGTGGCAAGGCCATGGTTGGGGTCGTAAAAGTAGTAAGTCTTGTCGGCGCCGTTTATTTTTACGCCTGCCGCCATTGCATGGCCTGGCGAATCAATCATGACCGATTTCGAGGCGTGCGCCTGCGCCAGTTCCTTGATCATGTCTTGATAGGCGACCTGCCGAATGGGCTGCCCTGCGTGGAACGCAGCCTGGGACCCCACCTGAGTTTGAAGCCTGTTTAATTTGTCGATGAAATCCCTGGACGCCGGGTCCCTGGGAAAGGCTGCGGCGGTGTACATGTTCTTGATCAGTACGTCTTGCTTTCCCTCCGCCATCGCGCTGGCCATGGCGCGTGCGAGCGCTGCACATTGCCCTTCGGCCAGTTGTGCGGTCTGAGTGAGGTAAATAACCTGCGGCATGGCCGTTACCTCACCGAATCTCGGTTCGATGCGATCGATAAACCGGGCGGAGCCACTTCGCCCGGGCTCGTAGGCGAGGTCATCATATTTTCGCACCAACATCCCGACTTGCTCCGTCGTGAGGTCCTTGTTGCCGGCCAGGGTCATAACCTGCGCAATCGTCATGTTATTGCGTGCTCCGCTGATCGTTTGCAGATCGCCATACCGATAACCCTGCTCGAAGGCTTCCTTATCGGGCCCATTTCGGTGAGTCGCGACAGTTTTTTTCCAGTCGCCGACAACACGCTCATCCAGCGGCTTGCGCGCCGTGGCTGCCGTTGCCCAATTGCCCAGCCCCTGCGTATCAATATGGGCCGAGGGCAGGAAATCCTGTAAGGGCGTCCCGTAGGGTTGTCCATTGGCGGGGTTGTAGGCGTACCACTTGCCGTGCCGCATAACCGCCGGCGCCTCGACAATTTGATGGTTGATTCGGTAGGTGCCAAAGGAAGATGAATCGTAGCGTTTGCTTGCCGATATCAGGTCATAGCCGTTTGACGTATGAGCCAGCCCGCGTAATTGCCGCAGTTCACCAGCGCTGGATGACCACACTTTTTTACCGCCGGCAATCAGGCCGCGCCCGATATCGGTGACACCGTCCAGCGGGTTAAGCGTGCCCAGCGCCGCGCGCCCGACAATCTTTATACCGTGAGCGACTTTACTTGCAGCGGACGCACCGGCATGCAGCGCTTTGGCGCCTTTAGCCGCCGCGCCCAACGCCAGGGCAAAGCCGAAGGCATCGAATACCAGATCAATCACGCCGTCACGCACGTTACCTGCCCGAAAATTCTGAATAGCGGACCGTAAGGGGATCAGGTTGAGCAGAAATTCGCGGGCTTTTTGGTAGAACGGAACCTCGGTGTCGAACGTCGTCACGCCCTTGGCCTCATCCGCCAGTTCACGGATGCCGATATGTTTTACCAGGGTGTCGGCAATGTACCGGGTTCTCTCGCTTGCAAAGCTGTTGGGCGTGCCGCTCTGGCGTTTTGCATCGGTAACGCTTGCCGAATAAGTGCCGGAAGGTGTGATTGCCTTGAGCATCGGGCTCTTATGGGTGTGACCATCGCTGTACAGTTGCGGCCACAGCGGATAATCCTTTAGCTCAGCACGTTGGCGAATCGTATTGTCGTTCAGATTTATTTCATACACGGTAGTGTCACCGCCGAGCACCGCTTTAATCAGTAATGCACCGGGTACTTTCGTTTCGTTCAGCGTTTGACTGAAACCCGTGTGGGAGACGCGGAACTCTTGGAGCGTAGTGATCTGTGCGCACTCGATCTTTTTTCTGTCTTCGAGCGCAAGGGTCGCAATAAGGTGCTTGACTTGCGTGCCAATCGCCTTTTCAGCGGAGGAAAAGTACTGGGGAAGCTCGCTTGCGAAGCGTGCATTGATGTCAGCCAGTTGGTCAGCCTTACCGGAGATAGTCCGGAAGTCGAATTGATTACCTGCTGACCAATGGGAGGCTGGAGGCGTGCTGATAGTGCCGTGCAGGTAAAGATCCAGCACCGAATAAGGCCCCGGAAAATCGCGTTGTTCCGGGACGGATGTGATGCATTTTTTCTCGAATGGTATCCGGTCGCCGTAAACCCGCTTGAGCTCATCAAGCGCCATTTTCTTGCGTTCAGGCATGGGGGTGGAGAGGGCGCTTGAGGCTTCGCTCAGCTGTGCAATCTGGTCATTGAACGCCCGAGTGACGCGACTCATCTGGTCGGCGCTGTAGTCATCCGAGGTGTTCAGTTGCAGAACCCCATTGGCTACCCCCCAATCTTTAAGCGCAGCCCACTGGGCCTGCTGTTCCACCTCTTGCTCCTGCTCCGTGACGGGGGCCAGGTCGGCCCGCTTCATGACGTCGGCATAGCTCATGTGCGCGGTTGCGCCCGGCGCCTGATGCTCAAGGCGTGCCACGGCGACACTGAAGCTGACCCAACTGTGGGAACCGCATGTCACGTTGTCGGGGATGTTCTGGACCAAAAACGCCGGTGCGCGGCGTGACAACAACAAGTGGGCCGCAATCGGCGCCATCTCCACACTGGCACGTCCCTTGGCAACCAGGTGACTGGTCAGCCCGGCGACTACGGCTGAAGGGTGCCGGCCCCAATGCGCATAGTTGGCCAGGTCAAAACCGGCGACGCCGGTTCTGACGGGGCTCGACGTGTTGCCCGCTTCGGATTCTTCGTCCAGGGTCGCGCCGAGGGCGCCCAGGGTCCAGTCGTTGATGCTATCGGGCGTCGATACCCCCTCATATCTCTGCTGCAGCGCCACGCCCAGCGCCTGGGCCTTGGGCGTCGCCAGAAGGGTTTGAATGAACTGCGTCGGGTTACTCAGCTCGGAGGTTGAATAAATTTCGTTGCGCGTCAGATAGCCCAGCAAACCTTGGCTCGATTGGTAATTCTGCAAACCACTGATGCCCAGCGTGTTTTGCCTGAGGCTACGCCTCATGCTGGACCTGTCAGCATCACTCAGCGGAATCGGCCAGGCCAATGCGCCGCCGAAGTTACCGTGAGACGCCCCTGCAAGTGGCGGGGTATCCAGTGCCTCGCCCACATTTATCAACTCGTCGATGCTGTCGGGCAGCTTCCAGCCTTTATCGCTGAGGTATTTTTCGAGGCTGACCGTAAGGGCGTCATCCAAGCCTTTGTTGAGCGAGTCGCCATGCAGCCTGAACGTCGTGCGGGCTAATTCATCGCGAATGAACGACGGCAACCGCTCGGAGGCTGGCCGCCGCCTTGGAGTTGCCGGGGCGTCAGCGAGCTTTTGCGCCTCAATGATGATAGGAATCAACTTAAAGGCCGCCGTCCTTTGGTTGTGTAGCTCCGCCAGTTTGGCCTGTTCGTCGCGCAGTACCTGTTCGGATCGCTCAGGCGCCAATCGTGCCGGACCGAAGGCTTTTGACTGCTCAAGCTCTGCGGCGCGAATGCCCAGCGCCTCACGGGTTTGCCCGGTGATGGCCTCACCATAAAAATCGGCGACTTCGCGGTAGTCGGCGGTGGTTCTGTTGACCGGGGAGTAAATATAGTCGGACCTGGAAGTGAGCGCGCTTGCGGCCTGCATGATCGGCGCCATCATCGACGTCCACAAATAGCCTTGCGCGAAGCCCGAAAACGTCTTTGGCTTACCGTCGACGACGGCAACGATGTAATTGCTCGCGGGGCTGATCTCGATAGGTTTCGAACGATCAATGCCGTTGCGGCTTGCCCACACAACAAAGTGCGGGCTCGCCATCAAATTGTTCAGGTGTGACCACCATTGGCCGAACGAGGAGGCGGGAGGGATGTTCTCTATATAACGAAGCTCGCCGGTCCTGGCCGCAAGGCGCTGTGTTTGCGCCACACGCAATGCCAGCTCACTGTCGGCTATGTCGCGCGCACTCTGCGCGGCGGTTTCAGGCACATGCCGGGGAGCCTCTTGGGGCGTCACCGCGCGTGGACGGCGCGCGGCGCTGTCGGCCGGTGTATTCGAGGGAATCTGAAGCGTTGGATGAACGAGGCGCGAAGCGATCATGGCTGGATGGGTTCCTAGGTGGATTCAGTTTCACCCCAGCGGCATATACGACGCTGCGATGGCAACTGTGTACCCTGGCCCCCTGAAGCGATTCCTTCCTTGCAGGAACGATTCGTTGCGCGATATTGCCTCGCTTGCCTTATGTCTTAATCATTTCCCTCACCTTCGCCGTTAACAGGTCGAAGGTGAACGGCTTGGTGATCAACTGCATCCCAGGGTCGAGAAAACCTCCACGCACCGCCGCATGTTCGGCGTACCCGGTGATGAACAGCACCTTGAGTTCCGGCCGCAGCTGGCGGCCGATTTCCGCCATCTGCCGGCCGTTCATGCCGGGCAAACCGACGTCGCTGATCAGCAAGTCGATACGCTGCTCGGATTCAATGATCGGCAGCGCCGTGTCGGCATCTCCGGCAACCACATAGCCGTAACCCAACTCCTTGAGCACGGCGCAGACCAGTACGCGCACCGCCGGGTCGTCCTCGACGAGCAGCACGGTTTCCCCGGCATTGGCAAAAGGCAGCAACGCCGGGTCGACCAACGGGACAGCGTGCATTTCGCCGATAAAACGCGGCAGGAACAGGCTGACAGTGGTGCCTTTGCCCACCTCGCTGTGAATGGTGACGTGGCCGTGGGACTGGCGGGCGAACCCGTAGATCATTGACAACCCCAGGCCAGTGCCCTGGCCGATGGGTTTGGTGGTAAAGAAGGGGTCGAACACCCGGCCGATAACGCTTTCGGGTATACCGCAGCCGTTGTCGCTGATGCTCAGCTCGACGTAGTCACCCGGGGTGAGGGTGCCGTAGGCGGCGGTAAAGACGTTGTCCAGGTGGCGATTGGTGGTCTCCACCCGCAGGTTGCCACCATTGGGCATGGCATCGCGGGCATTGAGCACCAGGTTGAGCAGGGCGCTTTCCAGTTGGTTGGGGTCGGCTTCAGCGGTCCACAATTGCTCGGTGAAGCGCATCTCCAGATGGATGCTTTCATTGATGCTGCGTTGCAGCAGTTCGCCCATGGAACTGACCAACTGGTTGATATTGACCGGCTTGGAATCCAGCGATTGGCGGCGGGAAAACGCCAGCAGGCGGTGAGTCAGGCCGGCGGCACGGTTGGCGGACGTGACGCCCAGGTCGATCAGGCTATCGAGGTCGTCGAGTTTGCCGCGTGCCACGCGCCTTCGCAGCAGCTCCAGGCTGCCGATAATCCCGGTGAGCATATTGTTGAAGTCGTGGGCAATGCCGCCGGTGAGTTGGCCCACGGCCTCCATTTTCTGCGATTGACGCAGGGCTTCCTCGTTGTTGCGCAATTGCGCGGTGCGTTCCTCGACTTGCTGCTCAAGGGTTTCCAGGGTGCGTTGCAGGCGCAGTTCGCTCTCGCCCAGGTCGATCAGGCGGTCGCGGGCTTCATATTGGCGGCGCCGACCGCGCAGCGCCGTGCTGACCAGGCTGATCAGCGTGACGGGATGGAAGGGCCGCTCCAGGAATGTCACGTTGCCCAGCAGGCCGCTGAGGTGCGACGAGCCGTTCTGCTCGCCGCCACCGTGATGGGTCATCAGCACGATGGGCATGTCCGACCATGGCGGCTGTTGATGCAGGTACTCCAGCAGCGGCTCCAGATCGACGCCACGCAAGGCTTCGGCGGCGATGATCAGCAGGCCGGCGCCCTGTTCCAGGGCCTCGCACAACATTGGCAGGTGCGTGGCGACGATGCCGCTGTAACCCGCCTCGTTGAGCATTTGCAGGGCCAGTGCGCTGTCGCGACCCAATGGCGCCAGGATGATTGCGCGTTCGGACACACCGGGTAGAGTCGGCACTATCCCTCTTCCTTGAGCAGAGGGGAGCCGGCCCCCATGTAGGTGGGGATGCCGCGCAGTACGCCCTGGAAGTTGTCCAAGGGCTCGCCGACGGTCAAGCCTCGGCTGCTGATGCGGTATTCGCGAATCGTCGATTCGTGGGAGCCGGTGCGTTTCTTGATGATCGAAATGGCGCGGCGCACCTTGCCCAATGCCTCGAAGTAACGCAGCAGAATCACGGTGTCGGCCAAATAAGTGATGTCGACCGGTGTTTGCATGTCGCCGACCAGCCCGTGCTGGGCGACAGTCATGAAGGTGGCCGCGCCGCGACGGTTGAGGTACAGCAGCAACTCGTGCATATGCAGGATCAATGCGTTCTCTTCCGGCATTGCCGCCTGGTAGCCGTTGATGCTGTCGATCACCACGGTCTTGATCCCGCGCTCGTCGACGCAACGGCGCACCCGGTGGGAGAACTCGCCGGGAGACAGCTCGGCGGCGTCCACTTGTTCAATCAAAAGGTTGCCGGTGGCCTGCAGGGCGGCGAGGTCGATGCCCATGTTTTTCATGCGCTCGAACAACAACCCCAGCTCTTCATCAAAGATGAACAGCGCGGCTTTTTCCCCGCGTGCCACGGCGGCAGCGGCGAAGATCATCGAGATCAGCGATTTACCGGTACCGGCCGGGCCCAGGATCAGGCTGCTGGAGCCGGTCTCGACGCCACCGCCCATCAGCGCATCCATTTCCAGAATGCCGCTGCTCAGGGTCTGCCGCACGTAGCCACCACGGTGTTCCGCCGCCACCAGGCGCGGGAACACGTGGATGCCGTCTTGCATGATCGTGAAATCATGAAAGCCGCCACGGTATTTCTGGCCGCGGTACTTCACGATCCGCACGCGACGGCGCTCGGCACCGTAGCTGGGCGTCAGTTCTTCCAGGCGAATCACCCCGTGGGCCACGCTGTGTACGGTTTTATCCAGGGATTCGGTGGTCAGGTCATCCAGCAGCAGTACGGTGGCGTCGTAACGCACGAAGTAATGTTTGATCGCCAGGATCTGCCGGCGATAGCGCAATGAGCTTTGCGCCAACAGGCGGATTTCCGAAAGGCTGTCGATCACCACGCGGGCGGGCTTGACCCGCTCCACCACTTCGAAGATCTGCCGGGTGGCTTCGCCCAGTTCAAGGTCCGAGGAATACAGCAGGCTTTGCTGGTGCTCGGCGTTGAGCAGGCTTTCGGGTGGGGTCAGTTCAAAAATGTGGATGTTGTCATCCAGGTCCCACCCGTGGGATTTGGCGCCCTGGCGCAGCTCGCGCTCAGTCTCCGAGAGGGTGATATACAAAGATCGCTCGCCGTTTTTCGCTCCGGCCTGGAGGAAATGCAGCGCCACGGTGGTCTTGCCAGTGCCAGGTTCGCCTTCGAGCAGGAACAGGTGGCTACGTGAGAGCCCCCCGGAAAGAATGTCATCAAGACCTTCGATGCCGGTGGCCGCCTTTTCACTGAACAGCGCTTTGGATGTAGACAAGAAGTGCCCTCGATTCAGGTACAAGTAGAGGGGCATGCCCGTCACGACATGCCATGTTCACTTGACCATGGCACTTTGCAGCCGTTCCACAATTGCTGCAATTTGTCGCTGTAAGAGGCCGCTGTACAACCCGTTTTGGCGGGTCTACAGGCCTTGTTGCAGCGCCGGATCATCGGGGTTCTGCTGTTCCAGTTGAGCCAGTAACACCTGCACATTCTGCAATTGGCCGCTCTCTTTCCAGTAGTTGACCAGCAACACCCGCGCCTTGCGGTTGGCGGGGTGGCGCTGCACGATCTCCTCCAGCTGGCGCTGCGCGGCTTCCAGTTCCTGTTGGTCGTGCAGGGTGGTGGCCAGGTCGTAGCGGTAATCCTGATGGTCCGGCTCCAGTTCCACCGCCTTGGACAGGCCGAGCAACGCATAAGGCCGCTCGCCATGGTGCAGCAGCCACATACCCAGGGCGTGTTGCAGGTACGCCGACTCGGGGTGTGCCGCCAATTGGCGCGCTAATAGTTGCCGCGACTCTTCGGTCTTGCCTTGTTTATCCAGCAACTCGATTTGCGCCACCACGGCCTGGAGGTTGTCCGGCTCCAGGCGCATCGCTTGCTCCAGGGCATTTTGTGCATCGGGCAGCAGCGCGCTGTGGATGTAAAGGCGCGCCAGTTGAATCCAGCCATCGGCGGTTTCGGGCTGGGCCTTGAGGTATTTCACGAATTCATCCAGCACTTGCTGCAACGGCCCGAAATACAGGCCCAGGGTGTCCGGCGACAAGCCGAGCAGGGCATTGGCGGCAGCAAAGCGCACGCTTTGCTCCGGGTCATCGAGCAGCGGGCCGAGCAACAGCGTGCGCTGCCCGCTGGGCACCAGGCCCACAATGCTGTGGATCGCCGCTTCGCGCACCCGTGGCGAGTCGCTGGCCAGGTCTTTGTCCGCCAGCTTCAAGGCTTGGGGGCTGGGGTAGTTGGGCAACTCGGCGTGCAATGCGGCACGACGCTCTTCAGACAGGTCCGGCCGCCCCAATTGCTGATACAGCACACGGGCGGCCCCCGGCTCGCCGTTACGGGCCTGTTTCAGGGCCTTGGAGTAACCATGGGCAATGGCAGGCGCCACCGCCACCGGGGTGGAACGGGACAAATACCAGGTGATCAGCACGATAAAGAATAGGGCGCACAGGCCAACGATGGCGTAACGGCGTGACTTTGACATGCAGGCGTCCAAAAGCTCGAACAGCGAGGGAAAAGTCGTCAGCTTCTGTCAGACCAAGGCAGGTGTCAAACCCGCATCAACGGAGTACGTACGCCACTGGATCAAGGATCGGTGCCCCCAGGACGTTGAGCCGGCGGGGTCTATGCTCCAGGAGCATTGGCCAAAGCAGTCAGCCATGTTGAAGGCTTTGACCATTGCTGCTCAACGGCGCTGAAGCGACTATTCGGCCCATACGCTCGTTACCCGGTCCATCGTTCAAGGAAACAATGATGCAGATTGAAAACAAGGTTTTTCTGGTCAGCGGCGGCGCTTCGGGCCTCGGCGCAGCCACCGCTGAAATGCTGGTAGCCGCCGGTGCCAAGGTAATGCTGGTGGACCTGAACGCCGACGCAGTGGCGGCCAAGGCCAGGCAGTTGGGCGATAACGCCCGCAGCGCGGTAGCCGATATCAGCCAGGAGACCGCTTGCGAAGCCGCCGTGCAGGCCGCTGTTGCGGCCTTTGGTGGCCTGCACGGGCTGGTCAACTGCGCGGGTGTGGTGCGCGGCGAAAAAATCCTCGGCAAGAACGGCCCCCATGGGCTGGCGAGTTTTGCCCAGGTGATCAACGTCAACCTGATCGGCAGCTTCAACCTGCTGCGCCTGGCGGCGGCGGCTATCGCCGAAACCGAGGCGAATGCCGATGGCGAACGCGGGGTGATCATCAACACCGCCTCCGTGGCGGCGTTCGACGGCCAGATCGGGCAGGCGGCGTACGCCGCGTCCAAAGGTGCGATTGCCAGCCTCACATTGCCGGCGGCCCGGGAACTCGCGCGCGTGGGTATTCGGGTGATGACCATTGCGCCCGGCATCTTCGAAACGCCGATGATGGCCGGCATGACCGAGCAAGTGCGCGACTCCCTGGCCGCCGGCGTGCCATTCCCGCCACGCCTGGGCAAACCGGCTGAATACGCCGCGCTGGTGCGGCACATTATTGAAAACAGCATGCTCAATGGCGAGGTGATCCGTCTCGACGGCGCCTTGCGCATGGCGGCCAAGTAAGGAGCGGTACTCATGAGTGATCCCATTGTTATTGTCAGTGCAGTGCGCACGCCCATGGGCGGCTTTCAGGGCGACCTCAAAGGCCTGACCGCGCCGCAGTTGGGTTCTGCCGCGATTCGTGCGGCGGTCGAGCGCGCCGGTATCGCCCCGGATGCCGTGGATGAAGTGCTGTTCGGCTGCGTATTGCCCGCCGGCCTGGGTCAGGCGCCCGCACGCCAAGCGGCGTTGGGCGCGGGCCTGGGCAAGTCGACCCGTTGCACCACCCTCAACAAAATGTGCGGCTCGGGCATGGAGGCGGCGATCCTGGCCCATGATTCGCTGCTGGCCGGCAGCGTCGAGGTAGTGATTGCCGGCGGCATGGAGAGCATGTCCAACGCGCCGTATCTGCTGGACCGCGCCCGCAGCGGTTACCGCATGGGCCATGGCCGCGTGCTGGACCATATGTTCCTCGACGGCCTGGAAGACGCCTACGACAAAGGCCGCCTGATGGGCACCTTCGCCGAAGACTGCGCCCTGCATAACGGTTTCAGCCGCGAGGCCCAGGACGCATTTGCCATCGCCTCCCTGACCCGTGCCCAGGATGCGATCACCCATGGCAACTTCGCCGCCGAGATCGTCCCGGTACAGGTCACCGTGGGCAAGGAGCAGAAAACCATCCTCCACGACGAACAGCCCCCCAAGGCCAAGTTGGACAAGATCAGCAGCCTGAAACCGGCTTTCCGCGAAGGCGGCACGGTGACGGCGGCCAATTCCAGCTCGATTTCCGACGGTGCGGCCGCGTTGCTGCTGATGCGTGAGTCCGAAGCGTTCAAGCGTGGGCTCAAACCATTGGCGGTGATCCGCGGCCATGCGGCGTTCGCCGACGAGCCGGGGCTGTTTCCGGTGGCGCCAGTGGGGGCGATCCGCACGCTGATGAGTAAGACCGGCTGGGACTTGGCCGAGGTCGACCTGTTCGAGATCAACGAAGCTTTCGCCGTGGTCAGCCTGGTGACCATGAGCAAACTGGATATCCCCCACGCCAAGGTCAATGTCCACGGTGGCGCCTGCGCGCTGGGGCATCCGATCGGGGCCTCCGGTGCGCGCATCCTCGTGACCCTGCTCTCGGCCCTGCGCCAGAAAGGCCTCACACGAGGTGTTGCCGCCATCTGCATCGGCGGTGGCGAAGCCACGGCCATGGCCGTCGAATGCCTGTATTAAGGACTCTGCACCATGCTGCCCAATGACGAACAACTGCAAATCAGCGACGCGGCCCGGCAATTTGCCCAGGAGCGCCTGAAACCCTTCGCCGCCGACTGGGACCGTGAACACCGCTTTCCCAGGGAAGCCATCGGCGAGATGGCCGAACTGGGCTTTTTCGGCATGCTGGTGCCGGAACAGTGGGGCGGTTGCGACACCGGTTACCTGGCCTACGCCATGGCCCTGGAAGAAATCGCCGCCGGTGACGGCGCCTGCTCGACCATCATGAGCGTGCACAACTCGGTAGGGTGCGTGCCGATCCTGACGTTCGGCAACGAGCAACAGAAAGCGCAATTTCTTACGCCCCTGGCCAGCGGCGCCACGCTCGGTGCTTTCGCGCTGACCGAACCCCAGGCCGGCTCCGACGCCAGCAGCCTGAAGACCCGTGCGCGCCTTAACGGCGACCACTATGTGCTCAACGGCTGCAAGCAGTTCATCACCTCCGGGCAAAACGCGGGCGTTGTGATTGTGTTCGCGGTCACCGACCCGGCTGCCGGCAAGCGTGGCATCAGCGCGTTTATCGTGCCCACCGATTCGCCGGGCTACAGCGTGGCGCGGGTTGAAGACAAACTTGGCCAGCATGCGTCGGACACCTGCCAGATCCTGTTTGAGGACGTGAAAGTGCCGGTGGCCAACCGCTTGGGTGAGGAGGGCGAAGGCTACAAAATCGCCCTGGCCAACCTTGAAGGCGGTCGCGTCGGCATCGCCTCGCAGGCCGTGGGCATGGCCCGCGCCGCGTTTGAGGCGGCGCGTGATTACGCCCGTGAACGCGAGAGCTTCGGCAAGGCGCTGGTCGAACACCAGGCCGTGGCGTTTCGCCTGGCCGACATGGCGACGCAAATCGCCGTGGCCCGGCAAATGGTGCACTACGCCGCGGCCCTGCGTGACAGCGGCAAGCCGGCCCTGGTGGAAGCATCGATGGCCAAGCTGTTTGCCTCTGAAATGGCCGAAAAAGTCTGTTCGGCCGCCTTGCAAACCCTGGGCGGTTACGGTTACCTGAGCGACTTCCCCCTGGAGCGGATCTACCGCGATGTGCGGGTCTGCCAGATTTACGAAGGCACCAGCGATATTCAACGCATGGTCATCTCACGCAATCTTTAAGGAGCCGATACATGAGTTACGAAACGATTTTGCTCGACGTCCAGGGCCGTGTCGGGCTGATTACCCTCAATCGCCCCCAAGCCCTCAATGCGCTCAACGCGCAATTGGTCAGCGAGCTGAACCAGGCGCTGGACGGCCTGGAAGCCGACCCGCAAATCGGTTGCATCGTACTGACCGGCTCGAAAAAAGCCTTCGCCGCCGGCGCCGATATCAAGGAAATGGCCGAGCTGACCTACCCGCAGATCTACCTGGACGATCTGTTCAGTGACAGCGACCGCGTGGCCAACCGCCGCAAGCCGATCATTGCCGCCGTGAATGGTTTTGCCCTGGGCGGCGGCTGTGAGCTGGCGCTGATGTGCGACTTTATCCTGGCCGGTGATGGCGCCAAGTTCGGTCAGCCGGAGATCAACCTCGGCGTGCTGCCGGGCATGGGTGGCACTCAGCGCCTGACCCGTGCGGTGGGCAAGGCCAAGGCCATGGAAATGTGCCTGACCGGGCGCTTTATCGACGCCGTGGAGGCCGAACGCTGTGGGATTGTCGCGCGTATCGTGCCGGCCGATGAGCTGTTGGACGAAGCGCTGAAAGTCGCCACGCTGATTGCCGGCAAATCGGTGCCGATCAGCATGATGGTCAAGGAAAGTGTGAACCGTGCGTTTGAAGTGAGCCTGTCCGAAGGCGTGCGGTTTGAGCGCCGGGTGTTCCATGCGGCGTTTGCGACGCTGGATCAGAAGGAAGGCATGGCGGCATTCGTGGCCAAACGGGCGCCGGAGTTCAAGGACAAGTAACACGCTCCCAAGAACGCCGCTGACCCTAGGTGGGACGGGGTTGCTCCCTCCCACCTAGGTTTTTGTGGTGTCTCACTCAGAGCTGGTAGTTCTTCAGCTCTCTGGCAATCACCAGGCGTTGAATCTCGCTGGTCCCTTCGTAAATCTGCGTGATCCGCGCATCCCGGTAGTAGCGCTCCACCGGGTAGTCCTCCAGGTAGCCATACCCGCCATGAATCTGCATGGCTTGGGAGCAGACCTTCTCAGCCATCTCCGAGGCGAACAGCTTGGCCTGGGACGCTTCCGACAGGCATGGCTTGCCGGCACTGCGCAGGCGCGCGGCGTGCAGGATCAACAAACGTGCCGCGTTCAGGCGGGTTTGCATGTCGGCCAGCAGGTTGGCCACGCTCTGATGTTCAATGATCGCTTTGTCGAACTGCACACGGTCGCGGGCATAGGCCAGCGCCGCTTCAAATGCGGCGCGGGCGATCCCCAGGGCTTGGGCGGCAATGCCGATGCGGCCACCTTCAAGGTTGGACAGCGCAATCGCCAGGCCCTTGCCGCGTTCGCCCAGCAGGTTGGCCTCGGGCACGGTGCACTGGTTGAGGGTGACGGCGCAGGTGTCGGAGGCGCGAATGCCCATCTTGTGTTCGGTGCGGTCCACCACAAACCCTGGGGTCTGGGTGGGGACGAGGAACGCCGAAATACCTTTCTTGCCCAATTGCGGGTCGGTCACGGCAAACACAATGGCCAGCTTGGCGCGTTTGCCGTTGCTGACAAATTGCTTGGCACCATTGATCACCCACTGGCCATCGCGCAGTTCTGCACGGGTGCGCAGGTTATGCGCTTCGGACCCGGCCTGGGGTTCGGTGAGGCAAAAGCAGCCGATCGCCTGGCCGCTGGCAAGCTCGGCCAGCCAGGTTTGCTTCTGCTCAGCTGTGCCGTAGTTGAGGATTGGCCCGCAACCCACTGAATTATGGATACTCATCAGTGCGCCAGTGGCGCCATCACCGGCGGAAATTTCCTCCACCGCCAGGGCGTAGGCCACGTAATCGACGTAGGTGCCGCCCCATTCTTCAGGCACCACCATGCCTAGCAGGCCGAGCTCGCCCATCTTCGCCACCAGGGCGTCGTCGATCCAGCCGGCTTTTTCCCAGGCTTGGGCGTGAGGGGCGATTTCACCACGGGCGAAGTCGCGCGCCATGTCGCGAATCATTACTTGTTCTTCTGTGTATTCAATATCTTGCATGACTTATCTCGCAACCTGCTCGAAGTGTTGGAAGAAGCTTTCTACATGGGCGACAGCCAACCCGTGCAGGGTGGGCGGGTTCCAGCGAGGGGTCTTGTCCTTGTCGATGATCAGGGCGCGCACGCCTTCGATCAGGTCGCCGCGCTCGAACCATTGGCGGTCCAGGTGCAGCTCCAGGGCAAAACACTGCTCCAACGGCAGGCGCCGGCCACGGCGCAGCATTTGCAGGGTCACGGCCATCGCCAGCGGCGAGCGGGTCTGCATCAGGTGGGCGGTGCTGAGCGCCCACTCATGGCTGTCGGCGACGGTCACGGCCTGCAATTGCTCGACGATGCTCGGGATGTCCGGCTGGGCGAAAAAGTGGTCGATCGCCGGGCGCAGCGCAGCCAGCGGCGCATCGGGCAGTTGTTGCACGGCCAGCTTGGCCAACAGGCCTTGCAGGTCTTTTAGCGCAGCGTCGTGCTGCCATTTCAGCTCATTGAGCTTCTGGTCCAGCTCAGCCAGCCTGGCGCTGTCCAGGTACCAGTCCGCGAGGCCGCAATACAACGCGTCGGCGGCGCGTATTTGCACGCCGGTGACGCCAAGGTAAATCCCCAGTTCACCCGGAATGCGCGGCAGAAAGTAACTACCGCCCACATCGGGAAAGTAACCGATGGCCACTTCCGGCATGGCCAGGCGGCTGCGTTCGGTCACCACGCGCAAATCCGCGCCTTGCACCAGGCCCATGCCTCCGCCCAGCACAAACCCGTCCATCAGGGCCAGGACCGGTTTGCGGTAATGATGGATGGCCAGGTCGAGGGCGTATTCCTCGACGAAGAAGTCTTCGTGCAAGGTGTCGCCGTTTTTGAAACTGTCGTAGAGGGAGCGGATGTCGCCGCCGGCGCAGAAGGCCTTTTCGCCAGCCCCGCGCAGGACCACGGCATAGACGCTGGGGTCATCGGCCCAGGCCTGCAGTTGTTGGGTGAGGCGGCGGACCATGTTCAGGGTAATGGCGTTCAAGCCGGCCGGGCGATTGAGGGTGAGGTGACCGATATGGTTACGAACGTCGGCCAGTACCTCTTCCTGGGGTAACTCGGCACGGCTTGCTTCGGATGGAACCTGAGCAGTCATCTATAACTCCCTGCTTTTATTGTTCTTTATCAAGATGTTCGCGAGCGAACCTTCTCGTGATCGTACCAGTGCAAATTTGCCCCGTACAACCCGGAATCATGCAGGTCGTTTTTGCATTTATGCAGGACGCAGCGCGGCGTCAGGGCACGCGGCTTGCCAGGACTTCGCCGATGCTGCGTCGGCGCGCGTGCGTCTCGGCGGCGTGAATCAGTTGCTCGAGTTCCGTGGGCGCCACGTCGTAGAACTGCTCCATTTCGGCCAATGCCAGCTTCAGGTCGGCGGCGGTCACCGCCGGGTCCCGAGCGGCCTCGTGGTGACTCAACATCGGCGTCGCGGGCTCAACGGCCCCCTTGGGGTAGCGAGTGCGCGTGGCGTTGTTATAGGCCAAGGCACAGGCGAGCAGGGCGCCAGCCCCCAGCAACACTGCGCCCAATTCATGCCAGCCGAGGGCGGCGGAGGCCGGGTCGGCCAGTACCAGGGTCATGGCCAGGCCACCGGCTGGCGGGTGCAGGCACCGCAGCCAACACATCAGTATCACGGCCATGCCGGCCGCCAGGCAGGCACCGCCCAATGTGCGCCCGAGCACGCGTGCCACCAGCAGCGCCACGACGCCTGCGCACAGGTAACTGCCGATGATCGACCAGGGTTGCGCCAGCGCACCGGATGACACGGCAAACAGCAATACCGCAGAGGCGCCCAGCGGGCCCAGCAGGTGCAGAGCCACCGGCATGCCGAAAACCTGGGCGCAGAGCCAGACACTGAACAAAGTGCCCAGGGCCATGCCGATCGCGGCACGGCTCCATTCGGTGGGACGGGTGTTGATAGCAGCGGGGAACCAGCGAGCACGCATTGAAAAGGATCCATAAACGACGGGCAAAAAAAAGGCTTGTCTGGTTGCCCGGAAAAGCCTCTTGAAAGTTCCTGCATTTGGGGGAGGAACCTGCGCAGTGTGCCGTGGCTGGTAAGGCTGCGCCAATGCATATTAATGCAGGTTAAATACAAAAATAGTGAGCTCAAACGAGGTCGGTATCGGTCTCTTCGCGGAATACATGGCGCCGTAGCGTTTCCTGCATCCCCGGCTCGCCGGCGAGCGGCCCTTTGAGCGCGACCAGGGCGTTGCGCAACGTCATCAGCCGATCCAGCGGCGCAATCGGCAGATAGCCGATATGGACCTCATCGCGGGCCAGGGAAACCGGGGGATCCAGCGAAACATCATTCGGCACGGCGTCGTCCTCTCACGAAGTAGGCCCCGTTGGGCGGCGGCCTATAGCGTCCTTGTTGTTATCCATGGCCCGTGGCGGTAAAGGCTTACCGCACGTGGCCATGGAGTTTACAGTTGGGATCCGCGCGCCGAACAGTGAAATGACATCGGCCGTTACGCATAGCTATGTAGGAGTCTTCTGCGCCCCAGGTTCAAGGTTGCGAGCTTTTGGCCAAGTGCAGCAGCACATAGGGGTTTTTATCGAATTCCCCCATCAGGGTCGGTTTGATCGAGGCAAAACGCGGGTCTTTCAGCGCCTCGAAATCCGCCTGGCTCATCACCAGCCAAGCGGGGCCTTGCAGGGGCGTGAGGTCGGAAGCCTGCTGGGTGAACAACGGCACCTGGTCGCAGTCGAGGTTGACCATGTATTTGATGGCCTTGGCGTCTTTGCCCAGGCCATGCAATACCACCGGCGCCCGCTGCTGCATCACTTGTTCATGCACGCGCAGGGTAAACGTGCGGGTGTCGTAGAGCACGCGCTCCAGCGGCTCGACCACCAGAATATAGGTGGCCCACACCGCCAGCACCGCCGCGAATGCCGGGCCCACTGGCCGCAAGCGCGGCTTGAACAACGCCAGCAGTGAAAGGGCCTGCAACAGGCCAAGCAGGCCAAACACCCACGTCAGATGGCTCAACTGTTCGGGGTAGCGTGACCGCGCAAACAGCAGCGCGCTGATCAGCAAGGCCGGCAACAGGGCCCAGAGGGTCAGCATCAGCCCGCGCAGCCAGGCAAACATGCGGCCCTGCGCCACTTGGAACGGGTACGCGGCAATGATCGCCGCCATCGGCAACATCGCCAGCACATACCGCGCCTTTTTCGCCTGGGGAATCGACAGGCCCAGCATCACCAGCACACCGGCGGCCGCGCAGTACAACAGCAGTTTCTCTGCGGGCTGCGGCGAGTGCCGTCCACCCAGCGCCACGGCCAGCAACACCAGCAGCGCCAATGGATAGGCCAGCGCGTAGTTGCCCATTGAACTGGTGAAGTAATACAGCGCGCTGCTTGAACCTTCGCTGCCATCCATGCGCCCCAGGAACTGCATGCGAATCACGTCTTGCATGAAGCTTTCGCCACCGCTGAGCTTGGCCATCAGCAACAACAGGCCGACGCAAGCGACTAGCAACGCCAGGGCCAACAGACCAAAACTGAACAACTGGCGCCACTGCCGGTTGATCAAGTAATAGCTGCACAGCACGCCGGTCGGCACGACAAGGCCAATCGGCCCGCGAACCGCAAACCCCAGGATCAATAGCAGGTACAGCCAATGCAGCCGCTTACCAGCGCCGAAGTGATCATGGGCGTAACCCAGGTAGAACACCGTCAAGGTAATGGCCGCGAGCATTTGGTCCAGGGACACGGCGCGGGTTTCGCTGATAAAGGTACTGCTCAACAGCATCAGCGCGATGCTCAGCAGCCCCCAGCGCCGGGAGTAGGGCGCCGTAAGGCGATACACCAGGACCACGATCAGCGCCGAGGCAATGGCCGTCGGCAACCAGGCCGTAAGGCTGGTGACCTGGCCCAGGGGCAGCGACAGCAGCCAGGTCAGCAGCGTTGAAGTGGCCAGGTAATCGGCGTACGGCTGGCCGTAGGTGGTCGGGAAAAATCCCGGGCCATGGCGCAGCATTTCTTGGGCAAAGAGCACGAAGCGTGAGTCGAAGCCGATAATCGCCTGGTGCCAGCTGCCTGCGATAAACAGCAACAACGCCAGCAATCCCAACCCGAGGGATTGGCGGCGGATCGTTGCAGTGAGCAGGGGCGTTTGGACGTTGTTCACGTATCAGGCTTCCACGACCTGCGGCACCCACTGTTGCTGCGGAATCGGCAATTGGCACGAGTCGCCACGGCCGATCGGGAAATACTGGAAGCCCTTGCGCGACAGGCGCTCGCCGTCGTACAGGTTGCGGCCATCGAAGATCACCGGGGTTTTCAGGCGCTGGTGGATCAGGTCGAAGTCCGGGGCCTTGAACTGTTGCCATTCGGTGCAGACGATCAATGCATCGGCACCGTTCAAGGTCGATTCCGGCGTGCCCATCAGCATCAGGCGCGCTTCGTCGCCGTAGATACGCTGGGTTTCCTGCATGGCTTCCGGGTCGAATGCACGCACATCGGCACCGGCGGCCCACAGCGCTTCCATCAGCACACGGCTGGGGGCGTCGCGCATGTCGTCGGTGTTCGGTTTGAACGCCAGGCCCCACAGGGCAAAGGTCTTGCCACGCAGGTTACCTTTGAAGAACGCGTTGACGCGCTCGAACAACTTGCTCTTCTGGCGTTGGTTGATGGCTTCCACGGCTTCCAACAGATCGCTGGAGCAGTTGGCCTGCTTGGCGCTGTGGATCAAGGCGCGCATGTCCTTGGGGAAACACGAGCCGCCGTAGCCGCAACCGGGGTAGATAAAGTGGTAGCCGATGCGCGAGTCGGCGCCGATGCCCAGGCGCACGGCTTCGATGTCGGCGCCCAGGTGCTCGGCCAGCTCGGCGATCTGGTTGATAAAGCTGATCTTGGTGGCCAGCATGCAGTTGGCGGCGTACTTGGTCAGCTCGGCGCTGCGCAGGTCCATGAAGATGATGCGGTCATGGTTGCGGTTGAACGGTGCGTACAGATCGCGCATCACGTCGCGCACTTCTTCGCGCTCGCAGCCGATGATGATGCGGTCCGGACGCCGGCAGTCGGCCACCGCCGAGCCTTCCTTGAGGAATTCCGGGTTGGAGACGATATCGAAGTCCAAGTGCCGACCGGCCACGTGCAGGGCTTTTTCGATATACGCACGCAGGGTGTCGCCGGTGCCCACGGGCACGGTGGATTTTTCTACCAGGATCACCGGTTCCATACGGTGGCGAGCCACGGCGTCGCCCACCGACAGTACGTATTTCAAGTCGGCCGAGCCGTCTTCATCCGAAGGCGTGCCCACCGCGATGAACAGCACTTCGCCGTGTTCGACCGCGAGTTTTTCATCAAAGGTAAAGCGCAGGCGCCCGCTTTCCAGGTTCTCCTTGACCATGGCGGCCAACCCCGGCTCGAAGATGCTCACATGGCCTTGCTGCAACAGCTTGACCTTGTTCTGATCGACGTCCATGCAGATGACATCGTGACCGACTTCGGCCAATACGGTGGCCTGCACCAGGCCGACGTAACCACTACCAAATACACTGATTTTCATGGGGCATTCCTGGGACTTGTGGCACTAGCACGACGAGAGTTGATGATCAGCACACCGAGGATGACAAGCGCCACCCCCAGGGTTTTGGAAAGCGAAAAATGTTCGTTGAACACCGGCAGGCTGGCGGCCAGCAGGTACACCAGCGCATAGCTGATGCTCAGCAGCGAGTAGGCACGCCCCAACGGCAGGTGCTTGAGCGCGCCGAGCCAGCAGAGCATCGACAGGGCGTAGGCGCAGATCGCCAGCATCACCACGCCAAGGGCGTCGAGGTCGATCCGGGCCGTCAGCCATTCGTGGGGCAGCGGTAGACGCGTCATGCTCCAGCGCATGCCCAGTTGGGCAACGCTCACCAGGCCGACGCTACCCAGCGCCAGGGCAAAGCCTTGAACCCGGCTCATACCTGGCGCCCCAGCAGCACGACACCGGCAATCACCAGCAACACGCCCAGCCAGTGGCGGCGGTCGATGGGTTCATGGAAGACAAACCGTGCCACCAGCGTGACCAATACAAAATTTAGGCTGAGCATGGGGTAGGCGATGCCCACTTCCAGGCGCTGTAGCACCAGCAGCCACACCAGCAAGCCCAGGCCCAGGCAGATCAACGCGGCCCACAGCCACGGCGAGCGCAGTTTCAGCGCCCAGCCGTCGGGCTGGGTGCGCCAACCTTCCACGGCGAATTTTTGCGCCACCTGGCCCATGCAGGTCAGCAGGCATGCGGCGAGCAACAGCAGCAAGGTCGTCACGGTGCAACCTGCGCGAAGATCAGAATTACAATATTGCCTTGCTCATACCGTTTGCCGTCCTGAGGCAGCAGGTTCAGTTCGGCGACCTCATCGTCGCCCTTGACCCGCATCACCACGCCGACAGCACCTTTTTTGCGCGCGTCGCTCATCCATTGCCGGACATGGCTTGTGTCGACCTGGTGATGGCCGGCATCCGGGTAGGCGAGGCCGTATTTCACTTCGCCAATCGTGTTGTAGAGGGTCACGTCCGGGCGTTGCAGGCGCCAGGACAGGGCCGACGCCGCGCCGAGGTCATTGCTGAGCAACGCGCTGGCCGGTTGCAGTTCCTGCAGGTGGTCGATGATGAATTGATCCGGGGTCTTGTTGTAGACCACCGAGTGCGGCAGCGCGGCCGGCAGCAGCGCAACCATCAGCCAACTGCCGAGTACCGGCGCGGCCCACAGATGCAAAGGCCGTGCAGCCTGCAGCAGGTTGACGATGATCCAGGCGAACAGGAAGGCGAACACCAGCACCAGGCTGAGGGTTTCCTGGCCGTGCTCATACACCGGTTTTTTCAGTTGAAACCAGGTCAGCGCCAGCAACCCCACGACGCCGATCACCAGGTTGAGCCAGCCATTGATGCGCAATACGCGGCCACGGCCGGCGGCCAGTTTGGCGGCCAGGGTATTGCCCATCAGCAAGGCCAGGGGCAGCAGGCACGGCATGATGTAGGAAGGCAACTTGCCCTTGGCCAGGCTGAAGAACGCCAGCGGCATCAGCAGCCACAGCAACACAAAACCGCTGCCGGCGCTGCGCTTGTCCAGCCACGCCTGCTTGAGCGTTGATGGCAGCAGCGCCACCCACGGCAGGCAAAAAGCGACCAGCAGCGGTAGGTAGTACCAGAACGGCTCGGCATGCTGGGCATCGTCACCGGCAAAGCGCTGGATGTGTTCGTGCCAGAAGAAGAAGTTCCAGTAGTCCGGTTCCTGCAGATGCACCGCCAATGCCCACGGCAGGCTGACGACGATTGCCACCACCACGGCCACCACGCCATACGCCAGGAGTTCGCGAAAGCGTTTTTGCCAGATGGCATAGGGCAGGGCGATCAGCACCGGCAGTAGCCACGCCAGGAAGCCCTTGGTCATAAAGCCCATGCCACAGGCAAAACCGAGCAATGCCCAGGCGCCCAAACGGCCATTGCGGCGGGTGCTGTCAAAACAGAACCACAAGGCCACGCCGGTCAGGTTGACCCAGAAGGTGAACTGCGGATCAAGGTTGGCATACCCGCCCAGCGCCGCGACGCTGACAAAACTCATGTACAGCACGGTACTGATCAGGGTTTTCTGCGGGTCGTTCCATAGCCGGCGCGACACCAGCGCCACCAGCAGGATGCTCAAGCCGGTACTCAATGCCGAGGCGAAACGCACGCCAAACAGGTTCTGGCCGAAGATCGCCTGGCCCAGCGCGATCATCCAATAGCCGCCCGCCGGTTTTTCGAAGTAGCGAATGCCCATGAAGTGCGGCGACGCCCACTTGCCGGTCAGCAGCATTTCCTGGCTGATCTGCGCGTAGCGGGTTTCATCCGGAATCCACAAGCCATGGGTGGCCAGCGGCAGCAAATAGAATGCGCCGAACGCCAGCAGGAGCAGGGGCAGCGCCCAACGTCGGATCATGCCTGTTGCACGCCGAGCCAGCCCTCGCGGCCGCTCAAGGCGCCGCGTACCAGCTGTTGCCGGGGCAGGGTGGAGAGGTCCGCCGGCAGCAGGTCGCCCAGCGGTTGGAAGTGGATGCCGCGCTGCCCGGCCTGGGCGAGCAACTGGCGAAAATCGTGGGCCATCAGAATCCCTTCTACTTCTGCGTGGATCGTGTAGACGTTGAGCTTCGACTCGGTGAACCGGTCAAGAATGAAGCGGTTGAAATCCTTGGCGGCCACCACCGGCCCGACGACTTCGTCGAAGGTCGGCAGGTCCACCGGAATTTGTGGGGTGCCCGCGCTGCCGTCGGCCAGGGTCGGTCGAAACAGGCTGGTGCCCCGGCAATCACTGTTGTAGCGAAAGTTGAAACCTTGCTTGGCTTGCACCACGCGCTCATCGGCACGCCAACCGGCGGCCGCTGAACAGTCGACGCGTTCGCCGAGGATGTCGCTCAAGGTGTCGACGCCACGGCGGATCTGCTCGAGCAATTGCGCATCGCTCCAACGCCCGGTGTTGGCCTGCCAGCCGTGGTGGTCCCAGGCGTGCAGGCCGACTTCGTGCCCGGCGGCCTTGGCCTGGCGCATCAAATGCCCCAGATCGCGGCCAATCGGCTTGCCCGGCCAGGCGGTGCCGGCCAGCAGGATGTCCCAGCCGTACAGGCCGGCGGCGTTGGAGCGCAGCATCTTCCACAGGAACTGCGGGCGGATCAGGCGCCACAAGTGGCGCCCCATGTTGTCCGGCCCGACACTGAAGAAGAACGTCGCTTTCACCCCCGCTTCATCGAGGGTGTCGAGCAGCCGTGGCACACCTTCACGGGTGCCTCGGTAGGTGTCGACGTCGATGCGCAAGCCTGCCTTCATCAGTGCTTATCCGCGATTTCGAGCATGGCTTCGCGCAGGAAGAAGTCCAGCGTGTTGCCGATGGTTTCGCTCATCGCCACGGTCGGCTCCCAGTTCAGCAGGCGCTTGGCGTTTTCGATGCTTGGCTTGCGGTGCGCCACGTCCTGGTAACCGGTGCCGTAGAACGCCTTGCTCTCCACATCGCGGAACCCGGCGAACGGCGGGAAATTGCCGCGCAGCGGGTGCGCTTCGAACTGGCGCAGCAGTTCTTCGCCCAACTGGCGGATACTGGCTTCGTTTTCCGGGTTGCCGATGTTGATGATCTGGCCGTTGCAGGCATCGTTGTCGTTATCGATGATGCGCGCCAGGGCTTCGATACCGTCGGCGATGTCGGTAAAGCAGCGTTTCTGCTCGCCACCGTCGAACAGGCGAATCGGCGTACCTTCCACCAGGTTGAGGATCAGTTGGGTGATCGCACGGGAGCTGCCGATACGGGCGGAATCCAGGCGGTCCAGGCGCGGGCCCATCCAGTTGAACGGACGGAACAGCGTGAAATTCAGGCCCTTGGCGCCGTAGGCCCAGATCACGCGGTCCAGCAGTTGCTTGGAGACCGAGTAGATCCAGCGTTGTTTATTGACCGGGCCGACCACCAGGTTGGAGGTGTCTTCGTCGAAATACTGGTCCTGGCACATGCCATACACTTCAGACGTCGACGGGAAGATCACGCGCTTGTTGTATTTGACGCAGTAACGCACCAGCTTGAGGTTTTCTTCGAAGTCCAGTTCGAATACGCGCAGCGGGTTGCGGGTGTATTCGATCGGCGTGGCGATGGCCACCAGCGGCAGCACCACGTCGCACTTCTTGATGTGGTACTCGATCCACTCGGTGTGGATGCTGATGTCGCCTTCCACGTAATGGAAATTGGGATGGCTGCGCAGGCGCTCGATGGCGTCGGAGCCGATATCCAGGCCGTAGACTTCGTAACGGTCGTCACGCAGCAAGCGCTCGGACAGGTGGTTACCGATAAAGCCGTTCACGCCCAGGATCAGTACGCGGGTGCGGCGTGGCTTGCGCCCGGATTCGGCACCGCGCAGTACGGAGCCGTCGACCAGGCCCAGCTCATTGGCAAGCGAAGGGCCGGCCAGGTACAGGCCGTTATCGTTGCGCTGGCCGAACTTGACCACCAGGGAGTCTTCACCGCAGGCAATTCGCAGCGGGTTGACGCTGATCACCCGGCCCGGCGCCAAGCCTTCGTTGCCCTTGACCACCTCGGCCTGCCACACGATCAGTTTGTGCTCACCAACGGCGCAGAAGGCCCCCGGATACGGTTGGGTCACGGCACGAACCAGGTTGAACAGTTCTTCAGCCGGTTTTTTCCAGTCCAGCTTGCCGTCGGCGGCGGTGCGGCGGCCGAAGTACGTTGCCAGGCTTTCGTCCTGGGCGGTCTCGCTCAACTTGCCCTGGGCCAGTTGCGGCAAGGCATCACGCAGCAGGCTGGTGGCGGCATCACGCAGCTTGGCGTGCAGGGTCAGGCCGGTGTCGCTGCGTTCGATGCTGACTTTGTGCTGGGCAAGGATCGCGCCGGCATCGGCACGCTTGACCATGCGGTGCAAGGTCACGCCGGTTTCGGTTTCGCCATTGACCAACACCCAGTTGGCCGGCGCGCGGCCACGGTATTTGGGCAGCAACGAGCCGTGCAGGTTGAACGCACCTTGGCGGGCGGTGGCCAGCAGCGGCTCGCTCAGCAGGTTGCGGTAGTAGAACGAGAAGATGTAATCCGGGTTCAGCTTGGCGATGCGCTCGATCCACAGCGGGTGGTTGGCGTCTTCCGGAGCATGCACGGGGATGCCGTTGCGCGCGCAGAGCTGGGCGACGGAACCGTAGAAGGTGTTTTCCTTGGGGTCATCGGCATGGGTGAATACGGCAGCAATGTCGTAGCCGGCCGCCAGCAGGGCTTCAATGCCTGCACAGCCAATATCGTGGTAAGCGAAGACAACAGCGTTTGAATTCATGACGAAACCTGATCGGAAGGAGAAGTAGAGGTATGGGAAGTCGCCAGGCCGTCAACCACGACGACTGGAGCCGGTGCCGCCGGGGTGTTGCGCAGCACCTTTTCAATAAAGAAGCGTGGGCGGGCGCGGACATCGCTGTACATGCGGCCCAGGTATTCGCCCAAAAGGCCCATGCCGATGAACTGGCCACCCGTAAAGACGAACAGCACCGCGAACAGCACGAACATGCCATCGCCCGCCCATTGGGCACCAAAGGCCAGGCGCAGCACGATCAGCGCAAATGCAAACAGAACGCCCACGGCCGCCAGGCTGAAGCCGACGATGGACAGCAGGCGCAGCGGCGTGGTGGTCATGCAGGTAAGCAGGTCGAACATCAGGCTGATCAGGCGCATGGCGCTGTATTTGGACTCGCCGTGTTCACGCTCGGCGTGGTGCACCAGGATCTCCGTGGTGTGGCGGGCAAAGCCGTTGGCGAGGATCGGGATGAAGGTGCTGCGCTCGCGGCAGGCGAGCATCGCGTCGACGATGGTGCGGCGGTATGCGCGCAGCATGCAGCCGTAGTCGCTCATGGCCACGCCGGTGGAACGTTGCACGGCCAGGTTGATCAGGCGCGACGGCCAGCGGCGAAAGGCCGAGTCCTGGCGGTTGTTGCGCACGGTGGCAACCACGTCGTAACCCAGGGCAGCTTGTTCCACCAAGCGCGGGATTTCTTCCGGCGGGTTCTGCAGGTCGGCGTCGAGGGTGATCACCACGTCGCCCCGGCACTGTTCGAAACCGGCCATGATCGCCGCGTGCTGGCCGTAGTTGCGGTTGAGGATCACCGCAACCACGTTACTGCCATCCTCGCAGGCGGCGTCTTCGAGCATTTGCGCGCAGTTGTCGCGGCTACCGTCATCCACCAGGATGATTTCGTATTCGTAGGCCAACTGCTTGCAGGCGGCTGTGGTGCGACGCAGCAGTTCAGGCAGGCTGTCTTGTTCGTTGTAGACCGGAATAACGATCGACACACAATGAATAGGGTAGGGTTTCAAAGATTCAGGACCTCGGGGTTAGAGCAACTTGGCGCGTTGAAAACAGCAGCATTCATTGGCTGAGCAGGCAGCCCGCAGATAAACAAGGCGGCATTAAAGGTGAAGCAGAATCAATAGGTTAGTCACTAAAACGCGGATTGCCATGAAGTGCTGCAACAAAGATTAAGCGTAAAAATGTGGAACCGATATGAAAGGCAGATGAAAAACTCGTTTATTTGACAGGCAGACAGCTAGGGTTCAGCTAGTGAACCAAGGCGTTGCCGCCGTTTGTGGGTGGGCGAATCAGAACGCTTTTTGAGCGGTTTGGTTCAGGCTGGGCGAGCAGGCTTGGCCGCTGAACTTTATTCAAGAATCTTCTCTGCAAGGGCGCCCAAGTGCCGGTAAAGTAAGCGCTCTCTTGCCAGGGTAATGGGATGAATAGCGTGCAGCTTTTACGCGGCCGGTTGCGGCCAGTGTTGATGGGGTTGTTGGTGGGCGTGGCGTGTGTCACCAGCGTGCGGGCCGATGACGGCGTGGCGCTGACCAGCATCGACCAGGTGCCGGACGGTGTGGAAGTGCGTGGCAAGCAGGTCGCGGCCTATACCTGGGACGACCGCCAGGGCAAGAACCTGCTGGTGCTCGCCGAGCAAGTCAGCGAACGCGAAGACGATGGCACCCAGTCGGCGTTCGTGTACGCCGCCCAGTACCTGATCGACGGCAGCCGCCCCAAACGCGTGTGGATGCTCTATGACGACGTGCAGCGTTGCGAGTTCGACGCAGCGCTGCGCTTTGATCGGGGCGCAACCAAGGTCACCGACCTGACCGGCGACGGCATCACCCAGGCCACCGTGGGCTATTCGCGCACCTGCACCAGCGATGTCAGCCCCAATGAGTTCAAATTGATCATGCACGTGGGCAAGTCGCAGAAGTATCGCCTGCGTGGCGTCGACCGCTATGGCGCCGCCTGGTGGGACGAAGAGGCCGGCGCGCTGCGCGGCATGCCGCTGCCCACGGATTGCAGCGTGGCCGGGCAGCAGGCCTTGGTCAGCCAATACAAGGAGCAGGGCACTGAGTTGCCGTTGCCGGGTTGCTATGGCGATGAGAAGGATTTTGCCAAGGCGCCCGAGGCGTACCTGGCGTTCATGCGCCAGCACTGGTTCGCCCTGATGCAAAAGCAAGACGCTGAATGGAGCCAGGCCCAGGCCCAGCCGTCGCAACCCACCGAAGAAGACGATACGGCCCCGTGATTTGGTACGAGGGCGGCTCCTGCGCTAGACTCGGCCCTCGCCAATTCCATAAATACCTAGGTTAAACAAAGGTTTGTTCAAGGTATTTAATCCAAAGGCTGATCTATTTTGACTGAGTCCATTCGCAACCCTCTGACCCTCTACCTGACCCGTCTGGCACCCTCCAGCCAACTGACCATGCGTTACGTGTTGCAAGATGCCGCCGACCGCCTGGGCTTCGAGGACATCAACCTTGAAGACATCGACTGGCACTTGTTGCAACCCGAACATGTCATCGCGCTGGTGGCAGCCCTGCGTGAGGACGGTTACGCGCCCAACACCTCGTCGCTGTACGTGAACGCCGTACGCGGCGTGATGAATGAAGCCTGGCGCATGAGCCTGATCAGCCAGGAACACCTGTTGAAGATGCGCACGGTCAAGGCCGCGCCCGGCACTCGCCTGGGCCAGGGCCGCAACCTGCGGCGCACGCTGATTCGCGAAATGATGCAAGCCTGCGCCGCCGACCCACGCCCGCAGGGCCTGCGCGACGCGGCGGTGATTGGGATTTTGTACGGCTCGGGTATGCGCAAGTCCGAGTCGGTCAACCTCGACCTGGCGCAGATCAACTTCGACGAGCGCAGCTTGCGGGTGATCGGCAAGGGCAATAAAGAGTTGGTCAAATACGCGCCGGACTGGGCGTTTGCCAAGTTGCAGGCGTGGCTGGCGTTTCGGCGCGAGCAGCTCAAGGAGGGCGAGCAGGACGATCACTTCCTGTTTAATCGTATCCGCCGGGGCAGTCATATCACCCGTGAGCGCATCACCAAGCACGCGATCTATTACATTGCCCGCCAACGCGGAGCGCAGGTGGGGGTGAAGATCATGCCCCATGACTTTCGCCGCTCGTTCATTACGCGCGTGATCGAGGAGCATGACCTGTCGATTGCGCAAAAACTGGCGCATCACAGCAATATCCAGACCACCGCCAGCTATGACGTACGTGACGACAATGAGCGGCGGCGGGCAGTGGACCGGTTTGATCTGTGACGAGGTCAGGGCGAGGGCGGTGCGCTTGCCAAATGCGCCGGCAAACGGCGCAGGGTCCACATCACCGTGAGCATCGCCGCGACAGCGCACAACGCAATGCCGATCAACATGGGCGCAGGCGTGTGGTTGGCGAACACGCCCACCAGGGTCATGCACAGCGCAGCGGTAATCATCTGGATGGCGCCCAGCAGGGCCGAGGCGGAGCCGGCCACTGCGCCATGCTCTTCAAGGGATAACACACCGGCGGCCGGCAACAGCAGGCCCAGGAACCCGAAGCCCGTAAACAGCAGGGTCATCATCAACGCCAGGCTATCGATCCAAAGCGTGGTCATCGCCAACAGGACCATGACCACCGCCACCGCCGTCACCGACCAGCGAATCACCGGCGCCAGGCCAAAACGCGCGCTCAAGCGTGCCGTCAGTTGGCTCATGGCAAAAAATGATGCGGCATTGAGTGCGAAACACAGGCTGAATTGCGTCGGCGTGAGGCCGAAATGCTCGATGTACACGAAGGGCGCGCTGCCGATGAACACAAAGAACGTCGCCAGGCCAAACCCGCAGACGACCGACAGCCCGATAAACACCGGATCGCGCAGCAGTGCCCCATAGCTGCTGAACGCGTTGCCCAGGGTCTTACCCAAGCGGCGTTCGGCCGGGTGCGTTTCGGGCAGTTGCAGGATCGTCATCACCAGGCATGCCACGGCTACCACCGCCAACACCGCAAACACTTCGCGCCAGCTCCACAGGGCGATCACCACGCTGCCGGCCAGTGGTGCGAGGATCGGCGAAACACTCATCACCAGCATCAGCAAGGCCATCAGCCGCGCGGCTTCATGGCCGGTGTACAGGTCACGCACTATGGCCCTGGGCACGACCATACCGGCACAGGCGCCGAATGCCTGCACAGCGCGAAAACCGATCAGCACTTCAATGCTCGGGGCCAGGGCGCAGCCGACACTGCCCACGGCAAAGATCACCAGCCCGGCATAAATCGGTGGCTTGCGCCCGAATACATCGCTGATCGGCCCGTAAAACAGTTGGCACACGCCGATGATCATGAAGAACACCGTCAGGCTCATTTGCACCGCCGCCGGCGAGGCATTCAGGCTCGCGCCCAGGGTGGGCAAGGCGGGCAGGTAGCTGTCGATAGCGAACGGGCCGACGGCGGTGATCAACCCCAGCAGCAGGGCCAGGTGGGCGATACTTCGTGACATGAGGCGGTTCCGGGCAGTGCAGAGGCCGGTCAGCTTAAGGGAAACGCGCAAATCCGCAAACTTAGGCTTCACTAACAGGCAACTGGTGCCGATAACACCAGTAGCAATGCACGAGCGGTTGGGTTGCCAGCCGGCAGTCCAAGTACGGGGATACCAGCATGACGATCAAATTACGCTTGATGTTGTTGATTGCGACCGGGTTGCTGACGGCCCTGGTCATGAGCCTGACCGGCTACTTGGGCAATACCCGGATGGGCAACGCCGTGCAGGACAACGAGGTCGGCATGACCGTGCTGCGTAACCACATGGAAGCCGACATGATGCATGACGCCCTGCGCGCCGATGTGTTGTCGGCCATGTTGGTGGGCTTGGGGAAGAGCACCAGCACCAAGGAGGAGGTCAATAGCTCGCTGAAGGAGCATGCCGACAATTTTCGCCAGGTACTGGGGGAGAATCTCAAGCTGCCGGTGGTAGACACGATCAAGACCAGCCTGGAGAAAATCAAACCCAGCCTGGATACCTACATCAGCGCCGGCGAACGCATCGTCGCGCTGGCCCTGGTTAACCCCGAGGCCGCGCGCGGGGAGCTGGACGCCTTCAATACCGCCTTCAGCCAGTTGGAAGATCAGATGGCCGCCCTGAGCGAACTGATCGAAAGCCATACCCTGAAAACCAGCGAGGGCACGCACCAATCCTTGAGCAACGCCAATTTCACCCTCGGCGCGGTATTGATTGCCAGCTTGTTGCTGCTGCTGGCCCAGGGCCGTTGGGTCATCCTCAGCATCATGGGCCCGCTGCAAACCGCCAGCCGCATTGCCGCCAGCATCGCTCGGGGTAATTTGAGCGAGCCGATTGTCGAACCGCGTCGCAAGGACGAGGCCAGCTCGTTGATTCGCAGCCTCGCCACCATGCAGCGCGACCTGCGCGGCATGATCGAGGTGGTGCGCAGCAACGCCCAGGGTGTCAACGGCATGAGCGAGCGATTGAGCCAGGGCTGCCATGAAGTGGCCGGCAGCAGCCAGCAACAAAGCAGCGCCGCCAGCACCATGGCGGCGGCGGCGAGTGAAATGACCGCCAGTATTGAAGAAATCACCCGGCATGCCGGGCGCGCCCTGGATATGGCCAACCAGGCTGAAGCCCTGGCCAAGGATGGCGGGCGCGTGATTCACCAGGTGGTCAAGGACATGGACGGCATCGCCCGTTCGGCCCAGCAATCGGCCCAGGTCATCCGCACGCTGGATAAAGAGTCCGAGGCGATCTACAGCATTATCCAAGTGATTAAAGGCATCGCTGACCAGACCAACCTGCTGGCCCTGAACGCTGCGATTGAAGCCGCGCGCGCGGGCGAACAGGGCCGTGGGTTTGCCGTGGTGGCCGACGAAGTGCGCAGCCTGGCGGGACGCACCAGTGCCTCGACCCAGGAAATCGCGAGCATGGTCGCGCGTATCCAGCAAAACACCCGCGAGGCGGTAACTAGCATGGAGGAGGGGGTTTCCCAGGTCGACAAAGGCATGGCCGTGACCGCTGAGGTCGAGCGGGCGATTCGCGAGATTCTGCAGGCCACCCTGAATACCACCGAGCTGGTCAACGATATTTCACGCACCATCGGGGAACAGAGCCTGGCCAGCAACGAAATCTCCCATCAGGTGGAAATGATCGCCGGCATGTCGGAGAACAACAGCCGCGTTATCGGTGAAACGGCTTCGACCACCGATGAGCTGGCCGGCCTGGCCGGCAAATTGTCCCAGTCGGTAGATCGGTTCAGCTTGTAACGAAGGCACATTTTCAGCCGGCCCCTGTGGGCCGGTTTTTTTTGCTCGTGCAAAATAAAGATTGAATATTCACACCTAATGTTATTTAAATAACAAAACAAGAGCGACACGACCTGCCTGGTCGTGCCGTAACAAGGTGGAATAGCAATGAGCAAGATCGCAGTCATCGGCAGCAACATGGTGGACTTGATTACCTACATCGACCGCATGCCGGCCCAGGGCGAAACCCTGGAAGCGCCGGGTTTTGCCCTCGGGTGCGGCGGCAAAGGGGCCAACCAGGCGGTGGCGGCAGCCAAGCTTGGGGCCGATGTGCTGATGCTGAGCAAGGTCGGCGACGACATGTTTGCCGACAACACGGTGGCCAATTTCCAGCGCTTTGGCATCGACACTCGTTATGTACAGCGAGTGCCGGGCGTTTCCAGCGGGGTGGCGCCGATTTTTGTGCGGGCCGACTCCCATAACAGCATTTTGATCGTCAAGGGTGCCAATGCGCATTTGTCGCCGGCGGATATCGAGGCGGCGGCCGAGGACCTGCGGCAGTGCGGGCTGATCGTGCTGCAGTTGGAGATCGCGGTGGAAACCGTGTACTACGCCATCGAATTCGCGCACCGGCACGCCATTCCCGTCCTGCTCAACCCCGCGCCGGCCCTGTCCGGGCTCAGCGCTGAACACTTGGCGCACCTGGACTTCCTGATCCCCAACGAGTCGGAACTGGCATTGCTCAGCGGGCACGTGGTCGACTCGCCGGAATCGGCGCATGCCGCCGCCCGCAGCCTGGTGGCCAGTGGCATTCGCCACGTGATCGTCACCCTCGGCGAACACGGCGCGTTGTACGTGGGGGAGGAGGGCGAGTTCCAGGTACCGGGGGTGCGGGTCGAGGCCCGTGACACCACTGGCGCCGGGGATGCGTTTATCGGTTGCTTCATTCACCACTGGAACCGCGACGGCCATATTCGTCAGGCCATGGAACAGGCGGTGGCCTATTCCGCCTGCTCGGTCATGGGCCTGGGTACACAGACGTCCTATCCCGACCACGAAACGTTCGAGCGCTTTCAGCAACAGCCGTAACACTCTCAACCCAGCCCGGAGAACAATAATGAACAAACCTGCGCTGCAACAGACACCCGATGGTTTCTACCTGAACCGCACACCTTGGTTCGCCTTTATCCTGCTGTGCAGCATTTTTGCGCTGTGGGCCGCGGCGGCGAGCATGAACGATGTGCTGATCGCCCACTTCAAAAAAGCGTTTTTGCTCAGCGATTTCCAGACCGCCTTTGTGCAGTCGGCGTTTTACCTGGGCTACTTTTTCGTGGCGATTCCAGCGGCGATGGTGGTTCGTCGTTTCAGCTACAAAAGCACCATCCTGATCGGCCTGCTGTTGTATATGTTCGGCTGCCTGCTGTTTTTTCCGGCAGCCTCCACCGCCAAATACGGCATGTTCCTGCTGGCGCTGTTTGTGATTGCCGCCGGCCTGTCGTTTCTGGAGACGGCCTGCAACACCTACTCGACGCTGATGGGCCCTCGGGAAACCGGGACGCGGCGATTGAACATTTCGCAGACCTTTCACCCGTTCGGCGCCATGGCCGGGGTGTACGTGGGCAGCTTCGTGATGTTCAAGGACACCGACGCCACCACAGAGCAACTGACGCAGATGAGCGCCTCCGAGGCGGCGGTGCAGCAGTTGCAAATGATCCAGTCCACGCTGTTGCCTTACCAGTGGATGATTGCGGTGCTGGTGCTGATATTTATCCTGGTCGCCATGACCCGGTTCCCTGCGTGCAAAGGCAACACGCCCGCCGGCAGCAAGCCTGGCAGCTTGCGTCAAAGCCTGGGCCGGCTGTGGCGCAACCCGCGCTTCACCTTTGGCGTCTTGGCGCAGTTTCTGTATGTGGGCGCGCAGGTGGGCGTATGGAGTTTCACCATTCGCCTGGCCATGCAAATGGGCGGTATGAATGAGCGCAGCGCTTCATGGTTCCTGTTGACCACCTTTGCCGCCTACTTTGTCGGCAAGTTGATCGCCAACCTGTTGATGCGCCGTCTGCATCCGGCCAAGGTGCTGGCGATCTACGGCGTGCTGTGCATCGTGCTGCTGGCCTATACCATTCTGGTGCCGAACATTTCGGCGGTGTACGCGGCGGTCGGCGTGAGTATTTTCCTGGGGCCTTGCTGGCCAACCATCTACGGCCTGACCATTGATGGCCTGGGCGAAGACACCGGCGTCGGCGGTTCACTGCTGGTGATGAGCATCGTCGGCGGCGGGGTGATCCCGATCTTCCAGGGGCTGTTGTCCGACGCCAGCGGCGGCAACATGCAGCTGGCCTATAGCGTGCCATTGCTGTGCTTTATCGTGATCGTGATGTATGCGCTCAAGTGCATGCGTCAACCAGGCACCTCGCCAGTGGGCGCGACCGCGGCGGTGGCCTCATGAGTACACGTATTGAACTGTACCGCGCGGTGTTCGGCGAGCAGGAAAAGGTGCTGCTGCAATCGCCTGCCTTCAAGGTGAGTGCCTGGGTCTATCCGTCCGGCGTGTTGGCCCTGAGCCTGGAGAACAGTCGTGGGCGATTGGTGGTATTGCCTTACCAGGGGCAGATGATCTGGTCGGCCGTGTTCGACGGTTGCGACCTGACCATGAGCAACCTGTTCGAGCAGCCCCGGCCCAGCCCGGAGATTATCGACACCTACGGCTGCTTCATGTTTCACAGTGGCCTGTTGCGCAACGGTTGCCCGGCCGCCGATGACACCCATGCCTTGCACGGCGAAATGCCCTGCGCGCCCCTCGACTCGGCCTGGCTGGAGGTGGGCGAGGGCTTTGTGCGCCTGGGCGGTTCGTATGAGTACGCCAAGGGCTTCGGCGATCGCTACCGGGCGTGCCCCAGCGTGACACTGCACGCCGATTCGGCCGTGTTCGATATCGACATGCAGGTGACAAACCTGGCCGGCAAGCCCATGGACCTGATGTACATGGCCCATATGAACTATGCCTATGTGGACGGCGCGCGTTTCGTCGAGCCATTGGGCGTGCAGCGCCAGCGCCTGCGCACCAGTGTGCCGGACCACGTCAAGCCGACGCCGGCCTGGAGTGCCTATATGGCGCAATTGGCTGAGTGTCCCACTCAACTGGGCTGCCTCGAACAGCCATCGCTGTACGATCCCGAGATCGTGTTCTTCTTCGACGGCGTGGGTACGGACACCCTGGGCCAGGCACACTTTCTGCTGGACCATCCCGACGGTACGGCGTTCTACACCCGCTACCGTCCCGAGCAATTCGAGCACGCCGCACGCTGGATCCTGCACACACCGGATCAACAAGTGGCAGCGTTCGTGCTGCCGTCCACCTGCGAGCCCGAGGGTTATAACGCCGAGAAAACCAAAGGTCACGTGCGTCAGCTGGCCGCCGGGGCCTGCGCATCGTTCAGTGTCACCACCGGTTATTTGAATGCGCAGGAGCGCCAACGATTGTTGGGTTAAATCAGCAATTGCGCGCCGCCGGCTCGAATAGCGTCCTGATACGTTCGGGGGATTTTCTTGTCGCTGACCACGTATTGAAAGTCTTCAAGGGTGGCGAAGTGAGCGGTGCGCACCGTGTCGAACTTGCTGAAATCGGCGAGCAACACGCGTTGCTGGGCCTGGCGCATGACCTTTTGCTTGACCTCGACTTCATTGAAGTTAAAGCACGTTACGCCGAACGCCTGGCTGACGCCGGCGGCGGTCACGAAAGCCCAGGTCAGGCGCACGCTGTCGAGGATGCTGCTTTCGGCGCTGCTTTCAAAGACCTGGTTCTTGCGGTGAAAGGTGCCGCCGCACAACACAATGTGGCAATTGGGCTTGTTCTGCAGCTTGAGCAGCACGTTCAACGAACTGCACACCGCGGTGAACTCCAGTGCATCAGGGATGAAATCGACCACAAAAGGCGAGGTCGTACCGCAGTCGAAAAATACCGTGTCACCGGCCTGGATCAACTGCGCGGCGAGTTTGCCGATACGGCGCTTTTCTTCTACGTGGCGCGTGTCTTGTTCGGCCACCCGGTAATCGCCGACGTCATTACCGACGCGGGTGATGTAGCCACCCAACAACCGCAGGTGATCGCTGAAATGGCTGAGATCACGGCGCAGGGTCATCTCGGAAACGTCCAGCAGGGCGGCCATTTCCCTCAGGTGAATGGCGTTCTGGTCCTTAAGGGCTTGTTGGATAAGCTTCAGTCGCTCGGCTTTTCTACTGTCCACGGGTATTCCAGGGCTTGATTGTTAGTGTTAATTAAGTAACATTAATTGTTAGTATTGTAACGCACTGGCGTGAGTATTGTGACAAGCGCCGCATCATCATTGGCAACATACAGGCAAGGACCCGTTAAATGAACAGTCTTCCACCCACCGCATTGGCCAAATATATCGATCACACCTTGCTGGCGCCGGACGCTTCCCGGGAACATATCCGCACCTTATGCGAAGAAGCCCAGGCACACGGTTTTTATTCGGTGTGTCTGAACTCGGGGCAAGTGCCTTATGCCGCGACCTGCCTGGCCGACAAAACCGTGGTGATTTGCGCCGTGGTGGGCTTTCCACTGGGCGCCGGCCTGAGTGACACCAAGGCCTTCGAAGCCCAACGCGCCATTGCCGCCGGGGCAGGGGAGGTCGATATGGTGCTCAACATCGGATGGTTGAAAGACGGGTTGCTGGACGCCGTGCGCGATGACATCGCCTTGGTCCAACAGGCCTGTGGCGCCGTACCGTTGAAGGTCATTCTGGAAACCTGCCTGCTTGACGACAGGCAGAAGGTCCAGGCGTGTGAAATCTGCCGGGAACTGGGCGTGGCCTTCGTCAAGACATCCACCGGCTTCAGCCGCAGCGGCGCTACGGTCGAAGACGTGGCCCTGATGCGCAAAACCGTAGGCACTGGGGTTGGAGTAAAGGCCTCCGGCGGCGTACGCGATTATCCGACGGCAGTGAAGATGATTGAAGCCGGGGCGACACGCCTGGGCAGCAGCTCAGGGATCGCAATCGTGGGCGGCGCCATGACCGCGGCGAGCGGTTACTGACGGCGATTTTGCTGGCAAGCACAGCCATGTATTAATCCAACTCAACTAAATACTCATTTAGTTGAGTTAGATTCATGTTCAGGTATCAAGCATGGGCGAGGACAGTGCTGATGCGCCAGGCCGTCTCTCCATACGCATGGCCTTTCGGCGCTCACGAGGGATAGCCCGTCGGCCTTTGGGGAATTTCTTCAAGATCGATGCGCATCATCGCGTTCCGGCTGCTCAAGGGGTTGGATCCGCACTTTATCGGTTATGCCGCCGAACACACGGCTGTTTGCCGGTGCGGGCCTTGGCGAATTCCAGCCCATCGGATCTATCTCAATACGTATAGCGCCACAAGGGCCGTGCTGCGTCATTGGCCAAGCGTTGGGCGCTGGATTGGAAAGGTGCCGGTATGCTGATCGACGGATGTTCATCTGGCCGATCTCGGCACAGAAGTTGGTGCCGGCACCGACCAGAAACACACAGACCTTGAAGACAGGATCACGCAGTTGCCGCCGGGTCAAAACCAGCAGCGAAATGTTCGTGGCTGGTGGCTTTGCCCAGGGTTGGCGTTGACAGGGGTTTGGTGCGTTGAAATCTGGTGGGCACTGCCGCTGATTGCGTAACATGGTATTACGCATAATGTATATTATGTTAAATCATGTGTCTGACTTGTCACCAAGCCCACCTCAATCACCTCGGTCTTGCTGAACCTTGAGGCGCATTTGCTTTCCCCTCGTCCCGCCTTTGACGTTGAATCGTAACCGGGCATTGATTCTGCGGCCAGATACGCTAACACTCTACGGGCTACGCCAACTTGGAAGGCAATTTATGGCAATAACACAAAACACCCGTTGGGTGCAGGTTGACAGCCCCCTCGGCGGCGATGTCCTGTTGTTGCAGAGCATGGCCGGCAGTGAAGAGCTGGGGCGTTTGTTTCACTACGAATTGGACCTCACTTCCGAAGATCAAGCGATCAAGTTCGATCAGTTGCTGGGTAAACCGATGGGTCTGTCCCTGGAACTGTTCGAGGGTGGCCGTCGCTACTTTCACGGCATTATCAGCAGTTGCCGGCAACTGACCGGCCATGGTCAGTTCGCGGGCTATCGCGTCAGCCTGAGGCCTTGGTTCTGGCTGCTCACGCGCACCTCCGATTGCCGCATTTTCCAGAACAAGACCGTGCCGGACATCATCAAGCAGGTGTTCCGCGACCTCGGTTTCTCCGACTTCGAAGACAGCCTGAGCGGCAGCTATCACGAGTGGGAATATTGCGTGCAGTACCGCGAAACCAGCTTCGACTTCGTCAGCCGGTTGATGGAACAGGAAGGCATCTATTACTACTTTCGCCATGAAAAGGCGCGCCACGTATTGGTATTGGCCGACGCCTACGGCGCTCATTCCACTGCGGCAGGCTATGCGTCGGTGCCCTTCTTTCCACCTGATCGGCAAATGCGCGAGCGCGATCATTTCTACGATTGGCAACTGGCGCGGGAGGTGCAATCCGGTTCGCTGGCGCTGAACGACTATGACTTCCAGCGCCCCCGCGCCAGCCTCGATGTGCGCTCCAGTGTGCCGCGCGACCACAGCAACGGCGACTACCCGCTTTACGACTATCCCGGTGAATACGTCCAGAGTAACGATGGCGAGCACTATGCGCGTACCCGCATCGAAGCCATTCAAAGCCAGTTCGAGCGCGTGCAGTTGCGTGGTTGCCCCCGTGGTCTGGGCTCCGGCCATGTGTTCAGGCTGACTGGATACAGCCGTGAGGACCAGAACCGCGAATACCTGGTGGTAGTCGCACGCTACCAGATCCGCCAGGAACTCTACGAAAGCGGGCAGTCGGAATTGTCCGAGCAGTTCGTCAGCGAGCTGGACTGCATGGACGCCAGCCAGGCGTTCCGTCCCCTCCCCCTGACCCCCATGACCATCGTCCGCGGGCCGCAGACCGCCGTGGTGGTCGGCCCCAGTGGCGAGGAGATCTGGACCGACCAGTATGGCCGGGTCAAAGTGCACTTCCACTGGGACCGCCACGACCAATCCAACGAAAACAGCTCCTGCTGGATTCGCGTGTCCCAGGCCTGGGCCGGCAAGAACTGGGGCGCCATGCAGATCCCGCGGATCGGTCAGGAAGTAATCGTCAGCTTCCTCGAAGGCGATCCGGATCGGCCGATCATCACCGGTCGTGTCTACAACGCCGAACAGACAGTCCCCTACAAGTTGCCGGCCAATGCCACCCAGAGCGGAGTGAAAAGCCGTTCAAGCAAAGACGGCTCACCCGCCAATTTCAATGAAATCCGCATGGAAGACAAAAAAGGCGCGGAGCAGCTGTTTATCCACGCCGAAAAAAACCAGGACATCGAAGTCGAGAACGACGAGACCCACTGGGTCGGCCATGACCGCAGCAAGACCATCGACAACGACGAAACCGTTCACGTCAAACACGACCGCACAGAAACGGTGGACAACAACGAGACCATCACCATCGGCGTAGACCGTACCGAGGACGTGGGCAATAACGAAAAAATTACCATCGGTGTCAATCGCACCGAGCACGTGGGCAGCAACGAGACCATCACCATCGGTGCAAACCGCACGGAAAAGGTCGGCGCCAACGAAAAAATCACCATCGTCAGCAACCGTACCGAAGACGTAGGCGGCAACGAGACCATCGACATCACGGGCAACCGTAACGAAACGGTCAAGGGCAACGAAGGGATCGAGATCAACGGTAACCAGCGTACCCAGATCGGCCAGGACGAATCCCGTGACGTCGATCGCAACCGAACCACCAGCATCGGGCAGAACGACAGCCTGGACGTCGGCAAGCACTTTGCCCTCACCGCCGGCGACTCCATTACCCTGACCACGGGCGCATCCAGCCTCACCATGAAGAAGGACGGCTCCATCACGATTCGCGGCAAGAACATCATCATCGACGGTTCCGGCGCCATCAACATCAAGGCCAACAAGAACGTGGTGATCAAAGGGCAGAAGATCCTGCAGAACTAGGACATGGAGGTATATATATGACGGTTCAGTACCCGCTCCCCACCCAGGCCCGTATCGATGGGGTCATCATCGGCAGCCTGCTCGCCCTGCCCCATGCCGGCGCGCCCACGGTCACCTACCCCGGTTGCCCGGACAGCCGCGGCCTCGTCGCTCGCTGCACCGCGCGGCTAAGCCCGGCGGATATCGGCAGCCCGGTGGCGCTGATGTTCGAGGACGGCGACCCGATCCGCCCACTGCTGATCGGCCTTCTGCTTGACGCCCAGGCCGCCGTCGCTCCCGTCGCCAGTGTGCGACTGGATGAGCAGTGCCTGGAATTGAGCGCAGAACGCGAGATTGTGCTGCGTTGCGGCAAAGCCAGCATCACCCTGACCCGCGCCGGCAAAGTGATCATCCAGGGCGCCTACCTGTCCAGCCGTTCCAGCGGAGTCAACCGCATCAAGGGCGGCTCGGTGCAAATCAACTAGACAGGTAATCGGCCCATGGAATTGCTCAATGCCAGCAGACTGACGGCGGCCTATACCCTGGGTATGGACCGTGATGGTCGCGAATCCCTGGTCGTGGTGGCCAAAGGCACGTTTGATCTACCGCTGGACGGTCGCGCCTTGACGCTCGCCGACAGCCAGCAACCGCTGCTGATGGCCGACACCTTTCTCGGCGAACCGGGCCTGAGCGCCCCGCTGCAGGAAATGGACTTTGCGCCGGTCAAGCCCTTCTGCGATGTGCTGGTGTGCGGCAAGGCCTACGCGCCCGGCGGGCGGCCCGTGACGCAGTTGACTGCGGGTATTCGCGTGGGTCGAATGAGCAAGGCTTTTTCCGTCGTTGGCCCGAGGCAATGGCAACTGGGGCTGTTGGGCCTCTCTCCCGGCTCGCCGCAGCCTTTTACCGAACAGAACATCTCCTATGCCCAGGCCTACGGTGGCTCCCATCCTATGGTGAATGCCCCCGATATGCGTGACGGTTACCTGGACAACCCAAGCGGTTGCGGCTGGTACCCGCGCGGCCTTGATAACGCCTACATCGTCGGCAGGCCAATGCCCAACACCGAAGAGCTGGGCAAACCGATCGAAAACCCTTTTGGCAACTTTCGCCCCATGGCCCTCGGCCCCATCGCTCGTAGCTGGCCGCAACGCGCCCGCTTCGCCGGTACCTACGACGAGGCCTGGAAAGCCGACTGTTTTCCGTTTCTGCCGGCGGACTTCGACACCCGCTACTATCAGGCCGCACCCGACGATCAGCAGGTTGATTACCTGCGCGCAGGCGAGGAGGTACTACTGCTGAACCTCACTGCCCAGGAGCGCGCAGGTTTTCGCATCCCTGAGATGGAAGTGCCGGTGACCTTTTTCCTGAAAAAAGGCGGCCATGAAACGGTGTCAGCGGTGATCGACACCCTGCTGATCGACACAGACGCCCGCCAGGTGCAGTTGACCTGGCGTACCTCCCGTCCGCTGCGGCGCAACATGTTCGAGATTGCCCAGGTGCTGGTCGGCACGCTGTCCATCGGCTGGTGGCGCGCCCGGGCATTGGGTAAAGACTACTACCCATCGCTGCGCGCCCTGGTAAACGCCAAACGCACCCGGGAGCAAACGCACTGATGCGTGCTTTGAGCATTATCGGCTCCGGCATGGTCAGCGCTGTCGGCCTCAGCGCACCGGCCAGTTGCGCGGCGATCCGCTGCGCCATCGACAACTTCCAGGAAACCCGCTTTATCGATCGGGGCGGCGAATGGCTGATTGCCGCCAGCGTGCCGTTGGAACAGCCCTGGCGCGGCCGCACCAAGCTGGTCAAGATGGCCGCGCGCGCCATTGCCGAGGCCCTGCACAGCACGCCCAACGTCGAACCGGAAAAAACCCCGCTGCTGCTGGGGCTGGCAGAGCTCGAGCGCCCCGGCCGTCTAGAAGGTCTCGATAAAGGATTGCTGCAGGCCATTGAAGCCGAACTGGGCCTGCGCTTTCACCCCGCCTCCAGCATCCTCGCCCATGGCCGGGTCAGCGCCGCCGTGGCGCTGCTTGATGCACGCACCCTCATTTATGGCGGTGGCCATCGCCACGTGCTGATTGCCGGCGTCGACTCCTTCCTCAACGGGCCAACGCTGGCTGCCTTCGAGCAACGCGAGCGCTTGCTCACCAGCCAGAATTCCAACGGTTTTATCCCCGGCGAAGGGGCTGCCGCCGTGGTGCTGGCCGCCCCCGTCGCGAGTGACACGCCGCAATTGGCCTGCATCGGGCTGGGGTTCGGCACGGAACAGGCCACGGTGGAATCCGAAGACATCCCGCTACGCGCCGAAGGCCTGACCCAGGCCGTGCGTGCAGCCCTGGGCGAAGCCGGTTGCGGGTTGGAACAGATGGATTACCGCCTGACGGACATCTCTGGCGAACAGTATTACTTCAAGGAAGCTTCCCTGGCCCTGAGCCGCAGCCTGCGGGTACGCAAGGAGTTCTTCCATCTCTGGCATCCGGCCGACTGCATCGGTGAAGTCGGCGCCGCCATTGGCCCGGCGATGCTCGCCGTGGCGCTGGCCGCCAGCCGCAAGGGTTATGGCGAAGGGCCGAATATTTTTTGCCACCTGGGCAACGACGCCGGCCAACGCGCCGTCGCGCTGCTCAGCTACCAGACCGTGAGGGCTGCCTGATGGCCAACCAAGTATTTGCCAACAACATGGAAGTCTCCTGCAAGTCGGCCGACGGCAAGTCGATCGCGTGTTTTCCGGACGTGTGCTTCACCCCACCCGTGGCCCCGCCTACCCCGCTGGGCGTGCCCATCCCCTACCCCAACACCGGCATGGCCAAGGACACGACCAAGGGCAGTCGGACGGTAAAGATCACGGGTAAGGAAATCATGCTCAAGGACCAGAGCTATTTCAAAACCAGCTATGGGGATGAGGCTGGAAACGCCCCTAAAAAGGGCATCGTCACCAACAAGATCAAGGGCAAGGTGTATTTCACCTCCTGGTCGATGGACGTGAAGTACGAAGGGAAAAACGTTGTTCGGCACATGGACCTGACCACCCACAACCATGCCTCCCAACCGGGCAATACCATGCCCTGGACCTATACGGACCGAATGGCACTGGCCAAGGATCTGGCCCAATGCGAGGGCGAACGAGGCCGGGCAAAAGACGCTTGCGGGGACCTTGAGCAGAAAATGATCTGCCCGGACATCAGCCCGCTACAGGCCGCGACCAAAGCCCGCAAAGCCGCTAAAGACGCGGCGGGCGACGGGTTTAAAGACAACGCGGCCTATCTGGGCACGCACGCCGACGTCCAGGGCGAGTATGCGTCCCTGGCCAAAACCATCAACAGCGACCCTTGCCAAAAGGCGATGCGCTGCTTTCTCGCGCCGTTCAAACCCAACCGATGCTGCCCCGGACAAACCGGTGACCACCTAATCGATTCGGCATCCTTCACCGACGGGCCGGCCTTTCCCGGCCAACCCAGAAGCAAGCACCCGACCAAAGCCGGCTGGAGCAAATACCAGACCGACAGAGCCCCGGTGATGTGCGCGGAGGGGCCCAATCAGACCACCGCCACCCACGGCCAGATGCATACCCGACGTGGGGTGGTGGCCTTGCATGAAGCTGATGCAAACGGTGAATGGCCAAGGTCCAAGGCTACGCAGACGGGGGCCAGGGCGGCGAAGAAAACCTTTCCGGACTCCAACTGTAGTCAGGAATGCCTGGAAGCTCAGTTGAACACCTATCACGACAAAGCAAAGGACCCAGGCGAGGAAAAACCGATCAATGCCTGTGCGTCCATGACCAGCAATCAAGACGAGCGCAATAAGGCTCAGGCCGAAATGTACCCTAGCGAGCCTAGCCGCTAATTTACCCCTATCAGGAGACTAAGATGAACCCTCGAGACCCGCGATTCCGTGGACTTAGTATTGGCACTGGTGTTGTTCGCTACTCAGACCTGAGCTATTTGATTACCACAAACGACATCTCGATCAGTGAGGGCTATACAGGTTCGATACTGTTTGGTCTTGATCGAGGAACCTGGGGCGCCGGCACAGTACCATGGCTTGCCTGCTCCGGAACGGTCTGCCATAAACCTGCCGAACGTTACTTGGTCCTTGGCACCGATGGATCAGTGCGGGCCAGTGGTGGCGGCTCGATAAAGGAAGAATCCTCCATCGCCAGCTGCGGCACAGACCCCAAAAAACGCGGCCCCCTGCGTGAAATCCGTGGCATCGCCAAAGGCCGAGCCTACGCCGTAGGCGCCTGCCGACAAGCCTATGTTCGCGAGGGCGAAGACCAATGGCGTTGCATCGACCAGAGCGCCCAGGTCGGTGACACCCCGATCACCGACACCAGCTTCGAATCCATCGATGGTTTCAGCGAGCAGGAAATCTATACCGTCGGCTGGGAAGGCGAAATCTGGCGGTACGACGGCGACCTCTTCACCCAGCAGAACAGCCCCACCAACCTTGCGCTCTACAAGGTCCGCTGCGCGCCGGATGGCTACGTCTACGCCTGCGGCCAACTCGGCACCTTGCTTCGGGGGTGCAATGAACAATGGGAAATGATCGAACATGACAGCACCGACGAAGACCTCTGGGGCATGGAAGTGTTCGATGGGCAGGTTTATGTGTCGTCCACCCATTTCGTCTACCGGCTCGAAGGCGACAAACTCAAGCCCGTCGACTTCGGCGACGACGTGCCGCGAACCTGTTATCACCTGAGCGCGGCCGACGGCATCATGTGGTCCATCGGGCCCAAGGATGTCATGCAGTTCGACGGTTCAAACTGGACACGGTGCCTGCAAATTGACTAACCCGACGCGCCTGCCCTGCCCTTGTTGCATCGGGGCCCGGGACTGATGAACACACTGCCCGTCGTCCTTGACCTGCATGCCGAAGAAGCCAGCTTCCTCGCTGTCCTGCGTGATTACGCGTTACGCGCGCCACATTACGACCTGGACGACCTCGGCAAACTGGAAGACCGTATCGACGCTCATCTCGATGGCCTGCGTATCGCCGGCCCCGCAGGCCTGGAAACCGTGCTGGCCCAACTCGGCCCCCACACGGTTGGCGAGCTGTTTGCCGGCGTGGTCCTGGCCTTCGAGACACACCACACCGATGGGTTGTCGCAGCTCAGCGAACACGTGAGAAACGCGGTGGAAACCGAGCGTGGTTATCTGATGGCCCTGGGGTGGCTCGACTGGGAATGGGTCGCGCCCTGGATCGACCGCATGCTCGCCTCCCCAAAGCCCCTGTTCCGTCGCCTCGGCCTTGCTGCCTGTGGTATGCATCGTCGCGATCCCGGCGCAGCGCTGCTCGCGGAGCTTTCGCAAGCCGACCCCGGCGTGCTGGCACGCGCGGCCCGTACCGCCGGCGAACTGCGCCGGCATGACCTGATGCCGACCCTTCGTTCGCACCGTCTACATCAAGATGCAGCAACGCGCTTCTGGGTCAATTGGGCCACCGCACAGCTGGGCGATGAATACGCCCTGGAGCCACTGCGCCCCTTCGCCGAGCAACCGGGTGCGTTCCAGTACCGTGCGCTCTGCGTCCTGTTGGCCTGGCAACATCGGGAGCACAGCGTCGCCTGGATACACCAGTTGCTACAGAACCCTGCCCAGCGCCGCATCGGCATCCAGGCCATTGGGCTGCTGGGCGATCCCGTCGGCGTGCCGTGGCTGATACAGCAGATGAGCGACCCGCTGTATGCCCGTGTCGCCGGCGAAGCCTTCAGCCTGATGACCGGCGCGGACCTGGCGCTGCTCAATCTGGAGCTGCAGCAACTGCCGGATTTCGACGCGGGGCCGAACGACAACGCCGAGGACCCCAATGTCGTCATGGACCCCGATGAGAACCTGCCCTGGCCCGACCCGCAGTCAATCAGCCGCTGGTGGCAGGCCCATGGAGGCGAATTCCAGGCAGGCGTCGGCTACATAGTGGGGTTGCCTCAAAGCGAAAGCGGTTTCAAGCAAGCGCTTGCCCATGGCCTGCAACGCCAGCGCATCGCCGCCGCCTGTGGCATCGCGCGCTTTCGGCCAACCGATGTGCTTTTGCCCATTAGCGCTCCCGTCAGGCGGCAAAAAAAGTGGCTGGGGTAACCGGCTCAATTCGGCAACCCGTTGCGCTTGAACCTGGGAATGTCCAGCCCCAAGCTCTCGCGCAACGTCGTTCCTTCATACGCCGTGCGATACACGCCACGCGCTTGTAACAACGGTATGACCTGTTCAGTAAAGCGATTGAATTGTTCCGGGTGCCCAATGTAAACATTGAAGCCATCCACCGCCCGCGCCTCGAACCAATCCGCCATTTTCTGCGCGACCGTGTCCGCCGACCCCACGAAGGCGCCCGGACGCAGTTGTCGACCGAATTCAACCGCCTGGCGCAACGTGAAGCCTTTCTCGCGAGCCTGGTCTGCAATGCGCTTGGCGGCGGTAAAAAAGCTGCTGCGGGCGGCCTCCAGGCTCTGCTGGGGAAACGCTGCGTCGAGGTCGTACTGGCTGAAGTCATGCCAGCCGAAATTACGCCCGAACTCCTTCAGCGCCAGTTCAAAGCTGTGATCGGCCTGATGGTAATGCTGCTCGATTTCCCGCGCATGCTCGTCCGTGTCGCCGACGTAGATTTCCGCGCCCGGCATAACCAGCAGTTGTTCCGGGTCGCGACCAAGCTGCACTGCCCTGCCCTTTACCTCCCGGTAGAAAGCCTGGCCCTGCTCGATGCTGGCGGCGTGGGTGAAGATCACATCGGCCGTGGCGGCGCCCAGGTCGCGACCTTGCGCTGAATCACCGGCCTGGAATATCACCGGCTGGCCTTGGGGTGAGCGCTGGATATTCAGCGGGCCCACCACCGAAAAGTGCTCGCCCCGGTGGTTCAGGCTATGCAGCTTGCTCGGGTCGAAAAACTGCCCCGTGGCACGGTCGCGCACGAACGCATCGTCCTCATAAGAGTTCCATAACCCTTGCACCACCTGAACGTGTTCGGCGGCACGGCCGTAGCGCGTGTCGTAATCATAATGCTCGTCGCGGCTGTAATTGCCCGCCGTGCCCGCATCTCCGCTGGTCACCACGTTCCAGCCGGCGCGGCCCTTGCTGATCAGATCCAGAGAGGCCAGACGCCGCGCGACGTTATACGGCGAGTTATACGAGGTGGTCAGCGTACCGACCAAGCCTATATGGCGGGTGCTGACCGCCAGCGCGGACAACAGTGTCAGCGGTTCGAGCCGGTTCAGGTAGTGCGACGGCGATCCCGGCGTGATGAACTGGCTGTCGACAATAAACACCAGGTCGAACAATGCCGCTTCGGCCTGGCGCGCGATGTCGATATACCAGTCAACGTTAACGCTGGCATCGGCCGGCAGTTGAGGGTCAAGCCACAGATTGTGGCGGCCTGGCCCGCCGCAGCCCATCGTCAAGGCCCCGAGTTTCAGTTGTCTTTTCATCATGTGGGGGCATTCCTCGGTGTTCAGGGCTGGGTCTTGGCGACGACGGGTTGCAAGGACGCGGCGAATGAATCGTCGAATAAACTGGCCGCCGCATAAGGCTTGACCAGCCCTTGGCCGGCAAAAAAGTCCACGGTTTTTTGTGCCTCTACAGGAGACTGGGCTGTCAGCGGCTCGACCGTTGTGCGTGCCCGGGCAAACCAGACACGTGCAATGTCGGCATCCGCCCGGGTGCGTTTGGCCCAGGCATCGGCATAAGCGTCTGTGTTGGCGGGATGCTGGCGAGCCCAGTCGCGCGCTTTCTTCAGGCGCTGAAGAAAATCGCTGATGGGCGCACGTTTGGTGTCGATGGCCTTGGCGTTGGCCGCAATGAAACTCTGGGCGGGAATCAGCCCTTCAGCCGTCGCGAGAACCCGCGCGCCTTGGCGTTCCTGTTGGGTGACGTAAGGCTCCCACGTCGCGATCACGTCCACCGACCCACCTTCCAATGCATGGGAGGCATCCAGCGCGCTGAGATAGCGCAGTTCCAACGCGTCTGGGCGCACGCCCGCCTTATCCAGCGCGGTCAGCAACAACTGCTGGCTCCAGGAGCCTTTCCAGATCGCCGCACGCTTGCCTGCAAGGTCCGCGAGGCTGTGGATCGATGAGTCCTTTTTTACCAGGATGGCCACGCCGTCGAGGTTTTGCCGGCTGACGGCGATCACCTTGATCGGTGCACCTAAAGCCCCCAAAAACAGCACCGGCGCATCCCCCAGCAAGCCGATGTCGAGGCTGCCGACGTTGAGTGCCTCGGCCACCGGCGAGCCTGCGGTGAATTGCTTCCATTCAAGGGTATAAGGCAGATCGTCCAGTACGCCTGCGGCTTCCATCACGGCCTGGGCGTTGTAGCTTTGATCGCCCACCACCAGTGTTTGCGCGGTCGCGCTCAGGCACAGCAGCAGGCCGGCCAACCCGGCCGCGAGTTTTGTCAGGTAACGCACGCTCGTCTCCAGATGCCTTGTCAGGCAGTTCAAGTCGATCCGCGCGTACGGTCTCGGCACTGTTCAAAGGGGTAGTCAGCCTCATACGATGGGGCCGGGCGTCGGGCATGTAAAATACTGATAATGCATAACGTAATTCTATAATAATGTCATAAGCGTATTTTTAGCCCCGTCGGTTCCATGTGCCAGCCGCATGCCTCATGCTCAAACGTCATAATCCCCGGTTCGCCTGCGTGGTAATCTCGCGCCACCACGAATAGACATTGATCGTCACTCGACGATGACCAGAGCCAGGAAAGAACATGTCCAAAAAATCTCACTCAGCGTTGCGCCGCAACTTCCGTGAACTGCTTGCAACGCCTGCGTGCGTTGAAACCGCCTCCGTATTCGACCCGATGTCCGCGCGTATCGCCGCCGACCTGGGTTTCGAGGTGGGCATCCTGGGTGGCTCTGTTGCCTCGTTGCAGGTATTGGCGGCGCCCGATTTTGCGCTGATCACACTGAGTGAGTTCGTTGAGCAGGCCACCCGAATCGGTCGTGTGGCGCAACTGCCCTTTATCGCCGACGCCGACCACGGCTACGGCAACGCCCTCAACGTGATGCGCACCGTCGAAGAGCTGGAACGTGCCGGTGTGGCCGCGCTGACGATTGAAGACACCTTGCTGCCGGCGCAATTCGGGCGCAAATCCACCGACTTGATTTCGGTTGAGGAAGGCATCGGCAAAGTCCGGGCGGCCTTGGAAGCCCGCGTCGATTCAGAGCTGTCGATCATTGCCCGTACTCACGCAGGCGTGCTGCCGACCGAGGCGGTGATCGAGCGCACCTTGGCGTATCAGCAAGCTGGCGCCGATGGGATTTGCATGGTGGGTGTCAGCGATTTCGAGCATCTGGAGAAGATCGCAGAAAAGCTCACCGTGCCGCTGATGCTGGTGACCTATGGCAACCCCAAACTCCATGACGCCCAGCGCCTGGCAGACCTGGGCGTACGCGTGGTGGTCGCGGGCCATGGCGCTTACTTCGCGGCGATCAAGGCCACCTATGACAGCCTGCGTGCCCAGCGTCAGTTGACCCATAGCACTTCGAACCTGAGCGCTACCGAGCTGACCCACACCTACACCTTGCCGGAAAGCTATGTGGCCTGGGCCGAAGAGTTCATGGATGTAAAAGAGTAAACCCTGCGTGAAGCGAGGGCAGAATCACTCTGCCCCTCTTCCTCAAGCCGCTTGGCTTGCCGGCTTAGCCAACCCAACCGACCGCCGTCTTGGGAATAACCTCGGACTCATCGAGCTTCGACGCGAACATGCTCACCGCCTGCACCGCGTCGCTGGTGCTGGTGCGGATCTGCAGGATCACCGATCCCGCCTGATCCGCAAGGTTGACACCGCGCTGCGCGCCCTCCTGGGTGGCGCTCATGCTGGCGACCGCGTCGCGGGTTTCCGAGAGGATCATGCCGATCATCTCGGCAATTTCCGCGGTAGAACGGCTGGTGCGCCCGGCCAGTTGCCGCACTTCATCGGCGACCACCGCAAAACCACGCCCCTGGTCACCCGCCCGCGCCGCCTCGATGGCCGCGTTGAGCGCCAACAGGTTGGTCTGGTCGGCGATGCCACGAATGGTGTTGACGATGGCCGTGATCTGTTCGGAGCGATCACCCAACTGGCCAACCAGACGCGCCGAGGCGCCGATATTCTCGGCAATGCGGCGCATTTCCGTGGCGGTTTCATGGATCACCTGGGTACCGTGCTCGGCGAAACGCTCGGTTTCGGATGAAATATGGTAGGCCCGCGAGGCGCCGCGTGAGTCTTCCTCGAATTTTTCCACGCGTTCGGTGATGTCGCTGGCGAACTTGACCACTTTGAGCAGCTTGCCGTCGCCGTCATAGACCGGGTTGTAACTGGCTTCCAGCCACACCACGCGCGCATGTTTACCGATGCGCTTGAATTGCCCGGTGAAAAATTCGCCGTTGTTCAAGCGGCGCCAGAAGTCCGAATACTCACTGCTGTTGATCAGCGCCGGCTCGCAAAACATGCGGTGATGTTTGCCTTTGAGCTCGGCCAGCGAATAGCCCATCACGTTCAGGAAGTTGTCATTGGCATCCAACACTTGGCCGTTCAAGTCGAATTCAATTACCGCCATGGCGCGGTCAAGCGCGGTCAACTTGCTGCGGGTTGCGGCTTCCTGCTCGACTTTGGCGGTGACGTCGAGGGCGTACTTGACCACCTTCAACACCTGGCCTCGTTCATCCAGCACCGGGTTGTAGCTGGCTTCCAGCCACACCGTGCGGCCATGGGAATCGACGCGCTTGAACGTACCCGACACAAACTTGCCGGCCTTCAGCTCACTCCAGAACTGACCGTAGGCCGGGCTGCTGGTCAGCGCCGGCAAACAGAAGTCACGGTGGGACTTGCCGGCCAACTGGTCGCGGCTGTAGCCCAGTGTTTTCAGGAAGTTGTCGTTGGCGCTCAGCACCTTGCCATTGAGGTCAAATTCGACCACGGCCATGGAGCGTCCGAGTGCCGATATCAGTCCTTTGTATTCGGTGACTTCGGCCGTCCTGGCCGCCAGTTCTGTTTTGAGTGTTGTGTTGAACATGACGTACCCTCAGCCGCGCAAAGAACCTATTTCTTATAGGGCTATCGGCGTCGGAATACGGGACTTTACGGGATTTTACGGTTTATTTTCTGGCGTCAAATAACCGTGATTGAAGTGGGTGTTCAAGGCGATTTCTGCGGCTGCGCAAGCGACGCCAGCCGCTGCTGGGCATAAGCCGCGGTTTGCCCCTGCGGTTATTTTCGGGGACCATGGCGCCTTTCCGTTCCTGCCAATGAGAGGCGCCCATGGCCAACCACGACCTGTCCTACACCCCCGATCCTGATGCCGACTCCATTTCCAGCGACGTGATCGGCTTCAACGGCATCCTGGTCTCCACCCAGATCCCGACCCGCGCCGACGGCAGCCTGGAGCTGGGCGATATCACCCTGCAAAGCGAATGCACCCTGCAAGCGCTCAAAGTTGCCTTGGAAAAGGCCGGCAGCACCATGGACCGGGTCATGCACCTGACCATTTATCTGACCGACATGGCTGATCGCGCCGCCTTCAATGAAGTCTACAAACGCTTCTTCGCCAAGCCCTGGCCCGTGCGTGCGGCGGTTGGCGTGGCGGCGCTGGCGGTGGAAGGCATGCGGGTGGAAGTCACCGCGATGGCGGCCAAGGCCTGAGTGGATGCCGGTCAGGCATTTCACAGCTACAATGCGCGCCTCAACCGTGACAAGCCTGACTAAAAACTATGTCCTTGCCCAAGCATCACCTGGAACTGCTCAGCCCTGCCCGCGATGTCGCCATCGCCCGCGAGGCCATCCTGCATGGCGCCGATGCCATCTACATTGGCGGCCCGAGCTTCGGCGCGCGCCATAACGCCTGTAACGAGGTGAGCGACATCGCCCAACTGGTCGAATTCGCGCGTCGTTACCATGCGCGCGTATTCACCACCATCAACACCATCCTGCATGACAACGAACTGGAAGCCGCGCGCAAGCTGATCCATCAGCTCTACGACGCCGGTGTCGACGCGTTGATCGTGCAAGACCTCGGTGTCATGGAGTTGGATATTCCGCCCATCGAGCTACACGCCAGCACCCAGACCGACATTCGTACCCTGGGCCGGGCCAAGTTCCTCGATCAGGCCGGCTTCTCCCAGCTGGTGTTGGCCCGTGAGCTGAACCTGCAAGAGATCCGCGCCATCGCCGACGAGACCGATGCCGCCATCGAATTCTTTATCCACGGCGCCCTGTGCGTGGCGTTCTCCGGGCAGTGCAACATCTCCCACGCGCAAAACGGCCGCAGCGCCAACCGTGGCGACTGCTCCCAGGCCTGCCGCCTGCCGTACACCTTGAAAGACGACCAGGGCCGCGTCGTGGCCTTTGAAAAACACTTGCTGTCGATGAAGGACAACAACCAGAGCGCCAACATCCGCGCCTTGGTCGAAGCCGGCGTGCGTTCGTTCAAGATCGAAGGCCGCTACAAGGACATGGGCTATGTGAAAAACATCACCGCCTATTACCGCCAGCGCCTCGACGACGTCCTCGAAGACCGCCCGGACCTGGCCCGTGCGTCCAGCGGCCGTACCGCGCATTTCTTCCTGCCCGATCCGGAAAAAACCTTCCACCGGGGCAGCACCGACTACTTCGTCACCGACCGCAAGATCGACATCGGCGCGTTCGACACCCCGACCTTTACCGGCCTGCCGGTGGGTACCGTGGAAAAAGCCGGCAAGCGCGACCTGCAAGTGGTCACCCATGAGCCGCTGTCCAACGGCGATGGCTTGAACGTGCTGGTCAAGCGTGAAGTCGTGGGTTTTCGCGCCAACATTGCACAAGCCAAAGGTGAATTCGAAGAAGACGGCCAGAAGCGCTACCGCTACCGCGTCGAGCCGAACGAAATGCCCGCAGGCCTGCACCAACTGCGCCCGCATCACCCGCTCAACCGCAACCTGGATCACAACTGGCAACAGGCGCTGCTCAAGACCTCCGCCGAGCGCCGCATCGGCCTGGCGTGGGTAGCGCGCCTGCGTGAAGACCAGCTGGAAATCACGGCGACCAGCGAAGAAGGCATCAGTGCCAGCGTCGCCCTGCCCGGCCCGTTCGGCGTGGCCAACAAGCCTGAACAGGCGCTGGATACCCTGCGTGATCTGCTTGGCCAGCTCGGCACCACCGAGTACCACGCCACCTGCACCGAGCTGGATGCGCCACAGGCGTTCTTCATTCCCAACTCGCAGCTCAAGGCGCTGCGTCGCGAAGTGATCGAAGCGTTGACCGCCGCCCGCGTCAAAGCGCATCCGCGTGGCGGGCGCAAGGCCGAGACCACGCCGCCGCCGGTGTACCCGGAAGCGCATCTGTCGTTCCTGGCCAACGTCTACAACCAGAAGGCCCGCGACTTCTACTATCGTCACGGCGTCAAGCTGATCGACGCGGCGTTCGAAGCCCATGAAGAAACCGGCGAAGTGCCGGTGATGATCACCAAGCACTGCCTGCGTTTCTCGTTCAACCTGTGCCCTAAACAGGCCAAGGGTGTGACCGGGGTGAAGACCAAGGTGGCACCGATGCAGTTGATCCACGGCGACGAGGTACTGACGCTGAAGTTCGATTGCAAACCGTGCGAGATGCACGTGGTGGGCAAGATCAAGGGGCATATCCTTGGGTTGCCGCAGCCGGGCAGCGCCGTGGAGCACTTCAACCCGCAAAACATCATCTTCCAGGGTACGCACTGACGTTCGAGCGGGGCCACCACCAGCCCCGCTGCAACCCCGCCGCCGCCAGCAGAATCGCCGCCACCCCCAGCCATTGCAGCCAGCCCAGGCGATGGCCGAAGGCAACCCAGTCCACCAGGATCGCGGCAATCGGGTAGATGAACGACAGCGCGCCGGTGATGGCCGTCGGCAGTTTCTGGATCGCGCCGTACAGCAACACATACATCAAACCGGTATGCACCACCCCCAGCGTGACCAATGCCGCCCAGGCATTGCCCGCCGCCGGCAGGCTGTTCCACGGCACCAGCGGCGCCAGCAGCAACGCGCCGGTGACCACCTGGATCAGCGCCATCAAGTGCGGCGGTACTTCCTTCAAGCGCTTGATGATCAGCGCCGCCAGCGCATACAGAAACGCCGCCCCCAAGGCCAGCGCAATCCCCGTCAGGTAATCCCCGCCCCCGCTCTGCTGCTCGCCATGGGCGGTGACAATCGCCAGCATCCCGAGAAACGCCACACTCAGCCACGCCAGCTTCTGCACGGTGATTTTTTCACCCAGCAACAGCGCCGCCAGCATCACCAATATGAACGGCTGCACGTTATACACCGCCGTGCTGATGGCGATGGACGCGCGCGAGTACGATTCAAACAACAGCAACCAGTTGCCGACAATGGCCACGCCACTGAGCATCGCCAACCCAAGCTTGGCCCAACTGAGCAAATCCAGGCGCAGGTAGCCCAGCAACGCGCACACGATCAGCAGCGTCAGCCCACCGATCACGCAGCGCCAGAAAACCACCTCGATCACCGACACGCCCGACACCAGCACACACCAGCCAATGGTGCCGGAAATCAGCATGGCGGCGACCATTTCCCACGAACCGCGACGGATGGATGAATCCATGATTGATGCTCCTCAAGTGAGGCTCAATTATGGCAATCTGTTCGGCAGCGGCTCCAGCGACTAAAAAAGGCAAAACGTTTAAATCACCTTTTCTTATTAGGCCAATCCCATGATCGACACCATCGACCAACAACTGATCGCCGCCTTGATGGACGACTCACGTTTGTCCCTCAAGGCGCTTGCGGGGATCACCGGGCTGTCTTCGCCCAGCGTGGGCGAGCGCCTGCGCCGCCTGGAAGAACGCGGCGTGTTGACCCACTACACCGTCGATATCGACCCCAGTCACTTCGGCTACCTGCTGCAAGCCATCGTGCGCATCCGCCCCCTGCCGGGAAAATTGCAGGAAGTGGAACGCCAGATCCAGGCGATTCCCGAGTTCACTGAATGCGACAAGGTGACGGGCGACGACTGCTTCATCGCGCGTTTGCATGTGCGCACCATGGACCACCTCGACAGCCTGCTCGACCGGCTCAATGCCTACGCCGAAACCAACACCGCCATCGTCAAGAAAACCCCGGTAAAACGGCGATTGCCGCCGCTGGCCAGCGACTGAACGGGAACAAACCGGCTTCTGTGGGAGGGGGCTTGCGTTTAGCTGAGCGGCATTGAGGCTACCACCGGTGGTTAGTCGTGAAGGCTCTTTGCGGCGCTCAGCAACCCCTGGAACTTGCGATAGCGCGCCGCCAACACCGGCTGCTGCGTCAGGTCTGGCTTATACCGCGCCTTGACCGGCATGCCCGCCGCCAGCAACTCCGCGCCTTGCCCAATCGCCATAAACCCCAGCTTCGCCGCGCCGATGCACGCGCTCAATTCGCTGCCGTGCAAGGTAAAAATGTCTCGCTGGAGGATATTGGCCAACAACTGCGCCCAGTACCCGCTGCGGGCACCGCCGCCTACCAGGGCGCAGGCTGTCACGTCGGCACCGGCCGATTGCACCGCGCGCAGCGCATCCAGCAAACCGAAGCCCACCCCTTCCATCACCGCATACCCGAGCATCGCCGGGGTGCAGTCATGCCCCAGGTTCATAAAGCCGCCCCGCAACAGGGGATCGTCATGCGGCGTGCGCTCCCCGGCCAGGTAGGGCAAGAACAGCGGTGTGCCCAGCGGCACGGGTTGGCCGATCGGCAACTGCGCCTGCACCTGCTCCAGCAGCGCCTGTTCATCGGCCGTGCCCGTGAGCCGTGTGACCCAACGCAGGCAACTGGCACCGGCGAGCATGGCCCCCATGGTGTACCAGCGGTCGGGCAACGCATGGCAGAAGCTGTGCACCGCACTCGCCGGGTTGCCGGCGGCGTGGTCGGTAATCGCCACAATCGCCGCGCTGGTGCCCAGGGTAATGAAACCATCACCGGCATTGATTGCACCGATGCCCACGGCGGCCACCGGGTTGTCACCGCCACCGCCGGCAATCACCACTTTGGCGGGTAAACCCAACCCGTTCAGGGTAACCTCGGCACTCGCCGCACCGCCCTCCACCAACCTGGGCAACTGCGCGGGTTCAAGGCCGGTAGCGCGCACCATGGGCGTGAACCAGTCGCGCCGCGCCACATCCAGCCACAGCGTGCCGGCGGCGTCCGACATCTCGCTGATGCGTTCGCCACACAGCCGCAAGCGCAGGTAATCCTTGGGCGAGAGCACGCAGTCGAGGGCGTTGAACACCTCCGGCTCATGGCGTTGCAGCCACAGCAGCTTGGGCGCGGTGAGCCCGGCCATGGGCAGGCTGCCGGTCACTTCGGCCAATTCAGGCCCCAACTGTTCGGCCTCGGCGACGGCGCGCGAGTCGTCCCACAGAATCGCCGGGTACAGCACGCGGTCGTCAGCGCCCAATAACACCGCACCGTGCATTTGCCCGGACAGGCCGATACACGCCACGCGGGCAAACGCTTCATGGCCGCGCAATTGCTCCAGCGCCTGCAGACAGGCCTGCCACCAGTCCTCCGGTGCCTGCTCGGACCAGCCGCTATGGCGCCGCGACACGCTCAAGCGCACGCCGGTGTGCGCCAGCACGGTTCCATCCAGGCCCATGAGGATGGCTTTGAGTTCGGAGGTACCCAGGTCAATGCCAAGGGAAACAGGACAGTTCATAGACGTGTTATTCCAATTTCGAACAGCCACAGGAGTTACGTAATTGCAGGGTCGGTGCCAGGCGCACGCTTTGCGGCGGCGCGTCGGGCGATGCCATGCGGTGCAGCAACAGGTCGACGGCGCGCGCCCCCAGTGCCTTGACCGGCTGTGCGATCAGGCTGAGGCGCGGCACGAAGAAATCGGCCCACTCAAAATCATCAAACCCCACCAGGGCCATCTGCCCCGGCACCTCAATGTGCGCGTCTCGCAGGGCATGCATCGCGCCGAGTGTCATCAGGTTATTACCGGCCATGATCGCGGTGGGTGGCGATGCCAGCCCCAACAGTTGCACCGTGGCCTGGCGTGCCGGCTCGGTATTGGAGCCGCCGTTGACCAGCAACTGCGCGTCGAACGCCAGCCCCTGCGCCTGCAACGCCGCACGATAACCGGCCACCCGCTCATCGGTGGTGCTGAACCCGCCGCGCCCGGCGATAAACCCGATACGTCGATGCCCGTGAGCAATCAGGTGCTCAATCAGGGCCTGGGTGGGCTGGATATTCTCCACCCCGACCTGATCGAACTGCTCGCTCATCATCCGATCCACCAACACCGCCGGAATCTCGTTGGCCCGCAGATATTCCAAGGCCAATGAGCCGTTCGACGGCGCCAGCACAATGCCGTCGACCCGCCGATGATGCAGCGCCGTGACCACCCTCAGCTCTTGCTCCGGGTCGTCATGGGTGTCGACAAACAGCATCATGTAACCGTGTTTGGCGCACTCGGTTTCAATCGCGTGCACGGTTTCGCTGAAGTAGTGGTTGGACAGCGCCGAGATCGCCACGCCGATGGTGTTGGTGCTGGAACGGGCCAGCGAGCGCGCCAGGGTATTGGGAATGTACCCCAACGCCTGGATCGCCTGCTGCACCGCCAGCACCGTAGCCGGGCTGACTTTGCGGGTGCCGTTCAGCACATGGGACACGGTCGACGTCGACACCCCTGCCCGGCTTGCCACGTCGTCCATGGTGACCATGGCGCTGCTCCTCTCTGTCAACGCAGCGGGATCAATGCTTGCTCGACCAGCCGCTGTACGTGCCGACGTTGTCGCGGGTGATCAGTTTTGGCGTCAGCAGGGTCACCGCTTCGGCTGGGGCTTTGTCGTTGAGCAGGTCGTTGCCCACGCTCACTGCGGTCTGGGCCATGGCCCACGGGTCCTGGCTGGCGGAGGCCTGGATCTGCGTATCGGTCTTCAGGGCGTTCTCGATATCCGGCGCACCGTCTACCGAGGTAATGATGATGCCGCTGCGCTTGAGCTGCTTGGCCGCCAGGTCGCTGCCGATGGCCTGCGGGTCGTTGATCGCGAACAGGCCGTCGATTTTCGGGAAGCGCGTGAGGTAACCCTGCATCACGTTCAAGCCGCCTTCACGCGAGCCCTTGCCGTCCTGGTCGTCGGACAGCACCTTGATCTCCGGCGCCCCGGCCAGCGCGGCTTTACAGCCTTTGACACGGTCGGTCACGGCGGTCACCTGCGGGCCATTCTGGATAATCACATTGCCTTTGCCCGAGAGTTTGTCCACCAGGAACTGGCAGGCCAGCTTGCCGGCTTCCACGTTGTCGGTCTGCACCGTGGCGTTCACCCCCTTGGCGTCCACATCCACGGCCACCACCACGATACCGGCGTCCCGCGCTTTCTTGATCGCCGAGGCCATCGCGGACGGGTCGACGGCGTTGATCAGAATCAAGTCGACCTTGGACGAGATGAAGTTGTCGATCTGTGAGAACTGCTTGCTCAAGTCATAGTCGGCGGACACTGAAGTGACCTTGACGTTGGGATTCAGCTCTTTGGCGCGAGCGGTTGCACCGTCGGCCAGCGTCACGAAATACGGGTTGCCGAGCGAGCCCATGCTGATGCCAAGGGCCTTGAGTTCACGCGCTTCGACGGCTTGGGACATCAGGGCAGCCAAAGCAACAACGGGAAATATGCGTTTGAAGTTCATGCGGGTCTCTCTTGTGATTGTTGTATGAGTGAAATCAGGTACGCGCACCAGACTGGCGATAACGATCCAGCGCCACCGCGCCAATGATCACGATGCCCTTGATGATGTATTGCCAGATATCCGACACCCCCAGCAGCACCAGGCCATTGGTGAGCACCGCGATAATCAGCGCGCCGATCAGCGTGCCGCCGATGGTGCCGACGCCGCCGGTAAAGCTGGTGCCGCCGAGGATCACCGCGGCAATCGCATCCAGCTCATAGGATTGTCCCAATTGCAGGCCATTGGCGGCGAACAGGCGCGAGGCGCTCATCACCGCGCCGAGCCCGGCCAATGCACCGGACATGGCGTAGACGAACAGCAGCACCTTCCACACCTTGATCCCCGACAGCCGCGCCGCTTCCGGGTTGCCGCCCACCGAATAGATCTGCACGCCCATCACCGTGCGCCGCAGGATGAACCACGACAGCGCCACCACCGCCACGGCGATCACCACCAGCCACGGCACGCCTAAGATCGAGTCATTGCCGATAAAGGCAAACGGCAAGTCGGGGTTGAACACGGTCTTGTCGTCGGCCAACAGGCGCGCCAAGCCACGCATGGCGGTAAGGGCGCCGAGGGTGACGATAAACGGCGGCAGCCGCATAAAGGCGATCAACCCGCCGTTGACCAAGCCCAGCAACAGGCCAAAGCCAATCCCGGCGGCGATCCCGAACATACCGAATTGCGGCGACATGGAGGCCTGCAACGCCACGACCGCCGACGCCGCCAGAATCGCCCCCACCGACAGGTCGATGCCCGCCGTGAGAATCACAAAGGTCATGCCCGCCGCCAACACCACGTTGACCGAGGCCTGCTGGGTAATGATCGACAGGTTCTGCATGGTCAGGAAGTTTTCGCTGGCCAGGGCAAAGCCCACCAGCAACAACACCAGCACCGGCAACATGCCCACTGTGCGCATCAGTTCACGTGCGCGCTCTGCCCTGCCTATTGTTTGTTTTGTTGCAATCATCGAATCAGCCATTGGCAACCACCTGATCGCCACCGGTGGCGAGGTCAATAATACGTTCCTGGGAAATAGCGTGGCCCGAGGCCCCGCCCACTTCGGCCACCAATTGGCCTTCGCGCATGATCAGCACCCGGTCGCAGGTGCCGATGATCTCCGGCAGCTCGCTGGAGATCACCACAATGCCGACACCGGCCTGGGCCAGTTGATTGATGATGCGGTAGATCTCGGACTTGGAGCCGATGTCCACGCCCCGCGTGGGTTCGTCGAGGATCAGCACATGCGGCTTGACCTCCAGCAGCCGCGCCAGCAACACCTTCTGCTGGTTGCCGCCGGACAACGCGCCCACATTGACCTTGCCCGACGCCACGCGGATCGACAGCGATTTGATCGCCTCATTCGCGCGTTGCGCCGCGTGGCCAAGGTCGAGCACGCCGCCGGCACGCGCATCCGGCACACAGGCGCAGACGTTGATGTTGTCGGCCACGCTCATGTCCAAAAACAGGCCCTGGGCTTTGCGGTCTTCGGTGAGGTACACCACGCCGGCGCGGATCGCATCGGCCGGGGTGCGCAGTTGGGTGACGGTCTTGCCCACCACTTCCAGGGTGCCGCTGGTACGCGGGTCGGCGGCGAAGATCAGCCGCGCCAACTCCGTGCGCCCTGCCCCCACCAGGCCGGCGATGCCCAGCACTTCACCGCCGTGCAAATCAAAGCTGCAGTTGCGCACGCGCTTGCCGTCGGCCATGTCCCGCACACGCATCACTACGTTGCCGGGGTTGTAGGCGGCGTGTTCCTTTTTATAGAAACCGGACAGGTCGCGGCCCACCATCATTTTCACCAGCACCTCGGCCGACAACGCGTCGCGGGTCAACTCGCCGATGTACTGGCCGTCACGCAGCACCGAAACCCGGTCGGACAACTCATAGATCTCGGCCATGCGGTGGCTGATATAGATAATCGCCAGGCCCTGGCCGCGCAGTTGTTTGATCAGCGCAAACAGCCGGTCGGTCTCGCGGGACGACAGCGGTGTGGTGGGTTCGTCCATCACCAGGATCCTGGCGTGGGCATGCAGGGCGCGGGCGATTTCCACCAACTGACGCTCGGCAATCGACAGGCTGCTGACTTTGGTCGCCGCGGTGAATTCCGCGCCCAAGCGTTGCAGCACCTCCTTGCAACCGTCCTGCATGCCCTTGCGGTCGATGGTCCAGCCGCGCCGCAGTTCACGGCCCAGGTAGATATTCTCGGCCACGCTCAGGTTCGGGCACAGGCTCAATTCCTGATAGATCACGGCGATGCCGAGGGCTTTGGCGGTGGCGGGGTTATAGGTGGCGATGGCTTGGCCACCGATGCGGATTTCGCCGCCGGGATCGGCCTGGTAGGCCCCGGAGAGGATTTTCATCAGCGTCGATTTGCCGGCGCCGTTCTCCCCCATCAAGGCGTGGATTTCGCCGGGGTAGACCTTCAGGCCGACGCTTTTAAGCACGCGCAACCCATTGAAGGTTTTGCTGATGCCCTGCATCTCGAGCAAGGGTTCAAGGCTCATGGGTGAGCTCCTGGATTTATTATTTTTGTAGGTCGGCTCCCTTTGAATCAGAGCCGATTGCCACCGACTCTAATTCAGATACATTTGCTTACGCAAGCGCTTGCGTCGCCCGTTTGTCGCTAGAAGAAACGTTTCACCCAGCGCTATAAGCGTAACTTTCGCATTTCTAACGTTTTGGCAGCATTCGCGTCAGGGTGTTATCCCGCACCCAGTAATGGTGGAACAACCCAGCGGCCGCGTGCAGGCCAATCAGCCAGTAGCCGGTACTGCCCAGCCACTCATGCCAGTGCTTGAGTTGCTTGGCGTGGTCCGGGTCTACAGCCACCAGCGACGGCAGCGCCCATTCGAAATACGGCACCGGCTTGCCCGCGGCGTTGAGCATCAGCCATGCCAGCAACGGCGTGCCGATCATCAGTGCGTACAGCGCCAGGTGCATCAGGTGCGCCACGACGGTCTGCCAGGCCGGTGGGCGCGGCAAAATGGCCGGGCGCGGCGCGAGGCGGCCCAGCAGACGCAGCCATACCAGCGCGAAGATGCCGAGACCAAACAGCGCATGGCCGCCCAGCAACAGCCCCTTGAGCGCGTGCCCTCGAGGCAACAGGCCCTTGAGTTCGATACAGGCGTAGACGCCGACAAACAGCGCCAGCATCAGCCAGTGCAGGGTCATCGACAGACGTGTGTAGCGCTGGGTCAGCAGATGTTCGCTCATGAAAGGGCAACCTTGTGCGGAAGTAGAGGCCGTGTCCGGCCTGGGAAAGTCGGCGCCAACCTGCCTGCACAGTCTTAAGGCAGTCTGAAGATCGACAATACCGCTGACTTTTCCCACCTTCAGACTTCGTTAAGAAACGCCGCTGATACTCCTCCCAACTTCACTTGGGAGGCACACCACCCATGCCCCGGATCGATTGGAACATCCCCTTGCCGCTGCTGTTCGGCCAGCCCGACAGCACCACCCTGCAACTTGCCCGCGCCCTGCCCCATGACCGTGAACGTGCGGCCTTCGAGGCGTTTATCCAGCAACGTTTTCGCCTGGCCCACGGCGCCGATATCCGGCACTTCATGCCGCAATTGTTCGGCGTCAGCCAGGTCGGCGGCGAGCTGTGCGCCGTCGCCGGGGTCCGCCTGGCGGGGGCCGAACCGCTGTTTTTGGAGCGCTACCTGGATCATTCGATCGAGCCACTGATCAGCGCTGCCGCCGAACGCGCGGTGGAGCGCAGCGCCATTGCCGAAGTGGGCAATCTGGCGGCCAGCGATACCGGCAGCGCGCGCCTGAGCATCATCGCCATTACCTGGCTGCTGGCCATGGCGGGCCTGGAGTGGGTGGCGTTCACCGGCAACGTCGGTCTGGTCAATAGCTTCCACCGTCTGGGTTTGAAGCCCGTCACCCTGTGCGCCGCCGACCCGCAGCGCCTGGGCGACGAGCGCCATCACTGGGGCAGTTATTACGAGAGCCAGCCCTGGGTGCACGTCGGCAATATCCGCGCCGGCTTCGTTCATTTGCGCAACGTGGGCCTGTTTTCACGCCTGGGGTTGCCCACGCTTCTAGAGGACACTAGCCATGTCGCCTGAAACCCGTCGTTTCCATGCTGTACTGCGTGGCTATGCCGAACGCAACGACGGCGCTGTCGCCCTGTGGGGCGACACGCTGAAAATCAATTACACCGCGCTGTTTGCCGAAGTTACCTACCGCCAGGAACGCCTTCGCGATGAGGGGGTCAAGGTGGTGGCCCTGGCCCTGGACAACGGCGTCGACGCCATCTTGTGGGACTTGGCGATTTTGTTTGAAGGCCTGACCTGCCTGACCTTGCCACCGTTCTTCAGCCCTGCCCAGCGTGACCATTGCCTGGAACAAAGCCACGCCGAGCGGGTGATCGCCGAGCCTCATTTGGACGCTGAGTTACACGCTGGCGGGTATCGCAAAACCGGCGAGTTCTGGTGCCGCGCGTTTGAAGGTCGGCCGTCAATGCCGTCTGGCACCGCCAAGCTGACCTTTACCTCCGGCACCACCGGCACGCCCAAAGGGGTGTGCCTGAGCGCCGACAGCGTGCTGCGGGTCGCGCGTGAGTTGCACCAGGCCAGTCATGCCAGTGATCCACGCCATCACCTGGCGCTGCTGCCCATCGCCATCCTCCTGGAAAACCTGGGGTGCTACGCCGCGCTGTATGCCGGTGCCACCTTGAGTGTGCCGAGTCAAAAAAGCCTGGGCATCCAGGGCGCCAGTGCGGTGGACGCTGCACAGTTGCTCGGTTGCCTGGCGCTGCGCCAGCCCCACAGCCTGATTCTGGTCCCGCAATTGCTGCTGATGCTGGTGATTGCCGCCGAACAGAAGGCGTTCAGCCCCCACGGCCTGCGCTTTGCTGCGGTTGGCGGCGCGCGGGTGTCCAAGGCGTTGCTGCACCGCGCCGGACAACTCGGCTTGCCGGTCTACGAAGGCTACGGGCTGTCGGAATGCGCTTCGGTGGTGAGCCTCAATCGTCCCGAGGCGCAGCGCCCGGGCAGCGTCGGCAAACCCTTGCCCCACGTTGAGATCCGCCTGGCCGAGGACGGTGAAGTGCTGATCAAGGGCTCAACCCTGCTCGGCTACCTGGGTCAGGCCGAAGCGCCCGGAGAGTGGTGGCCCAGCGGCGACCTCGGCGCCTTTGATGCCGATGGGTTTCTTTACCTCAAGGGCCGCAAAAAGCATCAATTCGTCACCAGTTACGGGCGCAACGTCAACCCGGACTGGATCGAAGCCGAACTGACCCAGAGCGGCGTGATTGCGCAGGCCTTTGTCTACGGCGAGGCCCAGCCGCACAACCACGCCCTGCTTTGGCCACTGCGCGCCGATTGCACCGAGGCACAGCTGCAGGCGGCCGTGGACGCGGCCAACAGCGGCCTGCCCGACTACGCGCACGTGCACCGGTGGACGCGTCTGGATCAACCGTTCAGCGCCGCCAACGGCTTGCTCACCGCCAATGGCCGCCCACGGCGCGACGCCATCGTCGCCCGCTACCAAACCCTGCTTGCCCCTGCCTTGAACGAGGAAATGTCATCGTGAACTTTTTCGATACGCTCCAAGATGCCACCCAGCACGAACGCCAGGCCCTGTTCAGCCTGCCCATCATCCGCGATGCGCTGGAGGGCAAGGTCAGCCTGGAAAGCTACCGCGCCTTCCTGGCCCAGGCCTATTACCACGTTCGCCATACCGTGCCCCTGATGATGGCCTGCGGCGCTCGCCTGCCGTCGCGCCTGGAGTGGCTGCGCAAGGCGGTCTGCGAATACATTGAGGAGGAGTACGGCCACGAGCAGTGGGTGCTCAATGACATTGCCGCCTGCGGTGGCGACGCCCACGCGGTGCGTGAGGGCCGCCCCGGTTTGCCCATCGAGCTGATGGTCAGCTACCTGTATGACCTGATCTCCCGTGACAATCCGGTCGGTCTGTTCGGCATGGTCAATGTGCTGGAAGGCACCAGCATCGCCCTCGCCACCCATGCGGCCGGGAGCATTCGCGAGCGCCTGCATCTGCCGGAAACGGCGTTCAGCTACCTTAGCTCCCACGGTTCGCTGGACATTGGCCATATGCAGACCTACCGCGGCTTGATGAACCGACTGGATGACCCGGCCGACCAGGCCGCCGTGATCCACGCGTCAAGGGTGGTCTATGCGCTCTACACCGACATGTTCCGCACCCTGCCGCGCATCACGGAGACGCAACATGCGCCTGTCTGACGCGCGCGTGGTGCTGACCGGCGCCAGTGGCGGGATCGGCCTGGCGATTGCCGCCGTGCTGTGTGCCAGTGGCGCCCAGGTGCTGGCGGTGGCACGTCATCGCGCCCCTTTGGAGGTGTTGCTCGCGCAGTATCCGCAGCAGCTGTGCTGGGTGAGTGCCGACCTGACCTTCCTCGCCGACCGGCGCAAGGTGCTGGCGGCGGCCGATGCCATCGGTGGCGTCAACCTGCTGATCAACACCGCCGGGATCAACCACTTCGCGATGCTTGAGCAACTGGACGACAGCGAAATCAGCGGCATGCTGGCGTTGAACATCACCGCGCCGATCTGCCTGACCAAGCTGTTGCTGCCGCAACTCAAGCTCGCGCCGAGCGCCATGGTGGTCAATGTGGGCTCCACCTACGGCTCCATCGGTTACCCCGGCTACGCCACCTACTGTGCCACCAAGTTTGCACTGCGCGGGTTTTCCGAAGCCCTGCGCCGCGAGCTGGCCGACACCCGCGTGGGCGTGTTGTACGTAGCGCCACGGGCGACGCGTACGCGCATGAACAGCCCGGCGGCGCAGGCATTGAACGACGCGCTCAAGTCCAACGTCGACGACCCGCACACCGTCGCCTCGGCGGTGATCCAGGCCATCCTCAAGGATCGTCGCGACCTCTACCTGGGCTGGCCGGAGCGCTTCTTTGTGCGCCTCAACAGCCTGCTGCCAAACCTGGTGGACCGTAGTTTGAGCAAACAACTGCCACTGATTCGGCGCTTGAGTCACACACCTATCGATAAGGACCCCATCCCATGAAACGACTTTTTGCCGCCCTGCTGTTCACCCTGTTGAGCCCTCTGACCTGGGCAATGGACGCCGCCGACCAGCAACGCCTTACCGAAATCCAGACCCGTTGGGCACACATCCAATACAACCTGCCTGAGGAACAACGTTCCAAAGCCTTCGAACAGCTCGCCAGCCAGACCACGGCGCTTACCACGCAGCGCCCCCAGGCCGCCGAAGCGTGGATCTGGTCCGGTATCGTCACCAGCAGTTGGGCCGGCGCCCAGGGCGGGCTTGGGGCATTGAGCAAGGTCAAGGCGGCCAAGGCCGACCTCGAAACAGCGCTGGCCCTGGATCCCAAGGCCCTGCAGGGTTCGGCGTATACCAGCCTGGCGGCGCTGTACGACCGCGTGCCCGGCTGGCCCATCGGCTTTGGCGATGCGGACAAGGCCGATGCGTTGCTCAAACAGGCCTTGCAACTCAACCCGACGGGCATTGATAGTCTGTACTTCTGGGGCGATCACCTGTACCGGCAAAAGCGCTACGCCGAAGCGCGTGACGCCCTGCAAAAGGCCCTGCTCGCCGCACCACGGCCGGGGCGCGAAACTGCCGATGCCGGGCGCCGCAAAGAGATCACCGACCTGTTGGCCCAGGTCAATCAAAAACTCAACTGACAGGAGTCCATGTGCGCCTATTACTGATCGAGGATGATGTGGCGCTGGGGGAAGGCATCCAGCAGGCGCTGGTGCGTGAGGGCTACACCGTCGACTGGCTGCAGGACGGCGGCAGTGCCTTGCACGCCTTGCTCAGCGAAACCTTCGATGTGGTGGTGCTCGACCTGGGCCTGCCACGCATGGACGGACTGGAGGTATTGCGCCGCCTGCGCGACAGCGGCGCCGTTGTGCCGGTGTTGATCCTCACTGCACGGGACGCCACCGAAGACCGCATCGCCGGGCTGGATGCCGGCGCCGACGATTACCTGATCAAACCCTTCGACCTGTCGGAACTCAAAGCCCGCCTGCGCGCGCTGCTGCGGCGCAGTGCCGGGCGCGCGCGGGTGCTGATCGAACACGCCGGCATCTGCCTGGACCCCAGCACGCAACAGGTCACCTACCACAACCAACCGGTGGTGCTGACCCCTAAGGAATACCAGTTGCTGCACGAACTGCTCTCCCCGCCCGGCCGCGTGATGACCCGCGATCAGTTGATGCAGTTGCTTTACGGCTGGAACGAAGAGGCGGAAAGCAACACCCTGGAGGTGCATATTCACCACCTGCGCAAGAAATTTTCCAGCGAGTTGATCCGCACCGTGCGCGGGGTGGGCTACCTGGTGGAGGAGCGTGGATGACCTCGATCCGGCGGCGCACCCTGACCCTGATCATCGGCCTGATGCTGACCGGCCTGCTGGTGATCAGTTGGCTCAACCTGCACGACAGCAACCACGAAATCGCCGAAGTCTACGACGCGCAATTGGCGCAGAACGCGCGGCTGTTGCAGGGCGTGATGAGCATGCCGCTGGGCGGCAAAGACCAGGCCGAGCTGTATCGCGCGTTTAACAAGGCCTTGGGCAACGCCGTGCCTAAGCTGGACGGGCATCCTTACGAAAGCAAAATCGCCTTCCAGGTATGGAACCCCCAGGGCGAGCGCCTGGTGTTTACCAGCAGCGCGCCAGCGCTTGCGGCGCCTCCCGAGACTGCCGGGTTCGGCAACGTCGAGGATGTCAGCGGTCGCCAATGGCGCGGTTTCGTGCTCAAGGACAAGGACAATGGCCTGCGTATCTGGGTGGGTGAACGTGACGACGTGCGCTCGGACCTGGTGGGCCGCATCGTGCGCCATACCCTGTGGCCCAACGTGTTGGGCAGCCTGATCCTGGCCGCATTGGTGTGGCTGGCCATCGGCTGGGGCCTCAAGCCTCTGGCCGATATGGCCGCCACCCTGCGCGCCCGCCATTCCGGCTCCCTGGAGCCGATGCAACTCACACCCCTGCCCACGGAGCTGGAGCCGATGCAGGCGGCGTTGAACCGCATGCTGGCGCAAATCCAGGACATGGTCGGCCGTGAACGGCGCTTTATCGCCGACGCCGCCCATGAAATGCGCACGCCCCTGGCGGTGCTGCGGGTGCATGCGCAAAACCTGCTGGAAGCCGGTACCGAGACCGAACGGCGTGAATCCCTGGCCTTTTTGATCAGCGGCGTCGACCGCACCAGTCGCCTGGTCAATCAGTTGCTGACCATGGCGCGCCTGGAGCCCAGCGACGAGCATCTGCCTGTGCAGGCCATCGACCTGGCGGCGGCAGTGCGCGAAACGCTGATTCAACTGACACCCTGGCTGCTGAGCAAAGGCCTTGAACTGGTGTTCGACGTGGACGCCGCCGCCTATGCCGCGAGTACCGATGCGGTGGCGATCAATATCGCCCTGACTAACCTTGTGACCAACGCGGCCAACTTTTCACCGGAGCACGGCGTAATCACGGTGGGCTTGCGCAAACACGCCAACCGCTTCGCGCTGACCGTGGACGACCAGGGGCCCGGCATTGACGAGAACGAGCGCGACCGGCTGTTCGAACGGTTCTACAGCCGCGGCAATGCCCAGGGCGCCGGCCTGGGCCTGACCATCGTGCAAACCATCGCCCAACGTCTGGGGGGCCGGATACACCTGGAAAATCAGGCATCCGGAGGCTGCAGAGCCATCCTGGAGATCCCCGGTGATGCGCCGTAGGCGCAGCCGTCACGCGGCCACGGTTCCCAGCCACATCGCCCCGGTCAGCAGCAACTGTCCAGGGATCACGTAGGCCGCAAAACGCCGGCCGCCGGTGACCCAGGCCACCAAACATTTGCTCAACGCGTTGCAACTGATGGCCAGCAACACGGGGGTGGACGCGGCAACCAGCGTCAACTGGCCGCTGCTGGCCAGCGCTGCAATCGAGGCGGTCGAGGCATGGGCATCGGCGAAGCCAGCCAGGGTGGCGCTGACAATGACCCCCATTTGGCCGAAGTGATAGAGCATCACTGACGACACAACGCCAATGCCCGTCAGTGTCAACACCATGATCAAGGCCAACTTGAGGTCGAACGCGCCGCCAACCTGAACCGGCTGGCCGGTGGGCGCGGTGCGCGCTCGCAGCATCACACCCAGCGCATACAGTGCGGTGGCAGCCAGGCCCGCCAGCAGCGGCCAGGCCAATTGGCGCAGTAATGCAGGCTCCACGGCGCCCAGAATCAAAGCGGCCTGGGTCATCGTTGCCAGGTTCGACAGAATGGCGGCTGCCGCCAGGGTTCGCAGGTGGTCCGGCTCTTTGAGCGCCCTATGCCCCATGGCGGCGATGGTCACGGTACTGGACGCAAACCCCGAAGCGATGGCCCCGATGGCATACCCGTAACGGGGGCCCAGAATGCGTTCCGCCACGTGCCCCACCGCGCCTACTGCCATCAACATCACCGTCAACGTGCAGATGGTGCGCGGGTTCACCGCCTCGTAAGGGCCGATAAATCGATCCGGAGCCAATGGCAGCACCACCAACGCCACAACCAGCAGCAACAGGCCGTCGCGCATTTCTGCATCGGTCAATTGGCTGCGGGCGAAATCGTGCAGTTTCTGGCGGTAGACCAGCAAACCGGCCATCACCACGCCAATCGCCGTCGCCAGCGCAGGCGACGCGGCACACAGAGCGCCCAGCACCAGGACAGTCAACAAGGCGACTTCACTGGTGATGCCTGGGTCTTTGTCCTGACGCTTCCAGTAAGCCGTACTCACCAGCACGGCCAGGCACAGCGCGATCAGCCCAAGCAACAGCGCACCGCCGACTTGTTGGGTGACATAGCCCAGCAAACCGGTGATGGAATAGGTACGCAAACCGGCAAACGCGCGGTGTTCGCCCTCGCCTTTATGGCGCTCACGCTCCAGCCCCACCAGCATGCCGATGCCCAGCGCCGCGGCGGCGCCGGCAATGCCCAGGGTTTGCGTCATGCTGTGCCCCTATTACACGCAAGTGTGCGGTGGGTTACCAGACTGCACCGCAACGGCACGATACGTGTTGATCATGGTCAACGACGCGCCGCACCGCTCGACCGACCGTCGCCCGGCCGCTCCCCCCTGCGCGCCCCTTGATGCAGGTCAATTCAGGCAAGGCGCCTGGGGCGATGATCAACCAGAGGCGTCACGGCCCAAACCCCTTCGTTGCCACGGGAGATCAGCATGTCTGCTCAAGCACGTTTCCTTTTATTGGTTTCACCGTTGATGGAACACAGCCCCGCCCTGGAAAGAGCCGCCGCCCTGGCGAAAGCCGAAGGCGCCGCGCTGCATATCCTGGCCTTCGACTACCTCGATGGCCTGGCAACCGCGGGCCTGGTGAACGAGCAGGCATTGGAGCAGATGCGCCTGGGGTACGTGGAGCGCCACCACCAATGGCTGGAGGACCAGGCCAGGCCGTTGCGCAAGCTCGGGCTGACGGTCACCACCGAAGTCGCGTGGGTCGAACACCCGCTCAAGGAGTTGCTGCTGCGCCTCAAGGAAGAACCCATGGACCTGGTGATCAAGGCCCTGGAGCAGGAATCGTGGCTGTCGCGCCTGGTATTTACGCCGCTGGACGTGCACCTGTTGCGCGAATGCCCGGTGCCGCTGCATTTTGTGCGTCAGGTCAAACATGCGTTGCCGCGCAAAATCGTCGCGGCGGTCGACCCGTTTCATCGCGACGGCCGCTACGAGGGGTTGAACGACCGTATCCTGCATGAAGCGACAAAACTGGCCATCGCGTGCGATGCCGAGGTAGAAGTGGTGTATGCCCACGACTTGTCCGACCTGAGCGCCCAGGAGTATGGCTTTGGCAGTGGTGCGGGGTTTTTCTCTTCACAGGCCGCCAAGCTGCTGTTCGACGAGCAAGGCAAGACTTTCGACGACCTCGCGGCGCGCAACGGCATCCCGCCCGAACAGCGTCACATGATCCTCGGCAGCCCGGCCCGTGTGCTGTCCAGCTATGCCGATGCTTACAATGTCGACGTTATCGTCATGGGCCGCGTCGGCCATCACGGCCTCGATCGCCTGCTGGGCAGCACCGCCGAATCGCTGCTGTACAAGATGCCGTGCAGCGTCTGGATGGTCTCCCCCGAAGTTATCGATTGAGTACCTGACGCACCTGTCAAGGGCGGCGCTCTGCCGCCCTATTGAATTTCTGCCCATCCAATTGAGTGCAGCGACACCGCGCCGTGCGTGGTATCTGCTATTGTCAGGGCACTTCATGTCCTCCCCGTCGCCTTCGAGCGACTTTGTGTGAGCATGCTCTGCGCCCTCGCCTGACGACGACGGCGGGCCTGAACCCCATGGAACGCACAAGCGATGGACACTCCCCCGCCCTTACCGCCGCAGTCACGCGCGGAAAAAATCGTCGAGTTCAAACGGCAGAAAACCCTGCTCAAGACCGGTGCGCTGCAAGACGCCATCTTTAACAGTGCGTACTTTTCCAGCATCGCCACCGACGAAAAAGGCGTGATTCAGATCTTCAATGTCGGCGCCGAACGCATGCTTGGTTACGCCGCCGCCGACGTGGTCAACCGCATCACCCCTGCCGATATCTCCGACCCCGCCGAGCTGATCACCCGCGCCGCCGCCCTCAGCCTGGAACTCGACACGCCCATCACGCCAGGCTTTGAAGCCCTGGTATTCAAAGCCTCGCGCGGCATCGAGGACATCTACGAGCTGACCTACATCCGTAAGGACGGCAGTCGCCTGTCGGCCATGGTCTCGGTGACCGCATTGCGCAACCGCAGCGACACGATCATTGGCTACCTGCTGATCGGCACCGACAACACCGCGCGCAAACAGGAAGAGGCCCAGCGCAAACGTTTTGAGCGCGCGCTGGAAGAAAAAAACCTGGAGCTGGAACACGCCAGCCGCATGAAGTCCGAATTCCTCGCCACCATGTCCCATGAACTGCGCACGCCGTTAAACGCGGTGATCGGTTTTTCCGAGGCGTTAAAGGACGGGCTGGTGGGCGATATGAGCGATACCCAGCGTGAATATATCGGCGACATCTTCACCAGCGGCCAGCACCTGCTGTCGCTGATCAACGACATTCTCGACCTGTCCAAAGTCGAGGCCGGGATGATGGACCTGGAGCTTGAACCGGTGGAACTGACCGGTTTGCTTGCCAACAGCCTGCTGATCGTGCGGGAAAAGGCCGCCCAGCAGCGTATCCAGTTGAAGCTCGACAGCCAGGGCGACCTGGGCACTCTGATGCTTGATCAGCGCAAGACCAAACAGATCGTCTACAACCTGCTGGCCAACGCGGTGAAGTTCAGCGCGCACGCAGGCTTTGTGAACCTGGTGGTGCGCGAGGTCAGTCGTGATCAAGTCGGGCAGGTGCCGGGCGATTGGCCCGTGCACGGCTTTGCCCTGCAGCCCAGCGTGCACCAACGCTTTCTCGAATTGAGCGTAAGCGACACCGGCATCGGTATTGCCGCCGCTGACATGGGCAAGCTGTTCAAGGCGTTCAGCCAGATCGACAGCAGCCTGGCACGCCAATTCGAAGGCACCGGCCTGGGCCTGGCGATGGTCAAGCAACTTACCGACCTGCACGGCGGCAGTGTCGCCGTGGCCAGCCGTGAGGGCCTGGGTGCCCGTTTTGTGGTGTGGCTGCCGCTGCACCGCGCCAAAGCTACGGAGGCAGCATGGCCACAATCCTGGTCGTCGAGGACAACGAAGCCAATATGCGCCTGGCGCGCCTGCTGCTGATCAACGCCGGGCATAGCGTGCTGTGGGCCGCCGATGCCGAAACCGGGCTGGCCATGGCCCGTGAGCAGAAACCGGCCTTGATCCTCATGGACATCCAGCTGCCGGGCATGGACGGCCTGGCCGCGACCCGCTTACTCAAGCAAGACCTGAGCACCGCACACATCCCGGTGATCGCCCTTACTGCCATGGCGATGAAGGAAGACCGCGAAAAGACCCGGCTCGCCGGTTGTGATGCGTATGTGATCAAACCCCTGCGCTACAAGGAGCTGTACCAGGTGATCGATACCCTGCTGAACCCAACCCTCACACCTCCTGTATGAGTCCTCTTCATGGCCAGCTCACCCGCAACACTGTTGATCGTTGATGACGAACCCCAGGTTCGCAAACTGTTGGAAACCCTGCTGCAACACGAGGGCTACCAGACACGCAGTGCAAGTTGCGGGGAAGAAGCCTTGGCATCGGTGGCACAGCAGCCCCCCGATCTGATCCTGCTGGACGTCATGATGCCGGGCATGGACGGCTTTGAGGTGGCCAGCCGGCTCAAGGCCAACCCGGCCACGGCGAACATCCCGATCATCATGCTCTCGGCCCTGAACGAACCCGGCGCACGGGTCAGCGGCCTGCACACCGGGGCCGAGGAATTCATCAGCAAGCCGGTGGAACACATCGAACTGTGGCTGCGCGTACGGAACCTGCTGCGGCTCAAAGCCCATGGCGACCAGTTGAAACAGCACAGCGCGATGCTGGAACAGCAACTGCAACGCCACAGCGAGGACAGCACCCGCATGAACGTGCATGACCTGGCCCGCCAGGACTTGGAAGCGGCCTTGCGCGATGCCGTTGAACGGGATGAATTCACCCTGCACTACCAGCCCAAGGTTGATGTGGCCAGCGGACGCATCTGCGCCCTGGAAGCCTTGTTGCGCTGGGACCGCCCGGGTTATGGCGCGGTATCGCCCGCAGTGTTTGTGCCGGTGCTGGAAAGCCTGGGCCTGATCGTGCCCGTGGGACGCTGGGTGATCGAGACGGTCTGCCGACAGATCGCCACCTGGCAACGTGAGGATATTGGCGCGGTTGAAGTCGCGGTGAACGTCTCCGGCCATCAATTGATCGAGGGTGACCTGATTGCCGATATCGGGCTTATTCTCGAGCAGACCGGCGTTCAGGCCCATTGGCTGGAGGTGGAACTGACCGAAGGTTCGCTGATGGACAATACCCAGCACACCATCGCCAGCCTGCAACGCCTGCGTGCCAAGGGTGTGAAGATCGCCATCGACGACTTTGGCACCGGCTATTCAAGCCTGGCGTACCTGCGCCGCTTTCCCATCGACACCCTGAAGATCGATATCGCGTTTATCCGCGAAGTCACCACCAACCCGCAGGACGCGGCCATTACCCGCACGATTATCGAACTGGCCCACAACCTGAAACTGCGCGTGGTTGCCGAAGGCGTGGAAACCCAAGACCAGATGGCGTTCCTGAAGGAAGCCGGGTGTGACCAGATTCAAGGGTATCTTTTCAGCCGGCCGCTGCCGGTGGAGAGCCTGGAGCGGCTGTTGCGCCAGCAGTGAGGCACTCACGTTGCTGCGCAGCCCAACGGGAGCAAGCTTGCTCCCGTTGGGCTGGCCGGGTTATTGAGCGTTGGCTTTGGCCGCATCGTTGATGATCGCCACCACCCGCGCCGGGTTGGAGACCATCACCACGTGGGACGCCCCTTTGATGTCTACGGTTTGCTTGGAACCCGCACGGTCGGCCATGAATTTGAGCGCGGCTTCGGGAATGTTCTTGTCCGCCGAACCGTAGATGAAATAGGACGGCACGGTTTTCCAGGCCGGTGCTCCCGACGGTTCCTTCAACGCGGCTTCTGTGATCGGGCGCTGCCCGGCGGCCATCAGTTGCGCGTCTTTCACGGCCACATCGGCGGCGAACTGGCTGTTGAACTTGTCCTGCTGGATGTACAGGTCAGTCACACCGTCCTTGGACACTACCGGTTTATCCAGGGTCGGGCCCAGTGTGCCGCCGGGGTAACGACCGGACAGTTCAAACGCCGTTTCACCTTGTTCCGGGGCAAACGCGGCGACATACACCAGCGCCTTGACTTTGTCGTTGCCATGCACCGCGTTGGAGATCACCGCACCGCCGTAAGAGTGCCCCACCAAAATCACCGGGCCCGGGGTGTGTTCGACGATATCAGCGACGTAGTCCGAGTCGGTCTTGACGCTGCGCAGCGGGTTGGCCACGGCGATCACCGGGTAGCCCTGGGCCTTGAGGCCGGCGATCACACCGTTCCAGCTGGAGGCGTCGGCGAAGGCGCCATGTACCAGCACTACCGTGGTTTTTTGTGGCGCGGCGAAGGTCGCGGTGGCTGTACCGAGGGCGAGCGCGCCCGTCATCAAGAGGGCAGCGAGGCGGGAGATCTTCAGGGCTTTCATGGTGGTTGCTCCGTTTAGAGTGGCCGTTCAAGGCGTTGAACGTGGAGCCATAATGCCGAAGCGCATTTTACAAATGGAGTCTAATAGTCGAGGATATGCGACATATCGTCTAACAAATCGTTTATCTACCCTCTGGTGAACCATGGATCGTTTATCCACGCTGCTGGTGCACTTTGGCATTGGTGCCGATACCTTTCACAGCGGGCCGCTGCACGGCGCCCTCGACACCCACGACTTACAGCAACGAGGGCGCGTCTATTTGCTCAAGGAGGGCCAGGCCGGCCTGGAGATGCCAGAGGGCACGCTGCGCATCTGCGAACCCAGCCTGATCGTAGTGCCGCGCCCCCTGCCCCATCGACTGGTGGCCGGCAAGGCGGAGAACGCCCTGGTAGTGGCGGCCTCGCTGCGCTTTGACGGTGGCCTGGACAACCCGCTGGCGGTGGCGCTCACCGATTCCATCGTCATGCCGCTGGCGCAGATCCCCATGATCGCCGGCACGCTGGACTGGCTGTTCAGTGAGGCCTTCGCCGAACACTGCGGCCGCGAGGCGGTGATGAACCGGCTGTTCGAGCTGATGGTCATCCAGTTTCTGCGCCATATGATGGCCTACCACAGCATGACCACCGGCATGATGTCGGGCCTGGCCGACCTGCGCCTGGCACGGGCCATGACCCTGGTGCACAACCATCCGCAACGGCCGTGGACCGTGAATGAAATGGCTGTGGAGTCAAATATGTCGCGGGCCAGTTTTGCCGCGCATTTTCACAAGGTCGTCGGGCAAACCCCGGCCGATTATGTACTGAGCTGGCGCGTGAGCCTGGCGCAGAAGCGTCTGCGCGACGGCCGGCCCATGGCGTTGATCGCCGATGAGGTGGGTTACGAAAGCCCGTCCGCGCTGGCCCGGGCGTTCCGCCGCAAAATCGGCACCAGCCCGCGCGAGTGGTTGCAGGCGCAAGCGCCCCTGCGGGAGCGGCAAACGGTGCAACCCGCCTGAGCGCAACGCGTTAGACGCCGCCGAAGCCGATCAACCTATGGCTGCGTCGGTATTGCCCGGCTCGCCCGCTTCATCCGGATCCAGGAGCGGCACTTGCGCATCGTCCATCAGCGAGCCGGGGTCTTCGTTGCCTGGGTCGTTGGGTTCTTCGTCCAGTTCTTTTGCCATGACCGGTTCCTCTAGCCGCCCTGGGTATCGATATCGGCATCGGTTTCAGGCTTGGGCTCGCGCTCGGGCTTGAAGTCAGGGCTGTAGTCGTTGTCCCTGGCCGCAGGGTCACTGGCGGGCCTGGGGTCTTTCGGTGCATCGGCGGCGGTGCCGGGCGTCGGCTGCCCGACGTCGATGGCCGGGTCGTTACGGTTGCTCATCTGTGGGTCGTTGTCTGTGCTCATGCTTCACCTCTGCCTGTGCCGGATAACGTTAAGGCGCTGCGGCGGGGCGTGAAGTTCCATGGGATTGCTCATCGGATCGGATTATCGATCTGGATATAGAACGCGTACATCCCCAGCAACAGCCAGAACACCATGAACAACCAAGGGGCGCGCATCGAGAACAGCAGCGACTTGCGATAACCCTTGTGGGATGACTCCACTTCCGAGAACAACGGCGACTCGTCATAGGCCAAGCCCATCACCGGCTCGCTGCGCAGCAGTTCACTTTGCTTGTAGTGCCAGTGATCGATGATTTCGTAGGCCGCGCGAATGCCGGGCCAGGCGTTGAGGGAACTGAGAATGCCCAGCGCCACCAGAAATACCGGTACCACCAGCGTGAATAATTTGCCCCACTCGGGGTTCAGGTTACCCATGCCCGAGACAAAAGCGATCACCAGGAACGACTGCGCCGTCAGGTAGGCGTCGGTGCGGTTGGCGAGAATCGAAGTTTCGTACTGGATCTCGCGGCGATAAAAGTCCAGGCGATCCTTGGGTGAACCGAACATCTTCGCGTTGTGTTCATTGTGGTCGGTCAGGGCCGCTTCGGGGGTGTCGGGGGCGATGATTCTGGGCACGACGATGCTCCACACTGTTGCGAAACCCGTTAGAAGAATCACGGGTGGGCGAAGTTCAAGTTTGTTGCGCACCAAAGCGGGGCGCGTCTTGCTTTATTGTGGGGACAAGCAACAGCCCCTGTAGTGGGCGTCCACCTGCTACCCCATAGCCCGGTTATCCCTACAAAGCCTGCTGATCACCGGGTAATCGACACGCCGCTGCGGTTTAGGCACACGCATTGCTTAAACCATTCATCTGCCCCAATACAGGAACATTCGTTACCCCCCGACCCAGAGCCGACCCCATAAGAAAGTAAGGACCAGGCCTGTTGGCACCCTGCGCCACGGGCTCATAAAAACATGCGTTTTTTTAAGCGGCAGTGCCTCCCCTGCAATGCTGGGCACTGACAAGGTACTGGAATGGCTCGATCTTTCTTTGATGAAATGAATGACGCAAACGGCGTATGCCGTGCGCACTATCAAGACTTCTCCCGCTGGCTGGCCAATACGCCGCCGGAACTGCTGGCCCAGCGTCGCCGCGAAGCCGATTTGCTGTTCCACCGCGCGGGAATCACCTTCACCCTGTACGGCGACGAGCAGGACACCGAGCGCCTGATCCCCTTCGACATCATCCCCCGCAGTATCCCCGCCAGTGAATGGCGCGTGATCGAACGCGGCTGTATCCAGCGGGTCAACGCGCTGAACATGTTTCTTGCCGATATCTATCACGACCAACGCATCATCAAGGCCGGGATCATTCCCGCCGATCAGGTGCTGGGCAACGAGGGTTACCAGAAGGCGATGGTCGGCCTGGACCTGCATCGCGGCATCTATTCGCATATCTCCGGCGTCGACCTGGTGCGCGACGGCGACGGCACCTACTACGTACTGGAAGACAACCTGCGCACCCCCAGCGGCGTGAGCTACATGCTCGAAGACCGCAAGATGATGATGCGCCTGTTTCCCGAAGTGTTCGCCAGGCAGCGCATCGCTCCGGTGGACCACTACCCCAACCTGCTGCTCAAGACCCTGAAAAGCTCCAGCCGCCTGGACAACCCCAACGTGGTGGTACTGACCCCGGGCCGCTTCAACAGCGCGTTCTTCGAACACGCGTTCCTGGCCCGCGAGATGGGCGTTGAACTGGTGGAGGGCGCGGATCTGTTCGTACACGACCTCAAGGTATTCATGCGCACCACCGATGGCCCCAAGGCCGTGGACGTGATCTACCGCCGTATCGACGATGCCTTCCTCGACCCGCAGGCGTTCAACCCCGAGTCGATGCTCGGCGTGCCGGGCCTGGTCGCGGCGTACTGCGCGGGCAACGTGGTGCTGGCCAATGCCATCGGCACCGGCGTGGCGGATGACAAGTCGATCTACCCCTATGTGCCGGAAATGATCCGTTTCTACCTGGACGAAGAGCCGGTGCTGCAGAACGTACCGACGTTCCAGTGTCGCAAGCCGGATGAACTGTCCCACGTGCTGACCCACCTGCCCGAACTGGTGGTCAAGGAAACCCAGGGCTCCGGCGGCTACGGCATGCTCGTGGGCCCTGCCGCCAGCGCCGCCGAGATCGAGGACTTCCGCCAACGCATCAAGGCGCGCCCGCATGCCTACATCGCCCAGCCGACCCTGAGCCTGTCCACCTGCCCCACCTTTGTCGAAAACGGCATCGCTCCCCGGCACATCGACTTGCGCCCCTTTGTACTGTCGGGCAAGGAAACCCGCCTGGTGCCCGGTGGCCTCACACGGGTGGCCCTGCGTGAAGGCTCGTTGATCGTCAACTCGTCGCAAGGCGGTGGAACCAAGGACACCTGGGTGGTGGAGGATTGAACCATGTTGAGTAGAACCGCCGCAGATCTGTACTGGATGTCCCGTTACCTGGAACGCGCCGAGAACCTGGCGCGCATGCTGGAAGTCAGTTATTCGCTGTCGTTGATGCCCCAGGCCGGGCACACCGATGGCCTGGACGAACTGGCCATGTCGTTGCTCAGCAGCGGCACCCTGGACAGCTACCTCGAACGCCACCAAACGCTGGACGCCGAGCGCATGTTGCACTTTTTCGCCCTCGACGAAGAAAACCCCGCCAGCATCTACAACTGCCTGCGCGCCGCGCGCGGCAATGCCCACGCGGTGCGCGGGCGGATCACCGCCGACATGTGGGAAAACCTCAACGCCACCTGGCTGGAAATGCGCAGCATCGCCGCCGGCGGCCTGGCTCGGCATGGCATCAGCCACTTCTGTGACTGGGTCAAACAGCGCTCGCACCTGTTTCGCGGCGCGACCTCGGGCACCATCATGCGCAATGACGCCTACCGGTTCATTCGCCTGGGCACCTTTGTCGAGCGCGCGGACAACACCTTGCGCCTGCTGGATGCGCGCTACGAGATGTTCGGCGAGGAGTCGGAAGAGGTCAGCGACCTCTCGGCACGCGGCTACTACCAGTGGAGCGCCCTGCTCCGGGCGTTGTCGTCATTCGAGGCCTATACCGAGCTGTACCCGAATGCGCTGAATGCGCGGTCGGTGTCGGAACTGTTGTTGTTGCGCAGTGATGTGCCGCGTTCGTTGCATGCCTGTGTCGAGGAATTGAGCCATATCCTCGCCGACCTGCCCGGCAGCTACGGGCGCACGGCGCAGCGCCTGGCGGCGGAGTTTGAGGCACGGCTGAGGTACACCGGCATCGATGAGATCCTGGAAGATGGGCTGCACACTCGCTTGACCGACTTTATCGACACCGTGCGCGAGTTGGCGCGGGCGATACAAAGCTCCTATCTGGAAGTGGTCTAGCCACACCACCGATAAAACTGTGGGAGGGGGCTTGCTCCCTCCCACATGGGGAGTGCCGTCCCCATCAGCTATCGATTGACCACCACTTCGGAAACAGTTGCCGCACCCGCGCCTCGCCAAACCGGTCATCGATCAATATCACCACGCCCTCGTCCTGCTGGCTACGAATCACCCTGCCCGCCGCCTGCACCACTTTCTGAATACCGGGATACAAATAGGTGTAGTCATAACCCGCACCGAAGATCGCGCCCATGCGCGCCTTCATCTGCTCGTTGACCGGGTTCAGTTGCGGCAAGCCCAACGTCGCGACAAACGCACCGATCAAGCGTGCGCCAGGCAAGTCGATACCCTCGCCGAACGCGCCGCCGAGCACGGCAAAACCGATGCCCTGGCTGTGCTCGGTGAACTGATCGAGAAACGCCTGGCGCTCGGCTTCGGTCATGCCGCGCGATTGCTGCCACAAGGTGATTTGCGGGTGTTGTTCGGCCAGCAACTGCGCCACTTGTTGCAGGTAATCAAAACTTGAGAAAAACGCCAGGTAATTGCCCGGCCGCTGTGCGAATTGTCGGGCAATCAGCTCGACGATCGGCTGCAGGGATGCCTGGCGATGCACGAACCGCGTAGACACTCGATCAACGATGCGCACGCGCAATTGCTCGGCCTTGAACGGCGACTCCACGTCGATCCACACCGTGTCCTTGGGCAGGCCGAGCAGGTCGGCGTAATAGTGCCGGGGGCTCAGCGTGGCGGAAAACAGCACGCTGCTGCGGGCGGCCGTCAGCCGTGGGCGGATGAACTCGGCGGGCACCACGTTGCGCAGGCACAGGGTAGAACTGCTGCGCTTGGCGTTGAGCTGACGCTTACTGATATCGAAAATGAAGTGTTCGTTGAACAGCTCGGCGACCTTGGAGAACTGCAGGGCTTCGAAGTAAAAGGCTTGCAGCTCGCCGCTGAGGGAGTCGGGATGGTCGTTGAAGTAGTCGCCCATGGCGCTGGCGCACAGGCTCAGGGCCTGCAAGAGTTTTTCCGGTTTGGCGGCATAGGCCTGATACGGCGCGACTTGTTCCTTGTGCAGGGCGTTCCATTCACGGTTCAGGCGCTGCAAGGTTTTTTTCAGCGGTTCGGGCGCCGTGTCGCGAAGGGTCTTGAGGCGGTATTGATCAAGACTCGCGCTGTACATCGCGCGCGCGCGGTCCACCAGGTTATGGGCTTCGTCGACCAGCACCGCAGCACGCCATCCGTTGAGCTGGGCCAGGCCGAAGAGCATGGCGCCGAAGTCGAAATAGCAGTTGTAGTCGGCAACGACCAGGTCGGCCCAGCGCGCCATTTCCTGGCTCAGATAATAGGGGCACACGTTGTGGGCCAGGGCGACGTCGCGCAGGTTGCGCTGGTCCAACAGGCGTACGTTGGATGCGGCGATACGGGCGGCGGGCAGACGGTCGTAGAAACCCTGGGCCAACGGGCAGGAATCGCCGTGACAGGCTTTATCCAAGTGTTCGCAGGCCTTGTCCCGCGCCACCAGCTCCAGCACGCGCAAGGCCAGGTCGGGGCTGGCGGCATGCAGTACTTGCGCGGCATCAAGGGCCAATTTTCGGCCGGGAGTCTTGGCGGTCAGAAAGAACACCTTGTCCAGTTGCTGCGGCGCCAGCGCCTTGAGCAGCGGGAATAGCGTGCCAAGGGTCTTGCCGATGCCAGTGGGCGCCTGGGCCATCAGGCAGCGGCCGGTGCTGACGGCCTTGTACACCGACTCGGCCAACGCGCGTTGGCCGGGGCGAAACCCGGCATGCGGGAAACTCAAGGCCTGGGCCGCGCGGTTGCGCGCTTCACGGTGGGCCATTTCGCGCCTGGCCCAGCCAAGGAACAGCGCGCATTGGGTGTTGAAGAACGCTTGTAGTTCGGCGGACTGGAAGCGTTGACTGAGCAGGGTTTCGCCCTCGCCGACAATATCGAAGTACACCAGCGCCAACTCGATCTGCGTCAACCCGAGCTTCTGGCACATCAGCCAGCCATACACTTTGACCTGAGCCCAATGCAGTTGCCGGTGGTTAGCGGGCTGGGCGTCAAGGTCGCCGCGATAGGTTTTCACCTCTTCCAGGCGGTTGGCGTTCGGGTCGTAGCCGTCGGCCCGGCCCCGCACGGTGAGTTGCTGGTAGGTGCCTTCGAGGGCGACCTCATTCTGGTAGTGCGCGCTGCGTCGCGAAGCCACGGTGCGGTGCCCGACGATACCCTCCTGGGCGCTGGGCGATGGGGTAAAGCGCAGGTCCAGGTCGCCGACCTTGGCGGTGAACTCACACAGCGCCCGCACGGCCACGCTGTAGCTCAAGCGACGTGCTCCGCCCAGCGCACGTAGCAGACCGTGACCGGCATCTGGTGGTCGCCACAGAATTCCAGCCAGCGCAATTGATTGTCTTGCAGGCGGTCGCCGGGGCCTTTGACTTCGATCATGCGGTAGGTTTTTTGCGCCGGCCAGAACTGGATCAGGTCCGGCATGCCGCTGCGGTTGGCGCGAATGTCCAGCAGCAGGCGTTCGAACCAGTGGCGCAGGTGCGCGGCGGGCAAGCATGCCAATGCCTGTTCCAGCAGCGTTTCACTGAGCAGGTTCCAGAACACGAAGGGCGACTGAAGCCCCCATTTGTCCACGTAGCGCTGGCGAATCACGGTTTTGTAGCGCTCGTCCTGCAGTCGTTCGAAACACGCGTCGAACAGCGGCGCACGGCGTTGATGGAAGTCTTCGCTGTGCAGGTCCGCCGGCCCGCGCTGGAACGGGTGAAAAAACGAGCCCGGCAACGGAGCGAAGATCGCGTCCCAACACAGCAGGCCGAACAACGAGTTGATCAGGCCGTTTTCTACGTAATGCACCGGTGCATCGGGTTCGCTGAGGTGAGCCTGCACGCAGTATTCCACCGACATCAGCGGGTCCGGCAGCGCCAGTTCGAGGTCCAGGCGCGTGACCTCGCGAGGCTTGGACCTGGGCGCGACCGGCCCACCCAATTTGCGCCGAAGACGCGGCATGACGCGCTGCAGGTGTTGCTGCTCGGCGGCACTTTGCGGCGCCTGTTGCGCAAGGGTTGCCAGGGCCATGGCCTGCACGTAGTCCTGCTGGCGCTCCAGCACACGGATCAACCGTGAACGCGCACCGGGATACGCGCAGGCCCGGTAGATCTGCTCGGCCAGGGCCAATTGCGCACTGCGTTCACAGAACTGCCCGATCTGGAACAACAGCTTGGCGCGCCGTTTTTCCAGCCAGGGGTTGTCGGTGCTCAGGGTCGCGACCCGGTGCAGCACCTCGTCCAAGGCTTCAGCGTTTTCAAAGGCTTGCTGGCAGTGGTGCAAAAACAGAAAACCCTGTACGTCGGCACGCGTGCGCAGCCCACGGGACTCGGCGCAGAACTCGACTTTTTCATAGGTGTAAATGCCCAGGTCCGCCAGTACGAATTCGGACCAGTCCTGGTGCAGGTTGCCAAAGAACATCAGGCGCAACCGGTCGCACAGGTCCATCACGGTGAGGCTGTACAACGAATCGGCCAACTCGGGGCACCACTGGGCAAAGCTGCGGGTTTGGCTGAACTGCGCCGCCAACCCCTCCAGCCAGTCGGCCTTCTTGCCCTTGGGCTGATCGATCCAGGGGGCGAAGGCACTCAGGATTTCAGCCTTTTGCAGCAGCGCGAACAGTTCGGCAAAGCCCAGCGGGTGCTGGTCATCCACCCAACCCAGTGCCAACAACGGCACTGCGGCGGCGTGGGTGCAACCCACCTCCCCGTAGTTGAGCTTACCCGCGCGAAAATGCACGCCTTTGCGCATCACCATGCGCACCAACAGCGCCTGGGACGCCTGCGGCAACCTGTCAAATTGCTGAATGAAATGCTCTTCGTCAGGATCAAGCAGATCGGCATAGCGTTGCCCCAGCCAATGCAGGACCTGGCGGAAGTTATGCAGGTAATAGAATGGGTCGTCGAGCGGATTGGCCATGGTGCGCGCTGATCAAATACTGGTTATGCATACAGAGTGCCGCCGCCGATGCTGTGTTGCAATCGGTAATAGATAAATGGCGTACGCAACTTTTTGTATAAAAGTGATCAGATGGGGGGTCGATGGCGTAACATTTACGGCCCGCAGCCCTTGGCGCGGGACTTTTCCGAGTTGAAGGTAAGGATAATGAACATGAAGAATTTGGGGCTGCCGCTGGTTGCACTCACTTTTCTGGTATTGGCCGGTTGCGCGACGCAAACCGTCGTAACCCTGCAAAACGGCACGCAGTATTTGACCAAAGACACGCCAAACGCCAAGACCGCCGACGGTTTCTACGAATTCACCGATATCGCCGGCAAGCGTGTACGCGTCAAGGCCGATGACGTGGCTACGGTGCGCAAGGAAAACTGATTTCCTTCAAGCCACACTGATCAAATGTGGGAGTGGGGCTGTTGGGGTGAGCAAGCAAGCGCCCTCACCACAACAGGCAGTTTCAGATGATCACGATCCCCTCCCCCGACAACCCGCTCACGCCCACCAATGTCACCGAATCCCCGCCAAAACTGATCACCGTGTCCCCACCCACTGCCTTGGCGTGATCACGATAGTCCGCACTGCCCTCTACCTGCGTAAACACCAGTTTGTCTGTTGGTTGGTAACCGATGATCCGGTCGTGGCCAAACGGCCCGCTGAACAGGAAGGTGTTATGCCCGCTGCTGTCGCGGATCGTGTCATTGCCTTTGCCGCCTTCGATAAAGTCCGCGCCTTTACCGCCCTGGATCAGGTCATTGCCGGCGCTGCCGATGATGAACGTGTCGCCCGTGTGCGGCTGCGCGTTGCGGTTGAGGTCTTGCACCCAGGTGGTAGCGCGCGCCGGGGCGGACAGGTTGGCGACGATAATCGTCGAATCGCGGCTCATCTGCGCATAGAACCCGGAGTCCAGGATGCGCGTCATGCCGTCGCCATACCCGGTGGGCAAGTGCGAGATCCAGGTCGGCAGGTTGATGATGGAAAACGGCAGCGCGTTCCACAGTGTCGAGGCGTAATGGTCGTTGAAGCTGACGATGTTGTCGGTGGTCGACGCATGGGGCTGGTCATGCACGCCCAGCGATGACCCGCTGAAGGATGAGCCGTCCAGCGCACGGAATACCGGGTCGTTTTCGTAGCCGACATTGAGCACCTTGTCACCGGCGCTCTGGGTCGGCGAGGCATAGGCCACATAGTTGGCGTCCTGGTAGAACCCGGCCCATCTGCCCGCGCTCAGGTCGGCCATGCTGTTGACCGCCAGGCCGCCCAGGCTGTGGCCGCTGACCACCACGTCGTGACCGCCCAGGCCATGGGCGGTGGCGTAATCGGCAACGTTCTTGAGCAAACCGCCAAAGGCCTCGCCCGCGTAGTTTTTTGCGTAATCCCTGGGGCCCAACGCGGCCAGCACGTCACTGACCAGGTCGCCGATGGAATCGCTGATCAGGCTTTCCCTGGGACCGGAGGTGCCGCGAAAGCCGATGCCGATTTCGAGCAATTTACCGGCGTCATCGTACTTGCCCAGCACTTCGGCCTGGGCCGTGGTGTAGCCGGCCTTTTCGCCAAAAAAGGTGCCCCGGGCGTCGGTTTTACCGGTATACCCCAGCGTGCCGGCGCTGATCGGCGTCCAACCGGCTTGTTGCACCGCCTGCAGCGCGGCTTTTTCCGAGTCCGGGTTCCACGGCACGCCGGGGATCACGCCCTGGGAATCACTGCTGCCCAGCAACGCACCGACCAATGTGGCCGGCAAGCCCAAGCCCAGCCCGTTGTGCTGGTAGCCCACGGCAAAGCCGTTATCCAGGTTGTGGTAGGTGTACAGCGTGATCGCCATGGTATCGGCGAACAACGCTTTGGAACCCTCGGCTCCGAGGCTCTTATAGTCAAACACACCCATGGTATTGCCTCTTTTGTTGTTGCAATTGTCGAGAACGCCCCTTAACGCGGTGCCGGCCCGAAGGCTTCATCCACCTTGGCCAAGTCGGTGTCGCGCAGGTTGCCGGCGTAGTAATGCAATTTGGTCCAGGCCATGAGGTAGTCGTAACGCGCCTGGGCCAGGTCGCGTCGGGTGCTGTACAGCTGTTGTTCGGCATTGAGCGCATCGAGGTTGACCCGCTCGCCGCCGAGGATGCTTTGCCGGGTCGACACCACCAGCGCTTCGGCAGACGCCAGGGCCTTTTGATAGGCGCGCAGTTTGCTCACGCCGGACAAGCAGGCGCTGAACTGGCGACGCAGTTCGATCAGGGTTTCGCGGGTCTTGCCCTCCAACTCGTACTCGGCCTGCTCCATGGCGCGACTGGCCTGGCGGGTGGACGCCGAGATGCCGCCACCGGCATACAGCGGCAGGCTCACTTCGACGCCTATCGTGTTGGTGTCGTAGCGCTGGTTGTAGGTGTTGCCGCTGTCGGATTCCTGCTGGCGCGAGCTGGCATACGCCGTGACCTTGGGCAGGTGCCCGGCGCGGTTGCGTTCCACTTCATAGCGCGCCACTTCCAGGGCCTGGCGCTGGGACGCCAGCGTGGGGTTATTGCCGATCGCCAGGGCATGCCAACTGTCGTAGTTGGCCGGGGTTAACGTAAACGCTGCAAAGCCTTGGTTGAGCGGCGCCAGGTCGTGGATGTTGACGCTCTGCACGCCGATCAGCGCGCCCAATTCTCGTAACGAGGCGTCCTGTTCATCCAGCGCCTGGATCTCTTCGGCGGTGGCCAGCTCATAGCGCGACTCGGCTTCGAGGATATCGGTGCGGGTGCCCTCGCCCTGCTGGAACAGGTGCTGGTTCTGCTGGAACTGCTGCTCGAAGGCTTTCTTCTTGGCGCGGGCGATGTCGATCTGGTCCTGGGCAAACAGCGCCTGGGTGTAATAGGTCAGTACCCGCACCAGCAACGCCTGGCTCTTGTCGCGAAAACTCTCGTCGGCGAACAGCGCCTGGGCCACGCCCTTGCGATAGTTGGCGTAGGCTTCGTAGTCGAACAATGGCTGTTGCAAGCTGAAGGTGGAGCCGTAGCTGTTGTAGTTACGGTCGTCGCGGTAGCTGCCGCCGCGCCCGTCCGGCAAATGCGCCTCGGAGTTGTTGCGGCCCTTGTTGTAGTTATAAGACAGCTTGGGCAGCAGGCCGGCGCGGCCGATGGTGCGGTTCTCCAGGCCCGCGTCGCGCTCCTTGATGGCGCCGAGGAACACTGGGTCGTTGCGCAAGGCTTGCTCGTACACATCGAACGGGCCCATGGCGGCCTGGGCGCTGGTGCAGGTCAACAACAAGGCGATAAACACCGGTTTCATGTTCATTCCTCGGTCAACGCGGAGCCGGCGCGGTCGAGCAGCGGCTTGAACAGGTAATTGAGCAGCGAGCGTTCGCCGGTGCGCACGAACATCTCGGCCGGCATGCCGGGCTTGATCACCAGGCCCTGAAGTTTCTCCAGTGCGGCCTCGCTGACGGTGGTGCGCAACACGTAATAGGGCGCGCCGGTTTTTTCATCGAGCATCTGGTCGGCGGAAACCAGGCTGACCTCCCCCGGCACCCTCGGGGTACGGCTCTGGTTGAAGGCCGTGAAGAGAATGTCGACCGGCAAGTGTGTACCGACCTTGTCCACCAGATGCACCGGTAAGTGCCCCTCCACTTCCAGGCGCGTGCCCTGGGGCACGATTTCCAGCAGGGTTTCGCCGGCCCGCACCACGGCGCCTTCGGTGTGCACGCCGAGGTTGACCGCAACCCCATCGGCGGGCGCATTGATTTGGCTGTGCTGCAAGTCGAACCCGGCCGAGGTGAGTTGCTGCTCCAGGGTCAGGCTGCGCAGTTGCGCGTCGGCCAATTGGCTGCGTACCTCCTTCTGGTACTCCTCGCTGTGCTGCTGCAACTTGAGGCGCGATTCGAGGATGCCCTGCTCCACCCGACCGCTTTCACCGGTGTTCTGCGCCAGGTCCTGTTGCACTTGGGACAACTGGCGCTGGTATTCCATCAAGCGGTTACGCGGGATGTAGCCGTTGTCGGCCAATGGTTGCAGATTACTCAGTTGGTCACGCAGCGATTGCGCCTGGGCGGTCAGGTCGCTGCGGGCACGGCGCATGCCATTGAGTTGCGCGGTGGCGCCGTCGATATTGGCGCGAATACCCGCCTGTTCACGGGCGAAGGCTTCACGGCGGCTGCTGAACAGTTGGCGCTGGCCTTCCAGCACCAACGCCAATGCGGGGTCGGGGTTACTGCTCAGTTCGGCGGGAAAGCGGATGCCGGCGCTGTTGTCCCGTTCGCTCTGCCAACGCGCCACGCTCGCCCAGGCCATGCGGTATTGGGCTTGCAGCGAGTGCACATCGGCCTGGCTCTGGGTCTGGTCGAGGCGAAACAGCGGCTGGCCTTGCTTCACCCATTCGCCCTCGCGCACCAGAATACGGCTGACCACGCCGGGGCTGAGGGTTTGCACGGCCTTGCGCTTGCCCGACACCACCACCGTGCCCTGCACCGGGATGCCTTGATCGAGCGGCGCGAGGCTGGCCCAGAGGAAAAACCCGCCAGCGCCGACCACGGTCAGCAGCCAGCCCATCCGGGCAAAAAAACCGGCATCGCGTTCTTTGAAAGGGGGTTCAACAGTGAGGCTGTTCATGCGCCGGGCTTCCTTGCGGCTGAGTACTGACGACTGAAACTGACGCCGGGCTTGTCTTTTGGCGCTTCCTGCTGGCCGGACAAGGCACGCAGCACCTCCTGGCTCGGCCCGAACGCCTGTAGGCGCCCTTCGTTGAGCACCAGCAATTTGTCGGCCTGGGCCAGCGCCGAGGAGCGATGGGTCACCAGCACCACGCTGCTGCCCTGGGCCTTCATCTGTACGATGGCGCTGGCCAGCGCGGCCTCGCCGACGGTGTCGAGGTTGGAGTTGGGCTCATCCAGCACAATCAAGCGCGGCCCGCCGTACAGCGCGCGCGCCAGGGCCACGCGCTGCTTCTGGCCGCCGGACAGGCCGCCGCCGTTGTCGCCCAGCACCGTGTCGTAACCCTGGGGCAAGCGCAGGATCAGTTCATGCACGCCGGCTTGTTGTGCCGCCTTCACCACACACTCAGGGTCAGCCTCGCGAAAACGCGCAATATTGTCGGCGATGCTGCCGCTGAACAACTCAATGTCCTGGGGCAGATAGCCGATATGCGGGCCGAGGTCGTCGCGGTTCCAGCGATGGATGTCCGCGCGGTCCAGGCGCACGGTGCCCGCCAGCGTTGGCCACACACCCACCAGCACGCGGGCCAGGGTGGATTTGCCGGAACCGGAAGCGCCCAAGACACCGAGCACTTCGCCGGCGCCGAGGTTGAAGCTGACCTGATGCAAGCTGGCCAAACGATGCCCCGGTGGGCCCGCGCTGACGTGTTCGACACTTATCTGCCCGTTCGGCGCCGGCAACGCCATGTGCTCCACGTGCGGCGGGAATTCGCGCAGCAGTTCGTCCAGCCGCTGGTAGGCCAGCTTGGCCGAGCTCCATTGCTTCCACACCGCGATCAACTGGTCGATGGGGCTGAGTACCCGGCCCATCAGGATCGAACCGGCGATCATCATCCCGGCGGTCATGTCGCCACGGATCACCAACAGCGCACCCAGGCCCAGCACCAGCGATTGCAGGCACAGGCGCAGGGACTTGCTCAGCGAGCTGATCACAGAACCGGTGTCACTGGCACGGTTCTGCAACCCCAGGAACTGCGCATGCACGGCAAACCAGCGCTGGCGCAGCGCGCCGAGCATGCCCATGGCCTGGATGGTCTCGGCGTTGTGCAAGTGGCTGGTGGCCAGCTGGGTGGATTGCTGGGAAAAACCACTGGCCTCGCCCAAAGGCTTTTTGGTCAGGTATTCGTTCAGGCAGGCCAGGCCGATCAGCAGCAGCGCACCGGCGGTGGCCAGTACGCCGAGCCATACGTTGAACAGGAAAATCACCAACAGGTAGAGGGGAAACCACGGGGCATCGAAGAACGCGAACAGCGCCGGCCCGGTGATGAATTGACGGATATGGGTCAGGTCGCCCAAGGATTGCCCGGCATGCCCCTGGCCGCGTTGCAGGTTGCGTTCGAACGCGGCCTTGTACACGTGCAGGTTGAAACGCCGCTCTAACTGGCTGCCGATGCGGATCACGATAAAACTGCGGATCACTTCAAGTGTGCCAATAAATGCAAAAAAGCCCACGACCATCAGCGTCAACATCACCAGGGTGGTTTC